>Ga0265342_10001860_pt1 | contig 19069 bp, 16 predicted proteins | sample 4CB327metaG_FD_203125 | JGI IMG/M metagenome (GOLD analysis project Ga0265342, IMG submission 203125) | Rhizosphere microbial communities from Carex aquatilis grown in University of Washington, Seatle, WA, United States - 4-CB3-27 metaG | ecosystem: Host-associated > Plants > Roots >...
TGATCGCTGCGGGTTTTCTCAGCCAAGGCGCGGCCAGGGTCTATATCACGGCGCGAAAGGCGGCGGCGTGTGAGGCTACCGCAAGCGAACTGACCGCGGCCTTCGATGGCGAGTGCATCGCGCTGCCGATCGATATCTCGACCAACGCCGGCATCGAGATGCTGGCCGGCGAGATCGGCAAGCGCGCGGGCAAGCTCGACATTCTCGTCAACAATGCGGGCGCGGCCTGGGGCGCCGATTTCGACGAATTCCCGGAGAGCGGCTGGGACAAGGTGATCAACCTCAATCTCAAGACGCCGTTCTTTCTGACCAAGGCACTCGCCGCGTCGTTGCGCGCGGCCGCGAGCGCGGAGCGGCCGGCGAAAGTCATCAACATCGCCTCCATCGACGGCATCTTCGTCAATCCGCTGGAGACTTATTCCTACGCCGCGAGCAAAAGCGGTCTCATCCATTTGACGCGGCGGATGGCCGCGAAATTGATCGGCGACCACATCGTGGTTTCGGCGATCGCGCCCGGCCCCTTCAAGTCGGACATGAACAAGGCCGCGCGCGACAATGCCGACGAGGTAGCGACACGGGTGCCCGCCGGACGCATCGGCACCGACGAGGACATGGCGGGCGCTGCGATCTATCTCGCCTCGCGCGCAGGCGACTATGTTGTGGGCGCCACCATCGCGGTCGACGGCGGCATCGTCTATGCCAATCCCGGCATCAAGGGTGGCGGCTGGGATCATTGAGCGGCGGCAGCGCGCACGGATGAGGGTCAAGGCATGCTGCGCAGGGCGACGCCGGAGCGATTGAGCGCATTCTCAGACGGCGTGTTCGCCGTGCTGATTACGGTGCTGGTTCTGGAATTGAGGCCGCCGGAGCAGCCTACGTTTGAAGCGCTGCTGGCGCTGTGGCCGACTTGGTTGAGCTATGCGGTGAGCTATTTGTTCATCGCGATCGTGTGGGCCAATCACCACTACTTGCTGCGATACGCCACCGAAACCACGCCCCGGCTGTTATGGTTCAATTTCGGGCACCTGTTTTCGATGTCGCTGCTTCCGCTCTCCACCGCGTGGATGGCCGTGAGTAGGCTGGCGCCGCAGCCGGTCGCTTTCTATGCAGTGACGTTCTTCCTGGTGAATGCGACCTACATTGCCTTGATCTGGGAGTTGGTCGGCTCGGCATCACCATGATTGGGTCGAAAGTGCGCGGGATCATGCATGCGCGCTCGTTGATCACGCTATGCGTATTCGCCGCTGCCGCCCTCGTCGCGCTAAGATACCCGGTCGCCGGGATCGTCATGTGCATCGGATGCCTCGTCTTCTATCTGCGGCCCGAACCACCGTGGGCGCGTGGCTCAGCGGGAGACGAGGCCAGCTCCGAAGAGAGTTAGCAGACAGAGACCCCTCGTGGCCTACGCATCACACGCGGGTCATCGCGGAGCCGCCGTTCGGCGAAGCGACATTGCGCCTATTCAGCTTGCTGATGTCACCGCCCGCCCAGGCCAATGTTTTCGGGTCCATCACGCGGAACCACAGTGGCGGGATCGCAGCAAGCCCAAACATGCCTGTGTAACCGTTCGGCAGGCGCGGGATGTCGTCGAAATCGCGCAGCGACTGATAGGGGCGCATCGGGTTGGCGTGGTGGTCGGAATGACGTTGCAAGTGGAGCGTCATCAGGTTCGAGACGATATGGTTGGTGTTCCAGGAATGGCGGGGCTCGACCGGTTCATAGCGGCCGTTCGGCAGCTTCTTGCGCAACAACCCATAGTGCTCGACATAGTTGGCCTGGGTGAGCGCATACCAGCCGAGGAAATGATGGGCGACGATGAACGGCGCGACTTTCCAACCGAACAGCGCAATCAGCGCGGCGGCGACGACAAGCGTGAGCGCAAAGCCCTGCAGGATCTCGTTATGGATTGACCAAACGCGCTCGCCTCGCTTCGTCAGCCGTTCGGCTTCATTGCGCCAGCCTCTCTTGAGCGCCCCGGGCAGTTCGCGTGATGCGAAAACATAGATCGATTCACCAAAGCGCGCGCTGGCGGGGTCCTCGGGTGTCGCGACCCAGGTGTGATGGCCACGATTGTGCTCAACGCGGAAGTGGGCGTAACCCACCGCATTATTGGCGAGCAAGCCAAAGAAGATGTTGAGCCGGTCGGACTTGTGGCCGAGTTCGTGCCCAACCAGCAGAGCGCCGCCGTCGATGGTGCCGACGCCGAGCAGCAACGCAACGTAGGACCACCACGGCAGATCCTGTGTGCCGAAGAAGGCAATCAGGGCAATGTAATTCACCCACGGAAATACGACGTTGATGCGCGCGAGCCGCAGATAATAGGGATCGGCCTCCATCGCAGCGACCACTTCCGCCGGCGGGTTGTGCGTGTCTTCGCCGATGATGGCATCGAGCAGCGGGATCAGGCCGAAAATGAAGACGAAGGGAATGAGCGTCACCACCGGATTTTGCGTCCTGAGATAGAGCCAGTAGGACAGCAGAGGGACCAGCGGCGGAATGAACGAGAGAAACCACAGATAGCGCTTGCCGTCCCGGTAGGTGATGGTTTCGCCAGCAGCCGTTGTGCCCGTGAAGATCATCGCAATCCTCCAGCGTCGCGTTTCGAGGCCGTTTTTTTGTCTAATTATAGCATGCCGAAAGGCTGGCTTGCACTGCCGGTTCACAGGTCAAATTGTGGCATTGTCGGCGCCTCGCGGCGGATGGCGGTGCGGCGACGGGCCGAAACCGGCTCGCCACGTCAACTCATCCGTCCTGCCCCGGCTTGACCGGGGCATCCAGTACGCCGCGGATTTTCAATTCCTGCTGTGACGGCTCTGGAGTGCTGGATCCCCGCTTTCGCGGGTGATGACACCTATGCAAGCCTCAAGTCTCGATCTTCACGTATTCGAAATCGCCCGGCTTGTTGTCGATGCCGATTTTCGGCGGTGAGATCCAGGAGGCGAATTCGCCGGCGGCCGTCACCGGCTTCATCAACGAGGCGATGAAATCGCCATCTTCGGTCGATGGCAACCACGCGTTCTTTTTCGCAGCCCAGGTCGCATCGTCGATCAGCACGCCCTCGGGCGTGGCGTGGATGTCCTTGAACTCGCCGATCGCACGGTGGAAGGCGACGTTCGGCAATGTCAGCTTGAAATCGTAACCGGCGGTCGAGATCACCTTGTTCCAGCGCAACAGGCCCTTGACGCAATCCTGCGTGTAGTCGTCGCGCAGACGCATGTTGAGCGCAGTGAGCGCCGGCTCGTCGACGCGGGTGATCTTGCCGTCCACGAGCTTGAGCACCGGATAGGTGTCGTTGGTCAGACGGTGATCATCGGCGATCTGGGTCTCGTGGTAGCGGCCCTTGATGCCGGCGTTGAACGCATTCGCGGCGTTGGTCGAGACTTCCGAACCAAAGAGATCAAGCGACAGCGAATAATGCAGGTGCAGCTTCTTCTGGATGGTCGGCAGATCGATCACGCCCAGCGCGCGAACTTTGGCGATGTCGGTCGGGTCGGAGATCCCCGCCTCCTTCATCGCGTCACAGGTCCGCTGCACCACGCGGGTGATGCCGGTCTCTCCGACGAACATGTGATGCGCTTCTTCGGTCAGCATGAAACGGCAGGTGCGTGACAGCGGATCGAAGCCGGATTGCGCGAGGCTGTGCAGTTGCATCTTGCCGTCGCGGTCGGTGAAATAGGTGAACATGAAGAACGACAGCCAGTCCGGCGTCGCTTCGTTGAAGGCGCCCAGCATGCGAGGACTGTCGGCATCGCCGGAGCGGCGGCGCAACAATTCGTCGGCTTCTTCACGGCCGTCGCGGCCAAAATATTTCTGCAACAGGTAGACCATCGCCCAGAGGTGACGTCCCTCCTCGACATTTACCTGGAACAGGTTGCGCAGGTCGTAGAGCGAAGGCGCAGTCTTGCCGAGATGGCGCTGCTGCTCGACGGAAGCAGGCTCGGTATCGCCTTGAATGACGATCAGCCGCCGCAACATCGCGCGGTATTCGCCCGGCACTTCCTGCCAGGCAGGCTCGCCGTAATGCTCGCCGAACGGAATGACGCGGTTCTCTTCCTGTGGCGCGAGCAAAATGCCCCAGCGATAGTCCGGCATCTTGACGTAGTCGAATTTGGCCCAGCCGCGCGGATCGACCGAGTACGCCGTGCGCAGGTAAACCAGCGACTGCTGAAAGCCTTCCGGCCCCATGTCGCCCCACCAGTTCATGTAGCCGGGGTGCCAGCCCTCCAGGGCTTTGAGCACCTGGCGGTCCTCGCTGAGATTCACATTGTTCGGAATCTTGGTCGAGTAGTCCACATTCATGATGTTGACGTTCATGGCGTGCTCCTTGTCCGCTCTTTATCTCGTCATGGCCGGGCATAGCCGTTCGAAGAACGGCGTCGCTTCCGCTCGCCTATGCCCCGCCATCCACGTCTTTCTTCGACCGAAAAGGAAGACGTGGATGCCCGGCACAAGGCCGGGTATGACGAACCAACTAACTAAACCCGTGTCGTATCGAACTGCGCCTTCTGCCCGGTGCCATAGCGGCGCAAGGCCCCCTCATCGCCGACAGCATTGGGCCGCTGGAAAATCCAGTTCTGCCAGGCGGTGAGCCGCGAGAAAATTTTCGATTCCATGGTCTCGGGACCGACGAAGCGCAGGTTCGCTTCCATGCCGGTGAGGCCGTCCGGCGAGAAACTCGCGCGCTCCTCCAGGAACACGCGGACCTCGTCATCCCAGTCGATATCGTCGAGCGCGAAGGTCACGAGCCCAAGCGCCTCGGCCGCTTCGGCGTCAAGCGCCTCGCCGATCCGCTCGCGCGCCCGATCGAGATCGGACGGGTTGGCCTGAAACCGCGATTCAAGCCGCGTCAGGCCATGGCTCATCGGATAGGCGCCGAAATTCAGCGCGGAAAGCTGGACGGTCGGCGCGGCGCGGTTATCGCCCTGGCGCGTGCCGATCAACATGTAGGAGCGGTCGGCGGCGAGCACGAGTTCGGCGAGCGTGCCGACAAAGCACGAGCCGGGCTCGATCAGCGCTACCAGCGTGCGCGAGGTGACGTCGATGCGCTTGAGCACGCGTTTCCAGTATTGCCTGACCTCGTTGACCAGCCAGTGCGCCCTGTTGGCTTCAAGGAACGCATCGTAAGCCAGCACATGGACGGGATCGCCATGGGACTTGAACACGATCATCGCGATCTGAAGCTCGTTGATCCGCAGATGCAGGATCGCATCGTCCAGTTCGCGCGCGGCCTGAAGCGGCCAGAACGCCGCGCCCTGCGCGATCATGCCGTCGATATCGGCGGGCGGCGGCGCTTCGGGCGCAGCAATCGAAATGGTGACGATCCGCGCCGCACGATCGATATCGACGCTGACCGTGCCATAACGAAGGGTGGTATCGTCGATGGCGCGCGACAACTGCGTCAGCGCAATGCCGTTGCCGTTGCCGTTGCGCTTTGAGGTGCTCGCGAATTCCTTGGCGCGCTCGGACACCTTGGCTTCGAGCTTGCTGTTCGGCGCAATCTCGTCGACCAGCCGCCACTGCACCGCCCGCTTGCCCTTGATGCCTTCTTCGATAGTGCAGAAATAATCGGCATGGTCGCGGCGCACCTTGCGCTTGTCGACGACGCGCGTCAGCCCGCCGGTGCCGGGGAGGACTGCGAGCAGCGGCACTTCGGGCAGTGCGACGGCGGCCGAGCCGTCGTCGGCCAGGATGATGTGATCGGTGGCCAGCGCCAGTTCATAGCCGCCGCCGGCCGCGGTGCCGTTGACCACCGTGATGAAGCGTTGCCCGGAATTTTCCGAGGAGTCCTCGAGACCGTTTCGCGTCTCGTTGGTGAACTTGCAGAAGTTCACTTTATGGGCATGGGTGGCGCCCGCCAGCATGCGGATGTTGGCGCCGGCGCAGAACACCCGGTTCTTCCCCGAGCGCACGATCACCACTTTCACACCGGGATGCTCAAAACGAAGGCGCTGCACGGCGTCCGCCAATTCAATGTCGACGCCGAGGTCGTAGGAATTCAGCTTGAGCTGATAGCCCTCGAACAGACCGCCATTCTCGTCGACATCCATCGTCAGCGTCGCGACCTCGCCGTCCACGGCAAGCTTCCAATGCCGGTAGCGCGAAGGGTCGGTTTGAAAATCGATAAAGCTCGCGCCGCCTGCGAGAACGCGTTCGTCACCGGCCATGGGCCCATCCCTGCTTGCGGTTCTTGTTACGGGTACATGCACAATAGTGCATGTTAACCGGCGGGTCTAGAGCCCTAAGGCAGCGAAATGTGCATTTTCCTTCATAGCTTGCCGATGGAGCCGATCTTAATCCAGTCGGTCTTCGCCAATGTCGGCTGGGCCAAGCGGCCTTCCAGCAACCGGCCGAGATGGGCCGCCGGGAAACGATCGGCAAAGCCGTCGCCAGCCCCGCTCGTGCGGCGCGACAGCAAACCCTTGAGGGCCGCGAGCGCTTCGCTCCACAGCCGCGCCGTCGCATGGGGCTTCCGCATCCGCAATTTCAGATTGGCATTGGCAATCTGGATGCAGGCCCGAAGCAGAATCCGCTCGCGCCCGCCTTGCGGCGCCGCCGCCCACACCGCTTCCAGCACTTCCTGGGCTTCCCAGAAATAGCCGGCATCATTCAGCGCAATGCCGTAGCGAAGCGCGGGATGCCTTGCCGGCACGAAGCCAAAAAATTGCGCCGGCACCAGCGCCTTGGCCTGCCACAATGTCTCGTGATCCGGTTCGCTGTCGGCCGGTTCGCCGGGCACATAAGCCCATTCGGGCAGCGGCAAATGCGCCGCGGTCGACGAGGTAATATTCATTTGGTCAATAGCCACAAACGAGAAACGAAACGGCAAAGCTTAAATGGTCGGATGACTTAAACGGTCGGATATCCTGCGCCTTCATGCACTGTCAAAATGCGGTTGGCAAATTCCGAAATGGTTGCAAGCGTCAGTTCAGGCGCCTCACGATGCGGCGAATGTCCCGCGCCCGGTATAATAGTCACGTCAACGGGGCAATAGCATTCTTCCCGCGCGATCTCGATCTGGCGAATTGTCCCATACTGATCGCCCTCGCCCTGCAGAATCGCGACGGGCACCCGAATGTAGGCGAGGTAGTCGGTGATGTCCCACCGACGAAAGTCGGGATCAAGCCACGCGTCATTCCAACCATAGAATGCGTTGTCGACGTTCTGATGCCAGCGCGCGAGTTTTGATCGCAGATCGGTCGTCTCATAGGCTGTCCTGATTTCGGCAATCGAGGCGACCGAGACATCCTCGACGATGAAGTGCGGCGCGATCAGCGCGACGCCGCGCACGCGGTGATCATTGGAGCCGCCGGCATGGATTGCCGCGATCGAGGCACCGTCGGAGTGTCCGAGCAGCACGCCACGCTCAAAGCCGATTCTCTCGAGCAGCACAGGCAGGACATCGAGCGCCTCGCGGCTCATATAGTCGAGCGGGCGCGGCAACGTGACTGGTGTCGATGCGCCGTAGCCGGCGCGTGAATAGACGAACACACCCATGCCGGTCGCTGCCTGCAAACGATCCGGAAAATCGCCCCACAGCGCCGCCGAGCCCAGCCCCTCATGCAGCATCACGATGGTGGGCGCTTGCGAAGGCTGCGGCCCGATCATGCGATATTCGAGATCGCTGTCGTTGATATGCAGAAAGCCCGAGGGAGAAAGAGTCATTTTGCTTTGCCTTCGTCATGCCTGCGCTTGTCGCGGGCATCCACGTCTTTCTCTCCGTCAAGCAAGACGTGGATGGCCGGATCATAGGCGAGCGAAGCGGCGCCGTTCTTCGAACGGCTTCGCCATGACAACTAGCCCTGTTCGCGCAGCTTGAACCGTTGGATCTTGCCGGTTGCGGTTTTCGGCAACGTGTCGACGGTCTCAATCCAGCGCGGATATTTCCAGACGCCGATCTTCTGCTTGACGTGCTCCTTTAAGGCCTCGTCGAGGCCGTCTGCCTTGGCGCCGGTGCGCAACACCACGAACGCCTTCGGCTTCAGCAAGCCTTCCGGATCTGCCTCCGGCACCACGGCGGCTTCCAGCACGGCGGGATGGGTGATCAGCGCGCTTTCGACCTCGAACGGGGACACCCAGATGCCCGAGACCTTGAACATGTCGTCGCTGCGGCCGCAAAAGATGTAGCGGCCGTCGGCCTCGCGCACATATTTGTCGCCGGTGCGCGTCCAGTGTCCTTCGAAAGTGCGGCGGCTCTTGCTGCGCTGATTCCAATAACCTTCGCCGGCGGAAGGCGCATCGACCAGCAATTCGCCGACCTCACCGTCCGCCACGTCCGCGCCGGCTTCATTGACCAGCCGCACCTTGTAGCCCGGCACCGGACGACCCGAGGAGCCGTACCGGATATCGCCGGGCGCGTTCGACAGGAAGATGTGCAACAGCTCGGTCGAGCCGACACCGTCCAGAATGTCGACGCCAAAGCGCGCCTTCCAGGCATTGCCGACCGATTCCGGCAGCGCTTCGCCTGCCGACGTACAGATGCGCAAGCGATTCCCCCCACGCCGGGCCTTGAGGGATTCATCGTTGAGCATCGCCGCGAACAGCGTCGGCACGCCGTAGAAAATGCTGGGGTGATATTTGTTCATCAGCGCGAACATCGCCGCCGGCGTCGGCCGTTCCGGATTGAGAACGGTGGTCGCGCCGACCGACATCGGAAAGGTCAGCGCATTGCCGAGGCCATAGGCGAAAAACAGTTTCGCCGCCGACAGGCACACATCGTCCTCGCGAATGCCGAGCACCTGCCTGGCATAGGTCTCGGCGGTCGCGGCCAGATTGGCATGCAGATGCCGCACGCCTTTCGGCATGCCGGTCGAGCCCGACGAATAAAGCCAGAAGGCCGGTTCATCCGGATGCGTCGGCGCGGTCACATAGCTATCGCGCTCGTTCTTCAGCTCATCCGACAGCAGCTTGTGGCCGAAGGCGCTTTGACCTGAGACAACCACGCATTCGAGATCGCTCATGCGTCCGACAATGTCTTTGACGGTCGGATAGAGCGCTTCGGAGACGAACAGCACCCGAGCGCGGCAATCGGCCAGCACATAGGCATATTGATCGGACGTCAGAAGCGTATTGAGCGGCACCGGCACGATGCCGGCGCGGATCGCGCCGAGAAACACGGCCGGAAAATCCACGGTATCAAGCATGATCATCGCCACGCGCTCTTCGCGGCGAACACCAAGCCGGCGCAGCAGGTTGGCGACACGGCAGCTTTGCCGTTGCAGTTCGCCATAGGTCAGTTCGGAGACGGTGTCGGTATAGGCGAGCTTGTCAGCGCGCCCCTCGTCGATGTTGCGATCGAGCAGATAGGTCACTGCATTGTAAGCGGGCGATGTCTCGCTCATGCCGGTCCCCTGAAAGCTCCCTCGTCCGAAAGCGAAGGCGGGCTTCGCTCGGCTTTTAAGCATTATAATTCATAGAAATGCACTCCGCGTGCTTGCTGTCAATCCTCCCCGGCATTATGATTCCTATCGATGGATGGCACCAGCGACCCCGAAATCGGCTTTCTGGAACAGCTTGGCCAGCGCGTGCGCACCATGCGTGCGCTGCGCGGCATGTCGCGCAAGGTGCTCGCCAAGGTCTCCGGCATTTCCGAGCGCTATATCGCCCAACTCGAGAGCGGCAAAGGCAACGTCTCGATCGTGCTGTTGCGCCGCGTCTCGAACGCGATGGGCGCGCATCTGGAAGATCTCATTCCCGCGGCCGGACCGTCGCCAGACTGGGCGGTGATCCGCGATCTCCTGCGAAAGGCGACACCGAGCCAAGTCGCACAGGCCAAGGACATTCTCGCCGGCCAAAGCGCCTCACAACAGATCAAATCGTTCGCAGGCATTGCGCTGGTTGGCTTGCGCGGCGCCGGCAAGTCGACACTCGGCAAATTGCTCGCGAAAAAAATTGGCTGGAATTTCGTCGAGCTCAACAAGGAGATCGAGGCGCAGAACGGCCTCTCGGTCGCCGAGATCATCGCGCTGTACGGTCAGGAAGGCTTTCGCCGGCTGGAGCAGGCCGCGCTGACGCAGCTATTGGCGCGGAAAGAACTGACAGTGCTGGCGACCGGCGGCGGCATCGTGTCCGAGCCTGTGACCTTCGATCTCATTCTCTCGTCATTTTATACAATCTGGCTGAAGGCCGAGCCGGAAGAACACATGGCCCGCGTCCGCAAGCAGGGCGATTTGCGCCCGATGGCCGACGACCGCTCGGCGATGGCGGAATTGCGCAACATCCTGACCAGCCGCGAGCCGCTCTATGCGCGCGCTTCCGCGGTGGTCGACACTGCGGGCCTCACGGTAGATGCCGCAGCAGCGCGCCTGCTGGATGCGGTGTCGCCCATGCTGCAAAACGAACCGAAAGCGTTCGGCCTGCGTAGCGCGGCCGTGATCGACCGATAGCCGTCCCTAGTGTCCAGATTCCGAAGTTCGTAGCACTTTTGGATCCACGCTTCGAACTTCGGAATCGAAAGGACGCTCGCAATCCTATTGATCTAGTGTGGCTTTGGATCAGAAGTACGCATGGCGAACTCGCGGCCACAATGATGCGGACCTCTGATCCGCCACCCTAGAGCAACGTCGCCAACACCTTGTCCGCCTGCGCTCGCAACAGCGGCAAAAAGCGCTTGACCATCTCCTCGGTCGAGACCCGATCGACATGAGCTCCGATATTAATCGCCGCGACGATCGTGCCGTCATAGCGCTTCACGGGCACGGCGATCGAACGGAAATGAGGCTCGGCCTCGCGATCCACCAACGAATAACCGCGCGCGCGATCGGCAGTAATGGCCGCCAGCAGGCGCTTCGGATCGGTCACGGTCTGCGGCGTCAGGGCCTCCCGCCTCATCGCGCCCAATCGTGCCTTCAATTCGGGATCGCCGAATCGTCCAAGCATGGCACGACCGACCGCCGTACAGAAGGCAGGCAGGCGATAGCCTATATCGACGCCGCCCGAAAAAATCCGTGTCGGACTACCGCGTGCGATGAATACGACCTCCTCGCCATCGAGCACCGCGAACGAACTGATCTCCTGAGCGGATGTCGCAATCTCGTCCAGCACAGGCTGCAACACGGCGACAAGCTGGTTCGAGCGCAGGTAGCTACCCGCAAGCGTCAGGACATGCGGCGTCGGTGCGAACATTTTGCCGTCGCTCGATACGTAGCCGCCATGCTGCAACGTCAGAAGAATGCGCCGCGCCGTGGCGCGCGGCAGGCTGGTCAGGTCGGCGATCTCGCTGAGCGTCATCGGCGACGGCCGTTCGCCGAACGCCTGCAACAGCCGCAAGCCCCGATCGAGGCTCTCGACGAAGTCGGTGGCACGGGGCTCAACGTCGGGGCGCTTGGGTTTGACCATAAGAGAGGCTTGCGGAGTCCAAAGGCGGTGTTACGATAATTGAACATTTGTTCAATAGCCGAACAAAAACTAACTGCGACTGCCTTCCACCGCAAGCCCTTTTAGGATGAGGTAACGCGCCATGATGAGCCAGGAACAGAACGACCTGATCACCCGGACAGGCCCGAAAGACCCTTGCGGAAAGCTGATGCGGATGTACTGGCAGCCTGCGGCGCTCCTCGACGAACTCGAAGGCCCGCGTCCCGTTCGCCCGGTCAAGCTGCTCGGCGAAGACCTCGTGCTGTTTCGCGACGAAGACGGGCGTTACGGCCTCATCGAGCGTCACTGCGCGCATCGCGGCGCCGACCTCGCCTTCGGGCGGCTCGAACACGGCGGATTACGTTGTGCCTTTCATGGCTGGCTGTTCAACGCCTCCGGCCAATGCCTGGAGACCCCGGCTGAACCGAAAGATTCAAAACTGTGCCAGGGCATCAAACAGCGCGCCTATCCGGTCGTCGAGAAGGGCGGCATCCTGTGGGCCTGGCTCGGCGAAGGCGAACCGCCGGCCTTTCCCGAAATCGACTGCTTCGTCGCACCGGGCAGCCACACCTTCGCCTTCAAGGGCCATATCGGCTGCAACTGGTTGCAGGCGCTCGAAGTCGGCATCGATCCGTCACACGCCTCCTTCCTGCATCGCTTCTTCGAGGACGAGGACACTTCTTCGGCTTATGGGCGCCAGTTCCGCGGCGTATCTTCCGGCAGCGAAATGCCGATGACAAAAATCCTGCGCGAATATGATCGGCCGATCATCAATGTCGAGCAGACTGAATACGGACTACGGTTGATTGCGCTGCGCGAAATCGACGACGAGCGCACCCATGTGCGCGTCACCAACCAGCTTTTCCCGCATGCCTTCGTCATCCCGATGAGCACGGAGATGACGATCACGCAGTGGCACGTCCCAATCGATGACGAGAACTGCTACTGGTACGCGATCTTCACGAGTTACGCAGCACCGGTCGACAAGAAGAAGATGCGCGACCAGCGCCTCGAACTCTACGAATTGCCGGACTACAAGTCGCGCAAGAACAAGACCAACGAATATGGCTTCGATCCGCACGAACAGCAGACCGCGACCTATACCGGCATGGGCAGCGACATCAACGTGCACGACCAGTGGGCGGTCGAATCGATGGGCCCGATCCAGGATCGCACCCGTGAGCATCTCGGCACCGCCGACAAGGCGATCGTGCAATATCGCCGCCTGTTGCGGCAGGAGATCGAAACCGCCGCCAAGGGCGAAAAGCCCTTCATGTTCCTCGATGCCGCGCATGCCAGGAGTATTCAGGGCCCGGCGACGATGGACGGTATCGGGCCGACACGCGGCTGGGAAACGTTCTGGATGGAGGTGGACGTCAAGCGCCGCCGTGGCGCGCCTTGGGCTGCGCCTGTGCCCGCGGAAATCGACGACAAGACAGCGCATCTGAGGGTGGTGTGATCATGGTGTTCGTCATTGCGAGGAGCGAAGCGACGAAACAATCCAGTCCGCCTTACTGCGGGATGCTGGATTGCTTCGCGGAGCCTGTCATCGGGCCGCACTTCGCGCGGACCCGTTGGCTCGCAATGACGGAAAGGCAGTAGTTCAGTGACCTTCGTCGAACGTCATGGCCTGTGGTCCACTGAACAGAAAGAGGCGGCGAACCGCGTTCGCCGCGTCGTCGAGGAACGGGAACTCGAAACTATCCGCATGGGCTTTCCCGACCAGCACGGCATCCTCCGCGGCAAAACGCTGGTCGCAGGCGAAGCGCTCGCTTTACTTGAAGGCGGCTGTACCATCACGACAACGATGTTCGCCAAGGACACTGCGCACCGCACGGTATTTCCGGTGTTCACCTCCGGCGGCGGCTTCGGCATGCCGGAGATGGAGGGCGCGGCCGATGTGCTGATGGTCCCCGACCCCACAAGTTTTCGCGTGCTGCCGTGGGCGCCCGCGACCGGCTGGCTGTTGTGTGACGTGTATTTTGCCGACGGGCGTGCGGTGCCGTTTGCGACGCGACACCTGTACCGGAAGGTTCTCGATCAACTCGGACAACGCGGCCTCGATTTCGTCGCCGGCCTTGAAGTCGAATTTCATATCTTCAAACTCGAAGACGCAAAGATGTCACCGGAGGATGCCGGACAGCCCGGCCGGCCGCCCGACGTCAGCCTGCTTTCGCACGGTTATCAGTATCTGACCGAGCAGCGCTACGACCAGATGGCGCCGGTGCTCGATCTGATCCGCCGCGATGTTCTCGCGCTCGGCCTGCCGCTGCGCTCCGTCGAGGTGGAATTCGGCCCAAGCCAATGCGAGTTCACCTTTGCGCCGAGGAAGGGCCTCGAACCAGCCGACACCATGGTGCTGTTCCGCAGCGCCGTGAAGCAGATCGCGCGCCGGCACGGCTATCATGCGACGTTCATGTGCCGGCCGAAACTGCCCAACGTGTTCGCCTCCGGCTGGCATCTGCATCAGTCGCTGGTCTCGCAAGCGACCGGCGAGAACGCCTTCATGGCGAAAGAAGGCGACAAGCAGGGCGATGCGCCCTTGAGCCCGCTTGGCCGCCATTATCTCGCAGGTCTTTTGGCCCATGCGCGCGCCTCGGCACTGTTCGCGACGCCGACAATTAACGGATACAAGCGCTATCGCGCCTATTCGCTGGCGCCGGACCGCGCGATCTGGGGCCGCGACAACCGCGGCGCGATGGTGCGCATGCTCGGTGGTGCGAATGATCCGGCCACCCGGCTGGAAAACCGCATCGGCGAGCCCGCCGCCAATCCCTATCTCTACATGGCCTCGCAAATCCTGGCCGGCCTCGACGGCATCGACCGCGCGCTCGATCCGCCGCCGCCGGCCGACACGCCTTACGAGACGCAGGCGGTCGCGTTGCCGAAAACCTTGCGCGAGGCACTCGACGCGCTGAAGGAGGATACATTCTTCCGCGAAAAACTCGGCGCGGGCTTTGTCGACTACTATCTCCACGTCAAGAACGCCGAACTCGAGCGCTTCCAGGCCGAAGTCTCGGACTGGGAGCACCGCGAATATTTCGAGATGTTCTGAGCGCCTCTTCTCAGCGGCGCGCGGCTACAAGTCGGTCCGCTTCATGCGCCGCTCAAATGCCGAGATAGCGATGTTGCAGGTCGGGCTCCGCGATCAGTTGTTCGGACGTACCGCTCCACACTGCGCGTCCGCGCTCAATGATGTAATGGCGGTCGGCGATGCGGGTGAGATTCTCGACGTTCTTGTCGATCACCAGCACCGACTGCCCGCGCGCTTTCAGCATCGACAGGCAATTCCAGATTTCCTCGCGGATCAGCGGCGCCAGCCCTTCGGTGGCCTCGTCGAGAATTAGCAGCCGCGGATTGGTCATCAGTGCGCGCCCGATCGCGAGCATCTGCTGCTCGCCGCCGGAGAGCTGGTTGCCCATGTTGTTGCCGCGTTCGGCAAGCCGCGGAAACAGCGCGTGGATTTTTTCCAGAGTCCAGGGATTATCGGAAGAGAGACGATTGGCAGAAGCGGCGACGAGATTTTCGCGCACGGTGAGATTCGGAAAGATCTGGCGGCCCTCCGGCACAAGCCCGATCCCGAGTTGCGCGACGCGAAATGCCGGCAGGCCGCGGACCTCGCGGCCATCAAAGCGCACGTTGCCTGCGCGCGGCGCAGTCAGGCCCATGATCGAGCGCACCGTCGTGGTCTTGCCCATGCCGTTGCGGCCCATCAGCGCGACCATCTCGCCCTTTCGGATCGACAGCGACAGTCCGAACAATACCTGGCTCAAACCGTAGCAGGTCTCGATGGAATTGACTTCAAGCAGCGGCATCGCGTCAGCCGACGTTTCCTTAGCCATGGCGGGTCACCACATGCTGGTCGCCCAGATAGGCGCGCTTGACCTCCTCATTGCTGCGGATCACGGCTGGCACGTCGGAAGCGATCACGCGCCCATAGACCAGCACCGTGATGCGGTCGGCGAGCGCGAACACCGCGTTCATGTCATGCTCGACCAGCACGATCGTGACTTCCTTCCGCAAATCAGCGAGCAGTTTCACCATGCGCGCCGACTCGGTGGCGCCAAGCCCGGCCATCGGCTCATCGAGCAGCAACAATTGTGGCTTCGTAGCGAGTGCCACGGCGAGTTCGAGCTCGCGCTGCTCGCCATGGCTCAACTGCGAGACCGCGACATCGGCGCGACCAGCGAGCCCGACACGTTCCAGCGCCGCATGTGCGGTTGCGCGAAGGCTCTTCTCCTTGCGCGCATTGCCGAAGAAACGGAACGAATGGCCATCGCGAGCCTGTGCCGCGAGCGCGACATTTTCGGCCGCGGTGAAGTTCGGCAGCAACGAGGTGATCTGGAACGAGCGCGCCAGCCCGAGATGGCTTCGTTTCCAGGCCGGCAGATGCGTGACGTCCTGCCCGGCAAAACGGATGGTGCCGGCGGTCGGGCGCAGCTGGCCTATCAACTGGCTGATCAGCGTGGTCTTGCCGGCGCCGTTCGGCCCGATGATGGCGTGCAATTCGCCTTGTGAAATATCGAGCGAAAGATTGTCGGTCGCGACGATACCGCCAAAACGACGGACAAGATTTTCGATGCGCAATAGCGGTTCAGCCACGGGAAAACCTCCCGATCAGACCGAGGATACCGCCGCGGCCGAACAGCACGATCAGGAGCAACAGCGGTCCCATGATCATCGCCCAGTATTCGGTAACCTGCGACAGAAATTCCTCCAGCAAGAGATAGACGATGGTGCCGACTACGGGGCCGAACAACGATCCCATGCCGCCAAGGATAACCATGACCATGAGATCGCCGGAACGGGTCCAGTACATCACGGCCGGACTGATGAAATCGGTGTTATTCGCAAGCAGCGCGCCGGCCAATCCGCACATGGTGCCGGATATCACGAAGCAGACGAGCTGATACCGCGTGGCCGGAAAACCGATCGCCTGCATGCGCTGCTCGTTCGAACGCAGACCCTGCACGACAAGGCCGAAACGCGAATTGACGATGCGCCAGACCAGGAACACGCCGCCCAGCAGGCAGAACAGGCATAGGTAGTAGAACTGGACGCGGTTGGAGAGGTTGATCAGTCCGCCGAAGGTGGAGCGCTTGTAGATCGTCAGGCCGTCATCGCCGCCGTAGCGCGACAGACTGGAGGCGACGTAATAGGCCATCTGCGCAAAGGCGAGCGTGATCATGATGAAATAGACCCCGCGGGTACGCAGCGACAACGCGCCGATCACCAGCGCAAACAGCGCCGAGGCAAACAGTGCCACCGGCCACTGGATAAAACCGGAGCCGACCCCTTCGGCGGCGAGAATGCCGACCGCATAACCGCCGATGCCGAGATAGGCGGCATGGCCGAAGCTCATCATGCCGCCATAGCCCATGATGAGGTTGAGGCTGACGGCGGCGAGCGCGAAGATCACGATGCGCGTGAACAACGTTAGCAGGAAGACATTGCCGGCTGCCTGCGAGAACAGCGGCAGCAACAACAGACCGGCGACAACAATCGCCGCCACCACATTGCGGGCGTTGAGCGAAGCGGTCATCGACGGTTGGCCGGAAACAGCCCCTCCGGCCTTGCCACCAGCACGATCGCCATCAGCAGATAGATCAACATCGACGACAGTGCCGGCGCCGCGGTCGAAGCCGCCGCCGAACTCAGCACGCGCCGCAAGAGATCGGGCAGGAAGGCGCGGCCGAGCGTATCGATCATCCCGACGAGAATCGCGGCAACGAACGCGCCGCGGATCGAACCGATGCCGCCGATGACGATGATGACGAAAGCAAGAATGAGAATGTTCTCGCCCATGCCGATCTGCACGGTAAGGATCGGCGCCTGCATCAGCCCGGCGAGGCCCGCGAGCGCCGCGCCAAGGCCGAACACCAGCGTGTACAATAGCTTGATGTTGATGCCGAGCGCCCCGATCATTTCGCGGTTCGACGCGCCGGCACGGATCAGCATACCGACGCGGGTGCGCATCACGACCACATAAAGCATCGCCGCAACCGCAAGCGCGACTGCGATGATCGCCAGCCGATAGGCGGGATAAAACACGCCCGGAACGATCTGCACGGGCACCGTGAGCCAGGCCGGCAGCGGCAGCGCCAGGCCTGCCGGGCCCCAGATCAGCCGCACCATATCGTTGAAAAACAGGATCAATCCAAAGGTCGCGAGCACATGGTCGAGATGATCGCGGCCGTAGAGATGCCGTAGTGCGACCACCTCCAGTACAATTCCGAGCAGCAGCGTGGCGCCGAGTGCCAGCACGATGCCGATGACGAAGTTGCCGCTCCAGGCGACGAAGGTCGCCGCGAAATATGCGCCCATCATGTAGAGCGAACCATGGGCGAGATTGACGAGGTCCATGATCCCGAAGACGAGCGTCAGCCCCGCCGCCAGCAGGAACAGCAAGAGGCCGAATTGCAGCCCGTTCAGGAATTGTTCGACGACCAGCAGCATGTTTGTTCGAGACAACCCCCAATTTCGGTCTTGCCGACCTCATCCCCATCCCTCCCGGACGGGAAGGTCGAAGAAAAATGCGGCAGCGCTTTAACGCTGCCGCACTTCCCTAGCAAAATTCATGCTCATTTCATCGGACACTTGTCGTGGTAGCGATCCTGATCGTCCTTGACGACCGCAGCGACCGTCTTGAGCGACAACGTGCCGTCGGCGTCCTTCACCACATCCTGCAAATAGAAATCCTGAATCGGGATGTGGTTGTTGCCGTATCTGAAAGCGCCGCGCACCGACTTGAAATCCGCCTTTTCCATCGCCGCCTTCATCGCGTCTTTCTTGCTCAAATCGCCGTTAACGGCGGCCACTGCGCTGTTGATCAACAGCACGGCGTCGTAAGCTTGCGAACCATAGAACGTCGGACGCAAGCCCGGATACTTCTTGCGATAGTCAGCGACAAACCGCCTGTTCTCCTGGTTGGGCAGATCGTTCACCCATTGCTGCACACCAAGAATGCCGAGCGCATTCTCCTTCTGCAACGGTAACGACAATTCGTCGACCATGCTGTCCGTATAGAGCGGAATCTGTCCCCTCATGCCGGCTTGCACATATTGATTGAGGAACTGCACGCCAGCAGCGCCCGGGAAGAACACGAACATCGCTTCCGCTTTCGAGGCCCGCGCCTTGGCGAGCTCGGCCGAGAAGTCGAGCTGGGTCGGCCACACCGTATATTCCTCGCCGAGCACCTGGCCCTTGAAGGTGCTCTTGAAGCCCCCCAGGCGGTCCTTTCCGGCCGCGTAGTTCGGTGCAATCAGGAACACCGATTTGATACCCTTCTGATTCATGTAGAGGCCCATCGCGGCGGGCGTCTGGTCGTTCTGCCACGAGGTCAGGAACACGTAGGGCGAGCACAGTTCACCGGCGAGCTGCGACGGGCCGGCATTGGTGCCGATCAGGAAGGTTTTGGAATCGACTGCGGGCTTGAGCGAGGCGAGCAGCACGTTCGACCAGTTGTAACCAACGATGAAATCGACATGATCGGAATCGATCAGCTTTTCGGTCTTCTGCTTGCCGACGTCAGGTCTTTGCTGGTCGTCCTCATAGATCACCTCGACCGTCTTGCCGGCCATCTTGCGGCCGATGTGATCAAGAGCAAGTTCAAATGAATTGCGCGCGTCGATGCCGATCGGCGCAGTCGGACCGCTGAAGGTCTGGATAAATCCGATCTTGATCGTGTCGGCCGCAATCGCGGACTGGCCGAAGGCTA
>Ga0265342_10001862_pt1 | contig 19059 bp, 12 predicted proteins | sample 4CB327metaG_FD_203125 | JGI IMG/M metagenome (GOLD analysis project Ga0265342, IMG submission 203125) | Rhizosphere microbial communities from Carex aquatilis grown in University of Washington, Seatle, WA, United States - 4-CB3-27 metaG | ecosystem: Host-associated > Plants > Roots >...
GCATAGCGCGCCAGCCGTGGGTGCTTGGCAAACACCGCGAGCGCTCCGTTGAAAAAGGCTATCACGCCCGCCGCCGTCGGGGCGCTCTGGTTGAGGCAGCCCCACTCGGTCAGCCAAATGGGCCGATTGCCGGGAAATCCTTCCGCGTACTTGATGTAACTTTCGAGCTGCGACGCCGCGGCGTCGCACGAACCGGCGTTCCAGCCATACCAGTGAATCGCGATGACGTCGGTTCGCAGTGTGGTGTTGGCAGCGACGCCCGCCATGTATTGTGTGAACCACGCTTGCCCAGTGGTATTGGCCTGAGTCGCGGGCGATCCGATGGCAATCGTTGTCGCGACATTATACGAGGGCAAGAGCGCAAGCGCCGACGCCACTGAGACATTGGACTGGGTCGTGTTGTCCGGCTCGTTGAAGCCGAGCACGTACTTGTAGCCCTTGCCCACGAAGCCCGTGACGGCGGTCTTGATGTTAGCCGCGGTATCCGCGCCCCAAGTCATGGGCACATATTCGACGCCGTTCGGGGCTGCGCACGCCTCGTTCTCGCTCCCCATCCAGTTGTAGTACCAAGACACGTTCATTGCGGTGCGCACCTTGCACGCCCCGCCGGCGATGCCTTTGAACGGCTGCGCACCGCCAGTGCCACTCGAACCACCGGTTCCACTCGCGCCACCAGTGCCACTGGCACCACCGGCGCGACTTGTGCCGCCGGCGCCGCTCGCGCCGCCAGTCCCACTTGCACCGCCTGTGCCCGTTGTCTTGCCGCCTGTGCCTGTGCTGCCACCCGTGCCCCCGGTCATTCCGCCGCTTCCCGCACCGCCGGTGCCTTGACCACCGTCAATGCTTTGACCGCCGTCAATGCTTTGACCGCCACCAGCGCCACCTGTCTTGCCGCCGGTGCCCGCGCTGCCGCCGCTTCCTGCACCGCCACCACTTCCTGCTCCGCCGCTTCCTACGCCACCACCGGTGCCTTGACCGCCACCAGCGCCTGGGCTCCCGCCAGTGCCTACGTTCCCGCCGCTTGCCACGCTGCCACCGGTAACTGCGCTACCGCCGCTTCCCACGCTGCCGCCGGCGACTGCGCTGCCACCGCTTCCCACACTGCCACCGCTGCTGGCGCTGCCACCGCTGCTCTTGACTTGACCTCCCGAACCCAACGTTCCACCAGTGCCAGAGCCGCTGCCGCTATTCGAGCAGCCAGCCGCAAGCAGCGTGAAGAGTGCGCAGCAAGCGAACGCCACGCTGCTTGACCGAGCCCAGGGACGATTTTCACAACGCATAGAGACTCCTTTGCGTGAGAGCGTATTCTACTGTAACAGCACAGTTCCAAGCGAGGTCAGGAATTGGATACCGTCTAGAACCGCCCGCGAGTCACACAGCCGCCGCCTCCGGGGTACCACATGAGGCTGGCCGACCGGATCACTACAGCGGCGTTCGCGTGCAATCCAGGGTCAGCGGGATCCGCGTGCCGCCGTCGACCATTTCGAAGTCGGTGACTTTGATGGATGAGAGATCGCTCGATTCGAGCAGGCCGGACCATTTCGCCGTGGTGTAGGTGTCGGCCTGGGCAGTGAGCGCGATGTTGCCGCCGTCGGAGAGCAGCATGCCGTACTTTTGCAGGGCGCGGGCCACCGTGCGGGCGCCATCGCTCGGCAGGCCGGCGAGGTTGAAGGACGATTTCAAGCGGAAGCGCGCGCCGTAGGGCACGGTGTCCGCGGTCGGCGTGCCCTTGCCCGCGCCCGAGTGCGTGGCCGGGTGGACGTACGCGCCCTTGGTGATGCGATCGTTGGGCAGGATAAAGCGAATGGCGTGGTTCAGGCTGCCGGAAGCGACTTCGTCGGCGGAGAAGAGCAAGGCAGAGATGGGGAAACCGCCGGCGTCCGCGCTGGTGCACTGGTCGCCGCGGGCGAAGAGCGCGGGCGGCGTGGCGGGCTGCCAGTAGTCATGGGTGAGATCCCAGACCGCAAGGCAACCGCCGTTAAACGGCGTGCCTGTGGCCGTGCCGCCCGTGATATCGGCCCGCCACATTTCATAGAGCTTGCTGCCCTGAATGACAATGAGATGGCAATCGCCGTCGGAGGCACAGGTATAGTTGCTTTCGCCTTCAAGGCGTCCGGTTGCGGGCACGGGGATAGGGACAGGATCGCAGTCGGGGTCGTAGAAGTCGCCGGTCTGGGTGAAGGCGCGCGGTGTGACGGTGGCGTCGGCCTTCAAGACTTCGATGGAAAAGTCGATGCGGAAGCTGCCCGCGCCCCAGCCTTTCGCGGCGAGCCCGCTGATGATGGTGGCCGACTGGCTGTCGAGAGTGGCGGTGGAAATGTCTTGGTAGAAGGGTGCCGTGGCGGGAAAAAGCGTGGCGCCCACGGGCGTGGTGCTGGTCGCGCCACCGCTCGCCGGGACGCCACCGCTCGCAGTCGCGCCTCCGCTCGCCGTCGCGCCTCCGCTAGCAGTCGTGCCTCCGCTCGCCGTCGCGCCTCCGCTAGCAGTCGCACCTCCGCTCGCCTTCGTGCCTCCGCTCGCCGAGGCGCCGCCACTTGTGGCAACACCACCGGTCGCGCGAATGCCGCCTGTCACAAAGACGCCGCCCGCTGACGAGACGCCGCCGCTCGCACCCCCTGTGACGGAGACGCCGCCAGCTGGCAAGATGCCGCCGGTCGCGCGAATGCCGCCCGCGACGGAGACGCCGCCTGCTGACGAGACGCCGCCGCTCGCACCCCCTGTGACGGAGACGCCGCCAGCTGGGGCGATGCCGCCGGTCGCGGAAATGCCGCCCGTAGCTGGCGTACCACCGCTGCCGATCACGCCACCGGTCGCGGCGAGACCGCCCGCAGCCGCGAGGCCTCCCGTTCCTTGATTCGTCGTGTTCTTGCTGCCGCCGCAACCCGTGGCGACAACAAGGCTTAGGGCGATGGTGGATAGATGGGCGCGCGTATTCATGAGGTGCCTCCCGCCGGGATCATACGCCGCCTTTGCATTTCTAGGAACGGGTTCGATCGGTTCTGGCTTGCGTCACCGAGTCACCATCCCGCTGACCGACTACCTCGGCACAGGCGAAGAAGGCCGAAATCAGCTGGACCGAGACCAACTCGGTGTACGTTGAAAGAGGATCGCTCCTGTCCGGATTCCGAACGCGGCAACCATTCGCCCCCGTCGGTCATGGTTTCTTCCGAATACGGGCACCGAACTTCGCGGTTTCTTGGGACAGCAATGACCCATCTTGAAGTGTCTGAGTCCCTTGATCGCTGTAGCGATCTATCGAAAGACTGTCACGGCGCACCAAAGGAGACCGATGAAATTCGCGAAGCATCTGTCGAAAACGGTTCAGCGACACTCCCTGCTGGTCTGCCTGGTTGCCGGCCTCGGCTTCTTCGCGGCGAAGAACGCGTTTGCCGCGGAGTATTACGTGTCCACCACGGGCAGCGATTCGAATCCCGGCACCCAAGCCAGCCCTTTTGCCACGCTGACGAAAGGCATCAGCTCGGCGGGGGCCGGGGACACCGTCTACATCGGCGGCGGAACCTACTACCCGAGCGGTGGCTTCACGTTCTCGAAGAGCGGAACCTCGGACACCAACCGCATCAAGTACTGGGCCGTCCCGGGCGAAAAACCGGTGTTCGACTTTTCCAAAGTCAGCGGCTCGCCCGAAGGGTTCACCGTCACCGGGAGCTGGTTGCATTTCAAGGGAATCGAGATCTGCAACCTCCCAGTAAACTCCGGTGTCATCGGGATCAATAACGCCCACGACGACATCATGGAATTGATGAACATGCACAACACCCAAGCCACCGGGATCTTCATCAGCCACGGGACTGGTGGGCACCTATTCCTCAATTGCGATTCGCACGACAATTACGATCCGAGTTCGGCGCAAGGCGACGGACAGAATGCCGATGGCTTCGGTGTCCACTACCAAGCAGCCGGGGACGGAACCAGCACGACGATCAGAGGCTGCCGGGCGTGGTGGAACTCGGACGACGGTTACGATTTCATCAACCAGGAAGTTCCGGTCACCATTGAAAACTCCTGGGCCTTTGGTAATGGGTTCTCCAATTACGGTGCCGGCAAGCCCGCGGATGGAAATGGCAACGGCTTCAAGATCGGCAGCAGCAAGACCGGCATCAGGCACCTGGTCCAGAACAATGTGGCCTGGGGAAACAAGGCGAACGGGTTCTACGCCAACCACTCCTCGGGTGGAAACACTTGGTACAACAATACGTCGTTCCAGAATGGGACTCAGTTCAACATGCTGGCGAGCCCGCCCACCGATTCGTCGCAGACCATCATCCTGACCGGGACGCTGGTGCACATCATGAGAAACAACATTGGCTTTCCCAACAAGAACGCCAACATGACCGGCGTCGACACCCAATTCAACACCTGGGATCTGAATATCACCCCGGCAGCAAAGGATTTCCTCAGCATCACGGATCCAACCGTGGGGGGGACGGGGCAGGCCCTCGAGACAACTTCACCCGCGCTCGGCCCGCGCCAAGCTGACGGCAGTCTGCCGAATGTGGACTTCATGAAGCTGGCTGCAGGCAGCGCCATGATTGACAAAGGCACGGATGTCGGGCTGCCATTTGTAGGAACTGCTCCGGATCTAGGCGCCTACGAATTCGGGGCAGCCGGGGCGGCGGGAGCGTCGGGAAGCGGCGGCGCTGCGGGAACCGGGGGCGCCACAGTGCTCGGCGGTGCTCCAGGAAGCGGAGGAGCGGTTGCAGCAGGTGGCGCCACAGGCACAGGCTTGGGCGGCAGGATCGGCACCGGTGGTTCGACCGCGGTTGGCGGAACCACGGGAACCGCTGGCGCAGTTGCGTCTGGCGGGACGCCAGGCAATGGCGGGACGACCGTGGTCGGAGGCAAGCCGGGAACGGGCGGAGCCAGCAGCGTGGTTGGCAGCGGGGGCGCCGTCGCAACCGGTGGCGCCGCAGTTGGAACCGGCGGTGCCACTACAAATAACGGCGGCGCGATCGCACTGGGTGGAATGATTGGAACTGGCGGAGCGCCAAAAACGGGCGGTACCTCGGCCACCAGCCCGGTCGAGACCGGGGGCACGGTTGCCGCCACAGGCGGGTCGTCCGGAAACAGCACCGCGCAAGGCACCGCAAACAGCAACGGCTGCTCGTGTCGCTTGGCCGCAGCCGAGTCCGCGAGCCACCCAGGGTTCGCCTTGTTCGCGCTTCTGATGTTCGCGCTTCGTCTGCGCAAACAGGTCTTGCCTTGTCGATCAAAATCGCCATGACGCTAGAAGGAGACTCTGATGAAATCCATAGATCGCCCATCGAAAACGAGTCAACGACACTCTTTGCTACTCTGGCTGGTTGCTAGCCTGGGCTTCTTCGCAGCAAGGAATGCGTCTGCCACGGAGTACTATGTGTCCACCACGGGCAGCGATTCGAATGCCGGCACCCAAGCCGCGCCCTTTGCCACCCTGCAAAAGGCGGCCGGCACGGTGGCGGCTGGAGACACCGTTTGGATCCGCGGCGGGACGTACAAAACCACGACTCCCGCATCGAGTGGCGCTGGCATCCAGCTCTCGAAGAGCGGAACTTCGGACACCAACCGAATCAAGTACTGGGCCTATCCCGGCGAGACCCCGCTTTTCGACTTCACCAACCTGCAGATAGCAAACGGCGCCTATACCTTTGGCATCGTGATCGGCGGCAGCTGGGTGCATCTCAAAGGGATCGAGGAATGCTGCGTTCCGATGAACACGAAAGCCAACAACGGAATTGCGAACAACGGCAGTAGCAACATTCTTGAGTTGTTGAACGCGCACAACAACCAAGGCAGCGGGATTCAGGTTGGTAGCGGGTCGGGGAACCAAGCCATCAATTGTGATTCGCACGACAACTACGATCCGGGTTCGACAAACGGAAGCGGCGCCGGAGAGGATGCCGACGGCTTCGGTGTCCACGGCGGGAGCGGGACCGTCGGCACCACAATCAAGGGTTGCCGGTCGTGGTGGAACTCTGACGATGGCTACGACTTCCTCAGCGACGAATCTCCGGTCACCATCACAAACTCCTGGGCCTTCGGCGCTGGGTACTTTAATTACGGCACCGGCTCGGCAGGAAATGGCAACGGTTTCAAGATGGGCAGCAGCAAGACCGGCATCAGGCACATCATCATGAACAATGTCGCCTGGGGAAACAAGGCAAACGGATTCTACGCCAACCACTCCTCGGGCGGGAACACCTGGTACAACAACACGTCGTTTCAGAATGGAACCCAGTACAACATGCTGGCCAGCACTTGGAGTCTCCCCAACGGGGGTGGCACCAGAACGGACGGCGTGACCCTGACGGGGGACAAGGTCCACATCATGAGAAACAACATCGGTTATCCCAAGGACAACCAGTACATTGACGGCTATGGGGTCGACACGGCATTCAACACCTGGGATCTGAATATCACCCCCAAAGCCACTGATTTCCTCAGCATCACGGATCCGAGCCTTACGGTGAAGGGGCAGGCCTTGGAGACGGTTTCACCGGCGATGGGACCGCGCCAGGCCGACGGCAGTCTGCCCAATGTTGACTTTCTAAAACTGGCCGCCGGCAGCCAGATGATCGATAAGGGCACGGACGTCAAACTTCCGTTCGTGGGCGCTGCCCCGGATTTGGGCGCCTATGAATTCGGGGCGACCGGGGCGGGCGGAGCGACCGGAGCCGGGGGCGCGGTTGGAACTGGTGGCACACCCGGAACTGGGGGCGCGCCAGGACTGGGTGGTGGCACGGCCGCGGGCGGCAGGACCGGTGCCGGCGGCTCGACAGCAGTCGCAGTCGGTGGATCCACGGGAGCTGGTGGCGCCTTGCCTCTTGGCGGGACGCCCGGTAGTGGCGGAACGATACCGGCAGCGAGCGGCGGCAGACCGGGCAGCGGCGGCGCGACCGGCGTGGTCGGCACGGTCGGCACTGGGGGCGCAGTCAGCGCCGGAGGCGCGGTTGGAAACGGTGGCGCCAACGCAACAAACGGCGGTGCAATCACGATGGGTGGTGTGGTTGCAACCGGCGGGTCGATGCGCAGCGGCGGTGCGTCCAGCACCCCAGCCGGGACCGGCGGTTCGGCTGCGGCCACAGGCGGGGCGTCCGGAAGCAGCGCCGTGCAGGGCACAGCAACCAGCAGCGGCTGCTCGTGCCGCCTGGCCGGAGCCGAGACAACGAGCCACCCAGGTTTCGCCTTGCTCGCGCTTCTGATGTTCGCGCTTCGTCTGCGCAAACGGCGCTGACCATCCGCGGGAACCGCCGCGCTCTTCGCGAAGGCGGCGAGATATGTCAGACGAACGGCCGTTCTGGAGCGTTCGCGCGAGTCTGGCCTGTCTGCCGCCTGCTCGCTTCCCCCTACTCCACCAGCGGCTGAACGCTCGCAGGCTCGTCGCGCGCGGGCTCGTCACGCGTGGGCAGGAGGTGCTCGAGGCCGTGCTTGCGCATGCGATAGTAGAGCGTCGAGCGATTGATGCCGAGCGCGCGAGCCGCGTGGGCGATGTTGCCCTGGGCTTGATCCACGGCAGAGACAATCTCGTTGCGCTCTTGCTCGGATAGACGCTTGTACAGCGAGCGCCCGCTTTCGCCGGAAATCCCGCCGCTCTGATTTGCCGATACCAGCGAGACCACCGCACCCGAGGCCTGCGCCTGGCGCCGGCCGAAGTCGAGATCCGCGGGGGTGAGCACGTCCGAGGTGGCGAGAATCATGGCGCGCTCGACGACATTCTCTAGCTCGCGCACGTTGCCGGGCCAGGCATAGGCGGCCAAGAGGGCGATGGCCGAGGCGTCGGCCCCACGCACCGCCTTGCCCGTGGTTTGCGCGTACTTGGCGATGAAATGCTCGACCAGCAGGGCAATGTCGCCGGGCCGTTCACGCAAAGGCGGCATGGTGATGGGAAAGACGTTCAGGCGGTAATAGAGATCCTCGCGGAACTTGCCCTCGCTGATCAACCGCTCGAGGTCGCGGTGGGTGGCCGAAACCAGGCGCACGTCCACCTTGACGGTTTCCACGCCTCCCACGCGCTCGAACTCGCGCTCTTGCAGCACGCGCAAGAGTTTCACCTGCACGTCGAGTGGCAGATCGCCGACCTCGTCGAGAAACAGGGTGCCCCCGTCGGCCAGCTCGAAGCGGCCTTGCCGCCGCGCCACCGCACCGGTGAACGCGCCCTTTTCGTGTCCGAACAGCTCGGATTCGAGAACCCCCGGCGCCAGGGCCGCGCAATTCACGCGCACAAACGGCCGCGACTCGCGTGCGCTGTTGATGTGAATCGCCCGCGCCACCATCTCCTTGCCCGTGCCGGTTTCCCCGCGCAAAAGCACAGTGGCCTGTGTCTGCGCCACCTGCTCGACCTTGGCCAGCACCTGGCGCAGCGGTGGCGAATCGCCCACGATGGCGCCGAAGTTGAATTCGCTGTGCGCCTCGCGCGACAGGATGCCGGCGTACTGCGAAAGCTGATCGGCCAGGCGGCGGTTCTCGCGCAGCAGGTGAAAGCGCTCGACGGCCTGGATGAGGATTCCGCGCAGCTCTTTGCTATCCCACGGCTTGGTGACGTAGCGATAGATGCGCCCGAGGTTGATGGATTCGATGAGCACGTCCACATCGGTGAACGCGGTCACGATGATGCCGATGGCATCGGGCCGCGCATCGCGCACCGCCCGCAGGAGTTCCAGGCCGGTCATGCGCGGCATGCGCTGGTCGGTGACCACCACCGCCACGTCGTGCTCGCGCGCGAGGGCCAAGGCGTCCTCGCCGCTGCTGGCGTAGTGGAGCGTGAAGGTCTTGCCGAACGTGAACCGGAAAGCGTCCAGGTTGTCGCTTTCGTCGTCCACGACCAGCACGGGAAACTTGGACAGAACGATTTCACCCACGGGCATGGGGTTGACGGTAACACAAGAATCCGCGCCCGCGCTCGGGAACAGGCGGATGCCTGCCCCGGCGCGCTGGCGTTGCTGGTAACATGAGCATCCGTGCCCGCGCCGACCCACACGATTGCCGCCACTCGCCTGCGCCTGTGGGCCGCCCTCGGCGTGGGGCTGGCGGCCTTCGCGGCCTATGTCCTGTGCGCAACCCCGACTGCCTATCCGCTCGACTCGGCCGAGCTGGCCACGGCGGCATTTGGGTTGGGCGTCGCGCATCCGCCAGGCGAGGAAACCAGCTTGCTGTTCGCCAAGCTGTTCACCTTGCTGCCCCTCGGGAGTGTCGCCTTCAAGGTAGCGCTGTCCCAAGCCGCGGCTGGGGCGCTGGCCGCAGTGCTGGTGTTTCTGCTTGTGCTCGAAGCCATCCAAACCGTGGCCTTCGTGACCGAATCGGGCGGCGAAAAGATCCGCGTCGCCGTGGCCGCGGCATCGGCGCTTGCCTTTGCCTACGCGCCAGGTGTCGTCATCGTCAGCAATCGCGCCGAGGTGTACGCGGTGCAAACCGCGCTTTCCCTCGGCGCCCTGTGGCTGGCCCTGCGAGCGCACGCACACGCCGACGCGCGGCCGGCGTTCGTGGCCGCGCTGCTGATTGGGCTGGGCGTGGGCAACCACTCACTGGTGGCGGGACTGGCCGGACTTGGCGCCGTTGCCGCGGCACTGCCCCTGCTCTGGCGATCGGGTATGCGCAGGCGCTTGCTCGTGCTCTCGCTCGCCGCTTTCGCGGCGGGACTGCTCGTACACGCCTACCTTCCACTGCGCGCGGGCGCCCTGTTCGCTGCCGCCGACCGCGGGATGGACAATGTCGTGTGGGGCGATGCCCGCACCTGGCACGGATTCTGGTGGGTGGTTTCCGGGCAAACCTTCGCCGAGAAAACCGGCATCGTGCACAGCAACGCCTCGCCATGGGATCTGCCCTTCCTGCCCATCGAGGAGCTCGGAACGGTCTTCACGTTGCTGGCGCCAGCCGGCGCGTATTTTCTGCTCCGCCGCGCCGCCTCGCGCGTGGCTGGCCTGTCGCTGCTGGCGGGCGCCGCTGGTGCCATGGTGGCGGCGCTGGTGGGCGGACTGGATCCGTCGAATCCCGATATTCGCGGCTATCTGGGGCCAGCCATCGCCATCATCGCCGTCCTTTCTGGAACCGCAATTGCCGTCGGAACAGCCTTCTTTCGCGTGCAACGTCTGCGCGCCGTGCTGGTGCTGGTTTTTCTGGCCGGAGCGCTGTCGCGTTTTCCTTCGCCAGGGCAATACCCGGGGCTTCGCCACGCGCGCGCCGCCGACTACGAGGCACGCGGCATCCTCACTGGCTTGCCGCCACGCACGGCCCTGTTCACCCACCATTTCGAAACTGGCTTTCTCGTCGGCTATCAACGATTCGTCGAGGGAGCCCGGCCCGACGTGGCGTGGACGCACCTGGCATTCGCGGCCGGCCCTGGCTACGCCCAGCGCGCGGTCGCGGCCCGACCCGAACTTGGCCCCGTTGTCGACGCAGCTATTCGCAACACGGGCTTGGCCGAGCAATGGGCCAAGTTCGACGACACACGCCCTGTTCGCATCGAGCCCGACGCCGTCACACCGCCCAAGGTTCGCCGCACGCTCGGGCCCGCCGGCGAACTGTGGACATTGGCGAGAAACACGTCCCCCGCCGCAATGTCCTCCCTGCCCGCCTGGGTGCTGGCCGAGGCCGCCCAAGATCGCCAAGTGCGCGGCTATCTAGCCTGGCGCCACTACATCGACGCGGTCTGGTCGTGCAACTTGGGTTTCATCGAGCGCGCGCACGAACGTTTCACCGAGTTGGAGCGGTTGGTTCCAAGCGACGAACGCTTTCGCGCGTTGCGATCGACATGCCGCTAAGAGCCGCTAAGATCTGTTCGCCAGCCTACCTATGAATTGAGCTAAATGGTATAGTCCATGCTCTGCCTCAAGTGACCCGCATGTGTACCCGACTATTCACCAGGCCGCACGGCATCGCTGTCATCGGACTTCTCCTGGCTGGAGGTTGTGTGAATCTCACGCCACCTTGGGAGAACGTCAAAGATGCGGCAGCCCGGAACGGAGGTACCATCGCCGGTGGAAACACCGGAACCGTTGAAGCCTCAGCCGGAGGCGAGCTGGCAACCGGCGGTTCGCCGGCCGGAGGCGCGAACGAAGATGATGCCCCGGGTGCCGGAGGCGCGGCGGGGGGCTCGCAGATCGACAGCAATCAAATCCTCGAAGCTGGCGGGAACGGTGGCGCGCTCGACTCAGCCGGCACGCTCGGCTCAGGCGGCACGCTCGACTCCAACGGCACTGTCGGGACCGGCGGCGCTGTCACGACCGACGGCGCTGCCGCGACCGGCGGCACGATTGGAGCCGGCGGCATCCCGGCCAAAGGCGGGACCACGGCCGGCGGCGCGGGAGGCACGGTAGCAACCGGCGGCACCACCGCCCCACCAGACGCGAAGTCCCCCGTGGATCAAGCACCGAAGAACGACACGACCAATGGCCCCGAGGTTGATTCGCAGCCCGATGCCGGCGTCGATGCGCCAACAGATCCGCCCCCTGGGCCCGACCTTCCGACCGATCCGGCGCCCACTGTCTCGACGGCTGGTCTCGTCGCCTACTATGCGTGCGAGCAAACCACGGGAACCACGTTGCTCGACTCGTCGGGGCTCGGCCACGACGCGACTCTTAGCGGAGCCACCGGCTTCGCTGCGGGCCAGGTTGGCAACGGGCTCGTTCTGACCGCCGTCAACGGCGTCGACGGCGGGGCTTCCGGAGGCTATGCGACCCTACCCTCCGGGATCGTCGCTGGCGCGACCGAGCTGACCGTCTCCGCCTGGTTCAAGATCAACAGCATCGTCACCTACGACAACTTCGGACGCGTTTTCGACTTCGGCACGAGTACTTCGACTTCGTCCATGTATTTCACACCCCGTAACGCCAACGGATTGCCTCAGTTCACGATCCGGCTCCTGCCTGAGGCCGGTACCGAAATGAAGCAGGATCTCATCTCGACGGGTTCCACGACCACGGCGAGTGTCTGGCACCACATGGCCGTGGTCCTCGATGCGGCTGGCGGGCATTTGTATGTGGACGGAGTCTCGGTCGAGAGCAGCACCGCAAGAACCGCCATGACGATGAGGCCCGCCGACCTCGGCGTTATGCCCAACAACTGGATTGGCCGCTCCGAGTTCCCGAAAGATCCCTACTTCGACGGCATGATCGACGAGTTCCGCGTCTACACCCGCGCTCTCACCGCTGCCGAAGTCGCAATACTTGGCGCAAGGTAGGCTGACCGCCAGCGCTAGCAAATCCCCAAGGCAAAACGCCGGGCCTGGTCAAACCGTGATACCTTCAAGCGAGCACGAGTCACCAAGTCCGCGAGCCCGCGTCGATCATGCCTGCCGATATTCTCTTCCGCATCGATCTACCGCATGGACGGTGCGTGGGCGTTCGCGTTCCCGGCGCTAGCGAACGGGCGGATGCAACCCGCCTCGCCCGCGAGGAACTCGACTTTCTGGCGTCGCTGGCCCCAGCGCGCAGGCCAACCTGGCTTGCTGGACGCATCGCTTTGCACGCGGCGCTGCTCGACATTGGCCACGATTGCGGCCCCATTCTGGCCACGCAACGAGGCGCCCCTGAATTGCCAGACGGCGCGAGCGGCTCGATCAGTCACAAGCGAACCCTGGCCGTGGCCTTGGCCGCGCGCAAGCAGGATGGCCTATCGCTCGGCGTGGATATTGAACCGATCCCGGTGCTTCCGGCCTCGCTGACCGAGCCTAGCTGGGACAATCGGCCGGACATCAGCAGCCGGGTTATGACGCCCGAGGAGCTTGCCGTCTTAGCAACGGTTCCGGACAGCCTGCGCCGCCGCGAAGTGGTCTTGCACTTTTCCATCAAAGAAGCCCTGTACAAGGCTATCAACCCGCTCATCGGGCGCTACGTCTCGTTCCAGGAAGCCACAGTCATCCCTGCCTGCGACGGGAGCGTGACCGTGACTCTGGATCTCGCCCAGCAGGAAGGCCCGTTCGTCGTCGAATGCCGCTGGTCCGAAATCGATGGACACCTGCTCACCACGGCGGCTGTCAAACCAAAGGGTTAATGCAATAGCTTGCCGATTCGCCGCAGACGAACGCCGTCGTGTGCGTCGGCCGAGAACCAAACCTGGCGCGCCACCGCGGTCACGTCGGCGACAGGCAAAACGCCGAAGTGCCGCGAGTCGTGCGAGGAATCTCGGTTGTCACCCAGCACAAAGACCTGTCCGTTCGGCACGACAGTCGAAAGTTGCTCGTGCTTGCCGTCCTTGCGCCAAAGCACGGTGTAGCCGCCTTGGTCAGCCGATTCGCGAAAGGCCTGATGATCGCCGAGCAAGTGATTGAGCGCAGGATCGCCAAGATCGTGCAATTCCTCGTGCCGGATCTCCACACCGTTCACCTTCACCAAGGTGCCATCGATCTCGACCCGGTCGCCAGGCAGCCCGATAACCCGTTTGATAAATAGCGTGGTGCGATCGTTGGGATACACGAACACAGCGATGGCGCCGTGGAGAAGCTTCTCGCCACCGAGGTGCCCCACCCGCTTGTCGGCGAAGATCCGATCACCTGGAAGGATCGTCGGCAGCATGCTCGCACTCGGCACCTTGAAGGTTTCAATCAAGTGATTCTTGGCGTAGCCAGCCAGCGGACTCAGCACAAAAAGGTGGCCGAACACGAACAACACGAAGTAGACATAGCCACGGTTCCACGGTCCCGGCGAAAATCCATCCCGAAGCCGAGCCGCCGTCCGATAGGCGGCCTTCACCGAGTGGACGTAGATGACAAGCGACGCGACGACGCCAATAGCGATCACCAGCCAGAGCACCGAACGGGGACCGTGCAGGGCCAGCCACGCCGCCGATGGCAAGAGCATCGCAACCGAGAACAGCAGCGCCGCGCCTCGAGCGGGTTCGCCGTTGTAGACCTGCCCGAGACCCGGCAGGAGCAAGCTCGCGAACAGCGCGACCAAAGGTCTGCGTGGCTTCTTCACCTGGGTCGTTGTCATCGCATGCCCCCAAGGCTGGCGGCTGGAACCAGCGTGGAAAACACGAAGCGCAACAGGTTGGCGATGGCCACCGCCAGTCCGACCTGGGTGAGCACCAGTTGCACCCAGCGCCGGCCGAGCAGCATCTCGAAGCGTGAGACTGCGGCTGGCTCGGGCGCAAGACTGGCCATGACCCGATCCGCGAAACCGTCGGGTACGGCGATGCCACCGTCGATGCCATCGGCAACAAGGCTGTCGAGTGCCACCCATTCGGCCGCCAAACGGTTGCAGCCCGCACAGGCGAGCACGTGCGTTTGACTGGCTTCGTCGAGGGCATCGCCCACCGCGATGCGTTCTTGAATGGCATTGCAGGAAATAGACGGATCCATCTCAATCCTCCTCGGCCAGCTCTGCGCGCAGCAATTGTTTGCCGCGGAAAATGCGCGACTTGACCGCGCCCACCGAGCAGCACTCGATGTTCGCGATGTCGTCCATGGAAAGCTCCTTCAAATAGGCTAGAATAAGAGCGGAACGCAGGACTTCGGGGAGCCGATGCAAGGCCTGCTGCACGCGCGTCCGGCCCTCTGCGGTCTCGAGGGCTTCGTGCGCACCTGGGACAGAATCCCGCCCAGGTAGTTCCACTTCGCCGTCCGACCTATCGAGGTGAGACGCGCGTCGCCGGAGGCGTGCCTTTTCGTTGATTGCAAGGTGCTTGGCAATCGTGAACAGCCAGGACGAGAACTTCGCCTTGTCCGCGTCGTACCCGGCAAGATTTCGATAGGCGCGCAAAAAGGTCTCTTGCGCCAGCTCTTCCGCCACCGCCTGATCGAGACCGAACCCGCCTAGAAAGCGAAACAGCGGTCTCTGATAGCGCACCACCAGCAGCCGGAAGGCGTTGGGTTTGCCGCTGAGGGTTTGGCGAATGAGAAAACCGTCGTCCATGGGTAGATCCGGAGGCGTTTCGAACGCCTATGCGCAGTCGTACCGGTCAGCTGGGAAAAGGTTTCGCGCAAAGACTAGCACTACTGATTCAAATTCGGACCGAGCCGGCGCGTTGCGAGGGCCTCGTCCGCAACGAACGACGAGGGCGAATACTTGACGTATTCAACCGAGGAGTGAGGCAGCGGGCGAGGACCGCAGCAGCGACGGCGACGGGAGAATTTGAATCAGTAGTGCTAGGTGCTTTGCGCTGTCCGGCGCCAGACCAACAAGAAGACGATGAGCGCCAGCGTCGCAAGCGAAATGACCGCGCCCAGCGCGAGATAGGTCGAGTGAAAAGTCAGCACGACCTGACTCTTGCCGGCGGGCACCGGAACCGCGCGCATCCAAGAATTGGCGGGAATGCACGGCGCGGGCAGACCATTCACCAGCGCCGACCACCCCGGATACCAGGGCTCGGCCAAGACCAAGAGCGCGGGCGACGAAGTTTCCACGGCCACGGAAATTCTTTCGGGCTCGAAGCGCGTGATGGCGACGCCGTCTTCGCGCGACGAGGGTGCCGGGGGCGCCGGCAAGACCAACGATTGCTCCACCAATGCGATGTGATGAAAATCGTGCCCGGCGCGCATGAGCAAGGTGGCTTCACGGGAGTCGCGAACGAGCCGAGTCGAGCCTGCAAGATAGACCCGCGGATCTGTCGCGGTATTGAAAGCAAGATGGTGTGTCCGCGGATCCACACCCAGAACGAGCGCCATGGAATCGTAGGGGAACGGCCCGAACTTGGCGATCTCGGGCGAGGGAAACGTGTTGAATGCAACCGGCGCTGCAATTCCCAAACCATCGTGCATGTAGTTCCAGACGCGTCCGAGCGTCAGGGAGATGTAGCCATAAGGCGAGCTCCACCCGAGCTGCATCCCTGCGTTCTCCCGAAGACCAGGAATGAAGATCCTGGGTGGCACGGCCGACCCGGGGAAATGGCCGCTGCCGGCCAGTCCCCGCCGCACCATGGATTCCTTGGCTTCATCCGCGACATCGCGATTCTGCCGCTTGAGCGCCACCACCGCAGAGCCAAGATCGAAAGTAAGCAGGCCGGCCAAGGCAAGTTCCAGCACGCGCCTGCCTCGCGCCGATCGCTCCGGCAGCACCCAAAGCAAGCACAGAACCGCGCTTCCAACGATCAGCGCAGCTCGAAACAACGCCTCGGCCAAGGCGTGACCGCCGTAGCCAGGCCAACGAAGCACGAAGGCCAAACCGATGCACAGGGCGACCGCGCTGGCAGTCACGACCGTCAAGACATCGGCACGCGGACGCGGCGATGGGCGTGACAGGAAGAAGCCCGCGGCAAGCACCAGCGGCAGAATCACGAAGATCGTTGCACGCGAGTGAATTCGGAACGCCGAAAGGCCCGGAACGATGTGAAAGAAGAGCTTGAAGAAGGGCGTGGCATTGCCAGCCGCCAGCAGCGCGGCGAAAACGGCCAGCACAAGAAGGGCACGCATGTTTCGATTGCGCACGCAGAGCAGGCCACAGGCGCCGAGCACGCACGCCGCGATACCCGCGTAAAGCTGAGCGTTGGCCTGGAAGTGAAAGTAGCGTATGTCGCTCGGCACGAGCAGCGTGGCCCAGCCAAAGGCAGGCTCGGAGAAGGCTCCGGAAAATGCCAGTGAAGCGCCCTGACGGTTGCTCTGCCCGGCGAGTTCGGCCAAGGGCAGAAGGCAAACCGCGGCCAGCGCGGCACCAAGTCCCATGGCCAGCGCCAGAGATCCCATGTCGCGCGCGAGCCCGACGAGAGCACTTCTCCACGCACGTTCTATCCTGCGACTGGCTGTGAAAATGATAACCCCAATGCCCGTCAGCCAAGTGGCCTGCGGGTGTCCGCAGGTGTGTAAGAGCCCGAGCACCAGGGCCATCACCGCCATGGAACGAAGGCCAGGCGCGGCCTGCAATCGCATGCCCAAGTAGAAGACCAGCGGAATGAAGCAAATCGCCGGTCCGTAGTGAATGTAGCCGCTGGTGAAGCAGCCCGCGACCGGCGCACTGCAGGCGAAGACAAACGCGACGGCAAAACTCAGCTTCTTTTCCACCCCGATCCCGCGCGCCAGCTTGACCATCCCATACAGACAAACAAGGAGATGCAAGGCGCACACAATCAGGCAAGCAAGGTGCTCGTCGAGAAGAAGGTAGACGACCTCCGGTGGGTAGAAGAACGCAGAGTCAGGCTCTGCCAGCAAGGGCCGGCCAAGCGAGACATAGGGATTCCACAGGGGCAAGTGCCCATGGGACACCGATGCCCGAATGTAGGGCTTGTAGAAAGCGTGCAGTCGCACCCAGTCGATGGCGCCGAAAATGCTCGGCTCGGCCAGACAGATGAGCACCGTCAGCGTGAGCGCGCCGAGCACGAGCCCGATCCATTCGCGGGAGGTCAGCCGGCCGTCGGCGGGCCCGAGCGGCAGGGGTTGCGACGTCAGGCGCATGGCGGTGGTGGAACTAGGAAAGCAGCTTGCGCAGGATCTCGTTCACGATCTTGGGATTGGCCTTGCCGCCGGTTTCCTTCATCACGTTGCCGACGAAGAAACCCATGAGCTTGACGTTGCCGCCGCGGAAGCGCGCGACTTCGTCGTGGCTGCGCGCGACCACGCGTTTGCAAGCCTCTTCGATGGCGGCGGTATCGGACATCAGGCTCACCGACTCGGCGGCCACGATATCGCCCGCGCGGCGTTTTTCTTGCCACATGCGCGCGAAGACATCCTTGCCGAGCTTGCCCGAGAGCGTGCCTTTTTCCACCAGCTCGACCAATTCGGCCAGCGCCGCGGGCGGCACGGGAATGGATTCGGCCATAAGGCCGCGCGGATCGTCGACGCGGCCAAGGACTTCGTTGATGAGCCAGTTGGCGATCTTCTTCGGGTGCGCGGGCGCCGCGGCCAGTGCAGCGTCGAAATAGTCGCCAATGGGCCGCTCGGACACCAGCACCGACGCGTCCTGGGCGGAGAGGCCCATGCCGAGGTAGCGGGCGTGGCGCGCCTCGGGCAATTCGGGCAGCGCCGCACGAGCGCGGGCGAGCCACGCCTCGTCGACCACCACGGGCGGCAGGTCGGGCTCGGGGAAATAGCGGTAGTCGTGCGCCTGCTCTTTCGAACGCATGGACGCCGAGATACCGCGGTCGGGATCCCACAAACGGGTTTCCTGCACCACCTTCTCGCCGCGATCGAGAAGCACCGTCTGGCGCGCGATCTCGTGCTCGATGGCGTCGCGCACGTTCTTGAACGAGTTGATGTTCTTGAGCTCAGCCTTTGTCCCGAGCTTGGTCTCGCCGCGCGGGCGAATGGACACGTTGGCGTCGCAGCGGAGCGAGCCTTCTTCCATGTTGCCGTCGCTGATGCCGAGGGTGCGCACGAGCGTGCGGATGGCGCGCACGTATTCCGCGGCCTCGTCGGCGGAGCGAATGTCGGGCTCGCTGACGATTTCGCACAGGGGAACGCCGGCGCGGTTGTAGTCGACGAAGCTGACGCCGCTCGCGTCGTGGATGTTCTTGCCCGCGTCGTCCTCCATGTGGATGCGCGTGAGCCGGATCTGCCTGACCTCGCCGTTCAACCGAAACGTCACCGCGCCACCCTCGCACAGCGGCTCGTCGTATTGCGAGATCTGAAATCCCTTGGGCAAGTCCGGATAGAAGTAGTGCTTGCGCGCGAATCGACAGCGCGGCCGGATGTGCGAACCCACTGCCAAGCCCAAGCGCACGGCCGCCTCGACGGCCGCGCGATTCAAGACCGGCAGCGCGCCGGGTAGGCCAAGACAAACCGGATCCGTGTGCTCGTTGGGTTCGGCGCCGAAGACGGCCGATGAAATGGAGAAGATCTTGGTGCGCGTGGCGAGCTGGACGTGAACCTCCAGCCCGATGACCGCTTCGTATTGGTCCCGACTCATGATGGATCCTCGGGCAAGCGCTTGTGCCAGTCGGTGCGTGCCTCGTACGCGCCAGCGACGCGAAAGACGGCTTCTTCGCCGAGCGGCGGCCCGATGATTTGTAGTCCGATGGGCAGCCCATTGCGCGTGAAACCGCAACACTGCGACAGTGCCGGCACGCCGGCCAGTGGCGGCGCCACGGTGTAGATGTCGGCGAGATACATTTGCAGCGGATCCGCCGAGCGCTCGCCGATCTTGAACGCGGGGGTGGGCGAAGTCGGCGTGGCCAGCACGTCGCACTGACTGAAGGCTGCCG
>Ga0265342_10001864_pt1 | contig 19039 bp, 13 predicted proteins | sample 4CB327metaG_FD_203125 | JGI IMG/M metagenome (GOLD analysis project Ga0265342, IMG submission 203125) | Rhizosphere microbial communities from Carex aquatilis grown in University of Washington, Seatle, WA, United States - 4-CB3-27 metaG | ecosystem: Host-associated > Plants > Roots >...
TCCGCCGCTCGTGCTTCCCCCCGCGTCGGTCTCGACGTTGTTGCCGGAGACGCACGAGAGAACCGAAGCGGCAGTCAGCAGCAGCCAAAGGGCTCGAACACCGCCACGTGGGGGCACGGTTGGCGCAGGGCGTGAGGGCATACCCGTCAAGAGACCGGCTGCGGCCGAATCGGTTCAGGGGTGGGGGCCTCAAAGGCTCCGCAAGTACTCCACGAGCGCGCGCTGCTGGTCCGCGGTCAGCGTGGGCGCCGCCTGGCCCGCCGGCGCGACCGCCTGGAGCATGATCGGCACGACGTCGTCGAGCGCCGCGGCGCTGCCGTCGTGCAGGTACGGCGCGCTGTCGAGGAGCCCGCGCAGGGCCGGGGTGTCGAACACGCAGGCCGCGCGCGCATCGCCGAGGATGTCGGTGTGGTCGGCGTCCAGGTAGTCGCCCTGCGAGCAGGTGCCGACGTCGTGCAGCAGCACGCCGCCCGCCGTCTCGGTCGAGACCACCGGCCCGGAGAGATCCAGCGTCGGGTTGCCCGCGCCCGAGTCGGTCAGCGCCGCGCCGCTGTGGCAGTTGCCGCACCCGAGCTGCGTGAACAGCGCCTGCCCCTGCGCCCGCAGATCGGACAGCGCCTGCCCCTGCAGGGTGTGGGTCGCGTCGGTCGACGGCGGCACCGGGGTGGGGAGCGCGTTGTTGACGAACGCGGCCAGCGCGTCGAGCAACGTCTTTTGCGACGAGTTGCCGATGTCGAAGTGCCCTCCCTGCTCGACGTTGATCGTGCGCCAGTAGTCCTGCACCTGGGTCCGGTCGGCCGTGCGGAACAGGAACCCGGTGTCGAGCACGCCGCCCGCGTTGCTGGGCGTGTCGCGCGGGCCCTGCGCGAACTTCCAGGTCACCGCGTCGCTGCGCCCCTCCAGGTGGCAGGTGGCGCACGCGACCCAGTGGTTCTGCGTCAGCGGCAGCTCGTCGCTGTTTGCCGAATAGAACAAGCGCTGGCCGAGCCGCAGCGTCGCCGGCATGGGATCCACGGCCAGCGTCGGGAACGCCGCGCCGTCGGGCGTGACCACCACGCCGGTATCGGAGCGGGTGACCGCGAACGCCGCGACATCCTCGGTGTTGCGCTCCTGGACGTAGATCTTGCCGCCCGCCCAGACGATCCCCTCCGGGGTGTGGCCCGGCAGCGGGCGGATGAGCTGGCTCTCGACGCGGCGAACGGCGTCGACGATCAGGACGTCCTCGCTGTCGCTGTCGGCGACGAACGCCAGCGCGCCGTCGTCGGAGAACGTCAGCGCGTGAGGTCCCGACACGATGTCGCCGAACGCCTGGCCGTCGCCGGGGTTGGCGAGCACCGACAGCCGCGCCTGCTGGACGCCGCGGTCGTCGAAGATCGACAGCGACGGGAACACCGTCTTCTGAAAGTTCAGGTCGGGCTGGGGCGTGTCGATGCCCAGCATGATGTGCGCGGCCCAGACCTCGGAGGTGCCGGGGCGCAGGGCGGCGTCGTAGATGCCGCGCACCGGCCCGTGCGGCTCGGTCGGGTCATTGTCATCGCTGGGCGCCCCGTCAGCGAGGGGCCAGATCCGGAAGAACGCGAGCGGCGCGCTCCTGAACGCGGTCAGGCCCGGACCCAGGAGGTGCGTCGCCAGCAGCGTGGTTCCGTCGGAGGCCCACGCGAGCGTCCAGGGTTTGCGCGGGCTGAGCGCGCTGCCGACCGCCGACAGATCGCTCGCCTGCAGCTCGACGATCTCGTCGTCCTGCGAGCAGGCCACGAAGACGCTGGTGTCGTCGGCGCTCACCAGCACGCCGATCGGTTCGGAGCAGACAGCGACGTCACGCAACATCGCGCCCGACGTCGCGTCGAGCGCGTAGACGTGGCCCGATCGCTGGCCGGTCACGTAGAGCGTGCGACCGGTCGAGTCGAGCGCGAGCGCGCGCGGGCCGACCGCCGGAACGTAGTGGCCGGCGCTGTCGACCGCGACCGGCTTCGCGGCCAGCAGCACCTCGTGCAGGATCGCGCGCGTCGCGAGATCGAGGACGCTCACGCTGTCGGCGTCGGGGTGCACCACGTAAAGACGCGTGCCCGCCGGATTGACGGCGATCGCCGCCGAGTGCGATTGCACCGCGTGCGGCCCGACCGGACCGCCGTCGCCGTCGGGACCGCTCTCCGTGAGCGCAGTGTCACGGATCTGGTCGGCCGACGCGTCGCTGCCGGAATCGTTCGAACCGCCGATTCCGCCTTTGGGCGCGCTGCTACCGCCGCAGCCGCAGGCGCCTGCGATCGACAACAGGAGCGCGACGCGGAAGAAGTTGATAACCACTTACAAAAGTGGACGGCGCGCGTCGCGACGGCTCACGAAATTTCAGCTCCTCGGCGCCACGTCGACGGCGGTCGCGCGCGCGTCGCGGTCGGCATGAAACGCCGCACGGCCGAGACGAACCTCGTCGGCGATGTACGGGACGTAGCGAAAATCACGAATCAGCGCCAGCCGCTCGCCGCGCCATTCGATGAGCACGAAGGACGAGGGCTGCGTGCTCGAGCGCGGCGAATACATCGCCAGCGCCAGCCGCCCGCCCGCGACGCCGTCGTCGAGCACGCCAGGCACAACGCGGAAGTCGCGCAGATCGGCGTAGCGCGCGAAGTATTCGCCGACACCGCGGCCGCGGCGCTCGTGGCGCGAGACCAGGTCCAGCCGGCAATCCTCGGCGATGAAGTCGCGTAACGCGTCCCAATCGCGCGCGTTGAACAGCGCCGCGTAACGGTTCAGCCGCCTGCGTTCACCCGCGTCGACCGCTGGCGTGGCCGCCCGGTCCGCCGCGGATTCTCCGGCCCGCGCGCGCAGCCCGGCGCGCCCGCGGAACAACGCCGCCTTGACGGCGGGCAGCGTCGCGCCGGTGATCTCGACGATCTCGGCCAGCGAGCAGCCGAGCACATCCTTGAGGATCACCGCGCTCCGCTGCGCGATCGGCAACTCCAGGAACGTCGCGAGCGCCGCGCGCACGACCTCGGGGTCGGCCCACTCGCCGACCGCGGCGTCTTCGGGCAGCTCGGCGACCGCGTCGACATGACGGCGCTCGTAGCGCCGCAGCATGTCCATCGCGGTGTTGTGCGCGATGCGGAACAAGAACGGACGCAGCGGCGGCACTTCTGCCGCCATGCTGATCGCGTAATACGCCTTGGCCAGCGTGTCCTGAACCACGTCCTCACCGTCGACGATCGAGCCGGTCAAGCGCGCGCAGTAGCGGTGCAGCTCGGGACGCAGCTCCGCCACCAGCTCGAGGAACCGCACGCGCGCCTGCACCAGCTCGGACGGTGGTGGTTGTGACCCGGGCATCGACGTCGCGCTGTGCGTCTCCCCTCGGTCAGATCGCTTCGACACCGGCGCCACTCACGCCGAGGATCGCCCCTTCGCGGCCGAGCTCGCCGCGCGCGATTTTCACGATGGTTTGCGCCACGTCTTCGGCGCTCAGTGGAACGGGAAATCGCTCCATGAATTTCTCCCGCGTTATTCCAGCCAGCGCAGCATACGCGTCAGCGGCCATCATGCCCAGCTCGGTTCCAGCGATCAGCTGTTTGGGCACCAGCGCGACGAAGCGGATGGGGACCTTGGCCACATCCGCAGAACGCTGCAGATAGCCGGCCAGAAACATCTGCATCCGCTTGGCGCCCGCGTAGCCGCCCGAGAGCGGCGACCCACCGAGACCCGCGCCGCTCGAGATGATGATCACCCGGCTGCCCGGGCGCAGCGGCTTGCGGATCGCGCTCTGCCCGACCTGAAATGCGATCTTCACGTCGGTGTTCCACGGTTCGGAGAAGCTGTCCCAGGTCTGCTCATGGACCAGTGCCAGACGCGCGCGCGCGCCGGCGCTCACGACCACCAGATCGGGATCGACTTCCCGGATCTGGCGGTCCATCGCGGCCGCGTCGGTGGCGTCGAGCGCGCTCACGCTCACGGCGCCGGGCCCCGCCGCCTCCGCGCGCACGCTCTCCAGCCGCGCGGCGTCGCGTCCGACCGCCCGGACGCGCGCTCCCGCTGCGGCCAGCGCCAGCACAGCCGCGCGGCCGACCCCCGAGCCGCCGCCAATCACGATTGCGGATTCGATCGATGATGCCGTCATGTCGTCCCTCCACCAGGACGACGTTTCGGGCGGGCGAAAAGATGCGGTCTTGATCAAAGGCGAGGGAGCGACGACACTCCGCTCGTGCGTCGGGCTCGGCGATGGCTCGGGATTTTGACGGTGCTGTGCGCCGTGGCCGGCATACGGGTGCGCGCGGCGGAGGCGTCGCCGGTGAGCGCGCGCGAGCTGCGCGCGCGACAGGACTTCGCCGCGGGCCGCTACGAGGAGGCGATCGAGATCTTCGCCGAGCTCTACGCGAAGACCGCGGATCCGATCTTCCTGCGCAACATCGCGCGTTGCTACCAGAAGGAGAACCGCGCCGACGAGGCGATCGCGAACTTTCGCGAGTACTTGAACAAGGCCAAGAAGCTGTCGGCCGATGAAAAGGACGAGATCGCGGGCTACATCCGCGATCTCGAGGCGAGCCGCGCGCCGGTCAAGCCGGCGCCCGCAGCCGACACACCGTCGCCCGCCGCGCACGCGCCGCCCGCGGCGGAAACACCATCGCCTGCCGCCGCCGCGAACCCACCGCCGCCTGTCAGCGAGCCGCCGCCCGCGCGGCGCGCGCCCGACACGCTCGCCGCCCGCGAGCCCCCCGGCGAATCGCCGCCCAAGAACCAGGTTCGCGCGCGTGCGGAGCCGAGCCCACGGGGGGGCGGTTCCGTGTCGGTGCCGGGTGTCGCGCTCACCATCGTCGGCGTGGCGGCGGTCGGCGGCGGCGTGGCGTTCGGACTGGCGGCACGGTCGGCAGCCAGCGCCGTCGCCTCGCAATACGATCCCAACCGCGACGCCGCCGGCAAGCGCGACGCGACCCTGCAGTGGGTCGGCTACGGTGTCGGCGCGGCGGCGCTGGTCACGGGCGTGATCTTGCTGGTCCGCGGCCCCGGCGAGTCCGACGCGCCTTCGTCATCGGCTCAGGCGCGGCAAGTCGGATTCGACGTCGGGTTCGACGTCGGATTCTTTTCGGGCGGCGCATCGCTGTCGGGCCGCTTCTGAGCCTCGCGGCCGGCGCGCGCGCATCAGAGCTTGCGCTCGTCGTCGTCGAGCTCCAGCGGCGCCGTCTCCTGCTCGACGCGCCGGTGCCGGTGCGTCGCCGACGAACCGCCCGAGGTTGCCGCGCGCGACCGCCGTTCGTTCGCGGGCTGCGTCTCGCTTGGTTCCGGCGTCGGCAGCCGCGCCATGCCCAGCATCAGCGTGCGATCGGCTTCCCCGTCGATGACCAGGTTGCGATCGCCGTAGCCAGGCGCATGAAACACGACGGTGTGCGCCTCGGACCCCGCGGGCAACACCAGCGGTAGCGCCGCCGGTTGACCGTCGACGGTCGCGGTCAGCTGCGGGGGAGCGTCGTTGATCTGCACGCGCACGGTGCGCGCGGCCGGAGCCGGCGCAGGCGCGGGAGCCGCCGGTCCCGCTGACGAGACCGGCGCAGGGGGCCGCACCGGATCGACGTCGGTCTTCAAGTACGCAAAGACACCCGCTGCCGCGCCGGCCACGCCGACGAGCGCGATCGAGGCCCAGAGCGCGCCTCGACCGCGGCGCTCCGGGCGCCGGCCGCGCAGCTCCTCGGACGCCATCTCCGACAGCGTGGTCTGCGATCTGTCGACGAAATCAGGCGGTGCGAGCGAATCGCGCACGTCGAGCGACACCGGCGCATCGGCCACCAGCGTGCCGCCGGGATCGGTGATCAGGCGGCCGCTGCCGCCCGCGACCGCCGCCGTCTCGCTGCGAGGGAGCGCGGACAACTCGGCGCGTGCGGCCTGTGCCGGCATCGGCTCGGTCTGCCGCGCGCGCATCTGGCTCGTCGCCTCGACCTGCGCCAGCAGCGCCGCGATCTGCTGTTCGGCTGCCTCCATGCTCTGCGGTCGTCGCGCGGGGTCCTTTTCCAGCAGGCGCGCGACGAAAGCGGCGACCACGGGCGTGGTCTGTGTCCGCAGCGTGTGCAATTGAGGCGGCGCCTCGGAGATGTGCGCCGAAATGAGCTCGCCGAAACCCTCGTAGGTAAACGGCGGCCGCCCCGCCAGCAGCTCGAACAGGATGCAACCCATCGAATAGATGTCGGCTCGCCAGTCGACCGCGGCGGCCCCGCGGCACTGCTCCGGCGACATGTAGATCGGCGTGCCGAGCAACGCCCCGGTGCGCGTGCGCGCGATCCCGGCGCGGCCGTCGCCCTCCGTCGACAAGAGCTTGGCGATGCCGAAATCGAGGATCTTGACGACGAAGCCAAGGGCGGCGCGCGCGTCGCGCACCAGGAAGACGTTGTCGGGCTTGAGATCGCGGTGAACGATGTGCTTGCGGTGCGCGGCCTCGAGCGCGCTCGCGATCTCGGCGGTCAGCGCCAGCGCCACGCGCTCGTCGCCGCCGAACGTCCGGTCCTGCGTCATGCGCGCGAGCAGGCTCTGCCCCTCGAGCAGCTCCATCACGATGTACGCCCGGCCGTTCTGCACGTCGCAGTCGAGCACCTCGACGATGCCCGGGTGGCGGATCGACGACGTCGCGCGCGCCTCGCCGAAGAAGCGCGCGACCATGTCGGTGCGGCTGGACATCTCCGGGCGCAGCAGCTTGATCGCGACGCGCCGATCGATGCGCAGGTGCTCGGCGACGAAGACCTCGCCCATGCCGCCCGAACCGATGCGCGACACCAGCCGGTAGCCGCCGACGATCTCACCGATCATCTTTGTGGGAGCCGGATCTCGTGGGAGGTCGGATGGGGCGCTTCCATCGTCGTCTTTGAGTCGCGCAGCCATGGTCAAAGAGTGATGCGTCCGACGAAGTTTTGCAGGGTGTCCACGAACCAGAGGTTGCCATCCGGTCCCAGCGTCAAGCCCGATGCCGTCTGATTGTTTCCCGGGACGATGTAACGCGTGAAGGTCCCGCTGGGCGTCATGCGCATGATCGACTCCGCGCCGTTGCTGAACCAGATGTTGCCGTCGGGAGCGAGCAGGACGTTGCCGCCTTCGCTGTTGGCCACGTTCGCCGGCAACGTGAACTCGTTGGTCACCTGGCCGGCCGTGGTGATGAGACCGACCTTCCGTATCTCGAGGAACGCCATGGTGGTCGTCCCGTCCATGCCGATGGCCGGCGGAAACGCGGACGCGGTTGCGATGGTGTAGCGGGTCATGACGCCGGCCGTGGTGATCTTGCTGATGCGATTCCCGATGAACTCGGTGAACCAGAGGTTGCCGTCACCGCCGGCCACGATGCGCAGGGGCTCGCTGCCCGCCGCCGCCGGAAAGGTCGTCGACATCCCCGCCGGCGTCATCCGCCCGATCAGGTTGTTGATGACGTCGGTGTACCAGATGTTGCCGTCGGGCCCCGCCGCCAGCCACATCGTCGTCGAGCTGCTGCCGACCGTCACCGCATACTCCGCCAGCATGTTGCCGCTGGTGTCGCACTTGCCGATCTTGTTGAGGTTGGTCTCGGCGAACCACAGGAAGCCGCCGAGCGAGACCATGTCCTCGGGACCGGCGCTCGGTGTGGTGGTGGGAAACTCGGTGATCACCCCGTTCGGCGTGCAGCGCGCGATCTTCGACGCCGCCGCCTCGACGAACCAGAGATTGTTGTCGGGCCCGCGCGTGATCTGGAATGGGTGCGAGCCGGCCGTCGGTACGCTGAAGGTATCGATGGTGCCGGTCATGGAGCCGCCGGTGCCGGTCGTCCCGCCGGTGGCCGGGGTGCCGCCGGCGCCCGTGCCGCCGAAACCCATGCCGCCTTTCCCGCCGGTGGCGGGCGCTCCGCCCAAACCCATGCCGCCGAAACCCATGCCGCCCGCGCCGCTGCCTGAGGCGCCTCCGCTGGGCGTCCCGCCGGTGCCAGCGCCCGCGGCTCCGCCGGCGCCAGCGCCAGCGCCGCCGCTGCCGGCAACCACGCCGCCGGCTCCGCCGGTACCCGCGCCGGCGCCGCCGTCACCGACGCCGGCGATGCAGACCCCCGACGCTTCGTTGCACTGGTATCCGTCGGGGCAGCGCTTCGACACGTTCAGGGGAGCGCACTTGGTGACCCCGCTCTGAAAGTTGGGGTCGTAGCTGCAGCCGAACCGAGCCGCGAACGTCCCTGCGACGGCGAACAGGATCAACGGCCGCCACAAGAATCGGATCTTCGATGTCACGACGGTCCTCGCTCGCGAAACAAATCGGCCCGGCCCGCTCGCCCCCTGCATGGCGCGCAGCATGATACGAGCAGCCCTGCGCAATCAAGCCCGACGACGTACGCGAGGCCGTATCACCACGCTACGCAGCGATCCGCCGGCGCCATGGGCTGCCCGGTCTCGCAGGCGAACGCCCGCGCAAATTCCGGCATCTCCGAAACCACGCCGTTGACCCGCAGCCGCACCGAGGGGTGAGGATCGCGTACGGTCTGCAATCGAGAGCGAAAGTCGCTCCCCATCGAACAGCCGTACTGTGCGTACGCGACGAAGAGCTCGCGAGTTCGCTTCCAGTACGCGGCCGCGTCAATCCCGCTGGCGCAAGATCCGCTGCAGCAATTGCCGCGAGATGCCCAGGATCGAGGACGCCTTGCGGCGGCTGCCCCCACCCTCGGCCATCGCTTCGCTGGTCATCTCGTCGCGCACCAGCCCCTCGAGCTCGTGCAAGTTGCGGTGCCCGACGCTGGCGCGAATGAACGGGCGCAGGTCGGGGGCTTCCTTCAGAGCCTGATCCCAGGCGCGTTCCAGCTCACCGAGGTTGAGCGGCTTGGTGACGAACCGGCGCACGCCGGCCTGCGCCAGCGCGAACGCAATCGCCGGGTCCGCGGATCCGCTGACGGCGATGACGCGCGTGAACACGGGCTTCTCGGCGAGCACGGCCAGCAACTGCTCGCCGCTACCGTCGGGCAGGCCGATGTCGAGCATCAGCACGTCGACGTCGACCTCGTTCAGGATCTCCAGCGCGCGCGCCTTGGTCGCCGCGCGATGGACCGTGGTGGCGCGCCGCGACGCGAACGTTTCCAGCGCGCGCGCCAGCGCGTCATCGTCCTCGACGATCAGGACCCGCCCCACCGACTCCATACCTCATCTGATAGCACGCCGCCGCGTGACTGGCCGCTTCTCAGCGTGCCTCCTTTCGGGCTAGAGTCCGAGCTGGTCATGGCGTCGCGCGACGCGGAGGAACAGGGGGCGGCCCGGGAGCTGGCGGCCAGCTATTCGAACTACGGCGAGGGGGTCCTTGCCGCTGCGCGACTCTGTTTTCGCGTCGCGCTCACCGTGCGGTTCTTCCTGCTGCCGGGGCCGTGGCCCACCGGCACGTCGGCGCGCTTCACCCTGCAGATCGCGTCGCTGACCGCCACCACGCTGTTCTCCGTCTGGGCAGCGCTGCGCGCCAGGCGCCGTGCGTTCGGACGGGCCAGCCACGTGATCTCGGCGATCAGCGACATCGTGCTGTGCACCGTATCGTTGTCGTCGACGATGCTCTGGCCCGAGGTCGGCTACACCGGCCTGGTGAGCAAGCCGGACGTCGCGTTCCTGTGCGTGCTGGTGTTCGCCGGCGCGCTTCGGTTGGAGAAGACGGCCATCGTGGCGTCGACGGTGGCGAGCCTGCTCGCGTTCGTCGGGCTCGCGGCTTGCGATCTGAGGCTGAATGCCCCCCGCGCCGTGTATCGCGCCCAGGATCTGGAGATGATCGCGATCCTGATCGGCGTCGCGGGTGCCGCGGCCTGGTTCTCGGCGCTCGCCGTGCAGCGCGCCCTCGAGCGGGTCGCGCGCGAGGCCACGACCCGCTCGCGCGCCGAGAACCACCTGCGCGAGGTGCTGCGCGATCACCACGACGTCCGCACGCAGCTGAGCTCGGCGCGGCTGCACCTGGATCTGTTGCTGTGCGAGCCGCTGTCCGAGCCGCTGCGCGCGCACGCCGCCGCCGCCGCGCGCGCGATCGCCGACATCGCCGGCGTCGCCGAAGGGATCCGCCGCCGCACCTTCAGCGAGCTGTGCGCCAACGAGGAGCTGACCAGCGTCGAGCTGGAGCCGTTGCTGCGCGACACGATCGCCAGCGTCGGTGCGCGTTTCCCCGCGGTGACGGTGCGGTGCACGGCGGCGCCGCGCCTGGCGGTGGCGCTGTTCGGCGGCGACCGCGGGCTGGTGCACGTGCTCGCGAACTTGCTGGTCAACGCGTGCGAGGGGAACGGCCGGCAGAGCGCCACCACGGTCGAATTGCGCGCCGCCCTCGACCCGGCGCGCCCGGGCTACGTGAAGGTCGAGATCGACGACGACGGCCCGGGATTTTCCGACGAGATGCTGCGCGCCGGCCCGCGCCAGGGCCTGAGCACCAAGGCCGAGGGCGCCGGACTGGGCCTGGGTCTGGTGCAAGGATTGGTCGAGGCCAGCGGCGGCGAGCTGCGGCTCGGCAACGGCGCCGCGAGCGGTGCTCAGGTCTCGCTGTGGTTCCGTTCAGCGCGCAGCGCCAAGGCGGCGAGCGCGGCTCAGTGGCGCGCCGGCACGGGCGCCGCGGCCAGGTAAGCGGCGTCGGTGAGCGTGCGCAGGAACGCGACGATCGCATCGATCTCGCGGTCGTCGAGCGCGGGCGTGTCGCCGGCGCGCCGGTTGTACGGGATCGCGTTGACGTTGACCTGACCGCGCCATTTCGCCGGCACGTCGTCGAACTTCACGCGCGACTTGTACCAGCGGAACGGATCCGTGGCACGCGTGCCGTAGAACGCGACCACGTCGCGCAGATCGTTGAACGTGCCGTTGTGCATGAAGGCCGGCCGCACGGCGACGTTGCGCAAAGAAGGCGTACGAAAGCTCGCGCACCACTTCTCGTCGCGAGACGGGACTTGCTTGTCCGTCCGCTCGCACAAACCGAGATCGAACGCGTCGGCGCGGCGCGTGGCCGGCAGCTTGCGGTTGCGCGGCGCCGCGACCGCGTCGTAGCCGTAGTCGGTGAACATCGAGCGCTCGGGCGTCGGCGAGCTCACCGTCAGGTGGTGGCACGACGCGCAGTTCCCCTTGTCGGGATCGCGAAACAGCTTCAGCCCCAGCGCCTCGTCGGGCGCGAGCACGGCGCGCCCGCGCACGTAGGCGTCGTACTTCGACGCGAACGGCGCCATCGCGGGGCTGGTCAGGTACGCCTCGAGCGCGCGGCCCAGCGCGGCCAGCGCCGCGTCGGGATCGTCGAGCGACGCACCGAGCGCGCTCTGGAAATCGGCCGCGTAGCCGCCGGCGCGCAGCTTGCCGGCGATCTGGCGCGCGTCGCGGTTGTTCATCTCGTCGGGGTTCAGCAGCGGTTGCCGCACCAGCGCCGCGATCGAGTCGGCGCGCCCGTCCCAGAAGAAGCCGCCGAACGCGCTCGGCAGCGGGGCGTCCTCTTCCTGGTAGTAGTGAAAGCGCGGAACGTACTTGAGATAGAGCACCGACGGTGTGTTCCGCCGCGCAAAGTGTCCCGGCCGGCTCCCGCGCGCGACCCCGATCGCAGCGCCGTTGTTGCCCGAGAACGCACGCGCCGGATCGTGGCAGCTGGCGCAACTGGTCCCCGCGGGCTCCGACAGCGCGCGATCGAAGAACAGCCGCCGCCCGAGCGCGACCGCCGGCCTCTCCGCGGCTGGCGGCGCACCGGCTTCCCCAGCCGCCGGCGCAGCGCCGGCTCCGATGGCGATCGAAGCGAAGAGCGCGCCCGAAAGCGCGCGCCGGATCGGTCTCAGTGCAGGAACCCCTGCTTCTGGCATGCGATCTTGTCCGACGGCGCGTCGAGCGTGCAGGTGTCCATCAGCGTTCCGTCGTGCAGGAACTCGCGGACCGTCCAGCCGTTGGGCGCGCGGTCGAGGACCAGGAAGCCAAAGCTGCTCATGTCGGCGATCTGATCGGCGACCACGCCGGGCGCCGGCTCCACGCCGCCGCTCGCCGCGGGACCGAGCGGGAACGGATCGGGCAGGTTGATGTCCAGGTTGTCGCCGCCGTTGCCCGACAGGATCTCCACCGGGTGCGGCGTCGCGAAGTCGATGGCCTCGAAGATGTGGTTGTGTCCCTCGAGCACGAGCTTGATGTTGGGCGGGAAGTAGGCGCCCGGGAACGTCGCCGACAGGACCGACAGCAGCGCGGGGTTGCCGCCGATCGGATTCGCCCCCGCGACCGAGGTGTAGGCCAGCAGCGGATGGTGGTTGGTGAAGATGCTGAACACGCTCGGGTCGGCGGCCAGCGCCGCTACCTGCTGCATCTGCGTCTGATAGCGCGCGAAGATCGGGCCGTCGGTCGGGCTGGCCGGGTTGAGCGCCGCCGCGCCGGTCTTGGCCGAGTCGAACACGATGACCTGGGAGTCGGTGCCCACCGGAACCGCGTACGGCGTGTTGTAGTTCGCGAGGTCGTCGTTCGCGCTGTTGTTGCACGACCGCGTCTCGTCATACGGGTTGGTGTCGAGGAAGCGGTACCAGCCCTGGCCGCCGCGCGCGCACTCTTCGTGGTTGCCGCGCACGATGATCCAGGGCGCCGCCGCCATCAGGCTCGCGACCGGCTTGAACAGATCCTGCTCCCACACGTCCCAGCCGTAACCCCACGGGCTGCCCTGGCAGCCTGCAATGTCCGCCGGGCAGGCGTTCTCGCGGTAGTGATAGTCGCCGACGTGCAGCACGAGATCGGGCGACTGCGCCGCGGCCTGGCTCGCGATCTCCCAGAGCGGCCACTCCGCTGGATCCGAGCAAGCCTGGAACGGATTGCCGACCTTCATGCGGCAGCCGGTGTCGCCGATGACGACGATCCGGTTCGGACGCGCCTTGGGCAGCGGCAGGTTCATGCCAGCGGCGATCACCTGGTGCGCGCCGGCGGGGATCGCGAGCTCGCAGGTCGTGACCGAAAACACCGACGGTTTCGAGAGCGCCGGCGTGCTGGCGGTCGGACGGAGCGGCTCGGTGCCGGCGCCGATGCGCAGGTTCATCGGCAGCGACTGCCCGTCGACGAAGATCGGCGGACAGCTCGAGTCGGGCGTGATCACGCGGGCGATGGCCTTGCCACCGCTGCCGAGCTCCACCCACGCGTACGTCGACGGCGCGGCGGGCGAGCAGGTGATCTGAACGCTGCCCGAGTCGGCGCAGGTCGGATCGGCGTCGCCGTCGGAGACCGCCGCGGTGATCGTGACCGGCCCCGGGTAGAGGCACGTGAACGTCGGGGTCGGCGACGCCGCGTCGCTGAGCGCGCCCGAGCTGACCGTCCAGTGATACGCGAGCGGCGACGGGCCCGCATCGATGTCCACCGCCGAGGCCGACAGCGCCAGCGGCTCGCCGACGATCACTTCGGCCGGGTTGGCGCTGAGGCCGGTCAGCGTCGGGCAGACGTTGACGGTGCCGTTGATGACCGCCGTGCCGGTGCGCGGCGCCTCGTGACAGGTCAGGTGCACGGTGACCGCGGTCGTGGTGTGCGCAACCACGGTAAACGAAGCCGATCCGGAGCAGGCCGTCGTCCCGTCGGTCGCCGTCGCCGCGATGCTGATCGAGTAGCCGGCGCCGGCGGGGAGCCCGCCGATCACCGTCGAGAGCGTCGTGCTGTGCGAAAGATCGATCGTCCCGCTCTTCAGGAAGCTGTTCGGGCCGGTGACGGTAAAGGTCGCCGAGAGAAGCGACTGGCCCGGCCCCAGCGTCAGCGCCAGGCCGACCGAGCCGAGGTCGGTGCGGTTGTCAGCGCTCGACGGCGCGCTGCTGGGTGCGCAGGCGCCGATGCCGAGGCCGATGGTGGTGGCCAGCGCCAGGCGGGCGGCGATCCGGGCGGAGATCAAAGGTCGCTTCACGTTCCCCTCCGTCGAAAATGGTCAGCGGCGAAGCTGTTCCGCCGCGGGCAGGTGGCACTGTGCCGGGGTCGCCGATGCAGGTCGAGCGACGACTCGGTTACAGAGTCGCAACCGATTTGCGCCGGCCGGGCGCTGTGGCATCCTGCCGCGACATGCGCCGAGCCCTCTGGAAGCGCGCGATGGGCCTGCGCTTCCGCCTGCTCGACAGCCGGCGCTATCGCACCACGCGGCTCGAAACGGTCGCCGGCCAGCCGATCCTGGTGCTGTCCGATGTCTTCAACCCGAAGATTTTCTGGACCGGCGAGTTTCTCGCCAGCGCGCTCGTCGCCGATCCGATGCTCGTGCCGGCGGGCGCGACGGTGCTCGACATGGGGACCGGCTCCGGCGTCGGCGCCGTCTTCGCCGCGCGCACGGCGCGGCGCGTGGTGGCGGTCGACGTGAACCCGCGCGCGGTGCGCTCGGCGCGCATCAACGCGCTGATTCACCAGGTCGAGGAGCGCGTCGAGGCGCGCGAAGGCGATCTCTTCGCGCCGGTGGGCGACGAACGCTTCGATCGCATCCTCTTCAATCCGCCGTTCTACCGGCGCGAGCCACGCGACATGCTCGAGCGCGCTTTCTTCGCCACCGACGTCGTCGAGCGCTTCGCCGCCGGCCTGCGCGATCACCTGACGCCGGGAGGCCAGTGCTTGCTGCTGCTCGCGTCGACCGCCGACGAGCCCGCGCTGTTGCGGCTGTTCGAGCAACGCGGCTTCTCGGTCGAGGTCGCCGCGCGGCGGGACGCGCGGGTGGAGATTCAATCCATTTATCGGTTGATGGTTGGCGATTCCGCGCGTTGATTGAACTTCGACTTCGAGCGCGCGGCGGGCGCAATGCAGGCTTGCATCGCCCGGAATCAAAGAGCAACATCCGCCGTGAATTGCCCCCGCGCTTGCGCCGTGCGTCCCGCGTCATTGCGACGTCGTTGTTTGGACTTTGCCTGATCGCGCAGACCGCCGGCGCCACAACGACCAAGAAGAAGCGCCACCCGAAGCGGGTCGGCTATCCGGCGCCCGCGGAGACTGCCAACGACAGCTCCGGCGACGCGGCAACCGCCGCCATGAGCGCGCCGGGCGCGGTGCCCGCGCCCCCGGCGACGGCCACAGCCGCGCCCGCCGGCGGCGACGGCGCCGCGCCGGCCACCGCGGGCGACGTTCCCGCCGACAAACGATCGCCCGAATGGATCAACCACATCGCCTTTGGCGGCGGCGCGATCCTCTACTACTTCCAGCCCATCCACACACGCTTCAAATCAAACCTGGAGCTCTATTTCGCTTACCTGCGCATCGACGGAACGTTCGGCCGCTTCGGCCTGCACTTCGAGCCGCGCTTTCGCGACACCCGCATCCGTCCATTCTTCGATGGCCCGAGCTGGGTCGAGGAGGCGTACGCCTGGGCCGACGTGGGTCCGCTGACCGTCAAGGCCGGCAAGATCTACAGCCGCCTCGGCCTCTTCTGGGACGACTCGTTCTACGGCAACGTGCAACTCTTCGACGGGCTCAAGCTCGATCCCGACAACGGTCTCTCTGTAGAGGGCGCGTTCGGCGACGACCGCGGTGTCTCGTTCGTGGCGCAGTATTTTCTGGTCGATGGTCGCACCAATCTGTCCTTCGACACCCGCGACACCATTTCAATCATCGGCGCGCGACGGCGCAACATGCTGCTCGCGCGCGTCGATCCATTCTTCAACATCGGCGCGGTCGGCCGCGGGCGCGTCGGATTGTCGGCCGAGCACCTGACCGCGGATCTGACCGATGGCGAGCACCCCGTGACGCGCGTCGCGATCGACGTCGGCGTCGACGCCAAGGGCTTGACCGCCTGGGTCGAGTGGCTGCGCCAGTGGGGCGAGACCGTCACCGACTTTCCTTACCCGGGCATTGCCGCCACCGCCACCATGCCGGCGGTGCCCGGTCGCTTCTCCACGCGCAACACCTATTGGTTGATCGGCGGCGAGTACACGTTCAAACGCCTGACCATTCGATACAATTACAGCGTCGGTCATTACGAGACTGTTGCCGTGACAGAGAGCACACACGTGCCCGGCATTGGCGTCGCATTGCATTCGAATTTGATCCTGCTGGCGGAGCTCGTGCTCTGGAACCGGTACGCCCCCGAGGGAACGACCGTGATGGATCGCAGCATCGACGTCACGTTGACCGGCCATTTCTAGGCATTCGCCGACCCGTCCTCGTCCTCGGGGTTTGTACCCAACGACCGGCGTCGCCCGATGGCTCACGAAGAGGCGCAATTGAAAGTGACATTTATTTCTCCGTTTCCTGCCTGCCCCGAAGCCGCTCGAGTCACTAGTCCCACTGCAGCCCCCGCCCCCGCCCCACCCCACTCGCCACGGGTCTGCGCGCCATGGCATCTGGGATCCTTCCATTGGAGAGAGATCCGTGAACGAGACCATCTTCATCTCTGGCCTCTATTCTGGACCGAGTCCGTCGGCCGGACTCGGCGTCGCGCGTTCACTGCGCGCGGCGTTCCCAGGCGCGCGGCTGATCGGCGTCGACTACTGGGCCGGAAGCTCCGGCCTGCATCACGAAGTGTTCAACGCCACCTGGCTCAAGCCGTCGTGGGACCTGATCGAGGAGGGGCTCTACGCCGACGAGTTGCGCGTTGAGCTCGAGCGTGGCGCCTTCTGGATCCCGACGCTCGACCTGGAGGTCATCTGGCTCGCGCGCATGATCGGCGCTCACCGGCGGCTGCTGTCGGCCAGCGAGGCGGCGCTTGCGCCGACGCGCAAGCCGCGGCCAACGCTGTCGCGGATGCTGGATCTTCCGCTGCCACCATCGCTGGACCTGACCGCTCCCGAAGAGGAAGTTTATTCATTTTGCCGCGCGCACTCCTGGCGCGTCTGGATCAAGGGTCCGTTTCACGACGCGGTCGCCGTCAACAGCTGGCGCAACCTGGAAGAAGCGCGCGCCAAGATGGGCAAGCGCTGGCAGACCGATCGGCTGTCGGTGCAGGCCCACGTACGCGGCTACGAAGAGTCGATCTGCTTCGCCGCCCACGCCGGTCAATTGATCGACGCGGTCCACGTGCAGAAGCGCATCACCACGCCCGAGGGGAAGACCTGGGCCGGCCGCGTGGCCGACGTGCCGCCGGAGCTGCTGGCGCCACTGGAGCGCGCCGTGCGCGAGATCGGCTGGACCGGCGGCGCCGAGGTCGAGATTCTGCGCGACCTCGACGGACGACGCTGGTTCCTGGAGTGCAACCCGCGCTTCCCGGCCTGGGTTCACGGCGCGTCGCTGTCAGGGCGCAACTTGCCGGGCGCGCTGGTGCGCCGCGCGCTGGGCCTGCCCGACGGGAAGCGTGTTCTCAACGGTCACGCCGAATTCACGCGCGTCGTGCTCGAAGTGCCGGTGCGACCCGAGCTGCCGCTGCCGTTGCCGTTCGAGCCCGAGCACGCGCACGCCGCGAACGGCAACAAGTACGGCGGCGCTCTGGAAGCGATGGTGCCGCGGTTGGCTCCCGACGGCGGACGCGGCGTCGGCCGAGACAACGGCGACGGCGGCGTCGCCGCCTACTCCGAGCCGCCGCGCCTCTCGCCCGAGACCGAGGCCGACTTGCGCGCTGCCAGCGCGATCGGCGAAACGCCACATCGTCTGTTCCTGCCGCGCACGGCGCAGGCGACGTTCGCGCTCGTCGGGCGCGGTCGGGACCGCGGGCGCCACGGTGAAAACGAAGCGCCGGCGCTGCGCTTCGCCTATAGCCTCAAGACCTCGCCCGACCTCGAATATCTGAAGCTCGCGCGCGCCGCCGGCATGCTGGGCGAGTGCATCAGCCAGCTCGAGGTGCGGCGCGCGCTCGAAGCCGGCTGGACGCCCGACACCATCGTGCTCAACGGACCGGGCAAGTGGTGGCCCGAGACCGAGCCGCCCATCGACGGCCTGCGCGCCGTCTTCTGCGATTCGATCGAGGAGCTGGAGCGCCTCGGCGCGTCGGGGCGCAAGGATCGCCTGTGGGGCGTGCGCCTCCGCGTGCCGGGGTTCCGCTCGCGTTTCGGCGTCTCTGTCGACGAGCCCGAGACGTTCGATCGCTTGTGCCGCGCCGTCGCGGCGCTGCCCGCCAAGCGCGGCTTCGGCATTCACGTCCACATGGCCAGCACGCTGATCGGACTCGGACACTGGCAAGACGTCGTCGAGTCGGCGGTGGTCTGGGCCAAGATGCTCGAATCGACGACCGGCCGCCCCATCGAAGCGCTGGATCTCGGCGGCGGCTATCACCCGAACGATCTCGAGAAGATCCCGTTCGGCGACGTCGTCGCCTTCGCGCGCGAGAGCCTGCCGGCGCTGGCCGAGGTGTATGTCGAGCCGGGCCGCGCGCTCACGCAGTCGACGATGGCGGTGGTCACGCGCGTGCTCGACGTGCGCCGCCACAACGGCAAGCTCGACGAGGTCGTCGTCGACGCCTGCATCGCCGAGCTGCCGCTGGCCGCCGCCTACCCGCATCGAATCTTCCTGGTCGATCCGAGTGGGCGCGGCCGCGCCACGCCGATCGGGCGCGGCGACGTGCGCGTGCTCGGACGCATCTGCATGGAGGACGACGTGCTGTCGTCCGGTCTCAACCTGCCCGAGAGCCTGTCCGTCGGCGACCGCTTGGTCGTGTGCGACGCGGGGGCTTACGAAAGGAGCATGAGCTATGCCTTCGGCCGCGCCGGATACGCTTGAACGTGCCGCCTGGATGCAGGCGTCGGTCTCGACGCTCACGGATCACGGACCGTGCTGCGCGCGCGCCCGCGCCTGGTTGATCGCGATGGCGCGCTCGCACGACTTCGCCTCGACCGACGGGTTGACGTTCGCGGCGCCGCGCTGGCTCACCAAGCGCTGGACCTGGGGACCGACGCGCTGGCCGATCGCCTGGTGCGAAGCCATCAACGCCGAGACCATCGATTGCGGCGTCTTCGGCGTCTTCGCGCTGGAGATCTTCCGCGCGAAGGGGATCGAGGCCTATCCCGGCCAGGTGCTGCGCACCTACGCCGAGGAGAGCACCACGCACTGGCGCCACAAGTGGGCGGCGCTGCCGGGGGCGTTCGACTGGATCGGGGGACGCGTCGTCTACCACGAGATCTGCGTGGTGCGCGTCAACGGCGCGCAGGCACGCGTGTACGATCCGACCGACGGCGTCTGGCTGGACCCCGAGATCTACCGCGGCCACGGCGGCCACATCGCGATCCGCGCCGAGCTGCCGGTGGCGCTGA
>Ga0265342_10001865_pt1 | contig 19039 bp, 19 predicted proteins | sample 4CB327metaG_FD_203125 | JGI IMG/M metagenome (GOLD analysis project Ga0265342, IMG submission 203125) | Rhizosphere microbial communities from Carex aquatilis grown in University of Washington, Seatle, WA, United States - 4-CB3-27 metaG | ecosystem: Host-associated > Plants > Roots >...
ATAGCTCCTCCTTTTTTGATTTATTTGCTGTTAATGAATTTTCTTTTTCGAAATTTTTAAAGAACAATTTAATTTGATAATATAACAAATATAGGTTTTCAACAATTAACGATAGCTGCCAAGTGGGGGAGGATTTGGCTAAAATCAACTGATAATTTATACTTGAATAATATGTGGAAGCGAATTATTATCTATGTAATCGTTTTGGCGATTTTACTGGGACTATATTTATTATTTACGCCGCAGTCTTTGCAGAGCTCTTCGAAAAATTCCACCCAGGAAATCCAGAACACAACACAACCGGGATTCAAAGGACCGGCCGGGGCGCCATCAGCCAAAGGGCCGAATAGCCAGCCGCCGAATTAAAAAATTGCGGGTATCGTATAACGGCATTACGTCTGGTTGCCAATCAGACAACACGGGTTCGACTCCCGTTACCCGCTCCAATAAAAAATGAACCGATTTTAGTCGGTTCATTTTTTTGTCTCAGGAAAATTTATTTTGTCTTGATAATTTGGTCTATCAATCCGTAGGCTTTGGCTTCCTGAGGATTGAGAAAAAAATCACGGTCGGCGTCTTTTTCGATTTTATTTATGGTCTGACCGGTGTGCTTGGCTAAAATCTGGTTGAGTCGATTCTTGACCTGAAGAATATGCTTGGCAGCAATCTGAACTTCCGAGGCCTGGCCTTCAACTCCGCCCATGACCTGGTGGATTAAAATTTCGGAATTAGGCAAAGCCAGCCGTTTGCCTTTTTGGCCGGCACACAAAATGATGGCGGCGGCAGAAGCAGCCATGCCGATACAGATAGTAGAAACATCGGGCTTGATGTATTGGATTGTGTCATAAATCGCCATGGCGGCGGTAGCCGAACCGCCCGGACTGTTAATGTAGAGCTGAATATCTTTTTTAGAATCTTCGTGTTCCAAAAATAAAAGCTGGGCAATAACTATATTGGCAATGGCGTCGTTAATCGGGCCGGCCAAAAAAATAATCCTCTCTTTGAGCAGTCGGGAATAGATATCGTAAGCGCGTTCGCCGCCGGCGACTTTTTCGATAACTGTCGGAATTAAATACTGACCGGAAACTTCTTCTTCGGAATTAATAATTGGTTTTTTATTCATATAAATATTTTGAATTTGTAGTAATTATAGCTGATTTTGGGCCTTCAGCAACTTTAGAACCAAAAAGAATTATGAAGGCATTTGCCGCAAACTGGATGGCAATTTCTTTTATCTTCCAGGTGCAGGCGACGGAGATTATCAAGCTCTTTGGAAAAATAAATTTCTTTAAGGGTCTGCTTGTTCATGTCGCCGATGGTGAGCTTACGTAAATCGTTGTCATCGCAGCAAGGAACTACCCGGCCGTCAAAATAAACGTAGACGGTGCCCCAGAGCTGTCGGCAAGGAGAGAGCCAGTTGCCGCCTTGATGAAATTTACCGACTTCGCCGACTTCTTCGATGTTGCCGCCGCCTTTTCTGTTCCAGAGGTCGGCAGTGATAACATAATCAACCCCTTTTTGGCTTTTCCAAAATTTAACCAAATCTCGCATTTCTTTTTTATTTTTATGGAGTTTAACAGTAGAAATTCCAACAGTAACGTTGCCCTGATTAAGCTTCTTTTTTAAGGAGAGAAAGTTCAAAATATTTCTATAAGAAACGTCTCTTTTAAGACCAAGCATTGTTTCTTCGTAGGTTTCTTTTTTATAACCCATGACGGAAAAATTAATTTTTTCTAAACCGCCTAATTCAAAAAGTTTGCCAGCTTTTTCTTCGTCTAAAAGCTGGCCGTTGGTGTAAAAACCGTAGTTCATATTAAATTGCCTGAGGTATTTAATCCTTTCAAATAAATATTTATCCAGTAACGGCTCGCCGTACAAACTCAAACCAATGTGGGTTATATTGTTGGCAGCACAGTCGTTGATTATTTTTTTGAACAAATCCATATCCATGACGCCGGTTAAGTTGGCGCTATTGTGGTAGCACATCACGCACCGAGCGTTGCAGTTGAGGGTGGTTTCTATACAAATTCCTTTAACTCCTTGATTGTTCAAGGAGTATCTTTTTGCCTGGCTTAAAACAAACGCTTTGTAAAAACGATTATTCGCCACTATCTTGCTGGAGAAAATGCTTTTTAACACATCCGCTCCAACAGGGTGGCTTGTAAAATATTTAATAAAGCGGTCTCTGAGCATTTTTATTTAGCCAGTTTCTCTTGCTAAATTTATTCGGATTTTTCTCCACCAGCTGGCGAATCTTTTTTCTCGCTTGCGGCTTTTTTACTTTTTTTAGCGGGTTTAGCGGCGGCGGGTTCAGCAGTTTCCGGAGCTACGGCTTTTTCCAGAGCGGCTTCAGGAACTTCCTTGGAAGCGCCTTCAGAGACAACTACTCCATCTTCCTGGACTTCTTCAGGCCGCGATTGAGAGCGAACGTCTATTTTCCAACCGGTTAATTTAGCGGCTAAACGGACATTTTCACCGCCTTTGCCCAAAGCTAAACTCAATTGGTCTTCAGCAACGAAAACCCGGGCTTCACGCCTTGGCAAAACTTCAACAGAAATTACTTTGGCGGGCGAAAAAGCATTGGCGACAAATTCGTCTTCTTTTGGCGACCATTCAATGATATCAATTTTTTCGTTACCCAGTTCGTTGGTGACGGCCATAACTCTCATGCCGCGCTGGCCAACAAGACTTCCAACCGGGTCAACTTTTTCTTCTTTGGAATAAACGGCGATTTTTGTTCGGTGTCCGGGTTCACGGGCGATTTCTTTTATTTCAACAACGCCTTCGGCAATTTCCGGAACTTCCAATTCGAAAAGTTTGGCGACAAATTGCGGGTGGCTGCGAGAAATAATAATGCCCGGGGTTCTGGCATCATCTTGAACAGCGACGACATAAAACCGCAAGCGCTCGCCGATGCGATAATGTTCGCCGGGAATACACTCATTGGAAAACATAATTCCGGTGGTGCGGCCAAGGTCAACGAAAACATTGCCTCGGTCAAAACGCTGAATAACACCACTGATGATTTCTCCTTCTTTGTTTAAAAATTCGGCTTTGACGGCTTCGCGTTCCGATTCTTTTAATTTCTGAAGAATTACCTGTTTGGCAGTTTGAGCGGCGATGCGGCCGAAATCTTTGTGCTCTTCCAGAGGAAATTCAATTTCTTCACCAAGAGCTGCATCTTTTTTTATTTTTTGAGCTTCTTCGAGAGTGATGTGGCGGTTGGGATTGTATCGCGGTTTTTCTTCTTCGCCTTCAGCGGTTCTCTCAATAGGATTTTCCGGGTCTTCAAACCGGGCCGTGGTTTCGTCAACAACGGTTTTTACCTGCCAAAATTTAAGAGCGCCGGTTTTCGGTTCAAATTTTGATTTCACGATTTCCGACCGCTCCCGATATTGTTTTTTATAAGCGGCGGCAATAGATTCTTCAATGCCAGCCAAAACTTCTTTCGGTTCAATGCCTCTTTCTTCAGCGATTTGATTAACGGCCGAAGATAATGTTTTTAAATCCATTTTATTATTTTTTTAAAAAAATAATCGCCTTCGAGGGCGACCTTTAGTAATGCTTATATAATAGCAGATGTCTAGTCATTGTCAATGCCGGATTTAAAAGCGTAGCCATTTAAGAATGCTGTCCAACAAAGATTCTTCATATTGTTCTTCGTTTAATTTTTGGCTAAGAATGTCGCTGACCTGGGAAGAAACTCGAGCATCCACAAAAATTTTCAGATAAGGATTGATATGGGTTTTCTTTTTTAGAATCAGTTCTTCAAAATTTTTGTCTTCATTGCTGGGACGCAGGCAGAATTTTTCCAAATCGTTAAAGCTATAATTTTTTTCTAAAAAGCTAAGACCTTTTTCGTTAATTTCGAATTTAATTAAATCTGGTTTGCGGCCGGCCATCATTAAAACCGAAATTTCGGCCAAGAAAATAAAAACAGCAAAAAGAAAATTTTTCTGCCAGATAGAAAAAGCTACCAACAATATAGCGATTATAAAACTCAACCAATACCAAGAAACGTCTTTGGGGTAGTATTCAAAAGCCGGAGCTTGCCATTGAACTATGGATTTATCTTGATTAGACGCGGGTTGGCGCAAATTGATTTCTGATTGCTTATTTCTGTTTTCTTTTTGCGGTCTTTTGATGTCGTCCATGAATTTTAGTTCCAACTTTGCTTTAGGTATTCTAATAATAATTCTTGCAATTCTGGTTTATCAATTAATCTTACGTCATTATCTTGCGCCAAAGTTCTTGCTCCCGGGGTAAAAAAGTTTGTTACAACAACCCATGCTTTAGAACAATTATAATGATTTTTAGCAGCTACTGCCTCTTGGATAGCACCATTGTCGCATGGGTGATCCAAATATCTTTTTGACTGCACCACTATTCTTTCAATCCCTTTGTTTAATACTAAATCACTGCCCTGGTCGCCCCTTTTGCCAGTATATTCCACTATATAGCCCATTGCTTCAAACAATCTGTAAAGCAATTTTTCTAAATCGGTGCCTTCTATGTTTAAATCTGAGAATTTTTGTTGTGGTGTATCAATGCCACCGCGAATCAAATCCTTTCGTTTTTTTTCAATATAATACTGAATGATGTTTTTAAGGTCGCTCAAAGAAACCTTAACGCCTTTTTCTTCTGATAAAATTTCTCTAAAAACATCCAAATCTTTCTGGTCAAAATGATACCGTTCACAAGGCCAGAGATTGTCTTTTTTTCCTGTTTCTAGCCCACGATTACTTATAAAATTTTTAATATCTGCTTCAAGTCCATGTTTATTTTTTATTTGGCTGAGCAAATCATCAAATTTTTCTTTTTTGTATTTTCTCCGTGAAAGTATTATTCCAACAACAATTAACGCAAAAATTAATATATATATAACCCACCGCCAAAAATTTGCTTTGTTTATAGTATAAAGGACGGAAAGAACGAGAAGACCAAGAATTATACTTGGTAAAATAATTTCCCACTTATTTATAATTTCATCGCGCTTGCTCATCAATTTATTTTAACATAAATTCAGCCGCCGCTTTTGACGGATTAAAATTTCAGAAAATCTTGTAGCCCCAACCGGAGTCGAACCGGTGTTATTGGCTTGAAAAGCCAACGTCCTAACCACTAGACGATGGGGCCATTCGCTATCATAAAAGACAAAAAATAAGAAGTTCCGAAAATTCATCGGAATATATTATTTTAGCCGCGAATTGACTTTATTTTCTACTATTATATAATAAGCGTCAAATGCTTAGCAAACAGCAAAAACTTCATATTATTGACAGAGTCCAGATAAAGGCTGGGGATACAGGTTCGGCCGAAGTTCAGGTTGGGCTTTTAACCAAAGGAATTGAAAAGTTAATTGAGCACTTGAAAATCAATAAAAAAGACAGACACTCCCGTTTGGGGCTTTTGAAAATGGTCAGCCAGAGAAAAAAATTCATGAACTATCTGCAGAAAAACAAAGCAGAGAGCTATCTTAAAGTCACAAAAGAGTTAAATCTCAAACAATAATGATACCGATAATTTATAAGGACCACCGAATCGGAATTTTCGTTGACATTCAAAATCTTTATCACTCAGCTAAAAATCTTTACCGCGCCAGAGTCAATTTCCGCGAACTGTTAAAAAACCTGACCGGAGGCCGCAAGCTTATCAGAGCCATGGCTTATGTCGTGGAAAGCGAAACCGCTTTGGGCGAAAAGTCATTTTTTGAAGCATTAAACCAGGTGGGCTTGGAACTGAGAATGAAAGACCTCCAAATTTTTCCGGGAGGACAGAAAAAAGCCGACTGGGACGTGGGAATGGCGGTAGATGCTATCAGAATGGCTAATTCTTTGGACGTGATTGTTTTGGTGACTGGAGACGGCGATTTTTTGCCTTTAGTCGAATACCTCAAGTGGGGTATGGGAAAATTCGTGGAAGTAGCCGGTTTTTCCAAAACAACTTCGGCTCTTTTAAAAGAAAGCGCCGATTATTTCACAGCCATTGAAGACATTCCGAAGGCCTTAATGAAAAAACAGCAAGTTTAATTTAGTCGAACGGATAAACATTAGATATTAGAAATTAGACATTAGAAATTAAAATCAGAATCTTTTAATTTTTAATGCCTAGTATTTAGTATTTAATGCCTCCAAAATTATTAATCTTTAATTAAAATCTCTAAAAATATGACAATAAAAGACTTTAAAAGAAAAGTTTTTCAAACCGAATTTGAAAATAAAAATTTAAGTTTGGAAATATCCGACCTTAGCCCGCGAACAAATGCCACGGTTTTGGGAAAATACGGCGATACGGTAGTTTTGGTGACAGTAGTAATGGGGAAAAAAGACGAACCGAAAGATTACATGCCACTGACAGTTGATTACGAAGAAAAATTTTATGCCGTCGGAAAAATTATGGGCAGTCGTTTCATGCGGCGCGAAAGCCGGCCTTCAGACGATGCTATTCTTTCCGGACGATTAGTTGACCGGACCATCCGGCCGCTTTTTGACCAGAGAATCCGCCGGACGATTCAGGTAGTAGCGACCGTTCTATCTTATGACGGGGAAAGCGACCCTGTTTTTGTCGCGCTTTTGGCCGCTTCCACCGCTTTATCGATTTCTGATGTGCCATGGGGAGGACCAGTAGCGGGGGTGAGAATAATCAAAGATGAACCAACGATAGAAGCGTTTTTTGCTGGAACCGAAAGTAAAATAAACATGATTGAGGTTGGAGCTAAAGAAATTCCCACGGAAACTGCCGTGGAAATGTTTGAAACCAGCCAGAAAAAAATAAAAGAATTAATCGATTTCCAAAAAACCGTTATCAAAGAATTCGGACAAGAAAAAAGTGAAATCAAATTAGCACAAGCACCAGAAGAGCTGAAGAAAAAAATTCAGGATTTTCTTAAAGACCGTTTGGAAACGGCGATTTATAAAAAAATAGAAAACAAAAAACAAAGCCCGTTAGGAGAATTGGAAGGTGAACTTTTTGAACACTTGAAAGATGAACCAGAGGCAAAAACTTGGATAAATGCTATTTTGGACGAAGAGATAGACAAAATTGTCCGCGAAGGAATTCTGGAAAAAGAAAAAAGACCAGACGGAAGAAAACTCGACGAAGTACGCCCGCTTTACGCTGAAACCGGACTCCTTAATAGGACTCACGGCTCGGCACTGTTTGTCAGAGGCAACACCCAATCACTGGCGATTACGACCTTGGCGGCGCCTGGAGCAGAACAATTAGTGGAAACAATGGAATTTTCCGGCAAGAAACGGTTTATGCTCCACTACAACTTTCCGTCTTTCTCGGTTGGAGAAACCGGATCTTCACGAAATCCCGGCCGCAGAGAAATCGGCCATGGACTTTTGGCAGAAAAAGCTCTTCGCTATTTAATTCCGTCCATTGAAAAATTCCCTTACACAATAAGATTGGTTTCGGAAATTTTATCTTCGAATGGTTCGTCTTCAATGGCGACAGTTTGCGCCGGTTCATTATCTTTAATGGACGCGGGCGTTCCGATTGAAAAACCGGCGGTAGGCATTGCCATGGGATTGGTTTCAAAAGACGACGATAAAGAATACAAAATCTTAACCGATATTCAAGGTCCGGAAGACCACTACGGCGACATGGACTTGAAAGTAGCCGGAACAAAAAACGGCCTGACCGCTATTCAGATGGACGTTAAAATTAACGGAATCAATAAAGAAATCTTTGAAAAAACCTTGAAACAAGCCCAGAAGGCACACGAAGAAATACTTGGACTGGTTGAAAATACTTTAGCCCAGCCGCGCGAAGAACTCTCAAAGTTTGCTCCGTGTGTTTTAACTTTTGAAATTAAACCGGAGAAAATCGGGGGAGTCATCGGCAGCGGCGGAAAAACAATCCAAGGGATTGTGAAAGCAAGCGGCGGATTAACCACCATAGACGTAGAACAAGACGGAAAAATTTATATTTCTGGTCCAAGCAAAGAAAGCGCTCAAATTGCTTTAGACCAAATAAAAGCGATTGTGAAAGAATATAAAGTAGGAGAAATGATTGAAGGAGAAGTCATAAAAATCCTTGATTTCGGAGCGATTGTGGACTTAGGCGGAGGAAGAGACGGTATGATCCACGTTTCTGAACTAAAAGAAGGATTCGTTAAAACCGTTGGAGATGTGGTTAAGCTTGGCGATATAGTAAAAGCGAAGGTGATCCGCGTTGAACTAGATGGAAGAATCGGATTGTCGCTGAAATAGTTATTCCGACACTTACCGCTACGATAGATTAGCCGAAAACCTCCAGCCCGAAAAGGGCTGGAGGTTTTTAATTTAAATAAATAATCGCTTTATGCTATTATTTATATATTAATGAACATGAAGGCGGAAACTTAATTGTTTTCCCAAAAGAGAGCAGGATATTAAAAATATAAATAAAATAATCCGCCAATTGCGGATAAAAGGTCAAACTATCAATAATAAATAATTAATAAGTTTTTATTTACCCTTATGGAAAACTTACCAGAAGAAAAAAAAGAGATAGCAAATCCGCCAGCGCCGAGAGTCAATGTCAGAACCATGGATTCAGACATTAAATCAGTTCAAGAAAGCGGCGGCCAAATACCACAGCCGTACACTACAGAAATAAACGGGGGAAACCAGCAACCCAAAAAAGAAACAGCGGCGCCGGAAGAAATTTCTTTCCAACCATCGGAATTCGGAACGAATATACCAGGCTATACAGGACCGGAAGAAGCAATTTTTCAATCAGAAAATCCGTCGTCTCCTTTGCCTCCAGCACAAAAACCAAATAAAGCGCAACGAAGCGTTAATCCTAACAAAAAAAGTCTGAAAGTGCCGTTGATCATCCTGGGTGTTTTAGTTGTATTAGCTGCGGTGGTATGGGGAGCGATGTATTATTTGAATATACAAAAACCGGTTCCGGCACCTCAAACCAGCACACCTGAAGCCACAACCACGCCTTTGGTTGCGAGCTCAACCCCAGAAATAATCACCAAGACCGCCTATATTTCTTTGCTTAATACTCCCAGCACATCAACCGAAGAAGAAATCATAGGACAATTAACAGTTGAAGGCATTAAAAACGCTTTATTAACAGCAACCAGCACTATGGCAATCGGAGACTTTAAAGAGGTAGTTCTCCGTAATGCCGACCAAACATTAGTCGGACTATCCAATTTTATCACGGCTCTTTTGCCGGAGATAAAAACCGAAGATATTACCGGAAATTTTAATGATAATTTTACGGCAGTACTTTTCAAAGATAAAAACGGCGTCTGGCCCGGCTATATTGCCCAGCTTAAACCGACTGCCACTCTTATCCAGGTAAAATTTTTAATCAAGGAAGAGTTGGAATTAAGCGCCTTGAAAAATCTTTTTTTGACCGACCCTGGAACAGCCGCGGTTTTCAAAGACGGTTTAGCGGGAAATCCGACAATAAATACTCGCTATGCGATTTTTTCCACACCGGGAACAGCTTTAAATTACGGCTGGGTTAACGACAAGCTGGTTATCAGCAGTTCTTATGCCGGACTTTTAGAGATCCTGAAACGCCTTCAATAAATCAGTTGCTGTTAGCTGATAACAACCGCCGACTATTAGTAAATAAAAAACAAGAAATAAAAAATATGTTTTCATTGAAATCAACAAAAGCGAGACTGGAAAGAGAAAAAGCGGATATTGAAAAAGAAATAAAATCTTTGTCAAAACCGCCGGAAGCCAACGAAGATACAGACCACGGCGACGAAAAAGTCGATGAGATAGAAGAAATAGGGAATCAACTCAGTCTCCAGCAGAACTTGAGAAACCGGCTGGAAAACATCAACGAATCCCTGCGAAAAATAGAGCTGGGAAAATACGGAATTTGCGAGCGGTGCGGCCAAAAAATTTCCTGGCTAATTATGAAACTGGAGCCGACATCCAAGCTTTGCGGCAAATGCAAAAAAGAAATACGAAAGAAATAAATGAAAGGGCCGGCTAAAATCTTTTCAGCCGCACTAGACGGCATTAACGCGGAACTAATTGAGGTGGAGACCGATATCAACGTCGGTCTTCACGCGTTTAATATTGTCGGTTTGGCCGACAAAGCGGTTTCCGAAGCGAAAGAACGGGTTAACTCCGCTTTGAAAAACAGCGGAATCAAACCGCCAACCAAAGAGAACCGACGGATAACCGTCAACCTAGCTCCGGCGGACGTCAAAAAAACCGGCTCGCAGTTCGATTTGGCGATTGCTCTGGCTTATTTACTGGCAAGCGAACAAATAAAGGATTTTGAAACCAAAGATAAAATTTTTGCCGGCGAACTTTCTTTAGACGGAGGATTAAGAAATATTTCCGGCGGGCTCAACATCGCCCAACTGGCAAAGAGACTCGGATTCAAATATTTATTTCTTCCAAAATCTAATGCCGAAGAAGCGGCAATTGTTAAAGGAATAAATGTGATTCCGGTTGATAGCTTGAAATCTTTGATTAATCATCTGGAAAATAATTCGGTTATAGATTGCCAGCCAATTACAGAATTTATTCCCGGCGCGCAACTTTCTGCAATGGGAATTGACGACGTGAAAGGCCAAGAAAACGCCAAGCGGGCTTTAGCGATTGCCGCAGCGGGAAATCATAATGTGCTGATGATCGGTACTCCCGGAACCGGCAAAACAATGATGGCCCAGGCGTTGATTTCGCTTTTGCCGCCAATGACTTTAAACGAAGCCATAGAAGTAAACCAAATTTACAGCGCAGCGGGATTATTGCTGAAAAATTCTTTTATTAATTACCGCCCGTTCCGGGCGCCACATCACAGTTCTTCTTTAATATCCTTGATTGGCGGAGGAAGCAACCCCAAACCCGGAGAAATTAGTTTAGCTCACCGGGGAATTTTATTCTTAGACGAATTTCCGGAATTCCACAGAGACATGCTGGAAGCGCTACGGCAACCGCTTGAAAGCGGCACTGTCAACATAAGCCGGGCGAAAAAATCGCTGACTTTTCCGGCGAACTTTACTTTGATTGCCGCCATGAACCCCTGCCCCTGCGGTTATTTCGGAGACCCGCAAAAAGAATGCCGCTGCAGCGCTTACGAAGTTTTCCGTTATCAGAAAAAAGTTTCCGGTCCGCTTTTAGACAGGATAGATATTCAAATAGAAATACCACGGGTGGAAATTAAAGATTTGCGAAGCAAAAATTCGGTTTCCGCCGCTTATTCCAGCAAAACTCTGCAATCAAAAATTAATTTGGCCCGGCAAACCCAACAGCAGCGTTTTGTAAATTTTAAAAATAAAATTTACACCAACAGCGAAATGAACTCAAAACAAGTCGAGGAAAGCATCAAACTGGAATCTTCGGCCGAAAATTTCCTGAAAGACGTTCTGGAAAAAGCGTTTATTTCCGGTCGCAGTTATTACCGGATTTTAAAAATTGCCCAGACAATCGCTGATTTTGAAAACTGTGAAAAAATAACCTCGGACCATTTGGCCGAGGCGTATCAATACAGATTAAGAGAAGAGGTAAAAGAGAATTAAAACTTGGCGAAGGGATTTTTGGCGCCGTGGACTTCAAAGTGCAAATGGCAACCGGTCGGGCCGTCAACGTTTCCGGTATTGCCCATTAAACCAATTTCCGCTCCCTGCAAAACGTATTTTCCTTGATCCACCAAAACCTTATTCAAATGGGCATAACGAGTGTAGGTGCCATTAGGATGCTCAATTTCAATGTTGTTGCCGTAGCCCTCATTCCAGCCGTCATCGGAAGCGACGGCTATAACCAAGCCATCGGCGGCGGCGTAAACCGGGGTTCCGCAGCTATTAGCGATATCAACGGCGTTATAGTTGTGCAACTGGCCCCAATCCCAACCAGTAGTCGGACTGGCAAAATAATTTCCCAAATCAAGCGTGTCGCCGGGCCATTGGCTGACATAAGTGTTTTTCTGCAAAGGCTTGCCGTTAGGAATAATCAACCGATTGCCGGCGGTGGCCAGAAGTTCTTCAAAATTGGGATTATATTTTTTGATATCTCCGGAGTTTACGCCGTATAAACCGGCGATGGAATCTAAGGTGTCTCCGCTTTTAGTGCTATAAAGAACGCCTTCCACCGGCAAAATAACTATTTCCTGCCCTTTTTTGACAGAAGAAGAAAGGAGGCCAGAATTATTCCAGAAGATAGAGTCTTTGGAGATATCAAATTTAGAGGCAATTTTAGAAACAGTGTCTCCGGACTGAACCTGATAAATCATCAGGCCATCGCGAGTCGGCAAAACAGTGCCAAGGGGATTCGCCGGATCCAAAACAACCGAACTGTCCAGCAAAACAAAGCTGGGAGAAGCACTACTCAGATTATTTTGATTATTAATAGAGGAATTTAAAGAACCCTGCAATAAGGGTTCTGTTTGGTTTTCCGGGCCTCCGATAATGCCGCCGGAAGTTGAAAAAAATGGTTTGGGGTCAGCTTTGGCCAGACGAACAGCGTAATTGACCGACAAAACAAGGAAAAAAATAAAAATAACCGACCAAGAGGCGGTCTGCTTTAAAAATCTTCTAAAAGAGGTTAAAATTTTGGAATGAGTACCAATAGGTTTAATTATAACAAACCCAAACCAAAAAACAATAAATCCTTGAGAGTCCTTATCTTCGGCCTGGGATTAAACGGCGGCGGAGTAGGCAGCGCCAAGTTTTTCAGCAGGCAAGGGGCAAAAGTCTTAGTAACCGACTTAAAAAACAAGCGTTTGCTTGCAGCTTCTTTGGCCAAGCTGGCTCCGTTTCCCAATATTAAGTACGCGCTGGGAAAACACCAGCTGAATGATTTTCTAAGCAGCGATTTGATCGTCAAAAATCCGGCTATTCCCTGGAATAATCCTTATTTGCGGCAAGCACAAGCAAAAGGCGTGCCGATTACTACTGACGTCATGGTATTTTTTGAACAAACGCCGGCTTTGACCATTGGCATTACGGGCACCAAGGGCAAATCAACCACCGCCACCTTGCTGACAAAAATCTTGAAGAAAAAATACCGCCGAGTCTGGCTTTTGGGAAATATTCGGGAATCACTCCTGGAAAACCTTCCCCAAATCAAACCCAATGATATCATTGTCGCCGAGCTTTCCAGCTTCCAATTGGAAGACCTCGCTTTCATCAAAAAAAGTCCACAAATCGCCATAATTACCAATATTTTCCCGGACCACCTGAACCGCTACGGTTCAATGGGGAAATACAGCCAAGCCAAAGCCAATATCTTTAAATACCAGAATTCTTCCGACCATCTGATTATTAACGGCAATGATAAATTTTTAGTTAATCTGGCAAAAAGCACCAAAGCCCGAAAGCATTTCATTAAAAATGAAAATCTTTCTCCCTGGGAAATCAATATCGCCTTGGCAATGGAAGCGGCAAAAATTTTAAAAGTGCCGGAAAATAAAATTCAAGAAACAATTAAAAATTTCCGTGGCATAACCGGAAGGCAAGAACTGATAAGAAAATTTAAAAATCGAATTTTTATCAACGACACCACCGCGACCAACCCGACGGCAGTTTCGATGGCTCTTCAATTTTCGGCTAAAAAATACCAACGGCCGATTATTTTAATCGCCGGCGGCCAAAATAAAAATCTCGACTACAGAAAAATAGCCGGAGAAATCAACAAAAAAACAAAAAGCTTGATTCTTCTTCCCGGCAGCGCCACGGAAGAATTAAAAAAATTTCTGAAAATAAATTTTTCGGAAGCCAAAAACATGAAAGAAGCGGTCAAAAAAGCTTATAAAACCTCGCAGGCAGGGGATTTGATTTTGCTTTCTCCGGGAGCAGCCAGTTTTAATATTTTTCAAAACGAATTTGACCGCGGCGACCAGTTTAACAAATACGTTAAAGAATTAATAAATTAGAAAACTGCTATTATCATATCGATGGAAAGATTAGGGCAAAATTTTTTAACTAACAAGAAAAAACTGCAAGAAATTGCGAAGTTTTTGGATTTGAAATCCGAAGACACAATTATCGAAATCGGGCCGGGACACGGAGAGCTAACAGATTTTTTAATTCTAGGCTTGCAAGAGGGAAAAATTAAAAAATTAATCGCGATTGAAAAAGATATAATTTTGGCCAAAGCTTTGAAACAAAAATTTTACCAAGAAAAAAATTTGGAAATTATTGAAGGTGATGCTTTAAAAATTCTGCCGGAATTAACTAAAAATTTGAAAAATGAAGCCGAAAACTACAAAATCGCCGGCAATATTCCTTATTATATTACCGGATACCTCTTGCGGATTATCAGCGAACTGGAACCAAAGCCTAGCGTTACGGTTTTAACAATTCAAAAAGAGGTGGCAGAACGGTTAGCCAGCCAGCCGCCGAAAATGAATTTATTGGCGGCCAGCGTCCAGTTTTGGGCGAAGACGGAAATTGTTGATTACATTCCCAAAACCGATTTTCAGCCGCAACCGAAAGTGGATTCGGCAACCATAAGACTAACCACTTATAACTTAAAATCAGAAGCAAAGGATTCCGAGAATTATTACAAGCTGCTAAAAATTCTTTTTAAGCAACCAAGGAAAACAATTTTGAATAATTTAAGGTCTTTGGAAAATAATTCCAAAATCTTAATCGAAAAACTGGAAAAAATCGGCATTAATCCGGGCGACCGGCCGCAAAACTTGAGCGTTGAGAAGATAAAAGAATTACTGAAAACAATTAAGGCTTAAAAATGTTTATTGATAACCAAAACCGGCGGACTTAATTAGCCGCCCGGGGCCGCCAGAGCCCCAACACTGCGCACTGTCTCCTAATTCTCCCAAAAGCCACTCTCCTTCTACCGGCAATCCATAAATCCAACTGGAAGAAGCATACAGAATCTTTGACTTGCCATATTGCCAGATATATCTTTGCATGAAATGCCCTCCGTTCCCGCTGGGACTAAGAATTTGAATAGAAAAATTCGAAGGAGGAATAGTGCAAGCGTCTACGTTCGATACCAGTCCTCCAAAGGTATCGGCAGTTGGAGTTGAAGAAGCATCTGAAGAAGTTGGGAACGCAGTTAAACCGCCGGTTGAAGGCGAAGTCAAAGAGCCGGTTGAAGCAGAACCTGATGTAGAAATATTTACCGCTGCCGAACTTGAAAAGGAAGCAGTGCTGTTAGAGCAAGTTAAGGTGTAATAGGAATTATTGCTTACATTGCTAATTAATTCCGACCCAGTAGTGGCTTTATTCCCAGACCAATAACCAGAAGCGGTGCAAGAATTAGCATTGCTGGAAGTCCAGGACAAAACAACGGAGCTGTTTCCAGGGACTGTTATTATGCTACTGCCATTAGCTTTAAGGCTAACCGTGATGCCAGATGCAATAATGGAATTAACCGCAGAAGTTGGATTTTGGGCAGAAGCCGTCGCAGACGAAGAAGCTAATCCTAAATAAATTTCAGCAGCCCAACCAGTCTGGCTGGTGGCATAAATCGTGACTTGGCGCATTTCGTAATTCTGGCCATTAATAGTGCAAACTTTTTTGGTGGAGCTGATAATTTGCATCAAAGTACCTTTTTTTACCGTTCCAATCACATTACAATCGTCATCCCGCAAATTAAAATCAGACAAAGCGACAACGTTGTCGTAGGCGTTGAAATTGCTGCCGGTTATTATTGGCGAATTACTGCCAGAAGCAGAAGAAATAGTTGAAGGCTGAGTTTTCGGAGTAGTTCCAGTGCCGTAAAGAATGTTAAGTTTGGCGACAGTGACTGGCCCGACATAGCCGGTGGGGTCGATCTCATAAGCCGCTTGGAATTTTTTGACAGCGTCAAAAGTCGCCTGGTCGAAATTGCTGGTGATTGAATCTTGAGACGGTAAAAATCCTTCAATAAAAAGAACAGTTTGCAAGGCGGCGACATCTTGGTCGTTTTTCAAGCCGAGAGAAAGATTTTTAGTCCAGTTATATTGGAAATTTTTGAATAAATCATAAGCAGAAGAAGCGGCAACGGACGCGGGAACGGCAGCGGTGGCTGAAACGTTAATAGCAACCGAATCGGAGATTGCTTTATTCTGACCGTCAAAGCAGGTGAGAGTATAAGTTCTAGATTCGGCAATTTTGCCAACTAAGACCAAGCCGGGGGAACTGGACGCAAAAATAGGCAAGGTCTCGGACAGATTGCTTAAAATTTGGCAGTTGCTGACATTGGAAAAATTCCAAGTCAGACTGACCGGAGTTTCGGAGGAAACGGTAACGGAGTTTTGAGAATTATTAGCTTCAAGAGAGACAACCGGCGAATTACTTACAGCCGTTTCTGAAGAATGAATTTGCGACCAAACTACGCCGGCCACTGTTCCGGCAACCGCTCCGACAACCAGAATAACAATCAAAAAAATTTTCATTTGGATGTATTAATACTATCATAAAAAAAAATTCCCGAAAACTTCCCACCGGATAAAGTTATTCACTGTTTTGTTTTTCTTTATATTGTATAATTAAGGCAATGAGACTCTTGAAATCGGGGCTTATAATTTTAGCATTAATAGCATTTTTAATTGGCGCTTATTTTATTACTAATTCCGGGAGGGCATCTTCAACTTTGGCCGAAAATTCATCAAATATTAAAGCTTCTTCTTTGGGCGAGCTGCTAAATACGACTTCCTCTTTGAATCAAAAATCCGACAGCCCAGTTTTCGACACAAACGATAAAAATAATCTTACAAAAGCTTTAGGCGATAATCTTTTTGAACAAATAGAAGAACAGAACGCCGCTAACCCCGATTTTTTTTCCTCCACTTCCAGCGTAAATGATACCGCCCAAAAAATAGTGGAAAATTCTTTAAACAACAGCTCGTTAAATCTTAACCAACCCGTGAAGGAAACGGATTTGAAAATTTCCCAGGATAATTCCAAAACGGCAAAATTAAAATATTTTCAAAATCTTGATGAAATCAGCATCAACAGATTCAACGACCCAAGCCACAAAATAACTCCCCAACAAACAACAGACAACGTCATTGCCGATTGTTCGGTCAACGTCTCGGCTTTGGACAAAGAGCTAGCTAATTTTTATCCGAGCGTAGTGAAAGATTATCTGAATGTCGCCGTTCCTTCCGATTTTATAAACTTGCACGAAAAAATAATCATGCATTTCAATAACGCAGCTTTAATTTATCAGGCGTTGACTAATTGCTTCCAAGACCCAATTAAGGGTTATATCGCGGCACAAGCTTTGCCAAGCTTAGCCGAAGAGACAATAACAATCCAAGCTGCTTTAGGAGAAAAATATAAAGAAATTACTTTAGAAAAATAATCATGTTTATCAGACAATCCAAAATTTTAATACTTTTTTTAACAACCGCCATTATCGCGATGTCGGTGGGACAAATTTTCCCCGATAAAGCTTTGGCTCAGGGAATTCCTGTGTACGACAATGCATCTGTTATTGAACTTGGCTTGATCAAGGGTTCTCTGGTGGATATAGGAGTTTCGGGGACGCATACATCAGTTTCCACAGCTGCTGATTCAGCTTCCAATAAAATGGGCTGGATTCAAAATCTGCAAAACTGGCTCAAAACTCAGGCATTACAAGCTCTCAGAGACGCGATTGTCAAAAGAATCGTTGACATGATGACCGACCAAATTGTCCAATGGATTCAAGGCGGCGGCAAGCCGCAATTTGTGACCGATTGGCAAGGGTTCCTGAAGGGTTCTGTTTCTGCGGCCGTGGGCGATGTTGTGCAGCAAGCCGGATTGGGAGTTCTTTGTAAACCTTTCGGCTTGCAAATTCAATTGGCTCTTCTGCCGGTTAAAAAATTCTCCCAAAGAGTGACGTGTACCCTTGATGACATTGTTTCCAATATCAATAATTTTTATATTGATTTTAGCGTCGGCAACTGGGCGGCTTACGAAGCCAGCTTGATGCCGGAAAATAATTTTTACGGGACGCTGTATATGACCGAAGACGAGATGGCGATGGCGGCAGCTCAAGCAAAAGAAGCATCGCAAAACGAAGCTCAAGCCGGAAAAGGATTTTTGTCGGTCAAAAAATGTGTCCATAAAGATTCAAGCGGAAACTGCGACCAATACACAATTACGACTCCGGGCGATACCGTCGGCCAAGTGGTGGCGCACGCTATAAATGCCCAAACGGACTGGGCGGTTAATGTCCAGGGAGTTGTTTCAGCAATAGTTAACGCCGCCATTAACCGTTTAATGACAGAGGGGTTGAGCTTAATGACAGGGAGCCAAAGCCAGGGCCAAGGCAACAACATAACACCGACGGAATATCAAAGCGCTATTGCCCAGAATTTGGAAAGCCAAAAAACGCAAGTAATACAGCAGTATCAGCAATTTCTTAGCGCCGAATTACCTATCCTTAGCCTGAAAGAACGAACCCTATCCAACGCGCAAATAATTCTAACGGCTCTTACTTCCCTAAAAAGCGCCAATTGCCAGCCGGCGGTAGCCGACGAAGATATTGCCAATGCCCAATCGGACGCCACCTATCTGCAAATTGACGTAAACAACCGCCAGACTGCCGTTGCCCAAATTAACGCCGCTATTGCTCAAATTCAAGGCGTTACAACTGATAGCGACGGCACACAAATGAACACCGCCCTCAATACTTACAACAATTTCTCAAGCCAGCACCAAGACCTTTTCCAAGATGTTTCCAACCCCAATAATTTAGCAAACGCCCAAAACGAAGAAAACACTTTTCAGACTAACGCTTCGGCGGCGCAAAACCGTTTGAACGCCTGCCCGGGCGCCCCAAAAGCAACCAGCACTCAACCATAAAATGACAAAAAAACAAAAAATATTTTCGATTTTAATCTTGGGCGTGATTTTGTTTTCGCTGTTTGGCGGCGTCGGAAAAATTCAGGCCCAGAGTTTAGGAAGCGATGCGGCGCAAAACGTTTCCGGAAATTCCAATTCTTCCGGTCTAGGCAGCCAGACAGCCCAAAGCGTTTCCGGCACTCCTAATTCTTCCCAGCCTGCTAGTTTGGGAACTCAAGCGACGCAAAGTGCCAGCCAGCCAAATGCCGCGCCAGCGTCAACCGACAGCGGGGGAACTTTAATTAGCGGAATCGCCAGCGACGCCATAAGCATGGTATTCCAAGT
>Ga0265342_10001866_pt1 | contig 19036 bp, 16 predicted proteins | sample 4CB327metaG_FD_203125 | JGI IMG/M metagenome (GOLD analysis project Ga0265342, IMG submission 203125) | Rhizosphere microbial communities from Carex aquatilis grown in University of Washington, Seatle, WA, United States - 4-CB3-27 metaG | ecosystem: Host-associated > Plants > Roots >...
GCGTTCGCGGCGAGCCGAAGGGGGCGCTATTCGCCATTCACGATCCACCATATTATCTCCTTATGACCGGCTTCGCATTCTCGACCACCTCTCTGCCGCGGCCGTTCGACCGTGCCCGTGCCGAGCGCACCTTCGAACGGCTGGCAGCCGAGGGCTATCGCCCGGACGGCGACGCCCGTGCGCTGCTGGAATCTGCGTTCGGCAACAGCGCGTTCCTCTGCCGGCTGGCGCTGCGCGAGCATGCCGCGTTGCTGCATCTGTTTGCGGCCGGTCCGCGCGCCGTCCTCGACGAGGCATCGGATCAGGCGTTGGCTGCAAGCGACGCACCGAAGGAAGCGGCCGCCATGGCGGCGCTGCGTCAGGCCAAGCGGCGCGCGGCGCTCGCCATCGCCTTGGCCGATATCGCCGGAGTTTGGACGCTGGAAGAGGTCACGGCGGCGCTCACCGGCTTTGCCGACGCCGCCGTCAAAGGCGCGCTGCGTTTTGCGCTGAAAGAGGCCGCGCGTGGCACGCCGCTGGACGGCGCAAGCGGCGCCGATCTCGAAGCCTCCACCGGCCTAGTCGTTCTGGCGATGGGAAAATACGGCGCCTTCGAGCTGAACTATTCGAGCGACATCGACATCATCACCTTCTACGACGCTGAGAGTTTTCCGTCCCGCAAACGCGGTGATGCGCGCGGCGCGGCCGTCGACATCGTGAAGAAGCTGGTCAAATTGATCGGCGAAGTCACATCCGACGGCTACGTGTTCCGGGTCGATCTGCGCCTGCGTCCCGACGCGGGCGCCACCCAGATCGCCATCTCCACCGAGGCCGCGGAATCCTATTACGAAGGAATGGGACAGAACTGGGAACGCGCCGCGATGATCAAGGCGCGGCCCTGCGCCGGCGATCCCAGGACGGGCGCGGAATTCATTGCGGCCATCGAACCCTTCATCTGGCGGCGCAATCTCGATTTTGCGGCGATCGAGGACATCCATTCCATCAAGCGTCAGATTCACGCCCATGGCGGCCATGGCGAAATCGCGCTTGCCGGCCACAATATCAAGCTCGGCCGCGGCGGCATCCGCGAGATCGAATTCTTCGTGCAGACCCAGCAGCTGATCCTGGGCGGACGCGATCCCGCCTTGCGCGCGCGCGCCACGCTTGCGGCGCTCGAAGCGCTGCGGGCGCGCGGCCGCGTCAGCGACGATACGGCGCGCGAACTCATTCGCGCCTACCGCTTCCTGCGCACCCTCGAACATCGCCTGCAAATGATGGAAGACGAACAGACCCATACCGTTCCCAAATCCCGCGACGGTGTGGCGCATACCGCCTGCTTCATGGGATTTGAAAATTCCGACGGCTTCGCGCGCGCCTTGATCGCGGAACTCAAGACCGTGCAAGGATATTATGCGCGCCTGTTCGAGCGCGCCGCGCCGCTCGACGCCAGCGGCGGCAGTCTGGTCTTCACCGGCGTGGAGGACGATCCCGAAACGCTGGAAACCTTGTCCCGCATGGGTTTTCGCGATCCCGCCCACGTCTCGGGCGCCATCCGCGGCTGGCATCACGGCCGCATCCGCGCGATGCGCAGTGCGCGCGCCCGCGAGCTGCTGACCAAGCTGGTGCCCGCCTTGCTTGCGGCACTCGCCGCCACCGCCGATCCCGACGCCGCCTTCGCCCAGTTCGACCGCTTCCTCACCAACCTGCCGGCGGGCGTACAGCTTTTCTCGCTGCTGCTTGCCCAATCCGAACTGCTGCAGCTGATCGCGGAGATCATGGGTTCGGCGCCGCGTCTCGCCCAGCACCTCGCCCGGTCGCCGGCGACGCTGGATGCGCTGCTCGATCCGGATTTCCTTGGCGCGCTGCCCACGCGCAAGACGCTCGACGCGTCGCTGCAAGCGCTGTTGGCGCGGACCGACAGTTACGAGGGCGCGCTCGACGCGGTACGGCGCTTCGCCAAAGAGCAGATGTTCCGCGTCGGCGTGCAGGTGATCGAAGGCGCGGCGAAGGCCGATGCGGCGGGGCCCGCCTTCGCCGCCATTGCCGAAAGCGTGATCTGTAATCTGCTGGAGCGCGCGGCCGGCGAACTGGCGGACGGGGCGGGGCAGGTGCCGGGCGGCCAGTTCGCGGTGATCGCGATGGGCAAGCTCGGCGGGCGCGAAATGACCGCGGCAAGCGATCTCGACCTGGTGTTCGTCTTTGACGCGCCGGAAAAGGTGGAAACCTCGGACGGCAAACGGTCTTTGCCCGTCATTCTCTATTATGCGCGCTTGGCCCAGCGGCTGATCGCGGCGTTGACCGTGGCGACGGCGGAAGGCGGCCTCTATGAAGTGGACATGCAGCTTCGCCCGACCGGCAACAAAGGGCCGGTGGCGGTGAGCCTGGAATCCTTTGCGCGCTATCACCAGAGCGAATCCTGGACCTGGGAGCGCATGGCCTTGACCCGCGCCCGGGTCATCGCCGGGCCGCCGGAGCTGGGCGTCAAGCTGGATGCCGTCGTGGCCGATACGCTGCGCCGGCGCACGGATTGGGCCAAGCTGGCGGGCGACGCGCGCGACATGCGCGCGAAGGTGGCGGCCCAGTTTTCGGGCCGCAATCCCTGGGATCTCAAATACGCGCCGGGCGGTATGATGGACATCGAGTTCGCCGCCCAGACGCTGCAACTCCAGCACGCGCCCGACACTCCTTCGGTGTTATCCACCAACACGATCGCCGCGCTCCAGCGTCTTGCGGATGCCGGTGTGCTTGGCGCAGCCGATGCCGGTGCGCTGATCGCCGCGGCCAATCTCCAGCATGCATTGACCCAGGTGTTGCGCATCGCGCTGGACGGTCCGCTCGACGTGGAGGCCGCTACGCCGGGGTTGAAGGCGCTGCTGCTGCGCGCCGGCGGGGTGGAGCAATTCGCCGGCCTGCAACAGCAACTCGCCGACCTTCAAGCGCGCGCACGGCAGGCCTTCGAGCGGGTGCTGGCTTAGGGCTGGCGCAGTCCGGCGTCGCGCGCCTCGAGCGAAGGCATTCAAGCGGTTTTCGACCGGGAATCGCGTTCGGCGCTCTGTGTCGCAGCCCCGTGCGTGCTTGCGGCACTGCCAATACGGGCAGCGTTGCGGCCCGCGATTGACCACACCGGCAGAACCGGCTTGAATCTCGGGCTAGGGCGGGCGATAACCCGCCCCCAACTTGGAGTGCGGGCGTAGCTCAGGGGTAGAGCATAACCTTGCCAAGGTTAGGGTCGGGCGTTCGATTCGCCTCGCCCGCTCCAAGTCTTCCATATAAATCAATGCGTTACTGGAGGGTGCCAAAAGCGCTCTCTCCGCCTTTTTGCTCGCGGAAGCACCACGGAAGCAGCGGGAGAGCAATCGCCTTGGCGCGCTTGTGTCGCACGGGGATAATCGTGCTTCGGATATGAGTCTTGGGGCGCAAGGAGATGTGTAGCGGCACACCGGCCATCGGCTGGACCTTGCATGAAGCGCTTAAGGAGATCGTGCCGCAGGCGCGTTGGGCCGAATACCAGGACGCCGTGCACGCTTGGCAAGAGGCCGGCAGCCCGAGGCACCCTCCCATCTTCAGCAGATATATGGATAGCGAACGTGCGGATTACCGTAGACGGGCCGCGTATGGCAACCTGCAACTTATCCGACAGAAGGAAGCCAGTTGGAAAAAGCTTCTGACTGCTTTTTTGAATGAACTTCGGTCAGGGCGTTATCTGGCTGTGGGGCGTCCGGATAGCCCTAATGTTGAACCTATCCCAATTCTTTCCAACAGCTGGAATTACGTCACGCGACAAAATTGGAATAGATCCTTAGTCGTCATCGTCGGAAAACAGCCAACGCATTTCTATGACGTCCGCATATTCCCTGCGCCAGAACAAGCAACGAAGAAGCGGCGCGACTCAAAGATCAGCGCGCAAACACATTGCGAAGATTGGCTTACGGAATTGATGGGAGAAAACCTCAAGCGACGTCCGAAACCTCGGGGAGATTTCCTCCTAGAAGCACAACGGCAATTCAAGGGACTTAGCGCCCGTTCTTTTGACATCGCATGGAGGAATGCGGTCGCAAAAACGCGGTCGAACTGGAGCGATGCTGGACGGCCAGAGAAATCGCCGCGGCCATGCGCCGCGTGCGACCATAGGAATTTCGGTACTGGATGATCCATGACGTGACACCCGTGGGCATCCGTCGGATGCCAAAGCCTGGCAACTGGTCATCGAAAAGGAAGGTCTCGCGATCGGACGGCTTGGCCTGGAACGCGTCGACAATGGTGCCCAGAGAACCATGAAGATGATCTGCGCGACCTAGCGCTTGGTTGGCATAAATCCATCAGATCAAGAGTGCCACCGCTCCAACATCTGGAGGCGGCCGCAAACTAAGGGAAGCTGCTCTGCTTCTTCCGTCAGCGCCATTTTCAGAGGCGTACAGAGCGGTTCATTGGTTGGGGCGTCGAAAGCGGCTGATTTGAGATGTTCGGCGGTGTAACTCAGCAAATTCAACAACTTCAACGTTTCTCTAAGCCTGGGCATTGCGGGCCCGGACTATATGTCCGCTCCTGCACGATATGGCGAGGATCCGTGCCCGGAATTTATGGAGCCGATGTTGGGGGCGGTCGTCAGCGTCCCTTCCTGTCTACCGTCCAGGAGCGTGTCGATCGCTTCGGCGATGCGCCGAATGGCAACGTTGGCCGCGGGGATGACTTTTCCCATCGTGATGAAACCGTGCATCATACCCGGAAAGAAAATCGGCTCGACGGCGACGCCCGCATCCATGAGACGCGCGGTGTAGACAATCGCCTCATCCCGCAGCGGATCAAATCCGGCGTACAGGACAACGGCCGGCGCGATGTCGTTCAGTTCTTCCGCGAAAAGCGGCGACAGATGCCAATCCGTGAAGTCTGGGAACGAGCCGACGTAGTTCGCCCGATACCACGCATATAGTTCGCGAGTCAGAAGATAACCTTGCGCCAGCTCGGCGTGCGACGGCTGACTGGCCGTCAGATCTAGGCACGGATAGATCAGCAGTTGAAATTGGGGTTTGAAGGCGATCAATCCGTCGCGCGAGGCGATGGCGGTTACCGCTGCGAGATTGCCGCCCGAACTGTCACCGCCGATGGCAATTTGCGCCTTGTCGATGCCGATCCAGTCCGCATTCGCCTCGATCCACTCCAACGCGTTCCAGGTGTCTTCAAGCGCAGCCGGAAAAGGATGTTCGGGCGCCAAGCGGTATTCCACCCAGATCACCACCCGGCCAGTGGCATTCGCAAGTTGACGGCAGAGCGGTTCATAAGTTTCAAGGCAGCCCAGCGTCCAGCCGCCGCCGTGCAGGTAGACAAGCGCCGGCAAGCGCTCGCCGGACGTAACACCGGCAGGCCGCCAAAACTTCATGGACGGAACATCGCGCTCGGAAGGGCTGACATGAAAAACGCTGTCCACGGCCTCCCTCTCCGCCAGCAATGGCTTGCGGGCCGAAACATAGCGGCGCCGTGTCTGCGCGATGTGGTAATTGAACGATGGACCGTTGTGCGACAGAAGCTCGATAGCTTTGGCGGCGGCCGGGTCGATGCCACCCGATGCGCACGCGACCACCGACAATGCCGCGTCGATGCCGACTCTTGCCACTCCGCCGCGTCCGTTCATAACGACCTCCGCATCTGGATAACAACACGATTTACTCTATCTATTTGATAGTGTTTTACAACACAATTGTGAACGACCGACGAATAAGGTGCTTTTCTACCCCGCAAGGCCCTTTGGCTTGTCTTGTTGCGTATCTGGCGTGTAGAACGGTTGTCCAACCGAGCGGGTTCCCATGCTTTCCCAAAAGGCGAAATATGCGTTGAAGGCGCTCATGGCGCTCGCCGCATGCGGCGACGACGAGCTTTTGCAGGCGGCCGAGATAGCCGAACAGCACAATATCCCGAAGAAATTCCTCGATCTGATCCTTCTGGAGCTGCGCCGCCATAAATTGGTGGACAGCCGCCGTGGGAAAAAAGGCGGTTATCTGCTCGGCAAGCCTGCCGAGACGATCATGATTGGCGACATCGTCCGCGTCATCGATGGTCCTCTCGCACCGATCCCTTGCGCCAGTGTCACCGCCTATCGGCGCTGCGCGGATTGCCGGGACGAACGCGCCTGTGAAGTGAGGCGCTTGATGCGCGAAGTGCGTGATGCGGCGGCATTGATACTCGACCACAAATCGCTGGCCGATGTCGTTCCGAAAAGGCCCGCCAAAAAGGCCAAGACCGCACGGGCGCTGCGAAGAGTCGCATAGCGCTAAGACACGCATCCGTATTCGACAAACTCCTATCTAGGCCAAAAAACCAACGTAACCCTCGCGTTGCGTCTAAATACACTTAGGTTTTGTATTATTATATAATCTCTATCGACTCACTATACACACAGCAATCGGCTGCCTATTTTAGCCGTCAGGATATCGAACGAGAGTTGGTTCATGACGGCGCAGATGGGGCAAAAACGGAAGCACTTGGGTGCGCGCGGATTCGCATGGGGATTGAGCGGCATCTGTTCCAGTCCGGGCATTATCCTTGTGGGAAGTCTCGATGTGCCTGCAGTTGCGTTCGTCGGCGCCGTCATCGCCGGCAGTCTTTTGTCGGACCTATTTGCCGGCGATTAGTGGCCGCCATCGACCGATAACTCGCTTGCAACTCGTCTTAGAAAGTTCGGGGTTGACCATGTTTTGGAGGAAGAACGTGACAGATCACAGACCCGGTCGCGGCCGCATCTACAATTCCATTACCGAAACCATCGGCGATACGCCTCTCGTGCGTTTGGCGCGTCTGCCTAAAGAGGCTGGCGTCAAGGCGGACGTCCTGCTCAAGCTGGAGTTCTTCAATCCGATCGCCAGCGTCAAGGACCGCATCGGGGTTGCGATGATCGAAACGCTGGAGCGCGAGGGCAAAATCTCACCAGAAAGGACCACGCTTGTTGAGCCGACCAGCGGCAACACGGGCATTGCGCTCGCGTTCGTGGCCGCGGCCAAGGGTTACAAACTGATCCTGACCATGCCCGAGTCCTTTTCCATCGAGCGCCGAAAGATGTTGGCTCTGCTCGGCGCGCAATTGGTGTTGACCGAGGCTGCGAAAGGCATGAAAGGCGCCATCGCCAAAGCACAAGAGATCATCGCTGCAACGCCCGGCGCAGTCGGCCCGCGGCAGTTCGACAATCCGGCCAATCCAGAAATTCACCGCCGTACTACCGCCGAGGAAATCTGGAATGATACCGACGGCAAAGTCGATGTGATCGTGTCGGGCTCGGGCACGGGAGGTACAATTACCGGCGTTGGACAGGTACTCAAGAAGTACAAGAAATCGGTAAAAATCATCGCCGTAGAGCCGGAAGACTCTCCGGTGCTGTCGGGCGGCCAGCCGGGTCCGCACAAGATCCAGGGTATTGGGCCCGGGTTCATACCTTCCATTCTCGACCGCAGCGTGATCGACGAGATCGTTACAATCTCCAACGAAACGGCGCTGGAAACCGCGCGCAGGGTCGCACGGCATGAAGGTATTCCCGTCGGCATCTCGTCAGGCGCGGCGATTGCCGCAGCGTTCGAGATCGGCGCTCGTCCCGAGTTCGTGGGCAAGACGATCGTGACAATCATCCCGGATTTCGCCGAGCGCTATCTTTCGACAGCGTTGTTTGAAGGGATTTGATCGTCAGGAATTGGGCTGAGAACAGCGAACGATATGCTGTTCGCTGCTCATCGCTGGACCAATTCGTTTAGGGTGGGCCGGGGTTACACACTCTGCCATCGCTCTTTACGGCTTTAATCCTTGGCACGTGTGGGCACGTGTGAGCGCCGGCCGCACTCTTTAAACGCGAACTGCTAAATCAACATTGTCGGGCGTGGTGATATCAATACTATATTGACTCGATAGAGTTAGTGCATTTATGTGACTGAAGATGAGTTTTAACGAGGGGCAGTCTGTGTACAAATCATTTGAGAAGCCGGCGTACCAAGTCAGTGGCCGGAAAGCGCTATTGCTGTTATCTGCCGGGGTGGCGGCATTGCTGACATGGGGCGGTGCGGCGAGAGCGGCCGACACGGACAATACTGCCAATGCAGGGGACGGCTCCTATGCCGTTGCATACAACGCGGCGGGTGGCGGGATTGAAACGGTCACGGTGACCGCACGCCATCGTGAGGAAAAGGCGCAAGACGTCCCAATTTCTCTTAGTGTCGTGAAGGGCGATACGCTTGAGTCCAATGGCATCACCAGCTCGATCAAGCTGGACCAGCTGATCCCGAGTCTCACGGTGCTTTCCACCAACCCCCGCAACACCAGTATTCTGGTGCGCGGCCTGGGCGCCAACGTCGCGCTGACCAATGACGGACTGGAGTCCGGCGTGGGCGTCTATGTCGATGGCGTCCTCTATTCCAGGCCCGCGGCGTCGACCTTCGACTTGCCGGATATTACCTCGATCGAGGAATTGCGCGGACCGCAGGGCACGCTTTACGGCAAGAACGCCATTGCGGGCGCGCTCAACATTACGACGCTGGCGCCGAGTTCGAGTTTCGAGGCGCGCGGCTCGGTCAGCATCGGCGACTTTGCCTACAAGAATGAGTCCGGCACAGTGTCCGGTCCGCTGACAGATGATGGCAAGCTGGGTTTTCGCGTCTCGGTGCATGACACGGATCGCAACGGCTTCATCACCAACGTCACCGCAAATCAGAAGGTCAACGACTATCACGATTACGGCGTAAGGACGCAGTTCCTTTACGAGCCGTCCGACGATTTGTCGTTAAAATTGATCGCCGATTACGACCGTCAAAAGCACCGTGACGTCGTACAGGTCTTCACAGGTCTTGTGACGACATTGTCGAACGGAACCGTGGTCCCGCGCAATTTTACCCAACGTTCCGCGGCCGCCGGATATACGCCGCTTGCCATCGATCCATTCGCCCGCCAGACCGACGAAAACTCTTCTGTTTTCATCAAGATGGAGCAGGGCGGGGTTTCGCTTCAGGCGGATTGGGACTTGGGCGGCTACACGCTGACCTCGATCAGTGCCTATCGCTTCTGGAACTGGACGCCCAGCAACGACGTGGACCTTACGTCGCTTAGCATCACCACCCAGGGCCGCATACGCGACGAGGAACGACAGGCTACGCAGGAATTGCGCATAACGTCGCCATCGGACGGGCCGATCGAATATACCGGCGGCCTTTACTACTACTGGGAACAGGATGATGGCTTCAGCACGTTCTCATACGGCAAAGATGCGCCGATCTGGCTGCTTGGCGCAGACACTCCCGTCCTGCAGGCTGCGCTCAATGGATTCAGGACGGACTCGAAGTCTATTCCGAGAATCAACAGTTATGGTGCCTATGCGCAGGCGACCTGGCATGTGCTGCCGAGTGTCGATTTCACGGGCGGGTTTCGCTACACCTACGAATACAAGACAGGTGGCTTTTCCCAGGTAGCGAGTGGTGCCGACTTGTCGGGCTTGACGCCCGTGCAACAGGCCACGGCGAACGGGCTGCGCAACGCCTTCGGCGCGGTATCTGTCCCGTACAGCATTCACGCCTCGAACAACCTTTTGGGCGGGTTGGCGACGCTGACCTACAAGGTCTCCGACGACATCAACGCCTACGCCAGTTATTCCCATGGCGAAAAATCGGCGGGCCTCAATCTCGCAAACTTACCAAGTCTATCGACAGCCCTGCTGGTTGTGGCACCAGAACTCATCGACAATTACGAAGTCGGCTTCAAGTCGACGCTGTTTGATGGTCGCGTGACCTTCAATGCCGATGCCTTCTGGGCCGACGACACCAACTACCAGACGACGATTGCCAATCTCAACGTCACGCCGATCGTCACCTATATCGCGAACATTCCGGCTGTTCGTTCGCGCGGCTTCGAGTCCGATATCGTTACTCGGCCGATCGACAATCTAACGCTCCATTTTTCGACCGCCTACACCGACGCGATTTACGTCAAATATCCCAACGCGCCGGCACCGTTCGAGGACTACTTTTCCCCCGCTGCTCCTACCGTCTTCAACCCGAGCGCTGTGCGCGACCTGAGCGGAAGACCGCTGCCACTGGTGGCGAAGTGGGTGATTTCAGCCGGCGGCGAATATGATCAGCCGCTTGGTGGAATCGGTCTCGGAGGCGCATCTGGATATGTCGGCGCCGACGTCAACTACCGCTCGAGCAATTACAGCGCTGCGAACGACTCGATTTGTTCGCTTATCCGGGCGCACGAAGTCACAAACCTTCGGGTGGGAATCCGGACCGACGACGGGCATTGGGACCTGTCGCTGTGGGCGCGCAACGCGTTCGACACGAAATACTACCAAACGTCGGGCGTAGCGGCGTTCAACTCCGGCGCCGTCGCCGCGCTGTTGGGCGATCCGCGGACCGTGGGCGTCACACTGCATCTTGCGTACTAGTAGCGTTTTTCACGAAGGTATAGGCGGCTTCATGTCCGAAACTGCACAATCGATACCGGCGCCTGTTTACGCGGGTGCGCAAATCGGCGCCGGCATATTGACGACAATTTGGAGTGGGACGGCTCGCGCACTGAGGTTTGCAGTGCGCGAGCCGTTCTTTCAATTCCTGGCGCTCGGCTTTTTGATCTGGACGGGTGCCGAGTATATCGAGGCGCATAAAGAACGTTACGTCATACACGTCGGAAGCGCTGAGAAGCAGCGCCTGGCGATTACTTATCAGCAACAGTTCAATCAGGCGCCGACGGCCGAACAGCTGCGCGCGCTCATCGACCGCTACACAAAAGAAGAAATCTTCCTACGAGAGGGGCTGGCGCTCCATCTCGACAAAGGCGACGAAATAGTTCGCCGCCGCATTGCGCAGAAATACGAATTCATCCAGCAGGATCTCGGCGTTGCGGACGATCCGGAACCTGCCGCGCTCGAACGGTGGTTCGAAAGCCACAAACAGCAATACCTGACTCCGAGGCGCGTCGCCTTCGCCCATGTCTATTTTTCTTCCGATAGAGATGGACCGGCAGAGGCCTATGCGCGGGCTCAGAAGGTGTTGAAAACATTGCAGAGCGCCGAACAGACTCGCGCTCCCGCCCTGGGAGATCAGTTCCCCGGTCCGTCCGACGTCGGTGCGCTCGCGCCCGAGGAAGCCGGCCGGCTATTCGGCGAGTCCGATTTTTCGACAAAGTTATTCAAGTTGCCCGTCGGGCGTTGGAGTGGCCCCTTCCGCTCGGGCTATGGCTGGCACTTGGTTTACGTGACGCATTACCAAGCGCCCGTGCTGCCCTCATTCGAAGAAGTGAAAGCCAAAGTTCTGGCAGATTATCAGGACGAACAGCGCCGCCTTCTGAACGCGCAATCCTACGAAAAGCTGCGTGCCAAATACAAAGTGGTGGGCGATAGCGGCCAATGACAAGGTTCTCCGCAAGATTGGCGCTTTTGCTGTTGTGTCTCTCGGGCGCGTTTATGTTCTTTGCTGCCCCGGCTTTGTCGCACGAAGTTCGCCCGGCGTTTCTAGAGGTGACACAGCGCTCAAGCGGGCACTTCGACGTCTTGTGGAAGCAGCCCAGTGCGGGGTCGCTGGCGGTTCGTTTGGTGCCGCATATCAGCGGCGGTCTACTGGAGCGCCACCCATCGTCAGTGGACACCGCGCCGAACTTCGAAATCCGAACCTGGCGCAACATTGACGCGGGCAAACAAGGTATAGACGGCCGGACAATCCAGATCGAGGGTCTATCCCGCACAATCACCGACGTTCTGGTGGTTGTCACGCTGGCAAACGGTGACACCGAACAGGATGTCCTGCATCCCCAGAACCCAAGCCTGACGTTGCATATCGAAAAAACCGGGCTTGCGGTATCGGCCTACATCACGCTCGGCATCGAGCACATTCTGACCGGATTCGATCATCTGTCGTTCGTGCTGGGCCTGCTGTTGTTGGTGCGCAACCGCGTCATGCTGTTCAAGACGATCACGGCGTTCACGATCGCGCACAGCATTACGCTGGCCGCGACGACGCTGCATTTCATCACAGTGCAACCCGCACTCATCGAATCGCTGGTGGCGTTCAGCATCCTGTTTGTGGCGGTGGAACTTGTTCATCTTTACCAAGGTCGCGAAGGGCTCACCGTTCACTTCCCGTGGCTTATCGCATTCACGTTCGGGCTTCTGCACGGTTCCGCCTTTGCGGGAGCGTTAGCCGAGATCGGCCTGCCGCCGAACGATATTCCGCTGTCCCTGCTGCTGTTCAACGTCGGCGTCGAACTCGGACAACTCATGTTCGTGGCGTGCGTTGTGGCGGTCGGTTGGGCGCTCACCAAATTGCCGCGGCAACTGCCCGATTGGACGCGCTGGATCGCGCCTTACGCCATCGGTTCGTTCTCGGGCTTCTGGTTCCTGGAGAGACTGCATACGGCGCTTTTGAGCTAGCGCCTCGTTTCCATTCAAACGATTTAACTGGAGGGCATGATGAGGAAGATTCTGTTGGCGACCGCGGTGTCGCTTGCCGCAATCGGCGGAAGCGTCGCGGACGGAAACCTATCGCTGGTGCAGCCGGCCTTTGCGCAAGGGAGCGAGACCGTCCCGCAGAACCCGCTGCGCGATGCCTATTACGGCGATCTCCATCTGCACACGACGTATTCGTTCGATGCTTATGTGCTGATGGGCACCAAGGTCGATCCGGATGCGGCCTATCGCTTTGCGAAGGGCGAACCCGTGACCTATTTGGGCCAGCCCGTGCAGCGCCGTGAACCGCTAGACTTTCTCGCGGTCACCGATCACTCCGAGAACATCGGTGTCGCGAACGAGATCGAGAACCCGGATAGTGCAGTGGCCAAGAGTCAGTTTGGCAAAGACTTGAAAGCCGGCCTCGACACTGCGGGCAATGGTTGGGACCGCGTAACCAAAACCTTGCCGCTGCTGTTCAAGTTCATGTTGGGCGCCAAGAACCAGTTGGGACCTGAAGCCAAAACGGCGGCCGATTCCGCCTGGGCGCGCGAAGTCACCTTTGCGAACAAGAACTACGAACCGGGAAAATTCACGACGTTCATCGCCTATGAATGGTCGTCGATGCCGGGTGGCGCCAACCTGCACCGCAACGTCATCTTCAAAGGTGACAAGGCGCCGTCGCCGTTCTCATCATTGGATTCGAAGGATCCTGAAGATCTCTGGGCGTGGCTCAACAAAATTCGTGCTGACGGCTACGAGGCGCTGGCGATCCCGCACAATGGCAATGCCAGCAACGGGCTGATGTACGATTGGACGACGCTCTCTGGCAAGCCGATCGACCGTGCATATGCCGAGACGCGCGCCGAGAACGAGCCTCTGACTGAAATTTCGCAGAACAAGGGTACGTCAGAAACGCATCCCATCCTGTCTCCAAACGATGAGTTCGCGAATTACGAAATTTTCGATCAGTTACTTATCTCGCCGCAATTCAGCACGCCGCAAGGCTCGTATGTGCGCGATGCGCTGAGCCGCGGTTTGGTTCTGCAACACAAGCTGGGCGTCAATCCCTACAAATATGGTTTTGTCGGCGCATCCGATCTGCACAGCGGGTTGTCGGTCAGCGCACAGGCCGACTACGGCGGCAATATCGGTGGTATCAATCAAGGTCCCGGCAGGCCGGACAAGGAACAGGCGGCGGGCCTATTGAACCTCGCCGGCGACAAGGGCGTCACGGCTGGCTTCAAGTTGCTGAAAACGGCGCCCGGCAATCTCACCGGCATTTGGGCGGAGAGCAATACCCGCGACTCCCTCTACAACGGCCTGCGCCGCAAGGAAACCTTTGCCACCACGGGCACGAAATTGAAGTTCCGCTTCTTCGGCGCTTGGGATTTCAACCGCAAATTCGTCGAACGGCAGGACTGGATCAAGGCGGCGTATAGCGAAGGCGTCCCGATGGGTGGCGAACTTCCCGCGAAGCCCGGCAAGGTGAGGGCGCCAACCTTCGCGATCTGGGCCGTGAAAGATCCCAACAGCGCCAATCTTGACCGCGTTCAGGTTGTCAAAGTCTGGGAGTCGAACGGCAAACAGGAAGAGCAGATCTACGATGTCGCTTGGTCGGGCAAACGCAATCCCGATCCGAAGACCGGAAAATTGCCGGCTGTCGGCAGCACGGTCGACCTGAATACCGGGAAATATACGAACGATATCGGTGCCACCGAATTGAAGACGGTGTGGCGCGATCCGCAATTCAATCCGAACCAGTTGGCCGCCTATTACCTGCGCGTCTTGGAAATTCCCACGCCGCGCTGGTCGACGCTTCTCGCGATCCAGACGGGCTTGCCGATCCCGAAGGACGCGGCGGCGACGATTCAGGAACGCGGCTGGTCGTCCCCCATCTGGTACACGCCGGCGAAAATTTAGCGATTGCCGAAAGGCAGAGGAGATTTGAAATGTTGACCAACTCACATTTGTCACGGCGAGGCCTATTGGAGATGGCGGGATTGGGAGTTGCGGCCTACGCCGCCGCCACGCCATTTTCCCTTGCTGCCGCAGCGGATACGCTGTCCGACACGGCGCTTGCCGAGGAGGCCTACGTCTGGGGCTTCCCACTCGTCCTGACGAACACACTGTATAAGGCATCGCTGAAAAGCGGCGTGGCGACGAATCGTTTCGTGGTGCAGGCGTTTTTGTCGACCCCCGCGGTCAATGCCGCGGGTCCGAATGTCGACACGCTTTATGGCTCGACATGGTTGGATCTCACGAAGGAACCGCAGGTCATCGTCGTTCCGGATACGCATGGCCGCTACTATTCGATTCAGCTGGTGGATGCTTACGGCAACTCGTTTGCCTATATCGGCCGCCGCGCCACCGGCACGAAAGCGGGCGCCTATGCTGTCACGCCGCCAGGCTGGACGGGCAAACTCCCGATTGGCGTGAAGCAGTTATCTGCCACAACACCGCATGTTTTTGCCCTGACCCGGACCTTGGTTTCCGGCGACGCCGATCTGCAAGGAGCGCTTGCGGTGCAAAGCAAATACGCCATTGCACCGCTAAGCGGATATCCGGCGAAAGCTGTGTCGTCACAATTGTCCCATGTTCCGTTCAATCTCCCGCCACCAAACGTCGCCGCGCACGGCGCCGCGTTTTTCGACGACCTGGGCGATGCCTTGGCCGTCAATCCACCTTTCGCGAAAGACACGGCTGTGCCCAAGCGCTTTGCCAAGCTCGGCATCGGGTCTAATTTACATCCCACGAAATCCGGCAATAAGGCGCTTGTCGACGCGCTGGCGGCAGCAGTGCCGGTTGCCGACCTGAAAATCCGTAAATCCAACTACTCCGTGAATGTGAACGGCTGGCGCGTAGGCCTGAATGTAACGCCCATCATTTGGGATCCACTGGAGCGCGCCGCCATCAATCAATACGGTCCCGGCACGCACATAGCGCAGGAGGCGCTTTATTTCTCCGCGCGCTCCGGCCCCGATGGCAAACCGCTTAGCGGTGCCAATCGCTATGCGATCACGTTCCCGAAAGGCGGTCTTCCGCCGGTGGATGCATTCTGGTCGCTCACATTGTATGGACCAGACTTCCTGTTAGTCGAAAATCCGATCAAGCGCTATGCGATCACAGACCGCACGGCTGGCCTTGTCTACGGTCCGGACGGATCGCTGGAAATTTCGATCCAGCATGACGCGCCGAAAGGCAAGACCAATTGGCTTCCCGCGCCCGCAGGGCCTTATCAACTGATCCTGCGCACCTATCAGCCGAAGAAGGCGTTGTTCGACGGCAGCTATAAAGTGCCGCCACTGCGGCTCGTCTGACCGCAATCGGTTCGGCGCAAGGTTTCTAGAGTGGGGTGTGTGATATGTGCGTGAAGTGCGGGTGCGGCATTGCCATTGTCATGGCGGCAATGCCGACCCTCGCTTACGCCAATTCGGGCGTCGGGACCTCCCCCAACGCGGCCACCGGTCATATCTCTCACACGGCAATTCTAGGGTTTGAGGCGACTACGAGGTCGGAACCGTCTGTAGTCGACCGGCGTTAACGTGTTGTTACTGAATACCCTTGACGAAAGTCGCAGTACGGCTTTGACCGTTCACCGTGACCGTCCAGGTGTCTCCTATATTGCGTGCTGCGACAGGCGAACAAAGCGGGTTGGTCACGCCCGGCGGCGGTGTATCGAAGGTGCGGCAGAGGTTCTCCCCTTCAATCTTCCACATTCCCTTGAAGTCCATGCCGAATATGGGGATCTTCATGTCAAAGGTATGGTCTGAATTGAAGTAGGTGTGAGTTTCCGCCACGCCGCCCGTTCCGACAACCGTATTGCCGTAGAAATTCGCCATCAAATCGTCGGCCGCGAATGCTGCACTGGCAGCGAAGGCGAACACAACGGCAAGAAGAATGGTGCGCATGAAATGTCCCTACGAAATGTCGTTGTTTCCCACACTGACCGATTAGCTCAGGCGTTGTAGGTTGGCTTCACAAGTTCGCGTCGTACCAGTCATACAAAGAGTGTGGCACGTAGTGTTATAGCGAGCCTGCATTTCCATCAGACGATTTGGGTCACACACGGGCAGCAGTACGTGCGTGGACACAACAAAAACTACTTAATACTGAATTGACTATATCAATATAGTAGTGTTTAAAAGGAACTGTCCAGTGGGTATTTCCTCTTCCTGGGCGTTTCCTCCCTGAACTTGGCGGACCGGCTTAACGGCCGGTCCGTTCTTTCACAGTCTCCAGCTCCAACCCTGAGAGGCCCGCATGAATATCGCCCCTGCCGCGCGACTGTCCGTCGAACCGCTCGGCCCGGTAATTGGAGCCATTGTGCGCGGCGTCGATCTTTCCAGGCCGCAATCGGACGGCTCGATCGCAGAGATCCGTGCGGCCTTGCTGCGCCATCAGGTGATCTTCTTCGAGGACCAGGACATCACGCCGGTGCAGCAGCGCGATTTCGCTGCGCACTTCGGAAAGCTACACGTCCATCCCGTCTATCCGAGTTTCGAGGGTGTGCCTGAACTCATGCTTTTAGATCATCACGCCGGCAATCCCACCGACAACGACAATTGGCACACAGACGTCACCTTCATTGAGACGCCGCCTCTGGGTGCATTATTGTATGCCGTGCAGCTTCCGCCGAGCGGCGGTGACACGATGTGGTCGAGCATGACAGCGGCCTACGAGACGCTGTCGCCGACTTTCCGCGAGTTTCTCGCCTCGCGTGAAGCCGTTCACGATTTCATGCGTGCGTTTCCGCCGCAACGTTAGGTCAGCAAGGATGCCGGTGAAGACCGCTACGAGAAGGCGCGGCGAGAAAATCCCCCTGTGACGCATCCGGTGATCCGCACGCATCCCGAAACCGGCAAACAAGATCTGTTCGTCAACTATGCCTTCACGGCGCGAATCACGGATCTTTCAAAACCCGAAAGCAGTTTGATCCTGGACTACCTTCATAAGCACATCCAGCGGCCGGAATTCATCGTGCGCTATCGCTGGAAGCCGGGCAGCCTGGCGTTCTGGGACAATCGCTGTACGCAGCACTTTGCCGTGAACGATTACCTCCCGCATCGCCGTGTGATGCATCGCGCGACGGTTCTAGGCGACAAGCCCTACTACCGAGCCGCATGACATTGTGCGTATCTCTTCAGTCCAGGATGACCCTCCGAGGGCGCTAGCGATCTAAGTGCGGTGTTACGTGACGAAAGCGCTTGGAACAGACGTTCAATCATGTCGTCGACGTTTTTCAACCCGACAGACGCATCAACGATTCAGAAAGCCTGCTGAACTCCTCAAGGACCGCTCAAGTGCGGCGTATTGGCCCAGCAAGTCAGCATGACGAGCTGCAGATTGCCCATATCGTGAAAAAAACAGATCAAGCACAAAGCATTGAAATATATAGATTTTTGTACGAAAAACAGAGACATCCGCCGTCATAGTTTGCTCAAAATTATACTACACCATCAATCACGATAAATGAATATTCCTACTTTCTATACGGAATTAGTAGAGTTACACCTTCACATATCACTGTGGAATATGGAGATGTACGCTATGAAACTGTATAATATCATCCCAGCCGTCCTAACCGTTGCGGCTCTTGCTGCCCCAGCCATCGGCGACGCCCAGCCGTACGAAGCCGGCACCGTTCTGCTGCGCCTGCGCGCGGTCGAGATCGTGCCGGACGTCTCGTCGACCGTGAGCATCGGCGGCAAAGTGGGCATTACCGACACGACGATCCCGGAAGCCGACATCACGTATTTCTTCTCGCAGCGCTGGTCAGTGGAAGCCATCGCCGGCAGCGACAAGCATGCCATCTATTACAACGGGACCACCAAGCTCGCGAATGTGTGGCTGCTGCCGCCGACCGTCACAGTGCAATACCACTTCGACCAGATCGGCCCTATCAAACCGTATATCGGCGCGGGCCCCAACTTCACGATCTTCTACGACCGGTCGGTGGGCCCGCTAGGCAAGTTGCGCACGACCGACAATTGGGGTTTCGCACTCCAGGCCGGCGCCGATATTCCGCTGACGGAAGACGGCCGATATTTCCTGAACGTCGACGTCAAGCGGCTCTTCCTGTCGACCCATGCCTCGTTCAGCGCCTCACCGGTGACAGCCTCGGTGAACATCAACCCATGGCTGATCGGCACGGGCGTGGGCATCCGGTTCTAATGGGCGGTTCCGAACCGCCAGCTTAGGGGAAAGACAATGTTCAAGTGGCTAACCAGAAGATACTCGCGGAAAAGCGAAGCAAAATCGAAGGGCTTTGCCTCTCGTTCCGCGTCTCCGCCTGCCGAGGCTTCGGCACCGGCACCATCGTCATCTCATCAGGGAGTATCCACCGTGTCCGAACCAGGCTTCGCAACACGCAGCATCCACGCGGGCGCCAAGCCCGATCCCACCACGCACGCCCGCGCGACACCGATCTATCAGACGACGTCCTACGTCTTCGACAACACCGATCACGCCGCGAACCTGTTCGGCCTCAAGGAATTCGGCAACATCTATTCGCGCATCATGAACCCCACCAACGACGTGCTGGAGCAGCGCGTTGCTGCGCTGGAAGGCGGAGTCGCGGCGCTTGCAGTCGGTTCGGGGCATGCGGCGCAGCATCTGGCACTCTACACGCTGCTTTCGCCCGGCGACGAAATCGTC
>Ga0265342_10001868_pt1 | contig 19012 bp, 1 predicted proteins | sample 4CB327metaG_FD_203125 | JGI IMG/M metagenome (GOLD analysis project Ga0265342, IMG submission 203125) | Rhizosphere microbial communities from Carex aquatilis grown in University of Washington, Seatle, WA, United States - 4-CB3-27 metaG | ecosystem: Host-associated > Plants > Roots > Rhizosphere...
CGGTCGCCGAGGGCGGCCTATCCAGGTAGTACACGGCCGAGCCCTGGAGCATCGGGATGAGGAAGCCGATCGTGAACTCGTAGGCGTGGGCGAGGGGAAGGATGGAGAGGAGCCGGTCCGTCCTCCGGAGCACGATGAATTTGCGCGCCGCTACCGCGTCGAAGACGAAGTTCCGATGCGTGAGCATGACGCCCTTGGACTTGCCCATAGTGCCCGAGGTATAGAGGATCGAGGCGAGATCGTCGGCCAGTATTTCGGGCGGGGCGAAGTAGCTCGCCGCCCTGTCTACCGCGTCCGGCGCGACGAGGGCGGCAGTAGCCGCGGCGCCTCCGGGCGCCTCGAGGATCGAATAGTCGTCGAGGCAGACGAGGACGCGCTTGTCGCCCTCGCCGGATATCTTGCCCGCCAGGCGCTTCGAGATGATGAGCACCTTGCTCTCGGAATGCTCGAGGATCGTGGATATCTGCTCGGGAAGGAAGTCGACCATGATCGGCACGGCTATAGCGCCCGACCGGGAGATGCCGAAATACGCAAGGCCCCACTCGGGCCTGTTCTCCGAGAGGAGCGCGACCCGATCGCCCTTCTTCACGCCGAGGAGGCCGAGGAAGGCGGCGATCCGCCTCGTTTTAGGCTCGAGATCGCGGAAGAGGACCGCCTCCCCGCCGATCATCGACAGGGCGGGACGATCGGAATATCGACGGCTGCTCTTCTCTATGACTTCAGGTATCGTAAATCGCTCGACAGAATACACTGGTGGGCGCTCCTAACATGGATTAGACCCGCCGCGACGGAATAGGTTGCGGCTCGCTACGAATAGTAAGGGAATTCCTTGGGCATGTCGAAGGAAATTGATTATATACATTGTATATTAATACTATGTGCATGTCGAAATATTCGTTGCCGCTGCCTTTCGGCTTTTGCTCCCGCGATGCCGGCAGTACAATGGGAAAGCATTTTGGATGCTGGTCCGCAGGCGGACTATATTCTGTATAATATGTCACGCGAAGAGCTGCGCTTTCGGGGAGCTTCCGATGCGATCCCTGAAGCGCGCCGCGGCCTTACGCCATGAGCCAGGAACAGGAGCCGAGCCGAAATGAGAACGCAACGTCCTTTCAGCGACACCCGAAGTTCCACAATAATCCGGCTCGCGTTGTGCGCCTTCGCCCTCGCCGCAGGGGCTTGGTTCGCCCCCGCCCAGGCCACCAATCCTACCCGCTTCCCGCACCAGGGCTCTACATCCTCTGAAACCACGGCGATGAGCCAGAACTGGCTCTATTCGGGCGCCAACACCCTAACCGGCGATTACAGCGGCGCCAATGCCGTATTCTTCGAAATACCAGATACCACTACCCAGACCCTCTACTTCGCGGTCAGGAATCCCGACGTCGACGCCGTGAACAATATCGACCTAGGCAATAATCCCGACCGTTCCGTAAGCGGCGCATCACCGCCGAACGGGCCGCCTTGGGTAGATTACACGATCATAGGCGGCACTGGAGCCTACTCAGCCGTTGCCGGAAAGCATCTGGGATTCGGTGGGGCTACCGTCCCCCCCTCTATTAGCGCCAACTCCGGAGGGACAATCCTCGACTCGATAACAGGCGGATCTTATTCGGGGATGTTCGCCGTCGGCAACTGGGTCTACTTCAACGGCGTCTCCCCTTCTCAGGGCGAGCACATCGGCAACAAGTACTATTTCCGTCTCACGGCGGTGACCCCCGGATACGGTACGCAGGAATTCAAGCACGCATACCAGTTCGATGTCTCCTTGGCCAACAGCGGCTCTCCGACGGGGCTCTCGAACGGCTATGCATTCAGCTATGACATCACCTTCGCCCAGCTCTCTACGGCCGAGACCTGGGATTTCTACCCCTTCGTGCCTTTCGGGGCGGGAAGCCCGATGACTGTCACTACCAATGCCTTTAATTACAACAGTAAGAACAACATTAGCATTATTAAATGGGAAGACAATGCGTCAATTAACCAACAACCGCCCGCCTTCCCCGTAAATGCCGGCAATTTGACGGCGAATTATAATATCGTTGCCGGACAGACCAACGCGGCCTGGCACCTGCAATTCGCGACATCGTTTGGTACTTTCGCTACAGCGAACTACCGCTCGGGCGCGGCTGAGCTCTACTTTTCCATCCCGGGGCCCCCTGTATCCCTTCTTCGGATATATTCGAGCCCTCCCTCGGTATTTCCTGCCGACCATTTCAGCTTGAGCCCGGCGAGTTCGAGCGGCTTGACCACTCCCGCCTCTCTTCCCTACAGGGTCCAGGTAGTCGATGCGGCAGGCAACCCGGTCAACTATTTAACGAGCGTCCAGGTCGCCGTTACGGGGAGTGCACTGATAGGCGGCGCCGCCTCTCCGCAGACCCTCCCCACGGACGCGACGGGCGGAGTGAACTTCAACCTCACCGACGGTACGCAAGAAACCGTGACCCTGAGCATCGGGACCGTCCTCGTAGGAGCGAACGGGACAGCGACCGCGACCTTCAATTTACCCGCCACCGCCCTTCCGCCCACGATCAGCTCAAGCAAGAATCTCAGCTTTACCCAAGGCTCAGGCGCGACCCTAGGCTCGATCACGATCGCGGCAGTGGGCAACACCTCGATCTTGACGGCGGGCGGGAGCATCGTGATAACGTACAACGGTACCGGGAGCGTCAATTTCGTGGCGGCCACGCTGCCCAAGACGGGCTCGGCGTCGGGCAAGGTAGGCGCCGTCACGGCGGTGGCGGGCTCTATCACGATCCCGGTCTCTACGAACTTCGTTGACGGAGATACCCTCACTATAGGGAATACCGGCACCCCCGTTGCATTCACAGTAGCGAACGCCATCGGCTCAGGCCATTTGCGCCTCTCGCACAACAGTCAAACGAGCGACGACGACAAGCTCATTACAATCATGGACCCGACCTTCGTCTGGTCGGGGGGAGCGAACGGAACCTGGACGGACGGCACCCAATGGTCGGGGGGAATCGCCCCAACGGCGAACAACGGCACGGAGAACATCTTCATACCGAACAACTGCAATTTTTACCCCACGCTTCCCGCGACCAACTGGAATATCAACAATCTGTGGATAGGCAGCGCCGCCTCCCTCACGATCGGGGCCAATTCCCTAACCGTGAGCGGGACTATCGCGAACGCGGGTACCGTGATCCTGGGCGGAGCGGGCGACATCAGCAAGATGGACGTGACGCAGGGCATCGTGCGGTACACGGGCGCGGGGCAGACGGTAGCGGATCACGGCGCGACCGATTACTACAACCTCGAGATTGCGGGGACGGCTAGCCTGGGCTCGGCCATATCGACGGCCAACAACCTTACGGTAAACTCCGGCAGCCTCGCCATGGGCGCCTTCTCCATGTCGGCGGGCGGGGCCCTCGTCCTCAACGCTCCGATGACACAGGGCGCGGGGGCGTTGACCGTCACCGGGACAACGACGGTGGCGGTCGGCGCGGGCGTAAGCCTCAGCCTACCGAATACGACCAACGATTTCGTCGGGTCGGCATCGATCACGAGCGGGCTGAACGTCTCCCTCGGCGATTCAAACAGCCTCCAGCTCGGCTCCTCGACCCTCAGCGGCAGCCTCACGGTCGCCGCGGTAGGCGTCGCCATCTCGGCTTCGGCGACGGTGACCGCTCCCGGCGGCGCGACGATCGGGGCGGGTACCGGCGCATTCACGATGTATGCCTCGTCAGCGCTGAACAACGGCGCGACCGCGACCACCATCGCGATTACGGCCGACGACGTCGATATCCCCGCGACCGCGACTATTACCAGCGGTTCGGGCACCGTGTCCTTCGCGGTGAGCACCGCTTCGCGGCCGATAAGCCTGGGCACGACAGTCGCCGGCAGCCTAAGCATGACGAACGCCGAGCTCGCGCAGATCACGACGACCGGCGCGCTGCGGGTCGGAAACGCGACGAGCGGAGCCGTCACCGTGAACGCGGCAGTCAATCCCGCCAACGCGACGAGCTTCAGGGTGAGGAGCGGCACTGCCGGTATTTCCGGGGGAGCGGCCGACATCATCACGGCGACGAATCTGCTCCTGAGCGCAAGCACCGCGATAAACGCCTATACTTCCGCGATGAACCTCGCCGCCGCCACGGCGTCGGGCGGGATCACCATCAGCGACTCGAGGGCGGCCGGCACGACGATCGCCACGGTCGACGGCACTTCCGGCATCACCGGCAACAACACGGCGGTCGGCATCACCAAGACGGCGGGGACGCTGACCATCAACCAGGCGGTCAATTCCGGTACAGCCGATACGACGATCTCGGGCGTCTCCACCGTGTCCCAGGGCGCCACGGGCATAATCACCGCCGCGGGCATCGAGCTCCTCGGCGCCGGGCCCTTCACCCTGACCCAACTCAACGTCGTCCCGGAGATCGCGGGCAGCGTGACCGGGGCGCTCAGCTTCACGCGCAGCAACTCCGCGGGCCTGAGCATCGGGTCGGTAGGTACGTCCACGGGCCTCACGAGCACCTCGACGGTGACCCTCGTCGCTACGGGGAACACCATCAGCCAGACCCAGCCCGTGTACACCGCGACTTCGCTCACGGTGACCTCGACCAACGGGACGACCCTCGGCGGGGCCAATACCGTCTCGTGGTTCACGGCGACCAACAGCACGTCGGGCGGCGTTACCTTCGTCAATAACGTGGCGACCCTGACGGTCCCGGCGATTACCGGCGGCGGCGCCGTCTCCGTGACGAATACGGGAAACCTGACAACCAGCGGCGCGGTGAGCGCGGTCGTCGCCAACAGCTCCGTCTCCCTCACCGCTACCTCGGGGCTTCTCACCGTCGGCGGGACCGTCACCTCGACGGGCACGGGCTCGGTCGGCCTCACCGGAACCGGGGTCACGAACAACTCGACGGTAACCGGACCGGGCGGGATCGCGGTGGCGGCGGGTACGGGATACTTCACGAACTCAGGGACGCTTACGAATGGCGGTGGAGCAAACTTGATCGCCATCACCGCGGACAATATGAGCTTGAGCGGCACCATCACCGGAGGCAGCGGGCCCGTGACCCTCGTTCCAGCGACCCTGGCCACCCAGGGGATCGGCTTGGGCGGGGCCGACGCCGCGGGGACTCTGGGCCTCACCGGCGCCGAGCTCGATGTCATTTCAACCTCAGGCCTCCTTACGATCGGGGCGACTACGCTCTATGGATCGATCAGCGTCGCCGCCGCCGGCTGCGCTCCCGCGAACAATCACTCCGGGATCACGATCGTGAACAGAAACGGCGGGATTGCCATCGGCGGGAACCTCTCATCCGGCAGCTCTACGCCGCTCACCCTCACTGCGAACGGCGCCGGTATCATCGGCGCGATAACCTGGACGGCCGGCGCGATTTCCGCGGGAGGGACGCTCACGCTCAACGCGGCGACTGGAATCGGCGCGATAGCGGCCAATCCGATAGTCGTCGGAGCGGTGGGCGGCCTCAGCGCGCACAATACGACGCTCAACGATATCTTCATCAGGATCACGAACGGCGATCCGGTCACGCTAGGGGGCGGCGGCTACACGCTGACCGAGGACCCGGCCACGGGCAACCTGCGCGTGGACTCGACGAGCGGCGGGCTGGTCATAGGCGGAAGCTTGAACGCGGGCGTGTCGGTGACATTGGACGCCGCCGCGACGTACGGCATTTCGAAGGTGGCGGGGGCTGCCATCATCGTCACGGCTCCGACGGTGAACCTCGGCACCTCCGGCACGACCGCCTCGGTGGGAAGCGGTACGTATCCCATTTTGACCGCGGCGACGACGCTGCTGGACGCTCGCGGGACGACCGGAGACGTCTACCTCAACAACGCCGGGAACGTGAGCGTCACGGCTACAGCGGGCGGACTCGTGAATATCGCGAATACCGGCACGACGACGGTAGCCGCGAATAAGATCACCGCAGGCACGGGAGCGGCGGTGACGGTGAGCTCCAGTCTCGATATGTCGGTCGGCTACGACGTGACCGGCCCCGGCGGCGTTTACCTGACAGTGACCGGCGTCGGGAACACCCTGACGCACAGCGCCAACGCTATCGGTACGACCAACGCGGCCATTACGCTGGTCGCCGACAGCATGGCATTGAGCGGCGGAACAGTGGCGGCCGGCGCCGGGACGACGACGATCTACCCAAACGATACGACTCGGGCTATCTACTTGGGCGGCGGCTTGGGCGCGGGGCTAGCGTTGACGAATATCGAGCTGAACACGGTTACCGGCTCGGGGCTGTTCACGATCGGGCGGGCGACGCAGAGCGGGGCGATCAACTTGGACGGGACTGTGAGCCGGCCCGCGGGAACGGGCGCGCTGACTCTGCAGAACACGACGGGCGGGATCGCCCTCGGCGCGAACGACCTGAGCGCCCTTGGGGCGCTTACCTTCACGACGACGGGATCGGCGACCGGAACGGGCCTAGTCTCGGCGAACGGGGGCGCAAGCTCGCTCGGCGTGACGGCCTTGACCGGCATTTCCCTGAGCAACGCGGGGAACCTGGCCAATGCCGTGTCGCTGACGAACGGCCCCCTGGCGACGGCCGGCAACATATTGTACAACAACGACTGCAACATGACCCTGACCGCGACGAACAGCTTCGCGGGCGGGACGATATCGGTGACGAACGCCTTGGGGACGCTTGCGACCTCGGGCGCAATCACGACCACGGCGGGCGGCGCGGCGAGCATATCGCTGCAGACCGCGGGCGGCATGACGATCTCGAATGCCGTAACAGCGGCGGGAACGGGCACGATAAGCCTTACGGTGACCGGTTCCGGGAACAGCCTGAACCACAGCGCCAACGCTATCGGTACGACCAACGCGGCCATTACGCTGGTCGCCGACAGCATGGCATTGAGCGGCGGAACAGTGGCGGCCGGCGCCGGGACGACGACGATCTACCCAAACGATACGACTCGGGCTATCTACTTGGGCGGCGGCTTGGGCGCGGGGCTAGCGTTGACGAATATCGAGCTGAACACGGTTACCGGCTCGGGGCTGTTCACGATCGGGCGGGCGACGCAGAGCGGGGCGATCAACTTGGACGGGACTGTGAGCCGGCCCGCGGGAACGGGCGCGCTGACTCTGCAGAACACGACGGGCGGGATCGCCCTCGGCGCGAACGACCTGAGCGCCCTTGGGGCGCTTACCTTCACGACGACGGGATCGGCGACCGGAACGGGCCTAGTCTCGGCGAACGGGGGCGCAAGCTCGCTCGGCGTGACGGCCTTGACCGGCATTTCCCTGAGCAACGCGGGGAACCTGGCCAATGCCGTGTCGCTGACGAACGGCCCCCTGGCGACGGCCGGCAACATATTGTACAACAACGACTGCAACATGACCCTGACCGCGACGAACAGCTTCGCGGGCGGGACGATATCGGTGACGAACGCCTTGGGGACGCTTTCAACCTCCGGGGTCATAGCGACGACCGGCCTGGGCGCGGCGAACATCACGCTCTCGACTCCGGGCGGCATGACGATCTCGAACGCCGTTACCGCGGCCGATACGGGCTACGTGAGCCTGAGCGCGGGGGCTACCACGCAGGGCGCGGCCGGCATCATCACATCGGGAACCGGCGGCCTCGCCCTCCTCGGCGCCGGGCCGTACACGCTCACGCAGAGCAACGTCGTCGGAACGATAGCGGCTAACCTGACCGGCGCGGGCAACGCGCTGTCCTTCACTTCCTCGGCCGCCTTGGCCGTGGGCTCGGTGAACGGCACCAACGGCATCGCGACGAGCAACGGCATCGTAACGCTGAATACGGCCGCGGGGAGCATCAGTCTCGCCTACGCTACCGCCGTGATCAACGCGGGGAATGCCGCGGTGAATCTCCAACGGCCTGTCGTCGTGAGCCAGAACGCCGTCATCACCTCGGGTACGGGCGCCTCGGCGACAGCCTTCTCCTCCACCGTAGACGACTCCGCCGACGCGACCCATACGCTGCAGGTCTCCGGGGACGCCAGCTTCGGAGGCAACGTCGGGTCCGGGGGCACCGCTCGCCTCGCATCCCTGCGCGTCACGGGAGCGACGACGACCTCCGCGGGCGCGACATCGATCTATACGAGCACGACCCAGCAATACGACGGCATGGTCACCCTGGGCGCCAACGCGGCTCTCACGGGATCGACCATTACCTTCAACTCCTCGGTTTCGGGCGCCTCTTCGTACTCGCTCACCGTCACGGGAGCGGCGGCTCTCGGCAGCGCCGCGGCCAACACCTTTACGGGCCTGACCTCACTCTCGGTCTCCGGGCTTTGCTCCATCTACGCGAACACGATCACGACCACTACGGGCGGGCAGACCTACTCGACCAATACGACCCTCGCGGCCGGCCCCGGCGTAACCTTCACGTCGCCCGCAACCCAGACTGTGCGCTTCGGCGGCACCCTCGGCGGATTGGCTACCGCGCGCTCCGTCACGATCACGACGGCCGACGCGCGCTTCGACGGCGTCGTCGGAGGCACGCCCAACAAAGTCTCGAGCATATCCGTGGCCGGCGCGACGGCGCTCTACGCGAACGCGACGACGACCACTACGCAGGGCTACACGGGCACCGTCACGCTCCATGCGAATTCGATCCTGACGGCGGGCAGCGGAACGCCCGCGATATCCTTCGGTTCGGCTGCCTCTTCGATCACCGGGGGCTTCGCCCTGGACATGGACGCCGGCTCCTCGGGCACTATATCGGTCGCCGGCCCCGTCGGGGCCGCGCCTCTCACGACCCTGCGCGTCGTCAACTCGAACGGCGTGACCTTCTCGGGCGGCCTGAGCGCCCAGACTTTCGCGATCCTCGATACCGCCGCCTCGCAGACGGTGTCGATCTCGGGAAACCTCAACCTGACAACCGGAATGACGGTGACGGGCACGGTGAATGCCTACAACGTGTCGATACTCGGCTCCGCGAACGTCATCGCGGGCAATACCGTATTCGCCAACACGGGCAACCTGACGGTCGGCGCCGCCCTCGGCTCGACGGCATTCAGCGGAGGGGCCGCGAAGACCACCGCCGGAACCAAAAGCTTTTCGGGGACGATCTCCTCGACGAACGCCAACCTCGATTTCGGGACGGCGGGGTCGGTCGCAATCCCCGAAAGCGTCACCTTCGATCCGGGATCGGCGACGCTCACGCTCACGACGACGACGATAACGGCCGGGCGCGCGCTCGCGCTCGGAAACAATAACGCCACAATAGTCAATGCGGCCGGCATTTCCGGGGTAACCGCCAGCGCCGACCTCACGATCTATACCACCGCGGCCGCTACCGTCGGCGGAGCAGTGGGGCCGAATATCGGCACGCTCTGGGTCAGGAACTCGGGCGGCACCGCCTTCCAATCGACGGTGAGCGCAGGCACGGTGACTTTGGCCGCGACTTCGGGCACCATCGAGTTCGACGGCGCCCTCACCGTTACGGGCGGATTGACGACGGGTGCGGCAAGCACGTTCGGCCTCTACTTCAACCAGTCGGCGGGCGCCCAGAGTTCGACGATCGCCGGCGCGACCACGCTCCAGAATTCGGGGACGATCACGCTCGGCAACGACGTCGGCGACGTCGTCCTCTTCTCCGGCGGCCTCAGCCATACGGGCGGAGGGACGCTGCACCTCGTCGGGGCAGTGAGGACGAGCGGCCAGGCTATCACGATCGGCGCCGCGACCCTCGACGGCGCGACGACCCTCGATTCGACCAACAACGCAGGAACGACCACGGGCGGCGCGATCTCCATCGGCGCGATCACCGGCGGGGCCAACACCCTGGTCGTGAACGCCGGCACGAACTTCGACTTCACGCAATCCGCCGGCACGATAGCGGCCAATAAGCTGCGCATCATCGCGAACGGGAACATCGGCGCTTCCATGGCCTCGCCTATATCCACGGCGGTCTCCTTCTTCGAGGCCCGCTCCTACAGCGGCACCGTCTTCGCGTCGAATACGATCGCCGAGACGATCGGCTTCGCGGGCGGCGACTTCGAGGGCCTGCCGACGGGCCCGCTTACCAACGGCTTAATAACCAGCGCGGCGAACGCAATAGGATTGGCCGTCACCACGGCCGGCAGCCTTAGCTTCGCGAAGAACGCCGCGGCCGGCGCGACGGGGTTCTTTACCGCGACCGCATACGACATCAACATCAACGCCGGATGCACCCTGACCGGCTACGGCGGCGTAGCCCTCTATCCCAACGCCAACGGCGTCGGCATAGCCCTGAACGACGTCTCTGGCAATTTCTCCCTGACGGCGGCGGAGCTCCTGCGCATAGTGTCCTCGGGCACGCTTACGATCGGACTCACGGGCGGAGCCGGCTCCACGAACGCGATCAACGTCGGATCGTCCGGGAACCTGGCCTTGGGAACGAGCGCCTACAATTTGACCCTGCAGTCCAATGGCCAGAATCTGGCTTTCGGCGGCGCGGGCGGGCCTGTGCTCGCCTTGAACTCCGACAAGACGCTCACGATAGCGCTCGGCGCGGGAGCGATCACGGGCTCGGGTGTGCGCGACATTTCCCTGCCGTTCGGCTCGACGGGCGGCATCCTCTATATACAATCGGCCGGCAACGTCGGTACGGGCACGGGCGCGAGCTCCCTCCAGACGGCGGTCGATCAGCTCCGCATCGCGGCCTCGGGCGCCGTCTACATCGGCGAGGCCGATGCCGTCCAGCTCGGCAACGCGGGCGGCGGCATCGCATCCACGGGCGGACTCATCAATATCGCCGCGGGCGGCACAGCCGCCACGGGCAACACGATCACGACCTCGAGCGGCTCGATCACGATCGCGGCGACGGGAACGCTGACCGTATCGAACGTGATCACGACGACGGCACCCGCGGGCACTGCCATCGACCTGTCCGGTTCGGCGGTCGCCTTCAACGCGGCCGCGGCGACCAGGATCGGCGCGAACGGCAACAACCAGATCAAAGTTACCGCGACGAGCGCTGCGATCACGGACAGCGGCAATACGACCCTCGGCGCGGCGGGATCGACCAGCACCCTCGTCCTCTGGGCCTCCGCGGGCGTGGGTACGGGCGCGGCCGCCCGCATCAATACGGACGTGGGCACGATCGAGGCGACGACGGCCACGGTAGGCGTCTTCATCTCCGAATCCGACGCGGTGCAGCTCGGCGACGCTACGGCCGGCATCCAGACCACGACCTCCGGACCGATCTACGTGACCGCCGGCGGAGCCATCACGACGGGCACAGCCAACGCGATAGGATCGAGCACGACGACGAGCAATCTCTACCTCGTCGGCGCTTCGCTCGCGATCAGCTGCCCGGTTCGGGCCAGCGGCATAGTCGACCTGACGGGCTCCGCTCTACCGTTTATCGCGATAAGCGTCGCGACCGGCACCGTCACCGGGGGCGCGGGCGCCTTGACCTTCAACAACGCACTATCGCAGATCAACGGCAGCGTCACCGGGGGCTCGGGCCTCGCGACCTTCACCGGCGCGGTGACTCACTCGGGCGGCACGATAAACGTCGGATCGGGCGGGGCGCGCTTCGTCTCGAGCTATACCCAATCCTCCGGAACGCCTTCGCTCATCGGCTGCACGACCGCCGATCCGAACATAGAGTTCGACGGCGACTTGACCTTCTTCGCCTCCTCGGATTTCACGCACAATAACGACACGGTCGTACTTACGGGCGCTGCCGCCCAGGCGATCTCACCCGCGGGCGCGGCCTTCTATGCGCTCTCGGTCACGAAGGCGGGCGGCACCGCCTCTACCGCGGGCAGCGCGAGCGGAAGCTTCAGCGCGGTCGGCTTTAGCCAGAGCGCCGCGGGCGGCACCTTCACCTTGACGAGCGGCGACACGATGACGGTGAGCGGGAGTCTCTCGGCGACGAACGGCACGCTCAACCTAAACGGCATCTATGCGGGAGGGGGGGCTAGCTTCGGGGTGGGGACTTCGGCGGGGACGGTCAACGTCGGTGTTTCAAGCTTCGCCGCGGGAGCGCTGACCGTATCAGCGGGCGGCGTCTTCAGCCAATCCGGCACCAACGCCTCGGTTACGCTCGCCAGCTTGAGCATGAGCGGCGCCGGCGCCTCCTGTACCTGGGGAGCCGCGACTATCGGCGTGGGGACGCTCAATATCACGGGCGGCGCGCTCGCGCTGGGCACGTCCACGCTGAACGTCTCGTCGGCGGGCAACGTGATAGCGCCCGTGTCCTGCTCGGACGGGAGCACGAGCACGATCAATTTCAACGGCGCGGGCAATCTCACGCTAAACACAGGGACGACGACGACGAATACGGTCGGCAATGTCATCATCAACGCGAACACTACGCTGCTCGGCGTGGCGGGCGGAGCGGTCGGCACGGTCAAGGGGCTGACGATCGCGAGCGGCATTCTCAACCTCGACTCGAGCGCGGGCGCGCTCACGCTCTACCTCGGCACCGCGAGCGCAGCGGGCAGCCTTACGGCCACAGGCACTCTGCGGATTTCCAACTCCGCGAGCCCGATCACGCTCTCGGCCATCGATGCGGTCAATTTCCCATTTACCTACACCGGCAACGACATCAATTACAATGGCCTCGCCATCACGATCGACGGCATCAACGCCTCGGCCCTCGTCGCGACTGTCGGCTTGGGCGCGACCGTCGGCCTCGGCGGGGCCAATACTTTCTCGTCGCTGACCGTCTCGGGCGGCTCGACGCTGAGCTTCGCGGCCTCCGAGGCGCTCGCCTGCGGCGCCTTCGCGGCAGCCGCGGGTACTACGATCACGAACGCGGGCGCCAATACGCTCACGGCTTCCGGCAACGTCACGATCGCCGGGGCCTTCGGCACCCCGGCCAATTCCACTCTCGTGATGAGAGGGGGCGGAACGCAGCTCGACGCCACGCCGACTATCGGGAATCTCCATGTCGGCATGTCAACTCTTGGCATCCCCTCGGGACCGAGCGCCACGGTCAGCCTGGCGCGGAACCTCGTAATGGCCGGTAGCATGGAGATCAACGACGAAGGGCAGCTCGACGTCACGGCGACTCCCTATTCCGTCACGCTCGGCGGAAATTGGACCAACCGCGTGGAGGCGATAGGGGCGTCCACCCGATTCAATTCCCGTACGGGCACGGTGAGATTCACCGGCTCGAGCGTCCAAGTCCTCGGCAACAGCGCCTGGTACGTGTTCGATTGCCAGGTCGCCGGCGCGATCATCTACTTCGAGACCGGCAGGACGCAGACCGTCAAGGTCGGCGGCGCGTTCCGGGTCATCGGCGCCTCGGGCTTGCCGATAACGATTACCAGGATAGGCAGTCAGGTCAATGCCGTGCACGACGCGCCCACTCCGGCCAGCTATTGGCTGATCGGCGACGCGCCCTATGTGCCCGATATGTGGCAGCTGGACGTCAACGTAGGCGCGACCCTCGATACGAGCTACGTCAACGTCAGGTATTCGGACGCGCGCGCGGATCCCGTAGCGGTGAAGGCGAATGTCAACATCCACTACCAAGCGACGGTCCCGGCTCTCGATCCCACGGTATACGTAGTGACCACTTGCTATCAGTGGATCAGCGGCCTTCCCATCATCTATAGCTACGCCGAGGATTCCGACGGAAACGGGAAGGTCGACCGTATCCGCTGCGTCGTCGCCGCTCCGATCACTTCGGATTTCTCTGGCTTCTCCGCGTCGGTCTCCGGATACACGATCGATACCTCGAAAGGCACGAACGGCTATGAAAGACAGGCCTCGGGCTGCCTGCCCGCCGGCTACGGCGGCGTGGGCTTCGAATTCTTCATTTACTTGAAGGAGAAGACCTACAACGACACGGGCGCCCGCTTGGTCTGGTATATCGTGAAGAACACGTCAGTGATGGACAACTCCTCCAGCACTCTCTATCTGAGTACGCTATACGACGCCTCCATGAAGACGATCGACGGCTCGAAGCCGCGGATCGCCTACACCCTCGCGCTTCCGAACGGCAACCAGGTCTTCTTCCATTTCAGCGAGGAGGTTTTCGCCGCGAACGGCGCGACAGCGATCGACTCCAGCTACTTTACCGGGGCTTCGGCGATTAGCCGGATCGTCACGAGCGGCAACGGTACTGCCGAGGTCCTCGCGACGTATCCCTCCGCGATCTCGCCCGCCTCCATAGCCGCTGCCGCCAATTGCGCGGTCTCGACATCCCTCTCGGACGCCGCTCAGGCGCCGACCAACTATTCGATAGGACTGATAGCCGTCTTCCTCCAGTCGACCTACGGCGTTTTGCCGCCCGCGCCCTACAACGTCGCGAACGCGAGCGCGGTCTGGCCGACGACGATCGCCGCGACGCCCAGCTATTCTTCGACTTCCGGCGCCAACGATTACCTCCATCGCGTCTCCGACGTCCTGGTGAACGTGCCCATGACGGCCATAACCGATCCGACCTACTTTGTCTGGCCGATCTACGCGAAGGACAGCGTGAAGCTGGCGCTGAGCGACGATCAGATCGCGGCGATGACGGCGAGCCAGACCGCTGCCCAGGGCATCGGGCTCATCCGCGCCTTCGACGGGAGCCAATGGCTGCGCGATCAGGACATCACCCTGCAGGCGCGGCTCCAGCCCTCGCTCGGCACGGTCACGGGGATCCAGCTCCACTTCGACTCGAACGTCAGCTCCGACCTCACGAGCTCCACGGGGCTCTGGCTGCCCTCCTTCGCGGAGACGGGCTTCTCGGGGTTGGTGCCCTATCCGGACGCCTCTCCTTGGGGCCGAGGCGCGACGGCGGTGAGCGGAGATGGGGTGGCGACGAAGCTTTACGACTTCACGATCCCCTCGAGCGATCCGCGCATCGTGTCTGTGTCGACGGTCGGCTTCTACTTCACGCTTAGCCCGGCGCCGGCCGGGCAACCGCTATACGCCGCGAGGCTGGACATGGCGGCGGGCACCGCGATTCCCTCGAACTGGTACTACAAGGTAAAGCCCTTCTCCTTCGTTATCCACGACGTGACGCAGCAGAGGGGCGGGGTGACGATCCTGAACAATGTCATCGACCCGACCAAGAACGAGACAGTGCGGATCTCCTACCAACTGAAGAAGAGCGGCGCGGTCACGGCGACGGTCTTCACCCTCGACGGGGACGTGGTGGCGAGGCTGGTGAACAGCTCGAAGCAGGACGAAGGCGATCACTCGGTATCGTGGAACGGGCGCAACCTATCGGGAGCGCCGGTGGCCCGCGGGCTGTATTTTATCCGCATCGTGGCGCCCTCGATGGACGAGATCAGGAAGGTGATCGTCGTCAGGAAATAAGCCTTCATTAACCGCCCCGCCGCAGTCACGCTGGGACCATAGCTGCGACGGGGCGATCTATTGATATATACCACAATAAAATACTCATACTCTTGAGCAGCTTCAAGCCCTTCGAAAGCTACCGAATGCGGGAGGCGACTTAGATGCTGGCCTACAAGCGGACTATATTCATATAATGTGGAATTGATGGAAAAGCGCTCTTTTAGGGATTCTCGGATGCGACCATTGATAGGCGTTGCCGTCTCGTGCGCCGAGTCAGGAATAGGAGCTGAGCCGAAATGATTACGCAGCGAATCCACGGCAACATCAGAAGTTCATCCGGTCTCAGACTCGCAGCCTGCGCGATACTGCTCGTGTCAGCTATCGCGGGGGGCTGGGGACAGAGCAGGATACCGGCCAATTCGAATTACTACCTCCAGACTACCGGGCAAGCGGGCAACGGTGATCAAGACGCCTATATGGCCGCCTTCTTCGAAGTCCCCGATTCGGTGAGCACTACGCTCTACTTCGCGATCAACAGCCCCGGCTGCGTGGGGGCCCTGCCCGACAGCGGCACTTCGGGCACCTGGAATTACTACCTCGTCGGAGGAAGCGGCGCCGTCTCGTCGTCGATTTCCCGGCAGATTACTTTCGCCTCGCTCGCGGAGGCGACTACCGGTACTATCATCGATACGAAATCCTACACGAATACGCAATCGGGCTGGTACTATTTCGCGGGTGTCACGCCGAGCCAAGGCGAGCATATCGGCAACAAGTGCTACTTCAAGGTGGTCGCCGAAGCGCCCGCCGGCAACGGGGACAAGAACGCTTTCCAGCTCGACGTATCGTATAACAATACTTCGCTCTCGACGCCTACCGGCGTCAGCAACGTGAAGGCCTTCGCCTATGCCTGGACTCTCGCCGTCCGGAACGATCGGACCCCTCCGGCCTATGTTTGGGACCTCTTCCCCTTCGTCCCCGCCAGCGAGACGGGGACTATCGCGAGGCATTTCTGGGATATCGACGACAGCGAAACGGCCGTCCTCTACAACATCGGCGGAGGCACGGTGGCCTCGGGCCTGACCGGCTCGAACAATACCGACGTTAACTCCGCATATTCGGTCGCGGGGCAGACTAACGGCAGCTGGCACCTCGCGCTCACCGAGAATCTGCTCGGCACGACGAACCCGGATACCTGTGTCTTCTGGTTCGTCGGTTCGGGGAGCGGCACCCTCCGAACCTATTCAGCCAGCTATACGCCCACCGGTTCCCCGGACCATGTGGTGATTTCCCCCTTGTCGGCGACTCTCCAGACCGGGGCTGCCCAAACCTTCTCCCTGCAAGTCGTCGACGCGAGCGGCAATCCCTATCCGAACGGGGAGTCGATCTACGTCACCGCGAACAGAAGCGCGACGATCAGCCCGAACAACAACGGCACCGCGCAGACCGAGCTGATCACGACGGGAGCCGACGGCTTGGCCTCCTTTACCGTGACGGACGCGACGCCCGAAACGACGACGATCAGCTATTACTGGGACGGCACGGGCTCGTCGAGCAGCTTCGGCACGGCCGGAAACGCCACCGCCGCGGCGACTTTCCAGGCGAACCTCCCTCCCACTATCAGCTCATCCTCCAACCTGAGCTTCACCCAGGGCTCCACGGCGACCCTGCCCGTCATCACGGTCACCGCCAACGGCAACGCTTCCATCGTGGGCGGAGGACTGCCCATAGACATAGCCTATAGCGGCAGCGGCAGCGTCAACTTCAACGGCACCGCGCCGAGCGTGACTATCGGGGGAGCGGGCACAGGCGCGATCGGCTCCGTCACTATCGTCGGCAACGCGATCCATATCATCGTGAACACGACCTTCTCGAGCGGCCAATACCTGACTATAGGCTCCACTACCGCCGCCCAGTTCACCGCGGTCAACACGGCGGGAAGCGGGCGCTTGAGCCTCACGCACAACGGCAACACGACCGACGACGATAAGCTGATCACGATCAACGACACGAACACTACCTACACCTGGAACGGCGCGGGGACGGATTGGAATACGGCTGCGAATTGGACGCCGAACGGGATCCCCGATACCCTGACGGAGAACGCGATAATCCCGAACGGCTTCACCAATTATCCCACTCTCTCCGCGTCCGTGTCGGTCAACAACCTCACGATCGATACGGCGGCCCAAGTCACCATACCCGGCGCCGACAACCTCACGATAGGCGGCACTATCTCCAACGCCGGCCTCATCATCATCAGCGGGACGGGCCGCCCGTCCAAGAACGACGCGACGAAGGGCACGGTGCGGTACACGGGCGCCGGGCAGACGATCACGGACTTCGGCGCCACGGACTACTATAACCTGGAAGTCACCGGGACCGGGACGAGCACCCTCGACGCCTCTCCCTTCGTGATCGCGAATATCCTGAAGGTGACGGGCGGGACTCTGGATCAGAATAGCCAGACCCTCTCTGTCGCGACCCTGAACCTGGGAGGAGGAAGCGCGGCCGCCATAACGAACAACGCCGGCCTCAGCGTCAGCGGTATCTGCACGATCAACACGGGGAACTTGGGGGACGTGACCCTCATGAGCAACTCCAACTCCTTCAGCAACGACATCGCGCTCACGAGCGGAGGGGCGGTGAGCATTTACGACTTAACCGCCCTCGGCGCGAGCGGGAGCGTCTCGACTTCCCTGACCCTGCAGTCCGCCAACGCGGTCACGCAAGCCGCGCCTATAAATGCGCCGATCCTCAGGGTCACCGCGGTGAGCGGCATCACCCTCAACTCGGCGAATACGGTGAGCAGCGCATTCTGCGCCTCCAACACCGGAACGGGCGACGTGGCCTTCACCAACACGGGCAATATAAGCCTGGGCGACGGGACTATGGCCTCGGTCAGCACGGCGGCGGGCGGAAACGTGACGATCACCAACTCAGGCTCGGTCGCGATCGCCCAGACGGTGAGCGCCGGCACTACCGGCAGCGTCCAGATAACTACGGGCGGCTCGGCCGCCATCACGCAGGGAGCGAGCGGCGTCATAACCGCCGCTTCCGTGTCCCTCGGCACTTCCGGTACGCAGGCTACCAATATCGGCACTTCCGTCTCGCCCATCGCCCTGTCCTCCACGGCGACTTCGACCCTCGAGGCCTGGGCTACGGGCGGCACGGGTGTATATATCGACTGGACCGGCACCGGAACGGGGACTGTCGGGGCTTCGGGCGTGACGTCGAGCTCCTTGGGGGCTCCGATACGCCTCCGCTCGGCTGCTTCGCTGACAGTCAACGGCAACGTCACGACGAACGGTGGTACGATAGCGCTGACCGATCAGGCCGCAGGGGGAACGTTGACGCTGACGGGGAACGTGGACTCGACGAATGGCGGGACGCAGCCTGCCGGAGCGAACATAACGCTGAGGTCGGACCTGGTAGCGATAACGGGGACGGTGAACGCGGGAACAGTGGGGAACGCGTACCTCGTGCCGAACGCCTTGAACCGTCCGACGAGCATCAACGGGGCGAGCGCGTACAATGTGAGCGCGGCGGCCTTGAACCAGATCACGGCGGCGACGATCTACGTGGGCGAGGACGCGACGGCGACCGTTCTGTCTGGGATAGTGACGATGACGCCGACTGCGGCGAACATAGGGGCTAGGAACCTGACCGTGTCGGGGACGTCGGTGGTGGCCGGAGCTAACGCGCTGACGACGACGGGGATATTGACGCTGAAGTCGACTGGCGGGATCGGGGCAGGCAGTCCGATCCTGACGAGCGCGGCGACCTTGGCCTTCGCGAACACGA
>Ga0265342_10001870_pt1 | contig 19005 bp, 21 predicted proteins | sample 4CB327metaG_FD_203125 | JGI IMG/M metagenome (GOLD analysis project Ga0265342, IMG submission 203125) | Rhizosphere microbial communities from Carex aquatilis grown in University of Washington, Seatle, WA, United States - 4-CB3-27 metaG | ecosystem: Host-associated > Plants > Roots >...
TTTGTGTTGCAGGAGCCGATCACCGAATCGATTCTTGTGGCCACCGGAACCGGCGTGGCGCCGATGCGCGCTTTTCTCGAATGGCTGTTTCCGGTGGGGGGCGCCGATCGCAGCCAGGGCAAAGACATCTGGCTGGTCTACGGGACTCGCCATGAAAGCGACATCTACTACCGATCCGAATTCGAGGCGCTTGCCGAGCGCGTGCCGAATTTCCATTACCTGCCTACACTGAGCCGCGCCGACGATATCTGGAAAGGCCTGCGAGGCCACGTGCAGGTCCACATTGCGAAGATCATCGAAGAACGCGCGAAACGGCAGGGCAGAACACTTCCTGCTCCGCCTGTCGATCCGGCGATCCCGGCGGCAAGCCTGAATTTCGACATCTACTGCTACATCTGCGGGCTGAACTTCATGGTGTCCGGTGTCCGCGAGCTTCTCGATGGTTACGGCTGGCACAAGAAGCAGATCGTGTTCGAGCGGTACGACTGAACGACAGAAAACGGGATTCCTGGATTATGGTGGCGAGTTGGCCGATCAACCGGGCCTTAATTTCCTCTGTCAAGAGAAAAACTCATAAGTCACTCTTTCCAAGCCACTTGCAATTGCCGATTGTTTGCTCGCCCGGGCGCATAATGGTCCCATGATGAAGACAGGGACCAAGCCACCCCAGCGACCCCGGCTCTGCGAGCCACCCGTCGCCGGGGACCCCGACAGGGACCGAGCGAATGAGGGACCATGAACGCGAGCAACCCCGCTCTCCCGGCCCGTCGAGCTGAAAACTGCGAGCGCCGGCAGCTGGAAGCTGCCTTACCCCCCACCCCCTATGCTCCCCGACCCCACCCCCCATGCCGTTTTGCGAGACTGTGAAACCGTGAAACTGTGGAGCCTTCTGAATCAACGGCTTGCAGCCACGGTTTCACAGTTTCACAGTCCGCAGTTTTGTTTTCGAGGTTTTGTCACGAGAATTGTCCGCGGTGGCTGACGAACTCCGCTTGCTTCGCTAGCGCCCAGTTTCACGGCTCTATAGGTTGAACAGCTCTCTAAGCCGCTTGGTCTGGGCGCGACTGACGGGGATTTCGGTCTGCTGCTTGTCATTCATGCGGAGCTGGTAGCTGGACTTGAACCAGGGCATGACCTCGCGAATCTGATCGATATTGACGACGAAGCCGCGGTGGGCGCGCCAAAACCGTGTGGGATCGAGGAGTTCGAGAAGCTCCTCTAAAGTGCGGCATTTGGATTGGCCTTCGAATACGCGCGTGACGATGCGAATGACGCCCTCATCAATGGCCGCGTAGCAAATGTCGGCCTGATCGACGAGCAGCAGACGGCTCTGCGCCTGCACGATGAGCTTGGCGGGAGGACGGCTCGCCTCGCCGTTTTGGGGCCGGTTGAGCAGGCGCAAAAGACGATCGATCTGGATTTGATCGGGCGCACCGGTTGACGGGCTGCCGGCGGCGATGCGCGCTTTGGCGCGGTCCACAGCTTCGGTGACGCGGGCAAGGTCAAAGGGCTTGAGCAGGTAATCGACGGCGTTCACGGTAAAGGCGCGAACGGCATATTGGTCGAATGCGGTGGCGAAGACGAATTGGGGCAGGGGAGCGACGTCTCTTTCCGCGCCTGCCTTTGCGGATTGGGCGCGATTGCGATCGACGAGCCGCTGAATGACGGCGAAGCCGTCCTGGCCGGGCATCTGCACATCGAGAAAGACAAGATCGGGATGGTGCTCGTCGATCAGGTCTACGGCCTCAATGCCGTTCGAGCCCTGGGCAACGACATCAACGTCGCCGACTGAGTCAAGCAGGAATTTGAGCTCGTCGCGAGCCAGTTGTTCGTCGTCGATGATGAGCGCGGAGATGGGCATGGGAACTGAACAGGTTGATTGTAGAACACCGCGGAGTTGGCGGGGCTCATCAGTTTTCAGCCGTCAGCCTTCAGCGCTGCTATTCGCTCAGCACGCGCAGGCGTGCGGGAGCCTGGTCGTGGGCCAGCTCGTGGCCGCAGTTGGTGCAGTAAATATCGGTGGCGCGGACGGTGCGGAAGCAGGTGCCGCAGTTTGCCGTGAGCTGATAGTTGCACTGGGGGCAGAAGTGGAAGTCACCCTGAACGTGCGTGCCGCAGGATGGGCAGCGAGACACCTGAGGCTGGCGGAGGAGAAAATAGAGTACGGCCCCGATGCCGGCGGGCATAACAAAGCAAATGACCATCCAGAATCGCGCGCTCATGGCGCGGCGCGGCGCATCTTTGCTGATGTAGCCGACCATCAGGAAATAGAGAGAGGCAACGACTCCCCACGAGATGTTGAAATAGATGCGCAGGCCGAGGGGCGGCGGCGCATGGTGCCGCTGCTCGGGCGCGACGACCCAGAAATAGTACTCGACGAGGACAAAGGCCAGGCTGGCAAGGACGATAGACCAGACCGGAATGAGCCGCTGTTCTTCGTTAAAACCGACGGGCTTTTGATCAGCCATGGGCCGTTACTCCCCGGGAAAGTCGTTCAGAGACAGTTTCGCCTCTCTTTGAATGGACGGAGCAGGGGCGCGAGAAGTTGCTGCCGGAGGCGAATCCGGCACAAAAAACTGAAGAAACTTTCGTGGGAGTTATTCCCTGTTGCGCGACCAGCCGGCCACGAGAAATGCGGCCAGAATGGCGGGGAAAAGAATGCAGGCCCAGACGCTGGTTTGGGTGGCGATGTCGCTGATGTGCTCGCCGCCGATCAGGTCGTCGGCAACCCGCCAGGCCAGAGGCCCGAATGCGAGGAGAGCCACAAGAAGGGAAGCCAGGACGAGAGAACGCGTGCGGCGGCGGCCGGCCTTCTGATCTCGCATGACGCCGAGCGAAGCCAGGACGACGCGACGTGTTTTTTCGGCGACGGCGCGGTCGCGGCCGGCTTGCTTGCCGGAAAGAGCGGCGAGGATGTCAGCGTTGGAGCTTGGACCCGACGCCGCCCCCGACGCCGCATTGGCGCCAGTGTTGCCTGCCAGTTCAGCCGCTCTCAAGCAACCTCCTGAAAGCGGGGAGCCGCGTATTCCAGCCGCGGCTTGATCATGGCCAGGCCGCGATAGAGCCGCGACTTGACGGTGGAGAGTGGGGCGCGGGTGACCTTGGCGATCTCTTCAAGAGAGAGCTCTTCGTAAAAGCGAAGAGCGAGTACTTCGCGGTGGAGTGTATCGAGCTCCAGCAGCGCGGCGGCGATTTTCTCACGGTCTTCGATGTTTGAAACGCGGTCGAAGGGAGTTGGCTCATCGGCGGCGACTTCAAATGTCATGGAGCGGTCGTCTTCCGTTGCGCCATCAATGAGCTCGTCCAGCGAGTTCATCGTGCGCTTGCGGCGTTGATCGATGACGAGATTGCGGGCGATGGTAAAGAGCCAGGTCTCAAACCGGGCGCGACCATCAAATTGGTCGCCGCGAACAAGAACGCGCATCCAGACTTCCTGAAAGATGTCTTCGGCGGTGTCGCGGTTGCCGGTGAGGAAAAGCAGATAACGCATGAGACGGTGCTGATACCGGACGATGAGTTCCTCGAGCAGGCCCGCTTTCTGGAGTTTCAGGCCAGCGGAGACGGCAAGGCTTTCCTGCCGCGCTTGATCGTCGGCTACCAAGGCAGATCCATTGGGGAGAAGCGTCCGAACGGAAGCAAGTGTCATCTGAGTTGATTAGACGATAAAACCATGGGTGAAGACCAGTTGAATCTGGGGTCCAGGCCTATCGTCCTCCCTCCTGTTGCATGTTCAAACACTTACTGCCGCAAAAGTTGTGATGATTTGAAGGCTTGTGACTGCAAAGACATGAGTGGGGGCGGCTCTGCTGTCGTAATTGCCGAGGAATCAGCGAATAAGCCGGCTCAACCTCTTGGAGGATTACTCGTCGCCGGCGTCGTCGCGCCGTTTCCGCCCCGCAGCTTTCAGCGCGGCTTCGATCGCCTTTGTGGCGCGGCGCTCTCGGGCCTCGGCCGTCTCGTAATAGAAGATGCCGAGCAGGTGGTCACGGCGCTGGGCGGGAGTGAGGGCGAACCAGGCGTCACGTGAGCCAGGATGGCGGGGGAAGAGCGCGCGGAGGATGGGAGGCGGATCGTGCTGGCCCTCGAGAGCATGCATCAGCATCTCGGCGATCTTTTCGGCACGCTTGGTGCGGGAGGCGGGGGATTTTGGCTGGTCAGCGAACTTGCCAAACTCGCGACGCCGGGAAGGGGTCAGGGAGTCGAACAGCTTGCGGACTTGGCGATCGGCATTGAGGGCGCGTACGAACTCGGGCGGGAGAACAACAGGACGCTCGACGAGATCGGGTTCGAGCCAGATTTTGACTCGCGAGCCGACGTGGGAGTTGCTGCCGGATTGCATCTTCTTGTTGACGAGGAGAAAGTGGCCACCGCGGCGTGCGTCAGGGAAGAGCGAGGTTCGGAAAGGGAAGCCGGCAATCTCGCCGCGCACGCGACGGCCATTGCGTATCGGCCAGGCTTTGGCGATGTCGAAAGGGACGCGGGCAATGACCCACCTGAGCGCGGTTCCATCGGGCTCGAGGAGCGCGGTGAAGGATTTACGCGGTGCTGTGGAGCGAGAGGACATGGTTCGAGATCCGGGCGAGATCGGGCGTGCTTGAGAAGGATTTTAGATGAGCGGGGTCAGGCCGGGACGGCGTGCTTGCGGCGATGGCGGAGGGCGCGCAAAGCGCGGAAGACGAAGCGAATGAGGATGAGCGTGATGAGGATGCAGATGAAAGCGATGGCGGCGGCGATGTATGGCTTCCAGGTGGAGAGCCAGGTAAGGAAGATGGCGAGCGAATCTTCAACGAGGCTGAGCGCGATGTTCGAGAAGGGCTCGGGCGAAGGAGTGACTGCGGCGCGAATGGCGGTCTTGCCTCCATGGGCGATGAAGGCGATGGCGCCGCCGGCGAGAGTGGCGGCGAGTTGCTCGGCCGGCGAGAGAGATGCAGTGGCCTGGAAGGCGAGCAGTGCGGCGAGGGGGACGCGAATGAAAGTGTGGAGCGCGTTCCAGACGAGGTCGAGGGCGGGGATCTTATCCACGAAAAAACTGACGCCGAAGAGGACGAGAGCGGCGGCGATGACGCCCCAGTTGGAGAGGAGATGAAGCGACGGTGGCAGGTCGAGATAGCGTGTGTGAGACATAAGGCCGAGAGTGGCCACGGTGGCGTAGACATTGAGCCCGGCTGCGAAACTGACGGCGACCATCAGGGCGACGATTTGGTTGGGTGGCAGGGGCATACGTTAGCTCGGCTCTTCTTTTCCGGCTTTGGGGGCCGGTTTGCTGGAGGCGTCCGGGGCGTAGAAAGAGTCGAGAAGCGCGCGCGCATAGATGAATCCCTGAACCATCACGCTTTTCTCGGTGACGAAAAACAACAAGCAAATCAAGTAGGCTGCGAGGGCGGTGAGAATTACGGCGGCTATGTTGCTGTCGACGTGAGTGACCACCGGCCATCCCAGTTGAACCTGCAAGTGAGCGGCTCTTGCTTCCACAACGAACGAGGCTACCGCGCAGAGAAATGCGAAGCGCTTGAGAGCGAAAAAATTACGTTGGAATCCGTAGGAGATCTCTTCCTCGATGACGAGCACGCTCTCGCGTGAATTCTCCCGCATCCATGCGACTACCGGTTCGTAAAGATGATCGAGCGCATCGGAGATGGTGCCGGGCTCGTCAGCCTGGGCCGCGGCGGGCGAATGTGCGGCAACCGCCTTTTCGCCGGCCAGGACCACTGCTTTGGCGGCGGGATGCGCGACGCCTTGATCTTGGTCTTTGGTTGGCGGAATCACTCCCTTGCGTTGCTCGATCTCGTATAGAATCTCGCTTCCCGGCGGCGCCTCCCAAAGAAGATGCTTCACCTGGTCCACGTAGCTTGTGTCTTCGATCTCCAGATAGCCCATCGCAACGCGCAGCATGGTTGTAGTTGGCTTGCCACCCCAGTTGCGGAAGAGCTTGATCTCCTTCTTGTCGCCGATGCCGCGCGCGATATGAGAGATCCAGCGGACGACTCCGAAGACGCAAAGGAGCGAGAGGATCGCCGGTACGATCTCGCGAAGTCCCGTGAACGAGATGATGAGCACTAGAAGGACGGGGAAGAGGCTGAGAAAGGCGGGGGCGAGCCTGGCCTCGCGCGTGTAGCGATCGCCGAGCAGGGACTCGACTGCGGAGAAAGCACCGTTGTCTTCTGCCATGGTCCGCACCTCAAGGGATTGCCTCACGATAGTAGGCGGAATGGCGCGTTTGCAAGAGGAAATTCGGCGTTCTTGCCAGAGAGCGGGCGCCGCAAACGAGGTTTGGTCTTATGATGGGCTGCGTGGAGGTCACAATGATGATGGATCGAGAGGCGACGAGGGACCGAGCACGGAAAGGCAATGGCGAGGAAGTTTGGCCGGCGCTGTCGCAGAGCGCGTGGAGCGATACGTGCGCAACGCTGCAACTTTGGCTGCAGATGGTGGGCAAGGTGCGGATGGCGCTGACGCCGGCGATCAACCACTGCTGGAACGTGACGCTCTATCCGACGATTCGCGGGTTGACCACGATGCCGATGGCGCATGGTTCGCGCATGGTGCAGATCGATTTCGATTTTGTGGCGCATCTGTTGATCATTGAAACGAGCGACGGTGGGCGTCAGACGATCAAACTCGAGCCGATGACGGTGGCGGAGTTTTACTCGCGGCTCATGACGGCGCTCGAGAGCCTGAACGCGTTGTGCAACATGTGGCCGGTGCCGTGCGAGGTGGCGGAGCCGATTCCGTTCAAGAAAGACGACGTACACCGGGCCTACGATCCCGAGTACGCGCAGCGGTTCTGGCGCATCCTGCTGCAGGCGACTCGAGTGATCGAAGTGTTTCGCGCGCGATTCATCGGCAAGGTGAGTCCCATTCATTTGTTCTGGGGCGCAATGGATTTGGCATGCACCCGGTTTTCAGGGCGCACGGCGCCGGAACATCCCAGCATGCCGGGGCTGCCCGATCACGTGACGCGCGATGCCTACTCGCACGAGGTGAGCAGCTGCGGATTTTGGCCCGGCGCGCCCGGACCGGCAGGCACATTCATTGAACCGTTTTTTTATAGCTACGCTTATCCCGAGCCGCCAGGATACCGGGAGTATGCGATCGGGCCAGCAGGTGCGAAGTTCGATGCCACTTTCGGCGAGTTCATTTTTCCGTACGAGGCGATGCGGCAGTCGGCGGATCCGGGCGCCGCGCTGCTCGAGTTCTTGCAGAGCACCTACGAGGCGGCGGCCAACTGTGCCAAGTGGGATCGGAAGGCGCTTGAGAAGCCGTGAGTTGTGAGCCGTGAATAGTGTGCTGTGAACCGCCGTTCGGGTCGATGCATGAAAGGTATTCGGCTGCGAATCTCTAGCTGAAAGGGGTGTACTCCAAAATTCTGTCAAGTCCCTTCGCCCGCCAATCTACCTCCATCTGATTCATTCCAGACGAAATATAAACTTTCGCAAGTTTGCCGATTATTTCGCTGAAATCGCTAGCCTTAAAGATGTAAGGAGATTCTTTATGGCAAGCACCGTAGTTTCCGCCACCACCGCCATCGCGCCTGCGAAACCAGCAGCAATAGCCGGTTCTGGCACGGCCGCAGACACGAGAGACGGCTTCGCAAAAGGGGCACTCACCAGCTGCGTGCGCGCATGGACCCATGCCTACAAAAGGCTTGCCCAGGAAGAGTGTCCGCAAGAATACCAGTGCCAGAAGGCTGGCAACAGGGCCTTTCTCAAAGCCATGCCTCTGCTCTGCGGCCACAAGAATATCTGCGACTTCATCGCATGCATCAATTACGCATCGATGACCGGCATCGTCACGCGCGATGAAGCCGCGCACGATTCGGTCAACGCCCGCGTCGCCCTCGCCGCACTCGGCCTCAAATCAAAGCCTCAAGCAACAGGGGCTAAGTCAGGCGCAAAACCGGCTGCAGACTCGCTGAGGAACGCGGAAGGGTGATTTTTCGGCCTCAAGGGCGCATTTTGACACCTAACTCATTTGTCTTCAACAAAACTGCCTCGAGTCCATCGACAAATTTGGTCGAATTTGGTCGATTTCATGAGCACAAGTAGCCAAATGAAGCCCCTCCATTCACGGTCCACCATTCACACCCCAATGTCTTGGGGCTTGCATTAAGATATATCTTACGATATAGTTTGAGACATATTTTAGTCAGGAGGACTATCACAATGTTTGGAAGACAAGTTTTTGAGCGTGAAAGCCACGGCGGATGCGGTGGCCGGAGATTTGAGGGACGCGAGGAGTTTGGCGGTCCTGAAGAGCGGGGCGAACGCCGCTTCGCGTGGATTCGCGGAGGCGGGTTCGAGATGCCGGGCGGCTTTGGCCCAGGCAGGCACGGCGGATTCGGGCGCGGGTTCGGCCGGGGATTTGGCGAGGGGCGCGAGCGGATGTTCGATGCCGGAGAGATCAGGCTGGTGATTCTCAGGCTGCTCTCAACGGAGCCGAGCTACGGCTACCAGTTGATGAAAACCATGGAAGAGCGCCTGGGGGGTGGCTACACGCCGAGCGCAGGCGTGGTGTATCCCACGCTGACGATGCTCGAAGAAGAGGGCCTGATTACAGCCGCGCAGACAGAGGGCAAAAAGGTCTATAGCGTAACGGAAGAGGGGCTGAAGTATCTCGAGGCCAACAAGGAGCGCGTGGGCCAGCTTTTCGAGCGGCTTGAAGAGACGGGGCGCGGATTTCGGCGTGGGCGTGCGCCCGAGCTGATGAAGGCCTTCATGGACCTGCGCGGCGCCGTGATGTCAAAGGTGTGGCGCAGGGGCGCTAGCCCAGAACAGATCAAGAAGATCGCCGAGGCGATTCACGCGGCGGCGAAAACGATCGACGAGCTGTGAGGCAGCCTTCGGCTGCCAGCTTCTAGCCTCTAGCTTCCAGCTTTTCATCGGCGGGGTTTGGAGGCGAACGGCAGAACGGCCGTTAGCGAGTCAGCGAGTCAACAAGTTGGCGAGGCAGCAGGCGTGGTGAGTTGGTGGTTGATGTATCCCCGGTCCCCAAAATGCGAGGGACTGGGGGCACCCGCGAGTCAGCGGGGAACCAGGACCGGGGAACACTTTAACTCTGCCGCGGCGATGGCGGTGGCGCAGACCGAGCGGTGCATTTCGAGTTCGCTGCGGGCGCGCTCCATTTCGACAAAGTCATAGGCGGCACGCTCTGAGCGGACGCGACGGAGCACCTCGGAGTGAGCTGCGATGTATTCGCTTTGCCTGCTCGTAAGAGCACGTTCGAGATAGGAGCAATTTGAGCAGGCCACAGCTTCCCCTTCCAGCCATTCGGCCGGACTTGCAACGGTTGAATGATGGATGTTTTAGCTCGTCAAAATCTGACGTTCGGCGAGGAACCCGTCCTGAAGGTCGTGGCCGGGCTGGCTGCCACGCTTTTCAAAGAACTCATAGGCGCGTTCTCTGACGCTGTCTGGTGAGGATTGGATTCGCTTTGCGGGTGCGGCAACGGCGGCGGGCTTGGCGGGCACATTTTGCGGGGCGATCACGACAACCTTGTTTACTTTCGGCTGTTTTTGAACTCTTGAAACGATCATGCAGGACCCTCGATACGAATCGTGGGCTAAGAGGAATGGTACTTCAGATGACTGCCTTAGTTCAGCGGACCTGAAAGGGGAGGACGATGCTCACTCCATCTCTCACACTACGCTCATTGATCACGCGCCGCACATCTGTTTCGTGATTATCGCGATTTGGGGCTGAAGTGCGCAGCTTGCGCGGAGCGAGGCGGGACTGAGGCGCCCCTGCTGCGGGTGAGGTTGCTTCCTCCCGGACCGGGCTGCTGGCCTTAACCGCCGTACGGCATGGGCGGAACTTTGCCCAGCATGCGCGAATAGACGGTGAGTGCGCCGCGATGGTGCGCGGTGTGCTCCACCATGGACCATACGATCTCGCTGACCGGCTGACCGCCCATTACCGGACCAAGGGGGAGCGGGCGTGCAAGCTCCTCAGGCGTTCTGGAGCGCAGGAAATCGACCGCCCGCTGGCACGCGACATCGAAGCGGCGGCGCGCCTCGGCGAGCGACTTTACCCTTTGCAGGTCCTTGGCGTGTTCTTCAAAGTTCAGATCGAATCCCTCTTGTCGCATTGCTCCATCGATGAACCAATCGAGAGTTTGCGCGGCGTGCGCAACCTGCTGGGCCACCGTCATCATCTCTTCGTGCGGGCGGAAATTCGAGTCGGCTTCTTCCAGGACCCGTGTTGAACGCTCGAAGAATTCCTTGCTCGCGAAGATCTGAGTTGCAAAGTCATATGGGCGCGTTATTGGATTCATAGTTTCCTCGAAGGTCCCAGAATACTCCTGCGGGTTTGGCGTGGGCGGGGCGTGGCGGTGAGTTAGCGTTCCAGATATCCCAGGGCTCAAAATCGAGATCCTTCGAGTTCGCTCAGGATAGGCTCTGGGGCACCCAGCTACTTCACGCCCTTAGCGGGATCCCACACACCCTCGAGCTTGCGAACGTAGAGGATCTGGCCAATGTGGTAGGCGTTGTGCGCTCCCACATGGGCAATCAGCGACGCATTGGCAGCCAGCTTCGCCTCGTCAGCGTTTTCGACGGCCTTTTCCCAGTCGGTCAGCACCTTGTCGAGCTTCTTCACCAGGTCGTCCCATTGCGCGGGGGTGAAGTTGTCAAAGGTCTCGTTGTTGTTTCCATCGAAGGGCGCGGGCTTCTCGCCCTTGAACTGGGTGAGCTCGCGGTCGTCCCAATACCAGAGGTGGTAGGCAAGCTGGCCGATGGAGTGGTTACCCTTGCCGGGGCTCCACTTGGCCCGCTCGGCGGTGAGGCCTTCAACGGCAACGTTTGCCGGAACAAACCAATCTTCGTTGTCGTGGGTGGTGTGAAGCTGCTCAAGCAGGACGCCTCGGAGGGTTGTGGGCGGGGCCTTGGTTTGTGCGGCAGCGGCAATTGGGATGGCGAGAACGACGAGGAAAGCAAGTTTTCTCATGGGCGCGACCTCATGGGAACAGGATATGCGACAAACCTGATGGAACCAGAAAGAGAAGCGGCAAGGCGGCAAGTTAATGAGTCAGCAAGTTGGCAAGTCAGCGAGCCGGCGGGCCTCGCTTGACACAGACTTCCACCGGCAATTAGATTTCTGACTCGCGGGCCAGAAGGGCCCTTCTCCGGGCCAAGTCTCAAGAACAACTGAAAGGAAAGACCGATGAGAGAAGCAAGAAAGATGTGCTGGCATGTGGCGTGTCTTCTGGCCGTCGTTTGTTTAACCGGCGCTGTGGGCCGCGCGCAGATGGGCAGGTCAGTTACAGACGGAGGCACAGAGGAGATCTGGCAGGGGGCCCGCGTACACGTGTGCCCGGTGGGATTCGCCATGCAGGGCGCTCATGTTGGCAACAACGTCTTCACCTGCGTGCGCGTGGTTCCGCCGGGAATGGAGCGCCAGGTGCACTCCTACCTGGACAGGGGAACGCAAGGCGATCTGGGCAGGGGCAATATGCACGTTTGCCGTCCGGGCTGGTACATGCGCGGACTGCACAACAACTACGACTGGCTTGTGTGCTCCGATATGCCGGGCGTGCGGCGCCCGTTTCTTGACGCGAACGGCACGACCGAAGGAAACGGAATGCACATGTGCCCGGCGTCGCGCGATGGTTTCACGGTCATGACTGGAATTCACAATGGCCGGAACGATTTTGCCTGCGCGCCATTAGCCGTGGGTCAAGACGATCATGACGATCGCGGCAGGCACGACGACCACCATCACGGCTACGACAATCACAGGGATGACCAGCAAGATCAGCATTAGAGCGTCGCTCCGCGATTCCCGGATCAACGGCGCAATCTGAGCGTGGGATTCTGAGTCGCTCCGTCAGTCCGCAGCGGCGGACGAGTCTGCGTAAAAAGCCACGCGACGCGTGCGCTCAAAACCCAAAACACAGAACGAAAACTGTGAAACTGTGAAACTGTGGACGCAAGCTCCTGATTCCAAGGGCTCCACAGATTCACCGTTTCACAGTCTCGCAAAACGGCAGGGGGGGGGGGGTAAAGCAGCTTTTAGCTGCTAGCTCCTAGCTGCCCGGCGCTCGCAGTTACCGGCTCGTCGCGCCGGGAGAGCGCCCTTGCTCGCGGCCCTGGTCCCTCATTCCCTGGGTCCCTGCCGGGGTCCCCGGCGACGGGTGGCTCGCAGAGCCGGGGTCGCTGGGGTGGCTTGGTCCCCGTCTTCATCATGGGACCATTGTGCACCAAAAGGGGGAAATGATCGGCAAACTTGACAGAGATTAGAGATCGGGGTCAGAGACCAGAAAAAGAACGAGTTAGCGGTGACGTGGACGGCCTTCGAGACGACTGGGGGCTTGACAAGAAAAAAGGGGGTCAGGGATTCAGAGGGGAACATCCCGTTTGTCGCCGGGTTTCCAGAGGGGAACGTCCCGTCTGTCGCCGGGTTTCCCCAGGTTTCAGGTTTGTCCCCAGGTTTGCCCAGGTTTCACTTTGGCGCGTGGTTCGCATCCGAGCTAGTGTGGGCGCGGGCGATGCATGGGCGACCCCCGCGAGAGGGACAAATCATCATGGACCCAAAACGGAAATTGCGAGACGAGACCGGATCGGATTCAGCCGGTCAATCGGGCGACATCCAACAACTGCGCGACAAGCCTTACGCCGATTCTGAAAGCGCGGAGGAATTGCTCGAGGAGGGCAACGCGTTTGAGGCCGGAATCGTTTCGGGTGTGGAAGACGCGCCCGATGCCGATCAGGGCGAGGTTCGCACGCGGCAGGTGCCGGAAGACGACGTTCCGGAAGAATATCTCAACGACGACAACCGCGATGTTGGATGAGTGAGGCAGCTGATAGCTGCGGCGGCGATGAACATTGACAAGCTGTGAATCGGGGTGCCCCATCCTAGCTTTGCTAGGGTGGGTTAGACAAATCAGGGTTCACGCGAGCGATAAAGCTTCTCGGCGGCGCTCCGTCCACTTGGACTCGATCTCAACCGCGCCCTCGGCCCCGGTCGCATAGTGACGAAAGCTGCTCCACGCCCAGTCTTCGGGCTTGGCGACCAATCCGCGCGCGACCGGATTGCGATGCAGGTATCTCAGCTTCTCGGTTTGTTTCTTGGCCGTCCAAACGTTGAAGTCGTAATACCGCGGCTCCCAGAATGGTTCGGTACTCCTTAAAGCGAGCGTTCGCGATACAGATTGCTTGAGCGCCTGCATTGCCGTGGCGAGCGTTCTATCTGCAGGCTCACTAACCAGCAGGTGCACATGCTCCGGCATCACAACATAGCCCTTCACGCAAAACCCGCATCGTCGGCGCGTGTGCTCGAGTGAGTTCTCAAAGACTACGCGTGAGGCGGGATTACCGAGCTTTGGCTTGCGGCGATAGCAACTGAATGTGATGAAGTGAAGGTCGTGGCTCAGTTGGTATCGCTTGAGATGGGACGGCATGCGAGGAGTCTTGATGAGATTCGCGGAAGATGTCTGTGACCGGTGAGACATTGAGCTTTTCTACCCCACCCTAGCGAAGCTAGGATGGGGCACCCAGGAAGAGAGAGCCCACGTTTCCAACCCGGGTAATCCATGGTGATTCACGGGATAACTCATTAAGATTCATGGAGCTCCCGCGGGGGCTTTCTGGGATTCAAAAAGGGTATGATTGAAGAGAGGAAGAATGGCTATTCCCCGGAGATCGACGGTGCGCGGGCGGGCTATTGCGGCCAGGCGGAAGGTGCGCGAGTACGCCATGGTGGCGCGGGCGCTGGCCGATACGTCGCACCCCGTGCTGGTGCAGATTATCCCCACGCGGTTCTGCAACCTGAGCTGCGCCTACTGCAATGAATACGACAAGGTGAGCGAGCCGGTGCCGCTCGAAGAGATGCTGAGGCGGATCGACGCGCTGGGTCGGCTGGGGACGGCGATGATCGGCATCTCGGGCGGAGAGCCGCTGACGCATCCGCAACTGGACGACATTATCCGGCGGATGAGAAAGACGGGCGCGATTGCGGGGATGATCACGAATGGGTTCCTGCTCAGTCCCGAAAGAATTGAACGGCTGAACCGGGCGGGCCTGGATCACATGCAGATTTCGATCGACAACCTGGAACCGGACGAGGTGTCGAAAAAATCTCTTAAAACTCTCGACAAGCGGCTGCAGATGTTGGCCGATTACGCAGAGTTCCACGTGAACATTAATTCGGTGGTGGGCGGAGGGATCAAGAACCCGAATGACGCGCTGGTGATCAGCAAGCGTGCGCTGGAGCTGGGGTTCGAGTCGACGATCGGGATTATCCACGACGGCGATGGGCAACTGAAGCCGCTGAGGCCGGAAGAGGCGCGGGTGTACCACGAGATGCGGGACCGCAAGAAGTCGAACTACGCGCAGTTCGACAAGTTCCAGGAGGCGATCGCAGAGGGGCGCGCGAATGACTGGCGGTGCCGTGCGGGGTCGCGGTATTTGTATGTGTGCGAGGACGGCCTGGTTCACTACTGCTCGCAGCAGCGTGGATACCCGGGGGTTCCGGTGGCGGAGTATACGAAGGCGGATTTGAAGCGCGAGTTTACGACGGCGAAAAGCTGTGCGCCGAACTGCACGGTGGGATGCGTGCACAGGATTAGCTATATCGACCACTGGCGCGCTCCGCAGACGCGGATGGTTGCGCCGGGCGGGCAGGAGCTGGTGGCGATACAGGGAATAGGGAATAGGGAGTAGGGGGTGCGGGCGAGGACGCCCGCACGACAGCCGGCGAGACGCCGGCGGTACAAGGAAACTGGGGACCGGGAAAACTGAGAGGCACGATGGAGGGCGTTCGCGAGTGCGGACGCCGTTTTTGTTTTTGGGGAGCAGGGGCTAAAGCCCCGCACTTTCTTTGATCCGATTTCGGCATGGCTGAAGCCAAGCCCTGATACAAAACAGGTTTGAGCAGGGATTACCGGGCGGTGATTTGGGAGACGGCGAGGGCGAGGTTGGGCGTGAAACGTGAAGGAAACGCTTCGCGCCGGGATGCAGTGAGGCTGGCGGCGCGGGGCAGGCGCAATCTGCTGGGAGCGATTTGCGCCTGGATGCGAAGCGCGCTGAGCGCGGGCTGGCAGTAATGATTCGCGCGCGTTAGGAAGAAATGCAGGCCGGGGGCACAGTCCGCTTGCGGGCCCGCGGGCCCGCTAGCGACTAGGGAGACTGACGAACTTCGGCCATGGCCTGATCGATGAGCTGGTAGAGCCGGCTGCGGTCTACGACCTCGACGAAGGGCGGTGCGTGGGCGGCGTTGGTGACGATCCAGATGGTTGGCGTGTGCTCAATGCCAATGCGCTGGCCGAGATCGCGGTCGGCTTTCACTTGATCGGACAGGTGGCCCATGGGGTCGACGGCAAAGGGCAGAGCGACGCCGTGCGCAGCGGCAAACTTCTGCGTGAACTGCTGGAGATCGCCGGGGGTCTCGATGGAAGGCTGGTTGGCGAAGACTTCGTCGCGATAGTCGTTGCCGAGGGTCTTGCTTTTGGTGTCAAAGAAGCGGGCGTTGACGGCGGCCTGGAAGCTCCAGTTGTGCTGCGGAAGTGGGAAGTCGTGGCGGACCCAGGGGATGTTGTATTTGGCGGCGGCGTCTTTGAGGAGCGGGTTGGCGCGGGCGCAGTCGGGGCACTCGAGGTCTTCAAACTCGATGATGGCGACGCGCGCGCCGGGCGGCGGCTTGAGTGCCGCGGGGTCGTGGACCTGGGTGGTATCGGGCGCGCCGAACTGGGCGCGGGCGGGGATGGCAGCCAAGGCGGCGAGGGCAAAGGCGAACGCAAGGCCGGCGAGGTTCCGGCGCGAGGCGAAATGGAGGCTGAGGAAACGATGCATGGCGTTTGGACGGCTCCCTAAAGCCATTGTAACGGGCGCGATGGGAACGGCAGGGACTTAGGGACTAAGGGACGCGGAAGCCGGGGCCAGGGACAAACGGAACAAGAGTGCGCTACTTGTGCGCGGTCTTTGGGGGAGCGCTGGAGCGGGTTTGAGCGAGGGCCTGATCGATGGAAGTGAAGAGTTCGGTCTGGGGGTTGCGGACCTCGATGTAGGGTGCTCCCTTGCTGCTGGAGGTGACGATGAAGATGGTTGGGGTGAGGGTGACGCCGGTTCGCCTGGCGAGTTCGTTATCCGCCTGGACCGCGGCCGCCAGTTTGCCTTGCGGATCGATCGCGAAGGGCAACGCAAGACCGTGGGCTGAGGCGAAGCGCTGCGTGAATTGCTGGAACTGGCCGAGAGTCTCAATGGAGGCCTGATTGGCGAAGACGGAGTTGCGATAGTCGTCGCCGAGGCGCTTGCTTTTCGCGTCGAACCAGCGAGCGTCGATAGCAGCGCTGGGGCTCCAAATGTGCCCGGGGATCAGGACATCGTGGCGAATCCAGGGAATGCCGTACTTGGCGGCGGCCTGCATGAGCAAGGGATTGGCGGCAGCGCAGGCTGGGCATTCGAGGTCGCCAAACTCGACGATGGCCACGCGCACGCCGGCGGGCGGATGGAGCGCGGAGGCGTCGTGGACTTGAGTTCCGGGCCGCGGGGCGCCGAATTGAGCGCGAGCAAACGGCGCGGCGAGGAGAAGCGCGCCGACAGGCAGCAAAAGGCTGGCGAGGAAGCGGTGATTCAAGCTGGATTGGCGCGGCAAAGCTCGGGGCCGAAGAAATGGGCGACTCACGAAGATTATTTTAGCGGATGAGATGGGGACGGCGGTTAGACCAGCGGAGTTAGCGGCGCTAGCGGAGTTGGCGGAGTTAGGAAACGCGGCGAGGGAGCTGGAACGCGTCGTTACTCGTTGCGGTCGCGGCGATGGCGGGCGATCCAGCTGCGCCATTTGTAGTCGGCGAAGATGGAGCCGGCGATGATGAGGATGGCGGCGGCGATGAGGAAGATCTTCATGAAGACAGTTCACAGTTCGTAGTTCACAGTTCACGGAAAAAGGTGCCCGGCAGTAGGAGGTGCTCTGATCTGCGAGGTACGGACGCGAGTCAGCGACCGACGACGATAACCGTGAAAGTGCCGGGAATGACCGGAGGCCGCGGGCGCGGATTCTGCGGAGTGGGATCGGGACGCGGGCCGAGTTCAGCGGTGATGAGATAGACGCGGTCGGTAGCGGAGTCGTATGTCATGGTGCGCGCGCCGGCCTGCGTGGTGAGGCTCTCAATGGTGGGATAGCCGGGGGCGGCAGCGTCGATGACGGAGAGAATGCCGTCGCGGCTGGGGATGAAAGCAAGCGAGTGTGCGTCGCTGTAGCCGGCGGCATCGGGGCCGTCGCCGATGGTGGGATTGGCGAGGAGCTTGCCGGTCGTGGAGTCGATGACGGAGGCCTTCTTGCCGTCGCATGCGGCGAAGAGGTGATGGCCGGCAACGTCGATGGCGAGGCCGGAGGGTGAATCGCAGCCGGCTGGCCAGGTCGCCGTGATGGCTTTGGAGCGTGCGTCGATGCGGACGATTTCGCTTTTGTCTTCGATGTTGTCGAAGACGGTGCCCTGGCCATCAGTGGCGGGGAACTCTGGCTTGCCGGGAAGAGAGATGGTGGCGACGACGCTGTTGGATTTGGGGTCGATGACGGAGACATCGTGGGAACGGCCGTTGAAGGACCAGACGGTTTGCGTGACCGGCTCAAAGAGGATGTCGTCAGGGCCTGTCCCTGCGGGAATGGTTGCGGTGACGGCGAGGGTGGAGCGGTCGAATGCAACTACTGCGTTGGCGCCACCGTCAGTGATGTAGCCGAACTTGCCGGCGGTGTCGAGAGCGATGGAGTGGACTCCGTGGAGATTGGGGATGGTGCCGATCGATTTACCGGTGTTGGTGTCGACAACGTCAACTTCGGTGCCGTGGGCGATGTAGAGACGATGCGCAGTGGGATCGGCGACAGGGTAGTCCCAGCCGCCATCGCCGCCGATCTTCCAGTGGTCGACGATGTGGTAGGGGCCCTGCGGGGCTGCAGATATGGACGCGGGTGCTGCAGGTTGTTGCGCGGCTAGGAGCGTTGGCGAGGCGATTGCGATGGCGGCGATGAGGGAAAGAGTCAGGCGGGACATGAGGATCTCCAGTTGGAAATCGAACGGGGCAAGGATAGCACGCGGAGGTTTATGTGGCGATCAACGAGGGGTGAACCTGAGGGGCGCCAGGCGTCGTGGGCCGATGAATCCGGCGGGCAAATGAAACTAGCGGCGGCGCGACGAATGGGTGCTATCTTGGACAGGACCAAAGGGTAAAGATGAGGTGAGAGATGAGCAATCGGGTGTTCGTGCGGTGCGCACTGGTGGCGGTGGTTTGGATTGGGACTGCCGCAGGGCTTATGGCGCAGGGCCCGGCGGAGAATCCGGCGCAGGCGTGCGCGGCAAAAAACCAGGTAGACGCGGCGAAGGTGGGGCAGTACAACTTCACGGCCTACAAGAGCAACGATGGCGCGTGCCTGCAAGTGACGAGCGGGGGCAAGACCGTTTACACCCAGAGCGTCGACAGCTTTGAGAACTACACGCTGGGGCAGAAGGAAGATGCGCAGGACGACATTTCGGCGATAGCGAACGGGACGGACGTGACGGGGCGCGGGCAGCCGGACATGATTGTGTCGCTGTTTACTGGCGGCGCGCATTGCTGCACGATTCACTTTGTCTTCGAGCTGGGGCCGCAGTTCAAACTGCTGGCCAAGTTGAACGATTCCGACGATGATATGGCTCATTTTGAGCGGCTCGGCGACGGGCACTACTACTATGTGACGGGTGACTGGACGTTTGGCTATTGGCCGACGTGCTTTGCGTGTTCGCCGTCGGCGGTGGTGACGTTGCGCTGGGCGGTCGATGCCAAGGGCGGAGGTTTCCATTTGGCCACCGACAAGATGCAGACGCCAGCGCCGACGACCGCGGAATGGAACAAGGAATTGAGCGCGGCGCAGAAGGTGGTGGCGGCGGGCGATGCCGATTCAATCGGAACGACAATGTGGCAAACGGTGGTGAACCTGATCTATGGCGGGCACTCGGACCTGGCGTGGAAGTTTGTGGATGCGCTGGGGCCGAAGGCGCAACAGAAGCCGCTGCCGGCGCTTGGGGATTTTTGTTCGGTGC
>Ga0265342_10001873_pt1 | contig 18996 bp, 17 predicted proteins | sample 4CB327metaG_FD_203125 | JGI IMG/M metagenome (GOLD analysis project Ga0265342, IMG submission 203125) | Rhizosphere microbial communities from Carex aquatilis grown in University of Washington, Seatle, WA, United States - 4-CB3-27 metaG | ecosystem: Host-associated > Plants > Roots >...
CCGGATCGTCGTAGTCGGCGATCACCTGGACGCCCGGCGCGGCGTAGACCAGATCCGGTCCGTAACCATTGTCGGGATAGGATTCGGTGTAGCCGACCGCGCAGCCTGACGCGACCATGGCGACCGTCATCGCCACCAGCACCCAACTCATCGATTGCCTCACAGGTACATGCGCGCGCCGAGCGCGCCCTCCAGGAAAAATCTGTCCGGAGCGAATGCATAGCTCGGCGCGATCTCGCCGTAGGCCTCTAGCCACTTGAAGACGTAAAGATCGAGACCAATCGGCACCCGGGCCGCGACCTGAAAATCGCTGGTGTTGGAGCCGTAGTTCCAGAACCAGAACCGCGCGCCCAGGCCCAGATGGAAGCTCAGGGCGTCGTACGCGCTGTGTCCACCCTGCCACAGATAGTCGGCGTTGAAGCTGCTGCGCTGGCCGCACGGATTGAATCGGTCGCTGCAAGCAAAGTCACCCAGCCCGAAACCAAGTCCGAGATCGAGAGCGCTGGTCGGACGCGTCCAGATCTTCATGGTCAGCCCAGGCGATGACCCCGCGACGAGACCGACGCCGATGGGACGCTGGATCCCGACCTCCGTGGCCTGCGCCGCTCGCATGCTCGAGGTGGCTAGCACCGCGACTACCGTCAACGTAGTGAAGATTAGTTTTCGCATGAGCAACCCCTCCCGTCGAGAATGTAAGGATCGACCGGAGGGACGCAATGCCAGCCCAGCCATGGCCAAAGCGCCAAACGTGGTTATGGGCCGCGATTCTTTGGACTAGGAGCCCGCGACCGAAATCGGTGGGACGATCTCGGTGGGGCCGGTCGGCGACTGGCCGAGGATCGTCGCCAGCTCTTCGCGCTCCAGCGTTTCGTGCTCGAGCAACGCAGTCACCAGACGATCCAACTCGGGGCGCCGTTCTTTGAGCAACGTCTCTGCCTCGTCGAGAGCGCGCGCGAGCAAGCGCCGCGCTTCTTCTTCGATCGCGGTGATCGTCGCCGGGCTGGTGCCGCCCGCGGTGCCGATGCGCTGGCCCAGGAACGGGTGCTCCTCCTCGTGGTCGTAGTACACCGGGCCAAGGCGCTCGCTCATCCCGTAGTGCGCCACCATGTGCGACGCCAGCCGCGTCGCCTCCTTGAGATCGTTCTCGGCGCCGGTCGAAATGCTGCCCAGCACCAGCTTTTCCGAAGCGTAACCTCCCATGAGCACGCGCAGCCGCGACTCGAGCTCCGCCTGCGCCATCAGGTGGCGATCGGCGCCCGGGCTCTGCTGGGTGGCGCCGAGTGCCATGCCGCGCGGGATGATCGTGACCCGGTGCAGTGGCTCCGCGCCGGGCGAGAACCGCGCCGCCACCGCGTGGCCGCCCTCGTGCACGGCAACGCGCCGCTTCTCCTTGATGTCGAGCTTGGCCTCGCGCGGATCGCCGAGCACGATCTTGTCGTACGCCTCCGCGAAGTCCTCGCGCATGATGCTCTCACGCCCCTTGCGCGTCGCCGACAGCGCCGCCTCGTTGACCAGGTTGGCGAGGTCCGCGCCGGAGAAGCCCGGGGTGTTCTCGGCGATTGCTTGCAGGTCGACTTCGGGCGCCAGCGGCTTGCCCTTTACATGCACGCCCAGGATCGCGCGCCGCGCGGCCAGCTCGGGCCGGTCGACCAGGATGCGGCGATCGAAGCGCCCCGGCCGCAGCAGCGCCGGGTCGAGCACGTCGGGCCGATTGGTCGCCGCGATCACCACGACCAGATCGGCGCGGTCGAAGCCGTCCATCTCCGAGAGCAACTGATTCAGCGTCTGCTCGCGCTCGTCGTTGCCGCCGCCCAGGCCTGCGCCGCGCGCGCGGCCCACGGCGTCGATCTCGTCGATGAACACGATCGCCGGCGCGCTCTTCTTCGCCTCGCGGAAGAGATCGCGCACCCGCGCCGCGCCGAGGCCGACGAACATCTCGATGAACTCGGACGCGCTGATCGAGAAGAACGGCACGCCCGACTCGCCGGCGACCGCGCGCGCCAGCAGCGTCTTGCCGGTGCCGGGCGGCCCCGCGAGCAGCACGCCGCGCGGCACCTTGCCGCCGAGGCGCCGGAAGCGCTCCGGCTCCTTCAAGAACTGCACGATCTCCTGCAGGTCCGACTTCGCCGACTTGAGACCGGCGATGTCATCGAAGGTGACGTTGACCGACGTCGCCTTGTCGAACTGGCGGCTCTTGTTCTTGATGAGGGCACCGAGCGGCCCGCCCGCGCCCAGCATCCCCTGTGCGCGCCGCGACATCCAGAACCAGAGGCCGATGATCAGCACCCACGGCAGCAGCGTGAACAGCACCTGCATCGCGAAGGGCTGCTTCTGGCTCTTCACGGTGATCTTCACGCCCTTCTGGTGCAAGAGCGGCAGCAACGACGAATCGTTGGGCGCGGCGTTGGTGCGCAGGTCCTTGATCTGTCGCCCATCGACGTTCTCCGGATTCTTGAGCGTCGCGTCGACGACCTCGCCGTCGATCACCACCGACACGACCTTGCCCTCGTCGATCCACTTGTAGAGCTCCGAGTAGGGGATCGCCGGCTGGGCTGCTTCCTCACTGTTGGCCTTCCAGAACCACATCGCGCCCAGCATGAGCGCCAGCAGGATCAGCATCTGCCGTGACGTTCCCGAGGCCGGCGGTGTCGGCGTGCCGGGCGGTCGTTGCGGCGGTCGGGTCGGGGTCGGGGTGTCGGCCATGCGACCGTTCTAGCGCGAGGATCGCAAACGCGCCCGGGTTAGCGAAAACCCGGGCGCGCTCGAGGAAATATCGAGTTACTTGGTCGTGTTGTTGTACTCGAACTCCTTGTTCGCGGGATACGTGCCGTTGCTGTCGCTCCATGACGTCGAGCTGAACTTGCGGCTGGTGGTGGCGGCGGCCGCCCAGGGCGACGTCGAGTTGATGAACTTCCCCAGGGTCGAGTCGCGGATCAGCGACTGGCCGTTCGGGTAGATGCCGGTCTTGATGTTGGCGGCATAGGTCGCCAGATTGACCTGGCTCTCGTCCCAGGCGCGGCCGAGCGTGACCGCGTTGGCGGCGACCGCCGTCGGCGCAGTGAAGGTGACGGCGCTGATCAAGATGCCGAACGGGTTGCGCGAGTCGGTGCTGGCCGCGAGGATGTTTCCGGTCGAGCGGCGGTTGTTGGCGAAGGCGATCGTGCCGCCGTCGAACACCATGGTGGCGCGGCCGCAGATGAAGTCGACGTCGCCCGTGATGTACGACGACTTGAAGTAGGCGCGCGCGATCGTCGAGACGTCGAGGCTCGCCGCCAGCAGCGTGTCCTGGTTGCCGAGCATGCGGACGTTCTCGAACACCAGCTGGTCGCCGCGCGTGATGAGCGCGACCGCCTGCGCCGCGGCCGAGCCGAGCGTCGACTCGTCGACGTCGTTCGAGAAGGTGATGTTCTTGGCCTGGAAACCCTTGGCGTACGCCGCGAAGGTAGCGCTGCCGCGCGTGCCGTAGGTCTGGTAGGAGCTGTTCGAGACCGACGGGTTCGGGTTGATGTTGGGCTCGCAGGGGTTCGCCGGCGCGGTCTCGGCCTTGGTCTTGCCCGCGTAGTTGTTGTAGACGATGACGGTCTGGCTGGCGTCCGAGTTGGTGCTGTAGAGCGTGATCGGCGGCGCCGTCGACGGAACGCACACGACCTCGCGATAGGTCCCGGGCATCACCTTGATGTAGACGCGGCTCGAGCCGGTCGCCGCATTGATCGCCGCCTGCACCGTGGTGTGCGTGCCGCCGCTGGCGGCGACGGTGTACTTGGCCGTCCAGCTGGTGACGGTGCCGAGACCGGCCGTCGGGTTCCAGTTGTCGACGGTCGGCGACGTGACGCTGCCCGCTTGCGACAGGTACTTGAGCACGGTGAAGCCAGCGGCTTCGGTCGATGTCAGCAACGGACGCGTCGAGGTGCCGGTGATCGCACCCTCGGTCACGTTGGTGTCATTCGAATCGAGCGGTTCGCAACCGGCGCTACCAATCATTGGCGCCAGTAGCGCGGCGGACAGGACCCATGGCTTCAGCGATGTCATTTGTTGTCTCCCTGCAGTGCGCGGCACTTTTGGCCGGCGTCTGCATGGAAGGGAATGCAGGAACCCTGCCGCTCAAAACCGTCAGCCGCGGTACATATCTACAGGGGAAAGTAGACCTGCGAAGTGGCGTCTGTTGTCGGACGCGACCGCGCATGTTGCGTCGCCAGCAACGGGCGCGGGCGCGCGTCGCCGTCGCGGCGGGTCAGAGAGGAAAGGCTTCGACGCTACTCGGCGAGGCGGCGGACGAACGCCGCGAACGCGTCATTGCTGCTCTTCAGCCGGAGCGCGAATTCGCCGGACGCGTCAGAACGCACCACCCGGCCCTCGGCCGTGCAGCGCCGCTGATCTTCGAGCACGAACACGACGGTGGCGGTCTCATCGAGGCGCACGCGATCGCCCAGACTGCGAAAGCGCCCGCCGGTCGCAGAGAGATCCAGAAGCTCGACGGTGATCGGTGCGGCCCGCCCGGAGATCTGCACCCCGACCGGCAATCCGAGTGGAAAGCGCGCATGACGCCGGCGATCCTTTCCGCCGGGTCGAGCCGCATCCACCTTGTGGATCTTCAGGCCTTCTAGTTCGGGTCGTGCGCTTCCCATATACGTTCGAGTCCCGATCCCGAGAATAGGATCAAAAGAACAGAGCGGAAGTGGAAATTCCTGAAGTCCACTGAAGCGGCCGCGGCGCATCGACTGCAAGTCACCGGTTTTCAATGACCGTCGCGCGTGCATTGTCGATTGTCGCTGTCGATTGTCGCATATTGGCGCGACATGGCCGTCACATTGCTTGTGCTCGGTGACAAGGGCGATCCGCGCATGCGAATGCTCGAGAGCGTGCCAACCGGCGTGCGCGTCGTTTTCGGTGAAACGCCCCACGATTTCGGCGCCGACCTCTCGCGCGCGGACGCGATCCTCTCGTGGTGGCGAGGGCGCGAGGCGCTCGACCCGATCCTCGCGGCGGCGCCGCAAGTGCGCTGGATTCATGCCAACGCGGCGGGTCTCGATCATCTGGTGTCGCCGGCGCTGGCGGCCAGCAGCGCGATCGTTACCAACAGCCGCGGTGTGTACGGCGAGGCGCTCGGCGAGTACGTCGTCGCGGCGATGCTCTACTTCGTCAAAGATCTGGCGCGGCTTCGTGACGCTCAGGCGCGCCGCGCCTGGGAGCCGTTCGAGGGCGAGCGCCTCGCCGGCAAGGTGCTGGGCATCATCGGTTACGGCGACATCGGCGCGGCGATCGCGCAGCGCGCGACGGCGCTGGGGATGCAGGTACTGGCGTATCGCCGGCGTCCCGCGCTCAGCGCCGGTGACCCGAATGTGGCGCGCGTGGTCTCGCAACTGCGCGACGCGGTCGCACCTGCCGACTTCGTTGCGCTCGCGACGCCGCTGACTCCGGAGACGCGACATTTCTTCGGTGCCGAGCAGCTGTCGTGGATGCGCGCGACCGCCGTGCTCATCAACGTGGGACGCGGCCCGGCGATCGACGAGCCGGCGCTGGTCGACGCCCTCCAGCGGCGCGCGATTCGCGGTGCGGCGCTCGACGTCTTCGAGACCGAGCCGCTGCCCGCGACCCACCCGTTCTGGTCGATGCCGCAGGTGCTGCTGTCGCCTCACTGCGCCGACCGCGTCGAAGGTTGGCTCGACCGGACGATGGAGTTGTTTCTCGCCAATCTCGATCGATTTGTGCGCGGCGAGCCGCTGGCCAACATCATCGATCCACGCCGCGGTTATTGACACTTCGCCCGCTCCAGCTTGTGACCCGGCGCCGCGGCCTCAGGTTGAAGCTGAGGACCAGATGCGAAGAGCACTCTTGAAGATGATGGGGGCCGTGGCCGCTGGTGCCGCGCTGCTGACGATGAGCTGTGCGACGACTTCGGTCGCGACCGACCACGATCCACATGTGGACTTCACTCGCTTTCGAACGTACGCGTTCCTGGGCGGGCACATCTGGGTCAACGGCATGGCCGATGACAACAACACGCTGGTCAAGGACCGGATCCGGAACTCGGTCGTCGCGACATTGACCGCGAAGGGCATGCAGCAGGTGACGAGCAATCCGGACATCTACGTCGCCTACCTCGCGGGCGCGCGCACGAGAACCGAGATCGAGTCGACGGCGCCGTACACCGCCGGATTTGGTCCCTACTTCGGCGTCGGCGGTTGGTGGGGCCCGATGTACACGGACTGGTGGGCGCGTACGTACAACGAAGGCACGCTGGTCATCGACCTCGTCGACGCGTCCAGCAAGAAGCTGGTCTGGCGCGCCTACGCGGTCACCGAGGTCGACAAGCCGGTCAGCGACCAGAAGATGCAGCAGGTAGTCGCCAAGGCGTTGAAGACCTTCCCGCCGCCGCCCAGTGAGGCCCTTCGCGCCTCGACGAGGTAACCGTTGACGGGCTGGCGGCGGCAAGCCCATGTTAATGTCAGCGGGTTTGAACCTTCCGCTGCAGCCGCCGATCGATCCGATGCTGGCCAAGCTTTCGGCCACGCTGCCCGACGGGGATGGCTGGTTGTTCGAGCCGAAGTGGGACGGCTTTCGCGCCCTGGTCTTTCGCGACGGCGATGAGGTCTACTTGCAGAGCCGCGACCGCCGACCGCTCGCGCGCTATTTCCCCGAGCTGCTGGCGCCGATCCGCGAGAGCCTGCCGCCGCGCTCGGTGCTCGACGGCGAGATCGTGATCGTGGGGCCGGCAGGGCTCGACTTCTCGGCGCTGCTGCTGCGCATTCACCCGGCGGCGTCGCGGATCCAGATGCTGTCGCGCGAGATGGCGGCGTCGCTGATCGTCTGGGACCTGCTGGCGATCGGGGACGAGAACCTGTGCGAGGCGCCGCTCGCCGAGCGGCGGCGCCGCCTGGAACAGGCGCTGGCCGGCGCGCGACCGCCGGTCCACCTGACGCCGGCCACGCAGGATCGCGCGCGGGCGCGCGAGTGGTTCGAGCACTTCGAAGGCGCGGGCCTCGACGGCGTGGTCGCCAAGCAGCTCACCGGGACGTATGAGCCCGGGCAGCGCGCGATGGTCAAGATCAAGCACGCGCGCACCGCCGACTGCGTGGTCGCCGGCTTTCGCTTTCACAAGGAGGGCCCGGGCACGATGGTTGGCTCGCTGCTGCTCGGGCTCTACGACGGCGACGGTGTGCTCCACCACGTCGGCATCTGTGCCAGCTTCTCGCGCGAACGGCGCAAGAGCCTGCTCGAAGAGCTGGCTCCGCTGCGCGAGGGTGCGCTCGAGAACCATCCCTGGCGCGAGTGGCGTTTCGACGAAGCGCAAGCCGCGCAGCGCATGCCGGGCGGCGGCAGCCGGTGGAACCGCGGCAAGGACCTGTCGTGGGAGCCGCTGCGCATCGAGCGCGTCTGCGAGGTCGGATATGATCACCTGCAAGGCGATCGCTTTCGCCACGCGACGCACTTCACGCGCTGGCGTCCGGATCGCCAGCCCCAGGACTGCCGCTACGATCAGCTGGAAGAGCGCCCGGCGGCCGAGCTGAGGGAGATCTTCAAGTGATCTATCGAGAGATCCGCGTCGTGACCGGCGGCGAGATCGCCGAGCTCGTTCTGCTGCGGCCCCAGGCGCGCAACGCCATGACCGACGCGATGGGAGCAGAGGTCCGCCATGCCGTCGACGCGCTCAACGCCGACACAGCGGTGCGCGTGGTGCTGGTCCGCGGGGACGGCGAGGCCTTCTCGGCGGGCGGCGACTTCTCGATGCTGGCGGCGCGCGCGCAGCTGCCCGAGGCGGAGAACCGCGTCGCGATGCGAACTTTCTACGCCGACTTTCTCTCGGTGCGCGCGCTGCGCGTGCCGACGATCGCGGTGATCGGCGGGCCGGCGATCGGGGCCGGTCTCTGTTTCGCGCTGGCCTGCGATCTGCGTGTCGCCGCGGCCGGAGTGAGGCTGGCCGCCAGCTTTGTGCGCCTGGGCCTGCACCCGGGGATGGGAGCGACGTTTCTGCTTCCGCGGCTCTGTGGGCCCGCGGCGGCGGCCGACCTGCTGCTCACCGGCCGCGCAATCGAGGCCGAGGAAGCGCTGCGCCTGGGCCTGGTCAACCAGGTGCACTCGCGCGACGAGCTCGACGTCGCGGCGCGCGCGCTGGCAGCGCAGATCGCCGCAGCGGGACCGCTGGCGGTGGCCCAGACCAAGGCGACGCTGGCCGCGGCCGTCGAGCGCGATCTCGAGAGCGCGCTCGAGCGCGAGGCGGCGGCCCAGGCGGTCTCCTTCGGCACTGCCGATTTCCGCGAGGCGTTGCAAGCAGCGGCCGAACGTCGGCCGCCGCGCTTTTGAAATGAAACGCCAGGTATAGTCCTAGCGGCACCAGACCGCGACGTCCGGCCCCTGCGTGGTGTAGAGACGGGCACCGGACGGATGCGAAATCGCGATCGAGCGCCCGTCGCTGGCGGCGCCGAAGACCCGCAGCGTCGAGCCATCGGCCACATTGGCCACGTTCAGCGCGTTCCAGTCGGTGGCGTGGGTATGAAGCACGATCGGGTCCGTGATGACGATCGAACCGTCGTCGGAGGTGAGCATCTGCGTCACAAAGGGGTCGAGGAACGCGCCCAGGCTCGCCAGCGCCGGAGCGGGCGACCCGCTCACGGCCGGCGCGCAGAGCGCCCCGCCGTCGGGCTCGCTCCACAGGTGAAACAGCGCCGCCGGATCACCGGTGCCCGCGCCGAGCTTGCCGTCGGGCGTCCAGACGATCTGCTGCAGGGAAAAGCCGACTGTACGCACGACCGCGCCGGTCGCGGGATCGAACCAGTTCGTGCTGCCGCCGCTCGGCGGGGTCGGGCTAGTGCCCACGATGTCGCCCGCCGGCGAAACGCCGAGAAAGAACGTTCCATCGGGCCAGGAGAACTGGCTCGCCGTGTGGAGATCCGCCACGGCGAGCGCGCTCACGATGAGGTCGGTCTCCGTGAACAGCTGCGAGCCGTCTGGGCTGAAGCCGAGCACCGTGCCGCTGAAGCTGGGGTCGGAGATCAGGAAGGCACCGGTGGCCGCGTCGCGGATGGTCAGGCCGGGGTCGTATCCGCCGATGGCGCCCTCGTCGGTGATGGCGAGCGCGAGCTTGCTGCGATCCAGTGAGATCGCGAAGCCGCTGAGCGCGCGCGCGTACAGGTCGAACAGCAACGTCTGCTTTCCGGTCGCGGCCACGCGCAGCTCGAGGCGCGTGCTCGGCGGCGAGTTGCCAATCTGATAGTCGGTGTCGACGAGCAGCGTGGTGTCGCCCGCGGTAAACGTCATCGCCGGGATTGCTTCACCGGTGTCCAGGTTTTCCGGGTTGATCACCAGCGCGGTGTCGATCGGCATGCCGGTCTTCCAGCTGGTGACCGCGCCGGTCGATATCTCGATCAACGCTCCCAGCGACGTCGCCAGCCGAGTGCCATCTTGCGAATACGTCAGCGACGAAGCGGTGGCGTCGACCGTAGACGCTGGCGGCGCCGTGAAGGTCGAGAGACGCGTCCCGTCGGCCGCGCGCCAGACCGTGACCTCACCCATCTCCGCAGACAGCACCGCCAGCGCCTGGCCGTCGGGGGTGAACGCGGCCGCGTCGAGCACACCAAGCGGCGAAGCGATCTGCGCGACTTCGTGCCAGGGGTTGGTGGCGATCAAGCGCACCGTGCCGGAGCCGGTGCGCGCGGCGATGTGCTGGCCGTCGGAGGCAATGACGATCCCTTGCCAGCCGGCCTCGGGTCCCAGCGTCTGGCAGCGTACGTAGGGCTGCTCGGGCGCCGCGGGCGCGAGCTCGAACGAAGGCGAGAGCGCGAAGGCGGGGCAGACTCCGACCGTCGCTTCACCGCCCGCACCCCCGTCGGCGTCAACACCACCTGAGCCGCCCGCGCCTGAGCCATACGGATGTCGGTCGAACCCGTGAATGAAATCCGAACCGTCGCACCCCGCCAGCACCGATGCGCCGATCAGGACAATGACCCCAATGAGCTCAGGACGACTTACGATCGAGTTGAAGCGCGAAGCGGCCGCGTGTTGCATGCCGTCTCGCGAAGCAAGTCTTCAGCCACGCGGCGAATCCAGGCGGAAAGCGCCCGCCGGCAGGTTGCGGTCACCTCCTGGTGACAGCGACGCGAAGGCTGTTTCGAAAATCGAGCGCGACCGTGGACCGCCTGCCCGCGTGCTCGAGCCGCGCGGGGTCACCGCACGACGGCGAGCGCATCCACTTCGCCCGCGCCGTAGAAGGTGTTGAAGCGCGGCGGTCCCACGCAGGTCGCGGGCATTCCGGTCGCGCCGGGATCGTACGGCGCCGCCGGACACGGCAGAGGATTCGCGCCCAGGCTGAGGATCGCGAGCACCAGGTCGGGCGGCAGCTTGCCGAAGCGGCTGATCGCCAGCGCGGCCACGCCGGTCGCGTGCGGCGCGGCTTGCGACGTCCCCTGGAGGTATGCGTAGAACGCGCACGTGCCCGACGAACAGTCCTGCACCTGCCCGTTCCACCCCGCCGCCAGCTGATAGTAAAGCGAGGTCGACGGCACGCTCGATATCACCTGCCCGACCGGTTGCGGCGCCAGCAGGAAGTCGCCGCCCGGCCCGGTGAGATCCACCGCGCCCTTGCCGTAGTCGGAGTAGAACGACAGCAACTGCGTCGGCCCCACGGCGCTGACGCCGATGGCGTGCGGCGTCTGCACCGGCAGCACGCGGCACCTGTCGCCGTTGGCATCGCTGAGGTGGCCGAGATCGAGGAAGAAGTTGCCGGTCGCCGCGACCAGCGTCGTGTTCTTGCGCGCGGCCTTGATCACCGCCGCCTGCACGATCGCGATCGCCGCCGCACGGTCGGGATCGTCAGGACAGAAGATGTCGTCGACCGGCTGGTCGGTCGGGTCGACGGTCAGGCTGGCGTTCATGACGTCGACGCCGTGAGCGACGGCCCAGTCGATGCCGCAGACAACCGCGTCGGCGAAGACCAGACCGAAGTTGGGATCGTTGACATCATCGACCGCGACCTTCACCGCCGCGAGCCGCACGCCGGGCGCGACGCCGACGATGCCGATGCCGTTCTGTTTGGCGGCGATGATCCCGGAGACGTGCGTGCCGTGACCGATCACGTCGTTCGACCAGACGCTGGGCGTGGTGTCGGGCACGCCGCCGATGCACGACACGCTGGCCGACGCGTCGACCTGACCGGCGAGATCGGGATGGGTGGCGTCGATGCCCGAGTCGAGCACTCCGACCAGCACCTTGTGGCTGCCGATGGAGATCTTGTGAGCCGCAGGCGCGTGGATCTGGTCCATGTCCCACTGCAGCGACGACAAGGGGTCAGCCCCCGCTCCCGGCCGCGGCTTCGGCGGCCGCGACGCCGCGACCGGCGCGCGCAAAGCCGAGGCAGTGACCGGCGCGATCCGGCTGTGAACCGAGCGCGCGAAGCCGACCGCCTGCACGCCCGCGCTGGCGCGCAGTCGCGCCGCGAACCCGGCGTCGCTCCCGCGCGCGAGGATGGCGTCCACGTTCGGGTAGCGCGCCGCGATCGTGCCGCCCGCCGCGGCGACCAGCGCGTCGGCGTTGGCGGGAATGCCGCCCGACGTGAACGACACGAGATACGAAGGCGACGACGACGAGCTGCCGCCGGCGGTCAGCTCGGATCGCCTCCCGTCGAGCGCGTCGCCGGCGGGCGCACAGCCCGCGCCAATTCCCAAGGCCCCGCCAATTCCGAACAAAGCCAGGGTCAGGGGGCCCATCAGAGCAGATATGCGAGTCCAATCGTTCATCGCTATTCCTCCCGCTGAGTCATGGACCGAGCTTCCCCCACTGCGCTCGGATTCCTCGGCCACTGCACGATACGCGAATCTGCGGGCGGCCGACAGCTCCGTCGTCGCGATCTCATCGCGAGCGGTCGGCAGGTCATATTTGCCGTGTCATTTTTGCCGTATGATTTTTGCCGTATATTCAGCGCTCATGAGCACATTCCAGTACCAAGAGCTGCTCCCGGCCGGCCACCATCCCGACACGCCCTATCGCCTGCTGACCACCGACGGTGTGTCGACGTTCGAAGCGGCGGGCCGCACGTTCCTCAAGGTGGCGCCCGAGGCGCTGACCCTGCTGACGAGCCAGGCGATGGTCGACATCGCGCACCTCCTGCGGCCGGGACACCTCGCGCAGCTCGCGAAGATCCTCGACGATTCCGAGGCGACGCCCAACGATCGGTTCGTCGCGCTCGAGCTGCTCAAGAACGCCAACATCGCCGCCGGCCGCGTGCTGCCGTCGTGCCAGGACACCGGCACCGCCATCGTGATGGGCAAGAAGGGCCAGCTGGTCTTCACCGGCGGCGGCGATGAGGCAGCGATCGCGCGCGGCGTATTCGACACCTACGCGACCGCGAACCTGCGCTACTCGCAGCTCGCGCCGATCGACACCTACAAAGAGGTCAACACCGGCACCAACCTTCCCGCGCAGATCGAGATCTACGCCACGGACGGCGACTCGTATGACTTTCTGTTCATGGCCAAGGGCGGCGGATCGGCCAACAAGAGCTATCTCTATCAAGAGACCAAGGCGCTCTTGAACCCAGAGAGCCTGCTGTCGTTCATCGATGCGAAGATCCGCACGCTGGGCACGGCGGCCTGTCCGCCCTACCACCTGGCCATCGTGATCGGCGGGACCTCGGCGGAGTACACGCTCAAGGTCGCGAAGCTCGCGTCGGCGCGCTACCTCGACGACCTGCCGGGCGAGGGCAACAAGCTGGGCCCCGGCATCCGCGACCGCGCGCTCGAGGCGCAGGTGCTGGCGATCGCGCAGAAGACCGGTATCGGCGCGCAGTTTGGCGGCAAGTACTTCTGTCACGACGTGCGCGTCGTTCGCCTGCCGCGCCATGGCGCCTCCTGCCCGGTCGGCATCGCGGTGTCGTGCTCGGCGGATCGGCAGGCGCTGGGCAAGATCACGCGCGAGGGGATCTTCGTCGAGCAGCTCGAGACCGATCCCGCGAAGTACCTGCCCGACACCACGCACGACGAGCTCGAGGGCGAGGTCGTGAAGATCGATCTCAACCGCCCGATGGCGGAGATCCGCGCCAAGCTCGCGAGCTATCCGATCCGCACGCGCCTGTCGCTGTCGGGGCCGCTCGTGGTGGCGCGCGACATCGCGCACGCGAAGATCAAGGAACGCCTCGATCGCGGGGAGGGCATGCCACAATACCTGCGCGACTTCATGGTCTACTACGCCGGCCCGGCGAAGACGCCGGCGGGCTACGCGTCGGGCTCATTCGGCCCGACGACCGCCGGCCGCATGGACGCGTACGTCGACCTCTTCCAGTCGCACGGCGGCAGCATGGTCATGCTGGCCAAGGGCAACCGCTCGCCCGCCGTGACCGCGGCTTGCAAGAAGCACGGTGGCTTCTACCTCGGCTCGATCGGCGGCCCGGCAGCGCGCCTGGCAAAGGACTGCATCAAGAAGGTCGACGTGCTCGAGTACCCCGAGCTCGGCATGGAGGCGGTCTGGAAGATCGATGTCGTCGACTTCCCCGCCTTCATCGTGGTCGACGACAAGGGCAACGACTTCTTCGCCGGCTTGACCGGCGGCGGCGGCGACGGCAAGACGCGGCTCGCGGTCGCGCCCTGACTCAGTCGTTGGCGATCCGCGCCAGGTCACCTGACTGCTGGATCGCCGCGCGGATCGCAGCGACGTTGAACGGATGATCGAGCACGACCGCGCGTAGCCGGCGCGCGCGGCGCTGCACCTCTTCGTCGGCGGTCATCAGGATGAACGGCGTCGCGCGATCGCGGCCGCGCAGGCCTGCGAGCACCGTCAGCCCCGCGAGCCCCGGCAGCGCCTGTTCGCAGATCACGAGATCGATCGGCGCGCTGCCATCACCCTCGAGCCAGGACGATGCCAGCGCCTCGAGCAACTCGCCGGCGTCGCACGCCTCGGCGACCTGGTGGCCGTCGCGACGCAGGACCAGCGCGAGCAGGCGGCGCAGCGTGCCGTTGTCCTCGGCGACCAGGATTCGCAGCGGCGCGCGCGCGAAGTCGAGCGTCACGCGCGGGCTGCGTTGTCCACGAACGCTCGCGTCGGACGGCAGGGCAAGCTCGGCGGGAGAGAGATACGAATCGTTCATCGGGAACCTCCTTTTCGTTCGACCGATGCGATTGCACTCGGGATGCCAGCGCGCCGCGATCACGGCCACGGCGGCAGATCAGCGCGCGCAGCGACGGTGGCGCGTGATGAAAGGCACCGCGCCCCCGACGCGTGTGCCGTCCTGGCCAGCGCGCGCGCCGCGCAGTGCCTTGCTGTCAGCTCGACGCGTGCACGCCACCTTCGACGCCATGACTTGACGATCGCGCTGATGCGAAAACTGCACGCCGGCGTGCAGCTTCCGCAAACCGGTGCGCGCGCGGTTCCGAGCTAGACTCCGCGCCGGGAGGTCCACGATGAAAATTGGAGTCTTCGGCACGGGAATGGTCGGCAACACAATCGCGACGAAGCTGGTCCAGGTGGGCCACGACGTGCGCATGGGCTCGCGCAGCGCGGGCAACGAGAAATCCGTGGCCTGGGTCAAGAGCACTGGCGCTCGCGCGTCCGGGGGCACCTTCGCGGACGCCGCCGCGTTCGGTGAGCTCTTGTTCAACTGCACGGCGGGGGGCGTATCGCTCGGGGCGCTGCAGGCCGCCGGCGCCGGCAACCTCGGCGGCAAGGTGCTCATCGACGTCTCGAACCCGCTCGCGCGGACCGCGGAGGGGATGACCCTCTCCGTCTGCAACACCGATTCAGTCGCCGAGCAGCTTCAGCGCGCGTTCCCGGATCTCAAGGTGGTGAAGGCGCTCAACACCCTGACCGCGCCGCTGATGGTCAACCCATCGCTGCTCGCCGGCGAACACGACGTCTTCGTCTCCGGCAACGACGAGGGGGCCAAGGCCCGCGTCAGCCAGCTGCTGAAAGAGAGCTTCGGCTGGAAAAACGTCGTCGATCTCGGCGACCTCAGCGCGGCGCGCGGCCAGGAGATGTACGTGATCTTCTGGGTCCGCATGTTCGGCGCGCTGAAGTCGCCGATGTTCAACATTCACGTCGTGCGCTGATCGCACGAGCGAACGGCGCCGGTTACGGCTGGACCTTTGACGCCAGCACGTCGACTTGCTCGATCACCGGCGGCTTGGCCAGCAGCTCGGGCGCCTTGGCCATCAGCGCGGCGGCGAGCCGTCCCGCGAGGTGCGCTTGGCGCCCCTTCTCGTCGTTGAACGCGTCGAAGATCGCGAACGTCGACGAATCGAAGCGGACCGCGAACCACAGCGGCGTGGCCGCCTCTTCCTGAACCACCGACAGACCGCCGGCGAGCAGGCTCGCGAGCTCGTTTTCCTTACCCGGCTTGGCGTGCAGACGGACGAACAGACCGACTTTGACCATGGCGTTCTCCTTTGCGCAAAGTAGCCCCTGGAAGGAGCACCCGGGATCTGAGCCTTCCCCAGGAAAAGCGCAAGGCGTCACAGAGTCTTCGTCGGACGTTGCCTCTGGCAAGGCCTGCCCCCTCCCTAACCCTCCTCCTCGGCGGACCGAGGGAGAGGGGATCGGAGACTACTCGAGCGAGAAGGAGTGCGAGACCTTGACCGACTCTGTCCCGTCGAACGCCGGGAAAGACGCCGCCGAGACCAGGCGCACGATGCAGTCGCCCGTCGGCGTGCCCTCGAACTCGCCGGCGAGCGACGCGGACTCGACGGTGCCGCTCGGGTTGACGGCCACGCGCACGTCGGCGACGCCATCGACCTGGAATCGCTGGTGACAGGCCACGACGCGATTCTGCAAGCGCGCGAGCGCCGAGCGCAGCTCTTTGATCGTCCTCGGCGCCGTGCCAGTCGGCTCCTCGGGAGCGGCCTCGATGGCCTTCTTCGGTTTCTCGGCCGCAGGCGAGTCGGCCTGCGCCACCGCCTTGTTGTCAGCTGCTTCGGGGCTGTCAGCCGGAGCCTGGTCCGCGGCACTGGCCGGCGCCGCGGCCGCCGGAGCCGCACCCGCCGCCGGCGCGTTGGCGGCCGCCATCGCGGCGAGCGCCGCGGCCGAGACACCGCGTCCGCGTCGATGACGATAGTAGTGCCCGGGGCCACGCACCGCGGGCGCGGGCGGCTCGGTATCCGGGATCAGCGCCGGCAGGCGAGCTATCGGCTCGATCTGCACCGGTGGCGCGGGTGGTTCGGCAACGGCAACCACCGCAGGTGCGGGCGCTGCGACGGCGACCGACGGCCGCTCGGCCGCAGCCGGCGACGACCGGGCCAGGATCCAGACACCGATCAGGCCGGGAAGCAGCACCGCGGCGCATCCCGCCGCGAGCCACGACCATGACAGCCCCGCCGACAGCGCCGCCAACGACGCCCGATCGCCGATGCGCACGCCGACGACGGACTGCCGCCCTCCCGTCATACCGGAGAGCATGCCCGACAGCTCGGACCCTCGTTCCTGTGGGGTGGGCACGGGTGCCGGTCGTGCCGCCGCCGCCGCCAGTGCCTTCATGTCGACCAGGTCGCTCGACTCGCTGCCGCGATTCGAGCGGGACGTTCTACCGTTCGGGGTCCCGCCGGCTCGGTGATTCATGGGGAGCCTTGCCTCGTGCGCGTGTTATCGCACAAGCAACTACTTTATCGTGCCGTTCGATTTCCGTCGCGGGTTTTTTACAAATTCGCAACGAATCACCTCGCACTCGGTCATCGAGCGTTTTGCCCTGTTTACGGCTGGTTTTGGGCCAGCTTCGAGTCTCCTTGGAAGCGGTCCCGCCGCCGGCCGCCGGCGTCGGGCGCACACAGTCAGCGCTCTCGGCAGGCGTGCCGCACCTTGGCCTCAATTCCGATCAGGGAAGTGCCGATGCCAGGCAGCGTGAAAGCGGCGGGACAGATCATACTCATCGAGCCGTCAGAGAGCGGCCGGGAGATGCTCGCGGAGCGTTTGCGGATGCAGGGGTATGCGGTGACGGTGGCTCCGGGACCCGCGGAAGGAGCGCACCTGGCGCTCTCGTCGCCACCAACCGCGGTGGTTGCCGATCTGTGGATGCCCGGCATCTCCGGCGTGCAGCTTTGCCGCCTGCTGCGCGCCGAGCCTGCGACCGAGAACGTGCCGGTGGTTTTGCGCGGTCCCGACGGCCAGCGCAATCGCTTCTGGGCCGAGCGCGCCGGCGCAGCCGCGTACGTCGTCAAAGGACACATGGGAGACCTGGTCCGCACGCTCTCGCGCGCGGTGACGAGCTCGCCCATGACTGACGACTTCTTCACCGACCTCGGCCACGCGGACACCGACATCCGCGATCGCATTGCGTCCTACCTCGACAACGCGCTGTTCGAGTCGGTGATCGCGTCCGAGGTGCGCAACCTCAGCCTGTGCGGCGCGTTCGATCGCCTGTTCGATCTGCTGAGCCAGTTCGTGTGCCAGGTGGCGAGCTACCGCTGGATGGCCGTCGTCACCGAGACGCCGGCACGGCTGGGCTTGCACACGCACCCGACACGCGTCGCCCAGGCGCGCGAAGAAGCGATCCGCGCGCTGCAGTTGCGCCCCGACATCCACACGATCATCGTGGAAGACGACGACGCGTACGACGACACCGCGGGGCGCGAGCCGATGGTGCAGCCGGTGACCTTCGCCGACGTGCGCATCGGGCAGATGGGGTTCGCGGGGCGGCAGGCGGTGGGTGATCAGGAAGAGCAGATCGTCTCGATCATCGCGCGCGAGCTGGGCGGCCCGATCCGGATGGCGACGCTGGTCGAGGAGGCGCAACGCCTGGCGACCATCGATCCGCTGACCGGTCTCATGAATCGCCGCGCGTTCCTGAACGCGCTCGACATCGAGATCGAGCGCTCGATGCGCCTCGACACGCCGCTGTCGCTGATGTTGATGGACGTCGACCACTTCAAGGCGATCAACGACAACCGCGGCCACGCATCGGGCGATTCAGTGCTGGCGGCGATCGGCAGGCTGATCGTCAAGCAGGCACGCCGGGTCGACCTGGTAGCGCGCTGGGGCGGCGAGGAGTTCGTGGTCGCGCTGGTCGGTGCCGACTCAGTGACCGGCCTCACCGCCGCGGAACGCTACCGCGAGGCGATCCAGCGACTCACGGTCCTCGACCACACCGGCAATCCAATCCCGGTGACCGCGTCGTTCGGTCTCGCGGTGCTCGAGTCGGGCGAGAGCATCGAGAGCGTGATCGATCGCGCCGACCGCGCGATGTACGCCGGCAAGACCGCGGGCCGCAACTGCGTCCGCGTCTCGCCGTCCACGCAACGGACTTACGGCCAGCAGGCCGCCGCAGCCGCCGCGGGTTGATGATCCCGCGGCCGCCGGGGCGGCCGTTCGTTGGTCACGCTCTGGCCGAACCGGTCACTGAACGGTGAGCATCCCCTGCATGCTCGCTCCGTGCACGATGCAGTAGAAGGGAATCATCGTGCCGTGCGGCGCGTTCGCCGGAATCGTGAAGCTGGCACTCTGGCCGGGATCAATCAGACCGGTGTTGAACGAGACGCCCGCGACTGCCCCCGGCGTGATGGCGCCGGTCGCGGACTCGCTGGTCATCGAGTGCTGTACGGTGTCCACGTTGTGCACGGTCACCGTCGCCCCCGGCGCCACGGTGAGCGTATCCGGCATGAACATCATCCCCTGAATGAGGACCTGCGACGCCGTCGGCGAGACCACCGAGCCGTCGGCGCCCGCATCGGTAGCCGCGCCCCCACCGCCGCCCGCACCAGCCACCCCACCGCCCGAACCACCGGTGCTACCGACTATGCCGCCGTGGCCGCCGCTGCCGCTGCTGCCGCCGCTGCTCTCGTTGCAGCCGCTGCCGGCGAGCGGCCCGATCAGCACGATCGCGCCCGCCATCCCCAACACCCCCACCAAGCCCAGTGCTTTCAGAGTACCGCCCAGCGCCGGGCTGCGATTCGCTCCATTGTTCTTCATTGTCTTGTGGCTCCTTCCTACGCCTCCAAGCTGGCGCTCACGGCCAAGCTCACAAGTCAGGAAGATCCTGGACGGTCGATCAGAACGGCCTCCGGCCTCGACTCACTTCACGCCGAGAAGCCG
>Ga0265342_10001880_pt1 | contig 18935 bp, 20 predicted proteins | sample 4CB327metaG_FD_203125 | JGI IMG/M metagenome (GOLD analysis project Ga0265342, IMG submission 203125) | Rhizosphere microbial communities from Carex aquatilis grown in University of Washington, Seatle, WA, United States - 4-CB3-27 metaG | ecosystem: Host-associated > Plants > Roots >...
GGCCCAAGCGTTGTACCATATTGCGCTTTGTGGCAGATAGCCCTTTCGGGCGGCGGACACGATGCGGCTTTAGCAACACGTCGATTTCCCGCACGCCCCCGCCGTGTGTATGTTTGTTGCACGGAAGGGAGGACCAATGGCCAAAAAGACCGCCTCCGCGGGCGCCGCGAAAAAGGTATCCAAACCGCGGAAAAAGAGGGTTGCCGCGTCGATCAAGGGCCTGACCGCCGTCGAGGTGACGAGCGATCCCCTGCCCCCGGAGATCGAGACCCTGGCAAAGGCCGTCCGTGAAAGCGGCGGCGGTGTTGTCGGCGGTTATCGTGACCCGGTAGGAGGTCATTGGCAGCTCGTCGCGAGCCTCCCGATCGATAAGGTTGAGCCCACCCCGTTTCAGCGCGATATCTCGGCTACCCACGTGGAAAGACTCGAGAACGTGATCGGCCGCATGGGCAGATTCCTCGACCCGATCATCACGGTGCTCACGAAAGAAGGGATATTCTGGACACCGAACGGCCATCATCGGCTGGCCGCCATGCGGAAACTGGGCGCCCGCTCCATCCTCGCCGTGGTCGTTCCCGAAATCGACGTCGCTTTCCAAATCCTCGCCATGAACACGGAAAAGGGTCACAACCTGCGGGAGAAATCACTGGAAGTGATCCGCATGGCACGCGCGCTTGCCCAGGTGGGCCCGCGTCCGGAGAAGGACTATGCTCTGGAGTTCGAGGAGGCGGATTATCTCACCTTGGGGCTCGCCTATGAGAAACGGGGCCGGTTGAGCGGAGGCGCTTATCATCCGGTCTTGCGGCGCGTGGAAACATTTCTGAACGAGCCATTGACGGAAACGCTGCTCATCCGTGCGGATCGTGCGGACAAGCTCCTCGCCCTTGACGATCTGGTGGCGCAAGCAGTGGCGTCACTCAAGGCGAAGGGATTCACGAGCCCTTACCTGAAGACATTCGTCGTGGCCCGGCTCAACCCGCTTCGCTTCCGCAAGGGCGCGATCATGAGTCCCGACGAGGCCTTGGATGCCATGATGAAGTCGGCCCAAAAGTTCGACGCGGACAAGATAAAGATCGGCGATCTGGCAAGCGCCCCGCCGGGGCCGGCGGAAGAGTAGCGCGCGGCTGTTCCCGCGCCCGGCTTCAGACCTTCCCCTTGTTTCTCACCCGATCCAAGAACTCCTTTTGCAACGTCGGTGCCGTCGTATCGTCCTTGATGATCTGAAGCCCTCGGGCTACCGCTGTTGCCATGATCTCCAGAGCCCTGCGGCCCTTCTCCTCGGTTGCGGCGCGCGGTGCGCCGGTGACGTTCTGCGGGAAGTCCGCGTACCACCAATGCGCGTTCTGGATGCCCCGGGGCCTCAGGTGTGCAAATCGATTTGTCGGAAGCGTCTCTCCGTTTCCCGCCAGATCCATCCGTGAGAGCCCGGGTCGGCATGCCATGAAAAGGCTCGTCTCCAGCTCATCGGCATGCCCGAAGATCGGGGTTTCCCATAAGCGGGCGAGGTCCTTTTCTTCCTGCTCGTTCAGCGCATTGTAGGCGTTGATTATATAGAGGACATAGGATCTCTGTTCGTCCAATTGGCTCATGGAGAAGTATTCCAAAAAAGACCTGTTGCCGCCATGAGCATTCACGATGGCGATCTTCGTGAATCCATTCTCGGCGATTCCCTGCAGCACTCTTGAAAGAACCTCCACCGCCAGCGCCTGCGGCAGATTCACGGTTCCCGTGAAACAGGCTGCCTCGTGAACTTGACCGAGGAAGTAACCGGGAAAAACAACGCATGGGGTTTTTTGCGCGGCAATCTCGCAGAGAGTTTCCCCAATGATCATGTCGCACCCAAAGGGAATATGCTCGCCGTGCCGCTCGAGGGATCCCATGGGGACCACACAGAGACTCTCTTCGCGGGCGAGTTTCTCGAACTCGCTGGGCACCAGCTCAACCCATCTCATGGCTTCCTCCGTTCCTATCTTCTGGATGGTGGCGAGTCTATAGCGGGAAGAGGTGCGCGACAATGCCGCGCGCGGCCGTGTCGGCTCGGCGCCATTTCCGGATCGCCTTCCCCGCGCCGCGTGTGTATGTTTTGCCCTCGAGGAGAATGGGGTGGACGGCATCGAAGCTCTCTTGAATAACAACAAGGCCTGGGCAGCGCGAATATCCGCCCAGGACCCCACGTTCTTTCTGACGCTCTCGCGGCAGCAGAGCCCGCGCTACTTGTGGATCGGCTGTTCGGACAGCCGTGTTCCCGCCAATGAGATCGTCGGCCTCCGCCCGGGTGAGCTTTTCGTGCACCGTAACGTGGGAAACATCGTCGTGCACACGGATCTGAACTGCCTCTCGGTGCTCCAGTACGCCGTGGAGGTGCTGGGCGTGGAGCACGTAATCGTCTGTGGACATTACGGCTGCGGCGGCGTCGCCGCGGCGCACGAGAACAAGACCCTGGGTCTGATCGACAACTGGCTCAGGCACATCCAGGACATAGCCCAGAAGCACGCAACGCTCCTCGCCCGCTGCGGGGACGCGGAGACGCGGCTGCGTCACCTGTGCGAGCTGAATGTGATCGAGCAGGTCATGAACGTCGCGCAGACCACCGTTGTCCGGCAAGCCTGGGGGCGCGGACAATCCCTCGCGATCCACGGATGGATTTACGCCCTCACCGACGGGCTGTTGCGCGACCTCGGGGCGCGCGTGACGGGCGTGGATTCCCTCTCCGCCGTCTATGAGAAGGCGATTTCCCGCGGGACGAGTGAGCTGAAGAATGGGGAGAACGGACATGGAATCGGAACGGGAACCGCAGCCTTTTGATCCCGGTCTCACGCAGCGTTACACGGGAACGCTGCGGCGCATCGTCAATCGGGACGGAACATTCAACGTGCGCCGACGCGGCACACGCCTGGTGGACTTCCACCTGTATCAGTTCCTCATTGGCCTTTCCTGGCCGGCATTCATCGGGCTCGTGGTGGCGACATTTCTCGTCGTGAGCCTCGTTTTTGCCATCGTGTACTCACTCACCGGCAGCAATGGGCTCCAAGGCATCACGGGGGTATCCCGCTGGGAAATCTTCCTCAACGAGCTCTTCTTCAGCGTCCAGACCATCACGACGGTGGGGTACGGTGTCATTGCGCCGCGTTCCATCCTCGACAACGCTGTGGCCGGTCTCGAGGCCATGATGGGGGTCATGGGATTCGCTTTCGGGGCCGCACTCCTCTACGGCCGCTTCTCCCGACCCACGGCGCGCATCCAATTCAGCGCTCATGCCGTGATCGCCCCGTATCGGGGTGGCTCGAGCCTTCAAATTCGAGTGGCCAATCCCCGCTCCAATGCCCTGGTAGACCTTGAAGCGACGCTCGTGCTCATGCTCGTGGAGGGTGAGAAAAGCTCACAGCGACGGAGCTACGTCAAGCTCGCGCTGGAAAGGTCCAGCATTTATTTCCTCCCGCTGACGTGGACAATCGTCCACCCGATCATCGAAGGAAGCCCTTTGTTCGGAAAAGACCCGGCGGAGCTCGCCGCGACGGCCGCCGAAATCCTCGTGCTCGTACGCGGATTCGACGACGCATTCAGCCAGGTCGTCAACGCGCGCTACTCCTATCGCCACGACGAGATACTTTGGGAGCGAAAATTCACCCCCGCCTTCCATACCGATGAGAGCGGCCATCTCGTCCTTGACCTCGCTAAGCTCAACGACATGGAGGAAGCGTCGATCACGGTGGAACACGTTTAATGCGAGCCCGCGGCCGTTAACGTCAGTAGCTGACTTCCCAGAGGATCTTTTCGAGCTCACGAGGTGAAAGATTCTCTTTCCAGCGCTTGAACTCTTCCTCCATGTCCTTTGTCCACTCGGTGTCGACCTGTGAAGAATTGTACGTTCCCTTGCGCACCATGGCGAATCCGAACGCCTCGCGCATCCGGGTGCGCTCGGAGTACTCGACCGTCTCCTGCGCCAGGTGCGCGGGAACGAACGTGATGCCGCTCTTCGTCCCATGCACGATGTCCCCCGGCAGGCAGATGGCCCGTCCAATGCGCGCCGGCACATTGATGCCCGTCAGAGTGACATTATTGATGCCCGTGGGATCGATGCCCTTGCAGAAGGTAACGAAGTCTTTGATCGTTTCCACCTGTTGGAGATCGCGCATGCCGCCGAATATGACCTGGCCATTGCCGCCGCGCGAGGATATTGCGGTGGACAGGTTTCCACCGGTGAACGTCCCTTCGAAGATCTTTTCAAACAGATCAACGACGACGACATCGTCCTTCTGGATGGTCTGGATGACCCAGGAGTTCATCGCGCCGATCCGTTTCTCTGCGGTGTGCCCGTACTCCATGAGGTAGTCGTGGAGATCGGGGCGATGAGGAACAAACACCGCCGTTACGGCACGCCCGACCAGGACCTGTTCGGGATGCGGCATGAACCAGCCGCCTTCCCACTGGAACTTGTAGCCCTTTTCATACGGGTAGGCCCAGGCCTCTTCCGTCGTGCAGAACTTCATGCGTCGAACGATGTCGTCGGCGACACGAGGCCGGCCGTCGTCGAAGCGATCGCCCTTCCACAGCGGGGTGAGCTGGATGATGTCTTCGCGGTTGTTGTACTTCATCGTGTTCTCCTTGCAATCAGGCGCGGCCGGGAGCTCCTCAGCTCCACGTGCGATCGTGCGACCATTCTCCGTCCCAGCGGTCCGTGGGCTCCCAGAGACCCGGCATGGTTGGATCTACGTGCCCCTTCAGCACTTCGTCATTCAGACTCTCGATCCCGAGACCCGGAGATTCGGGCACCCTTATGAATCCGCCGTCAACTATGGGTTTTGCCGGTCCTTCCACCATGTCGTCCCACCAGTCCACGTCGGCCGAATGGTACTCTACGGCCAGCACGTTCTCGCTTGCCGCGGCCGCATGCACGGCGGCCATGCAACCGATGGGGCTTTCCGCCATGTGGATGGCCATCACGATCCCCTTTTCCAGGGCCAGATCGCCGATCTTTTTCACCTCTAATATCCCGCCGGCCGTGAGGACGTCGGGATGTACCACGGAGAGAGCATTCGCGTTGACAAGAGGCTGAAAGCCTTCCTTCAGGAATATGTCCTCACCCGTTCCCAGTGGCGTGGAGCTGGCTCGGGAGAGGCGTACATACTGCTCCGTGTACTGCCAGGGAAGCGGATCCTCGAACCACGCGAGATTGTACTTCTCCAGACGGCGGCACACCCGCTCGCAATCCTCCACACTGAATGGTCCGAAATGATCCGTGGCGATGGGTATCTCGTAACCCACAATCTGGCGGACTTCCGCCACGAAATCCGCGAGGAGGTCCACACCCTTCTCCGTCAGGTGGGCGCCGGTCAAGGTATTGCTGACGTTGGAGAGCTCGTGCCAGCGGTTGCGCGCCCGACGCCATTCGTCGATATTCGTGCGTATGCTGGTTCGGCCTTTTTCGAACGCCGCGCCGAGTCTCCGCAGCTCCTCCAGGTACCCCGCCGGGGCGGCAATGCAACCGGGGTGGCCGGCGAGCTGGCCCAGACCGAGATCCATCTTCAAGAATGTAAAGCCCTTGTCCATGCGCTGGCGCAGCGCTTCCGCCATGGTGGCCGCACTCCCCTTCCCTTCCCAGTCGGTGTCCGCGTACATGCGGATCTTGTCTCGGAACTTGCCGCCCAAAAGCTGGTAGACGGGGACCCCGTACGCTTTTCCGGCAAGGTCCCAGAGGGCCACCTCGATGCCGGAGACGCCGCCGCCCTGGCGCCCATGGAAGCCGAATTGCTTGATGCGTCGGAAGAGGCGATCCACGTCGCAGGGATTCTCTCCGATGAGCCTTTCCTTCAGCAGGGCAGCGTAGGATCTGCTCGACCAGTCGCGCACCTCGCCGTACCCGACAATGTCCTGGTTCGTGTACACCTTCATCAGGATGCAGCGCATCGGCGCCCCCACGATGTCGGCGAACCTGATATCGGTGATGCGAAGGTCCGAGGGGCGAGAGCCCGTTCGGATCGTGCCCAGGAGTGTTGGATCGCTCTTCATCTTGGCCTCTTGCACCGGAAGGTAACATTCTCAGCTTGCAAGAGTTTGTCAAGGTCGGCGCTGAAACGGCCGTGGGCGCTGCCAGGACCTGACGGCCCACCGGGGGGTATACTGGCCGCCGCGAGGGGCGCCAATTATGGAAAGAAGTGAAGTCGATATTCTTGTGGTCGGATCGGGAGCCGCTGGTCTCACCGCGGCGCTGGCCGCGGCGGATGCGGGCGCCAGAGTGATGGTTCTGGAAAAAGGCCCGTTCTATGGCGGATCAAGCGCGTTGTCCGGCGGCGCCATTTGGGCACCGAACAACCCGCTGATGGCTCGGGCCGGCCTGACCGACTCCGCTGAAGAGGCTCTCGCGTATCTCCGGCACATCACGGACGGCCACGCATCGGAAGAGAAGCTTCGCGCCTACGTTGAAACAGTGCCGCGACTCGTGCGGATGCTGGAATCTTCCACCCGTGTGCGCTTTCGCATCGTGCCCGGCTATTCCGACTACTACCCGGGCGCTCCCGGTGCCCGACCCGACGGAGGACGAACCCTGGAGCCGGTGCCATTCAATGTCCGCGCGCTGGGTGCAAACCGTGACCAGATGCTGCCTTCGCATCCCCAGGAGCTCGCTTTTGGCAAGATCCGTCTGTCCACGATCCAAGCACGCGGGCTCCTGGACAGCTCGGCCCTCGGGCGCCTACGGGCACTCCCGTCGGTCGCCTCCTATTTCGTCTCCCCGCGCAGATTCTCCTCCCATACCGACACGCGCCTGTGCCTGGGCAATGCGCTCGTGGCTCGATTGCGCTGCTCCCTCGCGGATCGCGGCATCCCTCTGGAGCTGTCCGCACCGGTGGAATCCCTTGTCATGAAAGAGGATCGTATCGTCGGGGCTCTCGTCAGGCGCAATGGAGCGAGCCACACGATCACGGCGAGCAGAGGCGTGATTCTCGCCGCGGGCGGTTTTGAGCGCAATGTTACGCTACGCAGCAAATGGCAACCGGCGCCCATCTCCGACAAGTGGAGCGCGGCACACCTCCTGAACACCGGTGACGGCATCCGCATGGGAGCCGAGGCCGGTGGAGCGCTCTCACTCATGGAAGATTCGTGGTGGACCCCGACCGTGCTCGTGGCGGGGGAAGACCTGGCATACGTCCTGATCGTTGAAAAGTCTCTGCCTGGCGGGATGATGGTGAACGCCGCGGGCCGCCGCTTCACCAACGAGGCCGCACCCTACATCGACGTCGTCCATGGGATGTATGCCGCGAACAGCAGGCCCGACGCGTCCATTCCGGCATGGCTCGTTTTCGACAGAAAGTTCCGCGCCCGCTACCCCATGGGACCGCTTCTTCCTTCCCTGACGCCGCGGCGCTATCGGGACAATGGATTCCTGAGGACCGCCTCCACCCTCGCGGGACTCGCGCGGCTCTGCGGCATCGAACCGTCCGGTCTTGTGGAGGAGGCGCAGAAAATGGGGCGATTCGCCCACGAGGGAATAGATGCCGATTTCCATCGCGGCGAGGCTTCTATCGATCGTTATTATGGCGATCCCTCCATACGGCCTAACGCCTGTTTGGGTCCCATCGACTCTCCGCCATTCTATGCGGTCCAGGTATGGCCCGGGGACCTGGGAACCAAAGGCGGACTGGTGACGGACGTTAACGGGCGAGTGCTCCGCGAGGATGGCTCGGCCGTCCGGGGGTTGTACGCATGCGGGAATTGCAGCGCCTCGGTCATGGCCCACACGTACCCGGGGGCAGGCGGCACCATCGGCCCCGCCATGACATTCGCATTGCTCGCGGCGGAGCACGCAACGCGCGCTTGATTTCCCGAACGACCGTGCTATTCTGCACTCATGCGAAATCAAAAGGTTTCGGGTCGCGTCGTCGCGATCCTGGCCGTGGCAGTGGGAATGGTCTTCGCGCCTGCTCTGGCATCCGCGGAGACGGTGAGCGCGATGCCCGGCAACAAGGGCTTTGCAACCATCAAGGAGATTCTGGACAACAGCTGCTCGGGGTGCCATGACTGGACGGGCAGCTACGAGACCATCACGGGCAACGGGCATATCGTGGCGGGCTCGCCGGAGAAAAGCATCCTGTACCAGAAGATCGCAAGCGACGAGATGCCGCAATCGGGCGACAAGCTGACCCCGGATCAAAAGGCATTCATCAAAGGGTGGATCATGGCCGGGGCTCCCTCCACTGATCTCGCCATCTCCGTGCCAGCGGCCGATACAGGCGCCGGTACGGCTCCGGCTTCCCAGGGCTTTCTCTTCTTCCCCAGCAAAGTCGCCTTTCACGAAGTCACCGGATTCACTTCCACCGCACTGTTTCTCGGAGCGGGAGTGCTGGGAATCGTCCATTTCGTTGAAATGATGGACGCAGGTCACGCGTATCGGGACAGCTATCCGGGTGGATTCAATGAGGACAATCCGACGCCGCAGATGCTCGCGGACCGGTCTGCCTACATCACCTCGCTTTGGAGCGACCCGAACAACCAGGCGCTGCGGTGGTGGCACATTGGACTTATTGCCGGCGGGGAGTCCCTGTATATCGGGGATGCCCTTACGGGGCTTTCCATGCTGACAAAGCCTTCAACGGACGGAAAGATCCGCAAGAACGATATACACCGCATCGCCTTCTTTACACACGCTTCACTCATGGCGGCGCAGATCGTGCTCGGATTCTTCACCACCGACGCGATGAATCGCGGTGATCATGACACGATGATCGCGCTGGGGGCAGCCCATGCGGCCATCGGCCTCGCGATTCCCGTGGTCATGCTCGGGGCGGGCCTGGAGAATATGTTCTTACCGGAGTAGCACATGAACTATCGACTTCTCGGAAAAACGGGCATGAAGGTCTCCGAAGTGAGCTTCGGGACCTGGGCCATAGGATCCGGGTGGGGGCCCGTGGAGGACAGCGCTTCACTTGCCGCCATGCACAAGGCCGTTGACCGTGGCGTCAACTTCTTCGACACGGCCGACGTTTATGGCACCGGACGCAGCGAGAAGCTCCTCGGCCAGCTCCTGCGGGAGCGCTCGGAGACCATTTATGTGGCCACGAAGGCCGGACGAAAGCTCTCGCCCCACGTGGCGGAAAAATATACTCCCGTGGCGCTTCGGAAATTCGTCGAGGAGAGCCTGCGTAACCTGCGTGTGGAAGCGCTGGACCTGCTCCAGCTCCACTGTCCGCCGACGGGTGTGTACTACATGCCCGAGGTGTTCGATGCGCTGGAGCTCATGGTGAAGGCTGGCAAGCTCAGGCACTATGGCGTGAGCGTTGAAAAGGTGGAAGAAGCCCTGAAAGCCATCCAGTACCCGGGCGTGAAGACCGTGCAGATCATCTACAACATGTTCCGTCAGCGCCCGGCCGAGCTTTTCTTCCGCGAGGCGAAATCCCACTGGATCGGGATCATCGTTCGCGTGCCGTTGGCGAGCGGCCTCCTCAGCGGCCGCATGTCGCGCGCAACGCGATTTCGTTCCGACGACCACCGCGCCTATAACCGCAAGGGACAGGCCTTCGATCGCGGCGAGACCTTTGCGGGGGTGGACTTCGCGCGCGGTCTGCAGGCGGTGGAAGAGCTGCGGGAAATCCTTCCCCGGGGCATGAGCATGGCGCAATTCGCCCTCAGGTGGATCCTCATGAACGACGCCGTTTCTTGCGCCATCCCCGGAGCCAAGACCGCCGAGCAGGCGGAGGAGAATTGCCACGCCTCGGAGGTGCCCCGGCTTTCCCGCGGGCTCATGCACCAGGTGCGCGAGATCTACGACAAGCTCATTCGGCAGGACGTTCATCAGCTCTGGTAGGCCCCGGAATGCCTGACAGAATCCGCCGATAGGACAAGTTGCCGAATGGCGCGGCAGCGGCTACACTCTGTAAGTGGAGTTACCCATGAGAAAGGCTCTCACAGCCGCCGTTGCCTGCGCGGCTGTTTTTTTCATCACCTCCTGCGCGTCCATCCAGCGCTCCTGGGATCAGGGAGCGGTTGGCCAGACCGCTGAGCTGATAAACTCAGGCAGCGCCCAAAAACTCTATGCCATGAGCGCATCGCCGTTCATCATAGACGGCGAGGTTGTGCCGTTGACCGCCGATGTTGCCGGTTTTTGGGCCGGCATCGTGAAGGCGGGCTTTCGCGTGGACGCGGCAACCTTCGACACGGGAACGGCAGTCGGTGCTGACAGCTACCGCCAGTTCGCGGACACGATGGAGGCGCGCTCGTTTTTTGCTAGATACGTCAAGGATGGCACTCGCATCCTCGACTTCACCACAGCCATGGGCGCCCACATCCGACTGCTGGTGAGAAGCGATTGGTTTTCCTTGAGGATTCTCGGCTGGAAGGGGCCATTCTGACATGAAAAGAACGGCGGCAATCCTTGGATTTCTTTTTCTCGGGGTCATGATCGCCTCGGCGCTGCCGGCGGACATCACCTATGTGGAAGGAGACGCCAGCGTCCGCACAAAGGCGGGAACACTGGCGGACGCGCAGATAGGCGATGTGCTGCAAACCGGCGACACGCTGAAAACCGGTCATGACGGTCAGGCGACATTGGACCAAAGAGGGGTGACCATCAATGTGGCGGGGAGCACCGTCTTCACGCTCATGGAGCACGCGCAGGGCGGCGCGATAACGCCGGTGCTGTCGGTGGCCCTCGGCTCCATAAAATACAAATTCAACAAGATAGGGGGAGGGGCGGAACCCCAGATCCGTACCAATGGTGCCATTGCCGGAGTCCGCGGCACCGAGTTTTCGGTGTTCGCAGGGGCCGACGGATCCACGCTTTTCGCAGTCGACTCCGGCCAAATCACCGTGGAGTCGGAAGGTAAAAGCGTCGATCTCGCCGCCAATGAGGGCGTGGAAGTGCCGCTGGGAAAGCCGCCGGGAGACAAGATCACGGTTCACAGCGATCAGATCGATTATTCAAAATGGAACGAGGACAAGCTCGCCGCAATGGTGGCCGATCCACTGACCGCGATGGATAACATAGATGCTTCCCTTGCTTCGTACAGCATGAACGTAACCGACTACGCCGCTCGATTTGCCGATTCATCGAAGACCCTTGCCGATGATAGGGGTCAGCGCAACAGCATTCTATCGGAAAAGGGAAAGGACGCGGCAGCGACATACCAAGACCAGGTGATCACACCGTTGGCCTTGAATACCGGATATCTGTTCCTGAACACCCGCTATTATGCGCTGGCGGCGCTTTCCATGCGTCGTTTCGTCGCGGGTCGTCTGTATGTGACGCTGAAAGCTCAATTCATCAATGACCCTCAGAATGCTGCATGGGTCAGTTTTCTCGACCGTTACTCTGCGTTCCTAAGGTCTTTCGAGGAATTGATCATTCCGCAACTCGTTGCGGCGGATATTTGAAGAGGAGGAACTTCATGAAGCCACGCCATTTTGTAGCATTCGGTATCGTAGTACTTTTCGTCGCATTGGCGCTCGGAGGGTGCGGTTTTCTCGGGACGGACATTCCGACCCGTATCGGGGACTTTGTCACCAGCCTAAATGGCGACCGCACCCAGACCTATACAAATCTCGTTGCTGACTCGGCGATATGGACTGCGAATCAAGGCAGCACTTCTCTGTGGGACACACATTTCCCATCGAGCGATGGGACATATTCCTCTGAGATAACTTCCACTGCCCCATACGATGCCACAGGTGTTTTTGTTGATATTACGCCCAGTGGGACAGGCATACCACTTCATTGCGAATTTGTCCTCACAAACACGGGAGGTACCGCCACGGACTATTATATCTCGAACATATTGATCGAAAGCAGCTCGACCTACACTTCAATATTCGGGATATAGAAAGCCGGATGAGCAAAGCGCGCGGGCCTTCCCGTGCGCTTTTTTTGTCCGCATCACCACACGTAACACGTCGCTCCGATCTCCGCTTCCCCCTTCGCCCGACTGCGGATAGAATCGGTGCATTGACGGGGAGGTGCGCTTCTCATGCAGGGACCCATACTGAGCTTCAAGCAAGAGATCACCGCGGTTTTCGGAAAACCGGTGGCGGAGAATCCGACGCAGGTCATGGTCGAGGCGGCATACCGCCATCATGGGCTGGCCTGGCGTTATCTGACCTTGGAGGTCGATCCGACGGATCTCGCGGACGCCGTCAGGGGCGCAAAGGCGCTCGGCTTCGCCGGGTTCAACTGTACGATCCCGCACAAGGTCGCCGTCATTCCCTTTCTGGACGAGGTGGCGGAGTCCGCGCGGCTCATGGGTGCGGTGAACTGTGTGGTGCGCAGGGAAGGGAGATTTGTCGGGGAGAACACCGACGGAAAAGGATTCCTCACGTCTCTGAAGGAAATCGTGGATCCCCGAGGGAAGAGCGTCATCATGTTCGGCGCCGGCGGCGCTGCGCGGGCAATTGGGGTCGAGCTCGCGCTGGCTGGCGTGGCCCGCATCAGTGTCGTGAATCGGGGAAGCGATCGCGGCCGAGAGCTCGTAACGCTCCTGACAGAACGGACCAAGGCAAAGGCCGAGCTCCTGCCTTGGGAGGGACGCTTCCGCGTGCCGGCGGAAACGGACGTCGTGATCAATGCAACCTCGATAGGTCTGTACCCTGACGTCGATGCCGAGCTTCCCATCGACCTTCAAAGCTTGAATCCTCGCATGGTGGTGGCCGACGTCATCCCCAATCCTCCCCGCACGCGCCTGATCAGCGTCGCCTCGGAAAAGGGATGCAGAGTCATCGACGGCCTGGGCATGCTGGTCAACCAGGGGGTGATCGGCGTGAAATACTGGACGGGAGTCGATCCGGATCCTTCCGTGATGCGGACGGCACTCGAAGACGTCTTCAGCCCCAGAGAGCGACCTTAGAAATCGGATCGACCCAATCTCGCACGCCGCGCGGGATCGGGCAAGTATCGACATGGATATCAAACCCTTCTGCCGATAGCCCTCCTACCAGATCGCCACCACCGAATACTGTCTGAGAAGCGGGTCGGGGGTCGCAATAGCGCACGCTTCCGCGACTGACTGCGCCGCGAGCATGCGATCGAACGGGTCTTTGTGGAGGGGCGGCAGCTTCGCAACCTGGAGCACGGCAAGCTCCGAAAGCGGTAGCGATTCAATTCGGTGCAGTTCCCGCTGCTCGGGCACGTAGCGCTCTGGCGCCACCCGCAGCTCCAACCGTCCGAGCGCGTGTTTGACAACGATCTCCCAGGCGGATATCGGGCTCAGGAAAACTTGGTTCGAGGGGTCTATGATTGCATCTCTGGCGCGCGGCGACAGGGCGTCGTCGCCCTCGGCGAGCCACAGGAAAGTACAAGTATCCAGGAGGATCCTCAAGGCCTACCCTCGAAGCCATCCTGCATGTCTTCAGGCAGGGGCTCGAAAAAGGACGGCGGCAGCGATGCGAGCCCCTTTCCAAGGCCGACCGGGCGAGGCTCGGACGGGCTGGCAGGAATGAGTCGTATTTCTGCCACGGGTTTGTTCCTCCGGCAGAGAACGACGCGATCGTTCGGCTTGAGCTTTGCCACCACCCCGGAGAGGTGGGTTTTTGCTTCGTGCATGTTCAATGTGATCGTCGACATGACTATAAAGTGAACTAACTAAGCGATCACGTCAAGTGCAAAGCGCCATCGGCCGTTCGTGCGCCTCCGCTTTCAAGCCACCGTTTTTGCCGTTTTCCGCGAACACATGGCGCGAACCCGCCCTATTGTACGTTTGTGTGAGGCCGGGAATCCCGGTACACTGCCGGGATGAAGTGGATCACGCGATCACATGTTCACGTCGACAGGGTAGCATGCCCGTGGCTCATCAGTCGGTTCGTCGACAGCGAGGCGGAGTTTCTTTTCGTGCCGGCGAGTGAAGTGGAGAAGGTGGCGAAGGAAACCGGGGCAATCCCTTTTGACGTTCCCGGCGCCGCCCTCGGGCACGTGGAAGGCCGATGCTCATTCGAATCCATAATCCGCACGTTTGACCTGCGCGACCCGGGCCTCCTGCGGCTGGCGAAGATCGTGCACGCGGCCGACATCGCGAAAGACATCGACACAGACCCGGTGGCGCGCGGGCTGGAGGCACTTGCTACCGGCTACAGCATCCGGTTTCCCGACGACGCGGAGAACCTGGCCCGGCAGCTCGAGCTCTATGATGCGCTCTACGCCTGGTGCCGGTTCGACGCGCGCGCATGAGGAGCACCAATGCCCCGAACGTCCGGCTTCTTTTCACCACGCGAATCGTCCGGCTGTTCTGTTACGGCTTTCTCTCGGTGGTCCTTGCCCTCTACCTGTCCCAGGCGGGGCTCGCCGACTGGCAGATAGGCTTCCTGTTCACTCTGACGCTCGCCGGCGACGCCGGTGTTTCCCTGTTCCTCACCACGACTGCCGACCGCGCGGGGCGGCGCCGGACGCTCGTCATCGGCGCTCTCCTCATGGTGGGCGCCGGCCTGGTCTTCATCATAACACGCAACCCGATCCTGCTCATGGTTGCCGCCATCATCGGCGTCATCAGCCCGAGCGGCAACGAGATCGGCCCGTTCCTCTCCGTGGAGCAGGCGGCCCTCACGCAGATGGTGCCTGACAACAGTCGCACACGCCTGTTTGCCTGGTACAATCTCTCGGGCTCTTTCGCCACCGCGGCCGGCGCCCTAGGCGGCGGATGGCTCGCGCAGCTCCTCCAGGGCCACGGGATGAGCGCCTTCAGCTCCTATCGAACGGTACTTGCGGCGTATGCGGCGGGCGGTGTCGTACTCGCGGTGATCTTCCTCTTCCTGGGGTCCTCGGTCGAGGTTCCGGCGCCTACTGGGTCAACGACGACGGTGAAGAGGACCCTCGGCTTGCACAAGTCACGGTCCGTGGTGATGAAGCTCAGCGCGCTTTTCGCACTCGATGCATTCGGCGGCGGGCTCGTTGTTCAGAGCCTCGTCGCTTATTGGTTTCACGTACGGTTCGGTATCGAGGCGGGTGTCATCGGCAGCATATTCTTCGGCGCAAACGTGCTGGCCGGCGTCTCTGCCCTGCTGGCCGGGCGCATAGCGAAGCGGATCGGGCTGATCAGGACGATGGTGTTCACCCACATACCGTCCAACGTGCTGCTGATCCTCGTGCCGCTCATGCCGAACCTGCCGCTCGCCATCGGCGTCCTCCTGGCGCGCTTCAGCATCTCGCAGATGGACGTGCCGACGCGGCAATCCTATACGATGGGCGTGGTTGCTCCCGACGAGCGCTCGGCCGCCTCCGGGGTCACTTCCATCGCGCGGTCCATCGGGGCAGCCGTCTCGCCGACCCTTGCGGGTCTCCTGCTCTCCGTTCCCGTGCTTGTCGGCACTCCCTTTTTCCTCGCCGGGGGAATCAAGATCGTCTACGACCTGCTCCTCTACCGGGGCTTCCGGAAGGTGCGGCCACCTGAGGAACGGGTCTCGGCTCCGCCGCGGTGAGCCGCGCAGGATGCGGCTGCCTACGGCAGCTTCTTGCCTCCGGCCAGGTAAAGGTCGTACCACTCCTTGTGTGTGAGCTCGACTCCCGAGGCCTTGCAGATGTCTCGCAGGCGAGCGGGGTTCATCGAACCCACGATCGGCTGGATGCGCGCCGGGTGGCGAAGGATCCACGCGATAGCCACGGCCACCGGCGGGATGCCATGCGCCTTTGCCACGACGTCCACTGCGGCGTTGAGCTCGGAAAACTTTTCGCTCCCGAGGAACGGACCCTGGAACCATCCATGGAGGAGCGGTGACCACGCCTGAATGGTGATCTCGTTCAGCCGGCAGTACTCGAGAATGCTGCCATCATGGTCCACCGAGCCGTCGAAGTGCGTGTTCACGTTGAATCCGGAGTCGATCATGCCGGTCTCCGTGAGGCTCAGCTGGAGCTGGTTGACGATGAGCCGGTACGGGACAGCCCGGCGCAGGAGCTCGATCTGCAGAGGGTTGAAATTGCTCACGCCGAAGGAACGGACCTGGCCGGTCCTGTGGAGGAGCTCGAACGCTTCTGCCACCTCGCGCGGCTCCATGAGCGTGTCGGGCCGGTGGAGGAGGAGGACGTCCAGGTAGTCGGTCTGCAGCCTCTTGAGGGTCCCTTGCACGGCCTCGAGGATGTGCTGCTTCGAAAAATCGTACTGGCCCTTGCCGATCCCGCACTTGGACTGGAGGATGATCTTTTCGCGCACCGAAGCGTTCATGCCAATGGCCTGCGCGAAGACCTCCTCGGACTTTCCCCCGGCATAGACGTCTGCATGATCGAAGTAGGTCACTCCCGCATCCAGCGCTGCATGCACCAGCGCTGCCGCCTCCTTCGGGGCGAGCGCGTCTATCCTCATGCATCCGAGGGCGATCTCAGAGCCGGTGACTTCTCCCTTGCCTATGGTGATCTGTTTCATGGGTGCCTCCCGGCAGCGACTTTAGCATGGCAACCGACTGGGAGGACAGACGGGCAAGGATTCGAAGCTTTCGGGGGCCTCGTCGTCTGCGACGCATCGTTCGTGCGCCCCTCTTTCAAGCCTCCGTTTTCACCATTTTCCGCGAACCCTTCTCGCGAACCCGCCCTCTCGTACGTTTCCGCGCTTTCGCGCGAGTGGTTCGCCGGATTCCGAAGCCCCGATCACGCTCCAGGCGCCTAGAACACCTCTATTGATTGGCGCACGAGCGCGCGTCCCAGCTCGACTGCTTCCAGGGCGGACTCCGCGCCACGGTCCTTGAAGCGCAGCCGCACCGCCTCGGCGAGCGAGGCGGTGGAAACAAAATCGATGAGACCCGTGAGCGCACCCAGCATACAGAGATTGAGGTTCTGCGCGCCGTGCTGCGCCGCGATGATGCTCGCGTACATCGGCAGCTCAACGCACCGGGAGTTCACGTCGTCGCGGCGATGCACGAAGTGCGTGTCAACGAGCACGAAACCGCCGGGTCTCACAATCCAGGAGTACTTGTCGAAGGAGAACTGGCTCAGGCAGATCAGCACGTTGGGCTGCGTCACACGGGGGAACTTGATGGGATCCGTGGCGATGATGACATCGGCGCGCGCCGCGCCCCCGCGCGCTTCGGCGCCGTAGCTTTGCGTCTGTACCGCTTCCAGGCCCTCATAGTGGATGGCGGCTTCGGCCAGGAGGATAGCGGCGGTTATAATGCCTTGACCGCCCGTTCCAGAAAAAACGAAGCGCGTTATCATCGCCCGTCCCCGCCCTTCTCTCCCTCGCGGGCCAACGCGCCCGCCATGTCCGCGTAGGAGGCGCAATATTCCGGCTTGTCGACATCGGAAAAGACGCCAGTCCTGATCTTCCCGTCCGGGCTCTCGGGTGAAGAGAAGGGAATCGTATTGTCGCGATACCACTCCATCATCTCCACCGCGTCTCCCTTGTGGTTCTTCCTTCCGTAATATGTCGGACATTGGGAGAGAACCTCGACGACGGAGAAGCCCTTGTGCCTGATGGCCTGCTCGAAGATGCGCGAGAGCTCCTGCACGTGGTACGTGGTGGAACGGGCGACGAATGTGGCGCCCGCTGCAGTCGCGAGGGCTACCGCATCGAAGGGTTGTTCGAGGGTGCCGTAGGGGGCCGTCGTCGCGTACTCCCCGCAGGCCGAGAGCGGTGACGATTGGCCACCGGTCATGCCGTAGGTGAGATTGTTCATGATGATCGCCGTCATATCGATGTTGCGGCGGGCAGCGTGGATGAAATGATTGCCGCCGATCGCCAGGGCGTCTCCGTCTCCCATGGGCACGAGCATCGTCAGCTCAGGGCGGGCGAGCTTCACCCCCGTCGCGAAGGCGAGGGCGCGGCCGTGGAGGGTGTGGAGGGTATGGAAATCCGCATAGCCCTCGATGCGGGACGAGCAGCCAATGCCGGAAACCATTACCACACTGTTGCGATCAAGCTCCATGCGCTCCACCGCGCGCAGAAGGGCTCCAAGGACGATGCCGTGACCGCAGCCGGGGCACCAGATGTGGGGCATGAATCGCGTGCGCAGAAAATCGGTGACGGCCACGCTACACCCCCTTGCCTTCGATGATGCGCATCACGTTCTTGATGTCGGTCGGCGTGATCATCGTACCGTCTACGCGATTGGCAAGAAACACGCGCTCGGGCTCGTCGACGGCGGCTTTCACCTCCCGCACGATCTGCCCCATGTTCATCTCCACCACGATGACGAATCGCGCCTTGCGGCATTTCTGTCGGACGAGCTCTTCCGGAAACGGCCACAAGGTCTGGAGCTCGAGGAGTCCGATACGCATGCCCACGGCGCGCCTGTTCTCCATGATGTGCAGGGCGCTGCGCGCAGAAGCGCCGTAGGAGATGAGGACGGTGTCGGCATCCTCGAGGTGGTATTCGCGGTAGAGCAGCAGGGATTCCGTGCGATTCTCGATTTTGTTGTAAAGGTGGTGAACGAGGTCGTTGGCCACGGCCGGACGATCCGAAGGGAATCCCCACATGTCGTGCACCAGACCCGTCACGTTGTAACGATGGACACCACCGAAATCCGACATTGGCAGCCGTCCGTCCTCCCGCGGGAAGTACGGGTGATAGTCGACGCCACCGGGCACCGAGGTCGTCAGGCGCTCCGAGAGCTCGATCTCACCCGGTGCGGGCAGACGGATTTTTTCGCGCATGTGGCCTACGACCTCGTCCAGGAGGACGATCACCGGGCTGCGGAAGACTTCAGAGAAATTGAAGGCCTCCACGACGATTCGAAACAGATCCTGGTGGTTGCTGGCCGTCAGCGCAACGATGGCGTGGTCACCGTGCGTTCCCCAGCGCGCCTGCATGACGTCACCTTGCGCGGCGCGCGTGGGCAGGCCCGTGGACGGGCCGCCCCGCTGTACGTCGATGATGACACACGGTATCTCGGCCATCACGGCGAAGCCGATGGATTCCTGCATGAGCGAGAATCCGGGCCCGCTCGTCGCCGTCATGGCCTTCGCGCCGGTGAGCGATGCTCCGATCACGGCGCAGAGGCTGCCGATCTCGTCCTCCATCTGGATGAACCTGCCGCCGATG
>Ga0265342_10001886_pt1 | contig 18900 bp, 15 predicted proteins | sample 4CB327metaG_FD_203125 | JGI IMG/M metagenome (GOLD analysis project Ga0265342, IMG submission 203125) | Rhizosphere microbial communities from Carex aquatilis grown in University of Washington, Seatle, WA, United States - 4-CB3-27 metaG | ecosystem: Host-associated > Plants > Roots >...
CGGCGTGTCCGTGACCACCTTCCCCTCGACGAGCGGACCGGTACCGCACGGCGCTGCAACACGTTCCGAGCCCGCCAGCACCATCAACAGCACCACATGAAGTGTCATCGCTGTCTTATACCGGACGGACATCGCCAATTCGAGCCGCAGAGTGGTATTGTGAGCTCCTTGAATTCGCTCCTCGCGCTCCTGGTGACTGTGCTGGCGATCGAAAGCGGCGAGAAGTCCGTGTGGGTGATCGATGACGGCGAGAAGGTCGAGCGCAACACACCCTCGCCCGCACTGGCGCGCGGTGACGGCAACCCAGTCTGGTCGCCGGGCCAGCCCATCCGACTCTTCGCGCTTCGCGATGAGGTGGTGGCGTTTCAGGTGGTCGTCGAAGGGCCGGCGCATGGAATCACCGTCGACCTGGAAGGCCTTGATTCGGGCGTGCGAATCGAGCGGTTCGTCGAGCACTTCTTTGCGGTGGGTCGTTCCAACACCGGAGGCAAGAACTACACGCTCGGCTGGCACGCCGGGGCGGGGCCCGCGAAGGGCCGATTCGTCGGATGGCTACCCGACGCGCTCATTCCCGTCGAGATCGCGCCGGCCTGGGCGCCGTTTCCCATGACAATCGCGGCGGGGCAGAGGGGTGCGGTGTGGATCGATCTCACAGTTTCCCCCCAGCAGTCTCCTGAGCTTCTCCACGGACGCGTGGTCGTGCGCGCCGACACCAAGGTGCTGGCGACGCTGCCGCTTGAACTCGATGTCCTGCCGGCGACGATGCCCGCACGTCCTATAGGCACCTGGCTCTTCTACAGTCGCGACGAACTGAGCAAGCGCATCGGCAACATCGAGCGCAGTGACCCGCAGCTCCTGCAGCTGTTCCACGCGCATCGCCTGGTCGGCTTCGACAGCATCGGCTCCGAGGCGGACGTCACGTCGCACCTGCCCGCCTTGGATGGATCGCTCTACACCGCCGAACGTGGCTATCGCGGGCCTGCCGCCGGTGTCGGCGATGACGTTGTCGTCCTGGGCACCTACGGCACGCTGGGCGGCGCCAGTCGCGATCAACTGCCGCGCTTCGAGGCGATAGCGAACGCGCTCGCTTCTCACCAACTCCTCGACAAGATTACTCCCGTGATCTACGCCGACGACGAAGACTGCTGGTCGCCGAGCGGAGCCGGCTGGCGCAAGGTCATCGCGTCGTCGACGAACGAGAATGCGCGTCGCATACGCGTCGGTTGGACTTGCAGCGAAGACCCTGTCCGGCAACCCGTTGATGTGCCCATGGTGTTCGCGGGCGAGTACGATCCCGCGCGCGCACAGGCCGCAGGAAAACCCGTCTGGATCTACAACGGCTATCGCCCGGCCACGGGCTCGCTGCTGACCGACACCGAAGCGATCTCGATGCGCACCTTCGGCTGGATCGCAGCCATGGCCGACATTCCGCGCTGGTTCATCTGGGAAACCACCGCGTGGTACGACTCCAACGGCGGCGGGCACGGCCCGTTCGATCCCTTCACCAGCGCCGCCACCGGCCACAACGACGAGGACGGCCGGGAGTTGATGGGCGACGGCGTGCTGGTCTATCCCGGCCGCCAGATCGATCACTTCGTCGAGCATTCGCTGGGGCTCGACGGGGTGGTGCCGTCCGTCCGACTCAAGAACCTACGCCGTGGCGTCCAGGACGCAGGTTACTACCAGCTCGCCCGCGCAGCCGCAGGGGCGCAGGCCGAGGCCATCGCACGCAACCTGCTGCCGCGCATTCTGGCCGAGGCGCGCTTCGGCGACCCACAGTCGTGGAGCGAGCGCGGCCAGCCGTTCTTCGAAGCACGGCACCGGCTCGCGCTTTTGATTGGAGCGGGTCGCGATTCAGGGCCGCACACCATCATGGGCAATGGGCCACGCCCGAAGAAGTTCGTGCTGCGCTACCGCTACCTGGCGGCCGGAATCCTAGTGCTGGCGACCCTCGTGTGGGTATTCATCCGCGCGTTGAGAAAGCGCCGCGCCCGCTGACCAAAGCCAAGGGCGCCCCCTTGCCCGCATAGGTGCTAACCACGATTCTCTCGGGACTTGACGGCCGCCGGCGCGATCCGGAGTCTCACCACAGAGGCCACAGAGGCCACAGAGGCCGAAAGGAAAGGGTTTCGGATCCGGATCCGAACCCTTCTTTCTTTCCCATCCGTCTCTGTGAACTCCGTGCTCTCTGTGGTGATATTCCGGGGCAAACCTGCGGGAAACTGTGGTTAGCACCTATGCCCCTTGCCCGCCCGGTTCGCCCGCTCAGCGCAGGTGCATCCCAGCAAGCCGCCAAGCGAAGGCAGCCGGCGAGGGATCCAAGGGCGCGGCGATTCGTCGGATCGCCATCCAGTCGGTCTCGGGGCCTGCCATGCCTTCCGTGGTACAGAATGCCAGTTTGAACCCGTGCTGCTTCAGGACCCTCTGCGTCTCGGCGTTGTAGTCCGCTGGACCGCCGTTGGGATAGGCGAACAGGGTCGGGGTCCGGCCAGTCTCGGCGACGATCCTGTCGCGACAGGTCCCGATCTCCAGCTCCAAGTCGTCGCGTGAGAGCTGCGACAGGATGGGATGGGTGTGACTGTGGCCACCAATCCAGGTCAGATCCATGATGGCCCGCACTTCGTCCCAGGTCATCATCTCGCGTGGGCGTGGCGGCGGCTCCCCCAGTTCGGCCACCAGCTTCTCTATGGCGGCACGGCGCGAAGAGTCCGGCATCCTCTTGAGTTGGTCACGGGCGGTCTGGCCCAGGGCGGCCCGCGCGCCGGCATCCGGCAGCGCAACGACGGCCTCATCGGCCCAGGGCAAGCGGATCGACGAACGCGTGGTCGACTGCGCGGCCCACTGCACCTGGTTGGTCCACAGAGGCGACCCATTGTCGATGAGGGCCGTGGGCAGGAACATCAGAGCCGGAATCCCCAGCCGCTTCAGCACCGGGTAGGCCAGATCGTGATAGTCGCGAAGGCCGTCATCGAACGTGACCAGAACCGCCGGCCGCCCACGGTTGGGCCGCGCGACGTGATCGACCAGCGCATCGGGGGCAATGGGGTCGCAGTGTTCCCTCACCCAGCGCATCTGTTGCTCGAAGGTCGCGACCGTGCACCCGTCAAGTTCGCGGTTTGTCCCCAATATTCGGTGGTACATGAGCACGCTCACACCGCGCGGGCGCAAGAGCGGTATCAGCGTTCGCCACATCCATTTCGATGTCAGCACGCTCTTTAACGTCGAACGGAGTCGTTTCGGGTCGGTTATGAGCTCCCTCACTTTCACAGTGCCTCCTTTCAAAATCGGGCGCGATGCAAATCGCTCCGCCGGGGATGCCTCAAGCAGCGCGTGGGTGCGGTCGGAACCGGTTGGCCGCCTGCCGCATGATGCCACGCGCATCTTTGTCGAACAGCGTGATCACGAGACCATACAGAACGGCGCCCAGCAAGGTGCGTACGGCGATGGTCGCGAAGTGATGGCCTGGGTACAGGCCTCGCAGGGCCAGCCACATCAGCGCGGCGCTGCTGCCCGCTCGCAGGATAGTGGCCCACGGAATCCGCACCGGCAGCAGCTGGCGCCCGGCGATCGCCAGTGCCAAAGAGTTGAGGGCATAGCTGACCAGGGTGGCGATGGCAGAGCCCTTGATGCCAACGCGCGGTACCAAGATGATGTTCAGAACCAGATTCAAGACTGCGCTGCTGAGGACGATGCTTCCGATGATCCGGGTTTTGCGATGGATGAACAGGCCTGACCCCAACATGCCGGCGGTCCCGTCCACGACCATACCGGCGATGACCCAGGGGAGAATGGCCGAGGCGCCGGCGTACTTGTCAGAGGCCAACGCGGGCAGAAGCTCGGTGCCCACCGCGGCCAGCCCGGCGATGACGGGCGCACCCACCAACGCGTAGGTGCGCAGCGAACGGCTGATGAAGGCGCTGGTCTCGGCGCGGCCTTTCTGGTCCCACATCTGTATGTAGAGCGGCTGACGGGCCAAATGAGCACGGCCTGTACGTACTGGCACAGATTGTAGGCAGCGCCATAGAGACCCAGCGGGGCTTCGCCGATGGTGCCCGCAATCACGTACCGAGCGCCCACGGACAGGATGATCCCCGACAGTTCGTAGCCGATCAGCATGGGAATGCCGAACCCCAGCAGTTCGAAATACAAGGGCCGCGAGAACTGTGCAGGGGAAGGCAGCGGAAAACCGCTGCGACGGAACATGAACAGAGCCAGGGCACCGATGGTGAGGCTCTCGGCGATCGCGGTCGCGGTGTAGAAGGCCGTCAGGGTGCGCGCGATGACCAGCACCGCGAAAAGGATCAAGCCAACCCCGACGTACTTCTTGGCCACCTGATAGATCAGCAGCATCGAAGTACGCTGCTCGGCTCGTATGAATTGTATGAGGGTGCTCTCGAACACCTGCACAGCCACGACCACCGATACGATGACCGTCAGCCCCGGTATCCGAGGGTCGCCCAGCCAGCGCGCCGGAACCAGCTGGCTTCCAACGGCGAGCACCAGCGCGGCCACCACGCCCGTGCCGAGCATGGCGAGCAGGGTCGTCGAGCGAAGCTGAGCCAGGGAGTAGCGACCCAGACCCGCCGTTGCCTCGCTGTGATAGCGGATAATCGAGTGCTGGACCCCGACCTTGCCCAGGGCCACGAACACCGTGACCGTGGCCGCGACCAGATTCATGACACCGTAGTCGTCCACCGAGAACAGCCGGGTCAGCAGCGGGAAGGTCACCAGCCCGGCCAGCATCGTGAGGAAGCTGGCCAACGAGTAGTGCGACGTCTGAACTGCCAGTCGCTTGAATGCGGAACCAGCCATTTTCACTCTGTCTTCGTCGGCGCGGGGCGGAGTTGCCGGATGATTTCCAGCACGCGAGCCTTTGCTGCCGGCATGACGATTCTGCGGGCGCCATGAGCCAGGGCGCCCACGGTCCAGCGGAAAGCGGTCACGTACACGGTTTCGCGTTCCCCCGTCGCTATCTCGTCCTTGTAGCTGTGGTCACCGCGCAAGAAGTCGAGCACGCTATTCCCTTCACCGATGGCGTGCTCGACGAGGTGATGCAGGAGCACCCGCCCCGGCTTCCACTTCGACAGCTCCGGATCGAAGCCTCTCTGCATGAGGTAGATGCGGTTGCGGAACCGGTAGCAGTAGTCCATGGCGATCATCCGACCGCCCGCCTCGAGGCAGTACAGACGCAGCCGGTTCCGCCGGAAACAGGCATGCATGACCGCCCGGTGAAACCCGATGTACTCCGGGCTCGAGAAGCCGTGGACCTCGCCCACCTCATTCCACCTTTTGTTGTGCAGAGCCACCAACTGATCGATGGCCGCATCGAGCGTGCTGGGGTCGCCCCACACCAGGAACCGGGTGTTCTGAGCCACGGATAGTTTCTTGCGCTGGTTGCGGATGCGCCAGCGCCGGTCACGAGGCAGCGCCTCAAGCCACCCCTCCCAGCTCGACGGAAGATCGAGAAAGGGGATGCGCTCGGAACGACCGGTAAGGAGCGGCAGACCCCGCCGCTTGATCTCCGAACGAAGCACAGCCACAAAGGCACAGTCGGGAAGCATGTCGCTCAAGTGCAGAACGTCCCAGCCGGGAAGCTGCATGACCGCCGTGGCCAGCGCCTGGGCGACCCGTTCTTCGCATCCCGCGGCCAGCACCGGCCCCAGATCGTCAGGCGAGGTATTTCCGCCGAGGCCGATGGGGCGCAGCAGGCGCACAGGGATGCGCATGGTGGGCACCGTCTGGATGTAGAGCGGCAGGATGCCTACCAACCGATCCCCCTCGGTCGCCAGCAGCAGGCGCAACGGCTGGTCGCGCCCGTAGGTCATCCACCACAGGTACTGCCAGTCGAAGGTCTCGAAGACGCTGGTCGAGACCGCGTCTTTCTGCAGCTCTTCCCAGGAGTCTGCCAGGGACGCGAACTCGGCACTCGATTGCACCACGCGAACGCGCACCGGCTGGATGGACCCCGGCTCGGTCATGAGCGTCCGTCCGTGTCCGAGGAATCGGCGGCGAGCGCACTCGCTGGCGCCCCGGCGCGGGCGCCGAGCACCTCAAGATACTGGTCCACCGAGGCCTGCTCGGTGAAACGTTCAACACGATGACGCACCCGAGCCGGCCCGCGTGCCGTCTCGTCCAACATGCTTGCGATCGCGTCGGCCAGTGCCGCGGGATCTCGGGTGGGCACCAGGCGTCCGTGGGAGCGCTCACAGCCCTGCAAAACCTCGCGCGATCCCCCAGGACCGTCGGTGCTGACCACGCGACATCCGCACGCCATGGCCTGGATGAGCGCCCCAGGTAGTCCCTCGAAGATCGACGAGAGCGCAAACACCGAGGACCGGCTCATGAATCGGAAAGGATTCTGCTCGAACCCAGGAAGGCGCAAGTCCTGCGCGATTCCCAAATTCTGTCCCAGCGCCTCGAGGGATGCTCGCTCGGCCCCTTCGCCGAGGATGACCAGCCGCACCGGGCGGCTGGCACGCACCTGAGCGAAAGCGCGCAGCAGCGAGGAGAAATCCTTCTCATGGGCCAGCCTGCCGACACCGAGCACGACCGGAGGTGCGCCAGGCGCAAACCACGGGTCGTGAAGGGGTGCGGCGGCCAGTCGCTCGACATCCGGCCCGACGATCGGATTGTAGATCGTGCGGACCATGCGCGGCGGCAGGCCCAAGCCCGTGATCAGGTCCTGCTCGACGCCCTTGGCGACCGCTATGACCTGAGTAGACCCTCGGTAAAAGAGCCGCATCAGGGCGCGCTGCACGTACGGCTTGAGTCCGTGCATCTGAGCGCGCGGAAGCAACACACTGGCCTCCCGTAAAACGATGCGGGTACCCGCTCGCGACAACCAACCCGCACAAACCGCGAGGATGTTCGAGTGCTCCAGGGTCGAAAGCAGCGCTGCCGGACGTTCACGGCGCAAGTACCGCACCAAGGCCGGAAGAGCCAAAGTGGTACGCCGGGCCGCCAGATCGACGACCCTGAGGCCGGGGGGAATCTTCGATTCGATCGGACCGCCTGGGATGGCCACGACCAGATCGACGGCGTGTCCGCGCGCGGAAAAACAAGATCCAAGTTGCAGCATGACGTGCTCGGCTCCGCCGTCGTCCATGGTCGGCAAGAACAGTGCAATGTGCGTTGGACGCTCGCCGAGGTTCATTCGTGTCGCAAGATAGCAGACTGCCCACCGCGGTGCAGAAGTCCCAGACCACCAATCCTAGATGCCAGGGGGATAATGCACTTCCACGGTGAACATCACGATCTGCCGATGAAAAGAAGGGAACGACGTAGTGCTGGCGACCGCCGCAGAGGCAAGCTGGTCGCGAAACGTGTACTCGAGGCGATACTTGAACATGTGGCCTGGCTGGTAGCTGGCGCCGGCCGTCGCAACCACGATATTGGTAGTCGGGGTGGCCCCGCCAGGCACGCCTGCGGTGGAGTCATGCTCAAAGTCGGCCAGGGCGTTGAGGAGAAGCGCGTCCCACTGACCCATCGGGAAGACCACGCTCAGGCTGACCAAATCGCGTTCTAGGGCCGCTCCCAGGAAGACGTTGGGGTCCACCGTGCGCGCCGCGCGGAGATCGAGTTCCCGACCAATGTACCGGTAGGACAGAGCTGCCGAGCCTGCCTCCGTCACGACGGTGTCGCTGCCGGACAGGCCAACGACGAAAGCGCCGGCCGCCAGGTCGCTGCTCCAGGTCGGCGTGAAGTCGTGCCTCCAGCCCACCAAGGCCTCGGCAAACTCACCTTCGCGGCCAGGGATCACCAATCCTCCGACCGGAGTCGCTTGATCAGTCTTGATGGCGCCCAGGCGGCTGCGCAGGCCAACCTGGTCGCGCCCCCACAATCGGGTGATCGCCAGGGCATGGGTCAAACTCTCGCTCTGAGCGATTCCCAGATCCTGGCCTATGGGATGAAAGAAGCGCCCCTCCAGCATCTGGTCCAGACGCCAGCGAGGGTTGAGCTGCCAAACAAAGGCCTCGTGAGCGTCGAAAGCCACAAACTGCATAGTGCCAGCGGGACGCGCCCCGACCGTCAGAGGGTCCGCGCTCGCAACCGAGTCGACGAGAGAGAGTTGACTCAGGGCAGCGCTTCCGCCCAACGTGATGTGCGTGGCGGCACTGGTCTCGATATCGCTCGACAGAGTCAGCGTATGGCTGAGCGACGAGCCCTCGCTACTCCGGAGCCACCAGGTCGCCGCGAATGCATACGCCGCCAGGGAACGCACCTTCTGGCCCACGTAGCCGAGCTGAGCACCTGCCCGGGCCATCACGAAAACGTCGGGCTGCAATCCGGCTGTCGTCGCCGACGTCGCTCCCGAGAGGTCGCTGACGCCAACGGAAGTGCCTGCGGACAGACGGTATTCCAGTTGCGCATAGCCCTGGCGTCCCATCCCCAAGAAGACGACCGTAAAAACTATGTACTTGAGATGCGGACGCCGTCCCGCCATGTTGGTGACGGAGACTAGCACGAGACGACGATGCTGCAGTATGCGGGCCCCAAGTTGGCTACGAGCGCGCGGGCTCGAGGCCCATGCCCTACCAGGTGATCTTCTGCCGGCCGGCGACGAAGCGCCACAGGCCCACCAGCGCCGCCGCGTTGAGCACCACAAAGGTTCGCGCCAGAACTCCAATCCGACCAGCGCGGGCCCCCAGCGCCGCCAGAAAGTAGAACACGATCTGCGCGAGCAGCAGCCAGCGCAGCGTCACACGCGGGGCGGTCGATCCGGCCGCACCGACTGCGCACGCCAACAACAGAGCCAGCATGGCCCAGGGACAGAGCAGGCGACTTACTTTGTGCGAAACGGTTTCAAACCACGAAGGATTTACCAGCGGCAACAGCAGGCCGGGCATGCGCGAGAAGAGCTGGTAGTTGCCGGCCAAACTTCTCGCCTTGCGGCCGAACTCGCGCTCGTCGGAAAAGGCCAGGTCGTGGACGATGGCGCCTTCGGCCAGCAGCACCCGCGCGCGGCGCCTGCGCGTCTGCATGGCGATCCACATATCGTCCAGCACCAGATCCACCGCCAGCGGCCCTAGGTCGCGTCGGCGCAGAGCCGCCAGCGCTCCGGTGACCCCCACCAGACTGCTGAATCGGGATTCTTGCTTGCGGATCCAGTTCTCGTAGCGCCAGTACGCGCCGCTGCCCTCGGCGCCGTCGAGCACCAGGTTGCCCGTCACGCAGCCAACTTCCGGCGCGGCCAACAACGGCAGCAAAGCACGCAGCGCACTCGAATCCACCGGCTGGCGCGCATCGGTGATGACCAGAACCTCGCCCGTGGCCTGCTCACGCATGCGGTTAAGCGCGGTCGGCTTGCCCTGACGGGTCGCGCCGACGATGAGGTGGATGCGCGGATCTCGCTGTGCCCACGCGGCCACGGCCGACTCTGTTCCGTCGGTGCTGCCGTCGGAGTAGACGAGGATCTCCAGCTTGTCGGCCGGGTAGTCCTGGCCCACCAAGCTTTGCAACTTCGCCTCGATGTACGCCTCCGCGTTGTAGGCCGCCACGCACAGGCTGACCGTCGGCTCCCAGGTCACGTCGGGGCGCGGACGCCAGGGAAACAGGCGCGCCAGCAGACCCAGCAGCAAAGGATAGCCGAAGTAGGTGTAGGCGAGGATGATCAGGGCACCCGCGGCCACCATCTCAAAGGCGTTCAACGCCCGGTTCTCCTGATCACGGCCAGCGGGGTGCGCAGAAGGATTGAGACCTCCGTTCGCACATAGGAAGAGAAGTTCTCGACGGCCGCGCCGTAAGCGAAATCGAACATCGCCTTGATGCGCATATCGTCCGCGATCGCGCCCTCGGCGCCGTCGACCTTGAAGGGATTGGTCAGCGCGCTGGCAAAGGATGCGATGTCGCTGCCCGGGAGCGGGCTGCCGGTGTAGCCCAGCGACACCTGGGCCAGCCCGGTCAGTCCGGGCTTCACGCCGCGCATGCGCTCCTCGAAGAACGGGATGGCCAGCGCCAGATCGACGATGATTTGGGGTCGCTCCGGCCGCGGCCCCACCAGGCTCATTTCGCCGCGCAGGATGTTCCACAACTGCGGAAGTTCGTCGAGGCGCGTGCCACGGAGAAAACGTCCGACCCGGGTTACACGCTTGTCATGTTCTTCGGCAATCACCGCGCCCGTGGTGGCCTCCGCGTCGAGGCACATGGTGCGAAACTTGATCATGTCGAATTCTTCGAAGCGAAAACGATTGCGCGAGTTCGGGTCGCGGCCCAGTAGGCGACCGGCGCGACGTTGCCGGAACAGCACCGGCCCGGGAGACTCCGCGTAGATCGCCGCGGCGATTATCGGGTATAGTGGGACTGTAAGGGCCAGGCCCACACTGGAGGCAACCAGATCCAACGCACGCTTGGCGATTCGAACCGAGGTTCTCACGACCGTCCGACCATTCTAGAATTGCGGCGCAATATCTTGTCCGATACCATTAGCGTCACGCGCATGAAGGGACACATCATCGTCCGGCTGGAAGTGCCTGGCGTGATTCAGTACCGGGACATCATGCTGCGCACGTTGTCCGCCACCTGCAAACTGATTGGGCCGGGCCCTGGGGCGCGTAGTTCGCGTGCGTCTTTGTTCTCCGCCCATTTTGTCTCCGCTGTAGGCGAAGCATACAACAACATTGCCCTGCACGGGTATGCCGGGCACGAGCCGGGCACGATCCGCATGGAAATCGAACAAGGTCCGGATTGGATCCGGGTTGTGCTTGCGGACACAGGTGCCAGCTTCGATCCGGCTCAGGCTCGCCCACCCGACCTGGATGCACTGCCCGAGTCGGGCCTCGGGGTGTTCATCATGCAGTCATTCGTCGACGAAGTTACGTATGTGCCCGGTCATCCGAATCTGTTGACACTTTTCAAACGCCTCGACCAGCCCCGCGAGGCGAGCCCCCATTCCCGCCGCAGAGCCCCGGCCGAGCGCAGCTAACCTATCCTATGTGGTGATCCAGGCATGCTCTTTACCACCAGCGCAGACAACGATGTCACGGTTCTTCGCATCGAGGGTGAGCTCGACGCGGTTTCGGTAACCGACATCAGGGCGGCCCTCAACACCATCGCCGAGGGAAAGCCTGCGCGAGTCGAGGTCGACCTGTCAGCCCTTCGCCTCATCGACAGCTCCGGTGTGGGTGCCATCGTTTCCCTGTTCAAGGCTGTGCGCGCCTACGGGGGCAGCCTGACCACCACGGGTGTTCACGGCCAGCCGCTGGCCATCTTCCGCCTGCTGCGCTTGGACCGCGTTCTCATGGGATGATTGGGCTCGAACGGGAGGAGTCACGGGCGCCACCCATCCTGCTGCCGGCGGTCGTGATGAGTAGACTTCGCTACGCCTTGACCAGGCGCGCGAGGCTGCCGCCTCGATCTTGGAAGAGCGGCGCAATCATGTTGCGGGAGTCAACCACGAGCTTGACGTTGCGATAGAGTTCCGGGTTCTTGAACTCGTCGTGGGCTGTCGCCACCAGCACGGCATCGAATCCGGCAAATGTCTCGGGGGTGCAGGGAACCGACTTCAGTCCCAAGTCATATTTGCGGGTGCGCGGCGCCTCGGGGAAGTAGGGATCGCAGTACTGCACCAGCGCGCCGGCTTCCTTGAGCAACTCCAGCAGCTCGAACGAGGGTGATTCGCGGCAGTCGTCGATGTTGGCCTTGTAGGACAAGCCAAGGACCAAGACCTTCGCGCCGTTCATCGCCTTGCCATCCTGGTTGAGCGCCTCGGTTAGACGCGAGATCACGAAGTGTGGCATCTGCGTGTTGATCTCGCCGGCCAGTTCGATGAAGCGCGTCCAGATGCCATGCTCCGCCGCTTTCCAAGACAGGTAGAAGGGATCCAGCGGAATGCAGTGCCCGCCCAGCCCGGGGCCTGGGTAAAAGGGCATGTAACCGAAGGGCTTGGTGCTGGCCGCCGCGATCACTTCCCAGACGTCGATGCCCATGGCCAGGAACGTCAGCTTGAGCTCGTTCACCAGGGCGATGTTGATCGAGCGGAAGATGTTCTCGAGCAGCTTGGTCGATTCCGCCACCCGCGAGTGTGAGACCTGCACCACGCGATCGAGGCCGGCTCGGTACAGCGCCACCGCGGCCTCGGTTGATTCGGCGTTGATGCCTCCCACCACCTTGGGGATGGTTCGGGTTGAGAAATTCGCGTTGCCGGGATCCTCGCGTTCGGGCGAGAAGGCGAGAAGGAAATCGGCCGGCGACTTGAGGCCGCTCTTCTCGAGAATGGGCAGCACCTCTTCATCGGTGGTGCCCGGATAGGTCGTGGACTCGAGCACCACGAGCTGCCCACGCCGCAAGCGTTTCGCGATGTCGTGCGCGGTGGCGTGAATATAGGAGTTGTCTGGTTCGCGATGCTTGCCGAGGGGGGTCGGCACACAGATCATGATCGCGTCGCACTCGCGCAATCGATCGAAGTCCGAGGTGGCCGAGAAGCGACCGGTCCGCTTGGCGGCTGCCACCCGATTGGGACCGATGGTCCTGATGTACGACTCGCCTTTGGTCAAGGCATCGACCTTCTTCGTGTCGACGTCGAACCCGATAACCCGAAACCCGGCTTCACAAAACACGAGAGCCAGGGGCAGGCCCACATAGCCCTGACCAATGACACCAATGACGGACGACTTCGACTTTATCCCATCCATGAAGGAACTCATGACTGCTCCTATCTTTCCGAGGCACCTCGTTCACGAGGCGAAGTTTGCTGAAAGATATCACACCCCCGGTGACTTTCACGGGCGCTGGCGCGCACGCTTTGCGGGAAATCTCAAGGGGACGCGAAAAAGGGCCGCCTACCGCCCTCCCCGTGCGCGCCAGACCACCTGCGCCCCGGCCACCACGGCCAGCGGCCCGGCGATCAGCAAGGCGTGGATGAGCGCGAGCCAGGGAACGCCGAGCAGGGCATAGACCAGAAAGGCCAGAATGAAGAAGTCGCGGCGGCCGATGGTGTGCACCATGGCCAAGGGATCGCGCTTGCCGGTGGCCAGTCGGGTCTTCATGTCCGAGCTGCCGGTCAGGTGCCAGCGCACCTTGATGATTTCTCCGCCGCCGCCTTGCAGACTCAGCTCGCGGTAGGCGATCACGTCGTAGCCGACATGCAGAGCCGCGGCCAAAATCCCCGCCGCCAGGGCCAGCGGGCTGCCCGTGGCGCGGAACACGCCCACGCCGATGCAGGCGAAAAGCACGATGTTGAGCCCATCATCCACCACCGTGTCCATCCACTCGCCCAGCGCGCTCTGCTGAAAGCGCACGCGCGCCAGCTCGCCGTCGCAACCGTCCAAGATCGACTGCAGGTGCGCCAGAAAGAAACCCCACACGATGAGTGCCGGGCCCCCGCTCGACACCATGAGCGCGCCCAGCAGGCCCACCAAGGCTGCGCCCAGGGTGACCTGGTTGGGGGTAAACGGCAGGCGACACAGCAGGTGGCGCGTGATGAAGAACGACACCGGCTTGTTCAGGTAGCGCGCGACGAAACCCAGATCGCCGCGCAGCAACTCGGCGAAGACGGCACGCTCGGCGCGGCGGCGGCTGGGTTCGTCGGTCACACGCAAGACGCCGTCGAGCGAGCCGACGGCCGGGCGCACCTCGTCGGCACCCACCTCGATGGCGCCAACCAGCTCCCGACGCAGAGTCGTCAGGTTCTCGGGTTTGGGAACCTTGTGAACCTGCACCGAGGCCGGCAAGTAGGTGGGCAGGCGACAGCTTCCGTCGGTAGCCAGCACCACATGGTATTGCAGGCGGTGCAACTGTTTGATGGCCCGCTCAAGAACCGACAAGCCGGCCACGCGCATGGACGAACCCACCACCTCGGCCAGGGTGGCCCGCAGAAGCACGGGCGGCTTGCCAGGCGCGGGCGCGTCCCCAGGGGACGAGGCGGGTTTGGCGGTTTGCTCGGCGGGGCTCACGGGGTCGGTCAGTCTTGCACAGCCGGCGCAGGCGGGGCCAGGAGAATATCCCCGGCCCTCACTGGCAACGTTTCTCGCAGTCCGTGCGGGTGTCGTGCTGGTTGACCGGGCTGCCCATCGGGTCGAATGGCGGCGGCTCCCTGCCAACGTCACATCGGGCCGCGCAATCTGACATGCGCTGGCGCTGTGCAGGGGTCAGGGTCGAGGCACAGGCGCCGAAAAGCACGACCAGCGCGAGGAGCGCCCAAGAAAGAACGGACCGCGGGATGGAACACATTGGAAATAACTAGCACAGCAGCGCAGGTATGGCCGTGAGGCCAGCCAGGCTCGTTCGCGGCGCGCGAGGGCGCCTTCGCCGGATGGCGGACGCCTTCAACCGCGACGCCTTGCGGTTGCTGGGCTTGTCCAACGTCTAGCGCCCGAGAATGCCCTGCAGCCGAACATCAATCTCGGCCGCATCCCCCAGCCGGTTGGCCAGTTCACTCGCGCTGGGCCAGTACTTTCCAGCGTGAACGGCCTTCTCGACCTTTGCCGTTTGCAGGTTGCGCAAGACACCGAGGTTGGTCCGCACGGCGCGCGCGACAGCCGCCGCCCGATTGGCATCCACCATGCTCACGGTGTCGGATTGAAGTCGTGGGGCCGGCGCGTCGTCTTGGGGCCTGCTTGGCGCTGCGTCAGGTCCTGCTACTGAGGCTGTGTTTCGTATGATCATGAAGGGCCTCTTTTCCCCACTGGCGCTCGTCCAGCAGGAGATTCGGCACGTTCGGGTGAGGCACTAAGGGATCACATCTTCATGATGACCACGCCGCGGTCGGGCACCGAGTGGCCCCGCTCGTCATGGTCCATTCCGGGATCGCCATCACCAGGCCACTCGGGCTCGGGAAGCGGAATCTCCAGCCGTGGACGATCACTGCGTCGCCGATCTTCCTCGCGACGAACGATTTCATTGATGATCCATGGCTCCAGCATCGAAATGCCTCTACTCGAATACCGACCGGGCATCCGGCCGCAGGGTGCGAAGGCCGTCCCGCAGTTGCATCAGTGCCGCGAAAGGAATGCCGCCCACGAAAAAACTTTCGGCACCTGGAAGCCAAAGCTTAAGCACCCGGGTACGCGAACTTCGGTCGCGTAGAAACTGCGCTATTCCTCAGGCAGGAGCAGCATCTGGCGAGGTAGGCCTGACCACCACAGCACCTGCACCCCCATGAAGAAGCTGTAGGCATGGATGTTGCCGTCGGGCATAACCCGAAGATCGACGGTCGGGGTGACCGCCCATCCTCCGGTGAGTCGCTTGCGCCAGGGGAAGTAGTCGTAGCTGACGCCGCCCAGGTAGTAGGAGCCCCCGCCTCCGCGCAGGGACTTGTCCAGGCTGCTCTGGTCGGTCACGTACACGAAGCCAACTCCCAACCCGGTATGCGCGGACAGCCCGCGCCAGAGAGTGGCGCTGCCTTCCAGGGTTAGCCCGCCGACGCGGCCCTGGTCGCTGCCCTTCTTGATGCTGCCGTACTCCACCAACAGGCCAAGGCCTAGCCGCTCGGTCAGAAGCTGGCCTACGCGAAAACTGAAGCCGCTTCCTGTGTAGTACCCTCGGTTCTTGCCTTCCTCGTTGAGGTGCGAAGCCACGTTGCTCAGACCGACCCCGATCCAATAGCCCTGTCGCGCGCACGGCTTCTCGAGGGTCTGGGCACGCGCCGGACGCGCCACGCCGCCGGCCAGGAGGACCAGCACAGCCAGACCGAGAGGCAATTGCCGACGCATTAGAATTCCCCCCGCAGACCAATGATCGGATAGATGGGAAGGCCCTCGCGCACCCGGTTCTTGGTGAAGTCGTAGTTGTACTGAATGGCCTCGGGGTTAGCGCGGTTGAATGCGTTCTGCAGATCGAGATACGCATTCAGCATCCAACGGTTGAAGATCCAGCGTTTGTCCACACGAACGTCGAACTGGATAAACGGCGGCAAGCGGTCACTGTACTTGGCGCCGTAGATCGGATTGTAGGAAAGCGTCGAAGCGTTGTAGACCGCGCCGGTGACGGGGGTGGTGGGATCGCCGCTGACCAGGCGGAAACGCGAGCCAATCTGCCAGTTGCGCGGCAGCTGGTAGGTGCCAAACAAGGTCAAGATGTGGGTTTGGTCGTACTCGAAGAGGCGATACGAGGTACTGCCCGAGTCGCGCCGGGTGGCGCGCGACAAGGTGTAGGCGAGCCAGCCGGTGAACTTGGTGGTCAGCTCGTGGCGGGCCACCACTTCCATGCCGTAGACCCGTCCGGCGCCGTTGTTGTCGTAGCGCAGGGGCGTCCCGTCCGGCCTGGTCGCGGTGGTGGTGCTCACCCAGTTGCTCAGGTCCTTGTAGAAGCCGGTGACGTCCAGATTGATGTGTTCGCGCGGCTTCCACTCGGCACCCAGCGAATAGTGGATGGCCCGCTCCGCTTTCAAGTCGGGATTGCCAAAATTCTTGTCGGTCTGTCCTTCCTCGACATTCGGCTCCTGGTAGAACAAGCCGACGCCCGCCTTCAACGCCACGGGTTTGTTGAGCTGGTAGCGAACCGTGAGGCGCGGCGCGAGGGTTGCCTGCGAGATATCCGAGTAGTAGTCGAAGCGCAGGCCGGGCAAAATGAGTAGGCCCTTCAGTGGCCGCAGTTCCAACTCGGCAAACACTCCCGGCAAGAAGATGTTCAAGCCTTGCACGTTGGTCTGCGTGGCATTGGCGGGGCTGACGTTGTTCTGGTCCTGCCCCTCCTGCGGCGGCAGGGGTGAAAACACATTGATGCTGAACCGGTAGAAGAGAAGATCGAGGCCAGCGGTCAGCGCCAGCTTCTTCGACCATTCGTATCGGATCGTATCCCGCAGGTGGGTCGTGTCGACCGTGAAGTGCGAATAGAACTGGAAGATCTGAAAGTCGCCCTTGTCGCGGCCTTGCGAGAGGCGAACCGTGTTTTCGAACCTGTCGCCGGGGACAAAGCGGTAGGTGGCCAGCGCCCGATAGAAAACCGTGGAATCTGAGATCTGATTGCCGGCGATCTCCGTGCCCGCGCGGGCGGCGTTGCGCAGAACAATGCGGAAGGTGTCGTCCGAACCAAAAATGAATAGGCGCAGATCGTGCGCCGGTGCCGGGCGATAGTTGGCCAGCAATTGGTAGTCGTAGTAGCGGGGCAGCGTGAGATCGGTGATGGGCGCGTTTTTCGGGATGACAGCGTTCAAGATGAAGTCGATGTAGCTGCGGCGGACCGCAACCGCCACAGCGGCCTTGTCGCCAATGGGAGTTTCCAGATACAGGCCGGAATCGAGCAAGTTCACGTCAAAGTAGCCACCCGCCTTTTTGGGTTTGAGCTTCTTGATCGAGACGTCGACAATGCCGCCCGTGGCGCGGCCGTAGTAGGGCGAAAAGTTGCCCGGATAGAACTCCAGGCTGTCGATCATGCCCACGGGCAGCACGCTGCGTATCCCGCCGAAGTGATAGATGATGGGCACCGTGGCCCCGTCCACAAAGATCTGCGTGTCCGCCGGAGCCGAGCCGCGCACGATGATCGCGCCCGAGCCAGCCTCGGCGCGCGCCACGCCGGCGAAGTTCTGGATGACGGCCAGCGGGTCGCCCATCGCGCCCGGCATCTTGTCGATGACCACGTTCTCGATGACCGTGCGGCTGACTTCCTTGCGCTCGCGCTGTGCCGTGACTGTCTTGTCAAAGGGATTGTAGGATCCCTTCTCGATGTAGTACGTGACCCGCGTGATCTCGCGCGGATGAATCGCCTCAGTGGTGCGGAAGGGATAGTAGGCCGGTGGCTCGATGAAGACCTTCCAGTCGCCGGGGGCAAGATCGAAAAAGTGAAAGTGCCCTTTGGCATCGGTGATGGCCTCGAATCCGACGGGCCCTTCCCCCCCACTGCGATAGACGGTGACCAGAATCCCTGACATCGGCAAACGGGTTCCGCGCTCCAGCAAAACCCCGACGAGATTCTCCACCGGCGCCGGCTTGGGCGCCTCGACCGGCGTGACAGGCGTGGCCACCGGTGGTGGCGGGGGCGCCGCTGGCTTGGGCGGCACGAACTTGAACTTGTACATGATCTGGACCGCCGCCGGCTTTCCTGCCACCTCGGCGGGCTCGAACCCAAGGCTGTAGGCCGCCGTGACGGCTGCCTCCTCGAAGCCGAGCCCCGTGGGTGTCTTGGGCTCCATAACGGTCGCGCCGGTGACTTCACCCTTTTCGTCCAGGTCCACCAGCAGGGTGACCTCGACCTCGCCGCTCTTGCCAATGGCGTTGGGCGGATAGGCGACCTTGGCCGGCTTGGTCAGCTTGGGCGCCTTGCTCAGCTCGCTGGCATCGATGGTGGGCCCCTTGTCCGTGGCGCTGATGCCCGCCTCCCCGGCGCGCCCTGCAGCTTCCTTCTCTTCCCTTGCGCCAGACTCTTCGGCAGCCTCAGCCGCGCCTGCGGTGGCAACAGACAACAGGGCCGCCAGAACACCGAGACGCCGCGCCCTCATGGCGTGGTCTCCGGCTGAGCGTCCGCGCTAGTTACTTCTTCGCCATCGGGCGCTCCGGCATCAGGGGCCAACTCGCCGCTATCGGCTTCCGGCGCGTCGGGCGCTCCCCCGTCAGGCCCTGAGTTGGTGTCGCCCAGGTGGACGACCCCGCTGGTCCAGGTCACGCCGTTGCGGCTGTCGTGAACCACCACAATGATGCGCGCAGAATCTCCGGCATAACCATCAAGCGTCGGGACATTCCAGGTGTTGTGCAGGGCCGCCGAGAAAGGTGCGATGGGATCGTTCGGATCCCCGCCCAGATATCCGGTGCGCGGGCCGCCTTGCGAATCGCTGCCAAAATCGCCGCACTCGGCGAACCAGTAGACGTTGAGCCGCTCCCTATCCGTGACGTTGGGGGGCAGATAGGGATTGTTGTGATCCTTGGGATCCTGAGTCGCGGGAGGGGGCAGGACTTGATTGGGATCTGGCAGGGGCTCGGAATTCGACAGATCCATGTCGATGCTGACTGGCGTATCGAAGTTGCGCAGGAT
>Ga0265342_10001892_pt1 | contig 18842 bp, 17 predicted proteins | sample 4CB327metaG_FD_203125 | JGI IMG/M metagenome (GOLD analysis project Ga0265342, IMG submission 203125) | Rhizosphere microbial communities from Carex aquatilis grown in University of Washington, Seatle, WA, United States - 4-CB3-27 metaG | ecosystem: Host-associated > Plants > Roots >...
TCCACCGTTCCTGCCCCATCTTGAAGCCAACATGAGCACGACAGAGGAACTCTGGTGGCTGGCCTGTCGCAGCCCAGAGAACATCGTGGTGAACCTGCCGGATATCGAGGACACTTTGCTCGCCGGTTATCGCCGGGGTTGACGCTGGAGCCGGTGGCTGCGCACGCGGGGATATCATCACCATCCCGCCCTTCGCAGCCAGCGTAGCCCGCATGAGCGTCCGCGAAATGCGGGACACAGACGTCCCGACCACCCCGACATTCCACCCTTTTGTGACGCCGATCACAGCGCAGTCGGCCTCCCTCCCCTAGCCTCAGCATCAACGAGGACAGACAGGAGAGATCGATGCGCAGCTCAATGAACACCGCCGCGGCTCCGTTCGCGCTGATGCGCGATTCCAGTCAGGATGCATGGCGCGACAGCGTAAAGGACGTCATGGCGGCCGTCCGGTCGGCACTCACCGCCACCCGCGCCTTCGGCGCAATCATCTTCAAGGCGCTGCACGATTCACGGCAGCTGCAGGCTGAGCGTGAGATCGCCCGCCACCGGCACCTGATCTCATCCATTCGCAAGTCACGCGAACCTTCTCCGCCGGGGATCCCATGATCATTCTGCAACAGCGATTTTGGCTGGCCATCGGCTTGTTGGCTTTTGCCGCCGCCCACGTGTGTGGGGCATCGATGCTGGCCGCGGTGTCCGGCAATCGCGACACGGCGATCGTTCTCACGCAGAGTGGTGATTGATCGATTGCGGTTGTTTCGGTTGTGGGTCGCATGATGCGCCCCACTGCACTAGCCGCCGCCCGCCATTGACGCGCAGGCAACTTCACCTCTCCCATAGGGAGAGGTCGACCGAGTGAAACGAGGGCGGGTGAGGGGTTACGGTCTCACGTGGAGCTAGGTCCCCTCACCCGGCGCGAAGACGCGCCGACCTCTCCCCAGCGAGGAGAGGTGAAGAACAGCACCCGCATCGCCCCGAGCGATATCGGCGGCGCCCAACGTCACTGCTGCTTCCTCTCCGCGCCGCCGCCCAGCACCCGCGTCCATAGCCCGATCTCGTCCTTGACGAACTGGTCGAAATACGCGGCGCTACGCCGCGCCGGCGGCACCACGTCGTAACCGAGGTCGGCGAAGCGCTTGACCGTTTCGGGATCGTCGAGCGCCACCGCCAGCGCCTTGTTGAGTTTTTCCACGATCGCCGGCGGCGTGCCCTTGGGCGCCGAGAGCCCGAACCAGACCGAGAGATTGAACGCCGGCAATCCGGCTTCGGCCGAGGTCGGAACCTCCGGCAGCAGCGGCGAACGCGTATCGCTGGTCACCGCATAGGCCTTGAGCGATCCGCTTTTGACGTGTTGCAGAATGTTGACGATCTGATTGCAGCCGAAATCCACGTTGCCGGCGAGCAGGTCGGTCGTTGCCTGCGGCGTGCCACGATACGACGCGACGGTCGGATGCACGTCGGCAAGCGCGTGAAACACCGAACAGGCGAGATTGGAAATCGATCCGACGCCCGCATCGGCCTCGGTGACTTTCTTTTCGTTCGCCCGCAGGTACGCGATGAAGTCCTTCAGGGTGTTCGCCGGCACCGCCTGGCGCGCAACCAGAATCACCGGCGAAATGTTGATCAGGCCGATCTGCTCGAAATCCGCCGAGCGATACGGCAGGTTCTCGTGCAGGAATTCCGCCGCCGGCAGCGTACCGGATCCGGAAATCACCAGCTGGTAGCCGTCGGGCGCCGCTTTCGCCACCCGGTTGGTGCCGACAATGCCGCCGGCCCCGGTGACGTCTTCGACGATCAGCTGCTGGCCGAGCGCCTTCGACATCGGCCCGACGATCAGCCGTGCGGTGGTGTCGGAAGGACCGCCGGGCGTGAACGGAGAGACCACGGTGATGGGCCGGTTGGGATAGTCCTCCGCCCATGCGTTCGGAACGAGGGCAAGGAACGCTGCGGCAAACCATAATGGCAGAGTTTTCAAAGCATCCTCCGTCGGCTCCTCGTTGGTGTTTGGAGCCGTTGCCGCTGATTAGAGCAGATCCCGGAGCGTGATGAAACCGAGGTGGGGCACCACCGCATAGGGCGGAAGTGCGGAGCGTATTCCGCCAATGCGCCAACAATCCCCGTCCGATCGGCGCAATACGCTGCGCACTTGCGCCCTACAATGTCCCAACAAAGACACTCGGATCCCGCCGTTGTTGATTCCGTCATTCCGGGGTGCGGGCGCAGCCCGCAAACCCGGAATCTCAAGAGGGTGGAAACGAGAGCAACTCCGCCCGATCCACCAGACCGGCGTCCCTCATGCGCGCACGTCGATATTGGTCATGGACGTGGCCCCGGAGGTTTCGCCGGTCGGCGAAGCTCGGCGATGCGCGCCGGGCTAACGCCTGACGCCGGAAGTTGGTTGTATGCGGACGCTGTCGGCAGCTTCCCGCGGCGTCCCTGGGACGCCAGATTATGCTCCAGGCGCTTGGCGATTTGCACATGCATGAACTGCTTCGCCTGTGCCGGATCCTGAATGTCCCGGGTGCGGTTGGTGTCGCGACTTGCCGGATCAGGATCCAGGTGCACGGATCCGTCCAGAAGTTCCCGCTGCATAGCGTCCAATGGCTGAGGCTGCACGGGAACGGTGACATCCGGTGTCTGTGTGCGCCATGTATGAGTACCGTCATCGATCAGGTATTTTTTCGTGAGCTTTGCAGCGTTCTTGTCGCGTTGCGTCAGAAAACCGCCAGGCAATTGGAGCGCATCGATGATTGATCCCGGTATCGTCGAGTGGCTGTAGACGGTGGAATCGATCGCTTGCTTGAACCACGGCGAAATCAGGATGGCAGGAACGCGCAGCCCGAGACGCTTGAAATCAAACGGCACGAGATAGGAAGGATTCGCGAGCCCCGGAATGCCGTCTGGAGATACGGCCGCCGGCGGCGGCACGTGGTCATAATACCCGCCGTGCTCGTCGAACAGCACGATCAGCAGGGTCTTCTTCCAGACTTCGGGTTGTTCGCGTAGCGCCGAGTAGACGTCGGCTACCAATTTCTCCGCGGGCCTGACGTCGGCCGGGGCATGCATGCTGTTGATCGGCTGTTGTGGCGAGCCTAGAAACGCCGGCGTGATGAAGGAATAGGTCGCGAGCTTGTCGCCCGCGACATCGCTCGCATAGTTGACGAACAAACTGTGGTTGGTCGTGTCAGCTTTTAAATCCGGGTAGAGTTGCAACACATCATTCTGATCGTGATAATAAATGCGCCAGGACTTCGTTGGGTCCGCGTTGATTCGATCGTAAAGCGTCTTGCACGTAAACTTGGGCTTCCAATCCGCATTGTAAGTGTAGCCTTGCGACGTCGCTGCATGGACAAAGGCCCGATTGGGCATCGTCGGACCGGGCACGTCGGCAAACCAGTGATCACAAAGAACAAAATTCTCCGCCAGGGTCGAGAGCACCGGCAACTGGACGGGATCGAAGCAATTCATCACCTGTTGCAGCTCGCTCGAAGTCGGTTTGCGCTTGAGGTCGTACTGCAGGGATGTCTCAAACGAGGCGACAAATCCGTTTAGCGCCGGTACGGCCGCCGCAACACTCGCGGATGGGTTGGTTTGCCCGAAAAGCTGCTCGTTTGTCTGTTTGAGACTGTGCGAGGGCCCATCGCCGATCGCGGTGTAGTCACCGCCTTTTCGCGACGAAGATTTCTCGCTGCTGGTGTCCCCCGGCTTCAGATAATTTGTAGCGCCAATGTCAGCGCCATTTTTGAGCAAGCCCTCTCCGATGCCCAGATATCCAAACAGATGATCGAAGGACCGATTTTCAAGCATGAGCACGACGTAATGGTCGAACAGCAATTTCGTCATGATACCCCCCTTGCGTTTGCCTAGGGCAGTTAACGCTTGACGATTAAGTTTTGCAATAACAACTGTGTGGATATCGACGAACCGAGTGCACGTAGTCGCGGAGGGCGGAAGTGCGGAGCGTATACCGCCGATGCGCCACCAATCCCCGTGCGGTCGGCGCAATACGCTCCGCACTTGCGCCCTACAATCGCTTTCGCGCCGCCCCGGAATGACGAACGCAGGGCACATCCAGCCACGCCTGCTGGCGACGAACCCGGATTGCGCTTCGCTTCATCCGGGCTACTGTTGCCGACCCAGTCCAAGTCAGGAGATCAACCCGTGCCGGGCAAGACCATCAAGATCCGCGCGAGCGAAGGCGGCGCATTCGATTGTTATCTGGCGGTGCCCGAGGCCGAAGCCAAGGTGCCGGCCGTCGTGTTCGCTGCCGCCGTGCATGGCGTCGATGCCGACCATCGCGAGATCGCCGACGAATTCGCCGCGCAGGGGTTCATTGTCGCGGCGCCCGACCTGTTCTGGCGCACGATCCCGGGCCCGCTCGGGCGCGACGACGATCGCACCGGCAAGCGCTCGCAACCGCGGCTCGACAAGCTCAAAACCGGCGAACGCGATATGGCGGACACCCTCGCGCATCTGCGCACGCTGCCGCAATTCAACGGCCGCGCCGCGACCATGGGCTTCTGCTATGGCGGCCCCTACGCCATCCTCGGGCCGAAGCGCCTCGGCTATGCCGCCGGCATTTCCTGCCACGGCAGCCAGATGCTGGATTTCATCGGCGAACTCGACGGCCTCAGCGCGCCGGTCTGCATCCTTTGGGGCGACCAGGACCACCAGGCGCCGCCGGCGGTGCTCGACGCTTATCGCGCTGTGGCTGCGCGCATGAAGAACCTCGATCTGCATATTTTTCCGGGCATCCTCCACGGCTACATGATGCGCACCAGCCCGGCGTTTGATCCGGCAACGCGCGATTTCTCGATGACGCGGGCACTGGCGGTGCTCGACGGCTTGCGGTGACGGGGCGGCGCAGTCGATTCAGAAAGGCTGTCATTCCGGGGCGGCGCGAAAGCGCCGAACCCGGAATCTCCGGCCGATTGAGCAATAAGCGCGCAACGTAGAATTTCGCTCGATGGATTCCGGAATGACAGCAATGATGAATTTGCCCGCAGCCGGAATACCCAGCATCAACGCGTTCCGCACGACCCGCCGAGTTCATCGGCGCTACCATGAGTAGAGCTTTGCCGAACGCGCCACGCGCGACAACATTCGGCTGACAGAGACTTGGCTCCACTCTAGAGTCCCCCTCGCCGGCTCGCATGCGGCGTGCAGCATGTTACTGCGCGCTGCCTGGAACCAAGAAAGTATCCAAGACCGTGTCCATGGATCGACGATTGTTCCTGCAGCTGGCGGCGGGAGTTCCGCTGGCATCGCTGTCCACCCGCGCATTGGCCGACACCACCTGGCCGTCGCAAACCATCACCATCGTGGTCGGCGTCGCGCCCGGCGGTCAGGCCGACATTGCCGCCCGGCCGGTGGCGCAGGCGCTGCAGAAAACCCTCGGACAATCGGTGATCGTGGAAAATCGCACCGGCGCCGGCGGCGCGCTCGGCGCCGCCTACGTGCTGCGCAACCCGCCGGACGGCTACAACATGCTGATGGCGCTGTCCGCAGCCGCGGTGCTGCCGGAGGCCGAGCGGGTGGCGGGACGCACGCCGCCCTACGAAATGTCGGACTTCGCACCGGTCGCGCGCGTGCTCGCCGATCCCAACCTGCTCGCGGTGCGCGCCGACTCGCCCTACACCTCCGTCAAGGATCTGGTCGACGACGCCAAGAAGCGGCCGGGTGACATCGCCTATGCCAGCAGCGGCGTGCTCGGCGGCGTGCACATCTGCATGGAGATGTTCTGCCAGGCGGCCGGCATTACGCTGCTGCACGCACCCTATCGCGGCGGCACCCCGGCGCTGACCGGACTGATGACCGGCGACGTCGCCGTCACCGCGCTCGGCGCCGCGCCATTGAAAGCGTTTGCCGACAGCGGCCAGCTGCGCGTGCTTGCGACCTTCGGCGCCGAGCGCCATGCGGCGTTTCCCAACGCGCCGACCTTCGGCGAACTCGGCTACCGCGACGTGGTGTTCTACGCCTGGGTCGGCCTGTTCGTGCCCAAAGCAGTGCCAGCCGCAGTCATGACGCTTCTGCGCGACGACATGCGCCGGGTCATGACCGACCCGGAAGTGATCGCGATCTACACCAAGGCCGGCAGCCCGCCGGCCTATTTGGACGCACCGGAATTCGCCGCCTATATCGCCCAGGACAGCGCACGGCTGATGAAGACCGTGCAGGTCATCGGCAAAGCGGGGTAACCCCTGCAACTGACCTCTCCCTGCGAGCGGGAGAGGTGAACGCAGATCCACCAACAGGACCCTTCCATGATTCCGCAGCACAAGCGCTATGGCTACTCGCCGATCGTCGACCGCCCCGATTATTCCTGGCCCGGCGGCAAGCGGCTTGCGTTCTGGATCGGCACCAATGTCGAGCTCTACGCGTTCGGCGTCGGCGTCGGCAACGATCCGGCCAAGCTCGGCGAGCCGCAGAACCAGCGCAATTTCGCCTGGCGCGATTACGGCAACCGCATCGGCTTCTGGAACCTGATGGATCTGTACGACGAGTTCAAACTGCCGGCCTCGCACGTGGTCAACAGCCTGCTGTACGATTTTCATCCGCGGCTGTTCGACCGCATTCGCGGACGCGGCGACGACATCATTGCGCACGGACGCACGAATGCCGAGCGCCAGAAAGGATTATGGGAGCTCGACGAAAAGCGCCTGATCGATGATTCCACCGATGCGATCCGCAAGCACGAGGGCGCGCCGCCCAAGGGCTGGCTCGGCGCCGCCGCGTCGGAGAACGCTACCACCTTGGATCTGCTGAAGGAGGCCGGCTACACCTATGTTCTCGACTGGCCGTGCGACGACCAGCCGATCTGGCTGAATACCCGCGCCGGCAAGATCCTGTCGATTCCCTATCCGGCCGAACTCAACGATGCCGGCGCGCTGATCTGGCGCCAGCATAACGGCCGCGAGTTCGCCGACATGATCACCGATCAATTCGACGAAATGGTTGAGCGCTCCGCCGACCGCCCGATGGTCTATTGCCTGTCGCTGCATCCCTACATTTGCGGGCAGCCCTACCGCATCCGCGCCTTGCGCGACGCCTTCCGCCACATCATGGGCCACAAACTGCTCGACCGCGTCTGGTTCACCCGCGGCAACGAGCTGGCGGATTATTGTTACACGCTGCCGGAGGGTTTGATCCCGTGAACGGGGCGTGTGGCGGCCCCAACGCAACGTCATTCCGGGGCGGCGAAAAAACGACCCACACAATTGTCATTCCGGGGCGACGCGAAAGCGCCGAGCCCGGAATCTCGGGCCGCAGCAGTAGCCCGCATGAGCGTCAGCGAATGCGGGGTCTCCCCGGATTGCGCTTCGCTCCAACCGGGCTACGCGCCCCTATCGTCCGGCCGCAAATGTGGGGCTTCCCTCTATCTCAAAATTGAGATATAAGATGCCGTGACTTGGCGCGTTGAAATCCTGAACGAAACGGTCGCCGCTGAAATCGCCGCTCTACCGGCGGACATGCAGGCGCGGTTCCTTCGTCTCGCCGAACGCATCGGTCAGGCGGGACTGGAAAGCCTGAGCGAGCCACATGTAAAACATCTGGAGGGGAAATTGTGGGAATTGCGGCTCACGGGCCGCGATGGGATTGCCCGCGCCCTCTATGTCACGGCGATCGGCCGCAGGGTCGTCGTGGTTCGGGCGTTCGTGAAGAAGACCCAGAAGACGCCGCGCGCCGAGATCGAACTTGCGCTACGGCGAGCAAAGGAGATCGTATGAGAATCCCCTTCGAAAAGCTCAAAGCCCGTCTGCTGGCCAACCCCAAGGTCAAGGCGCAATACGACCAGCTCGCTCCCGAATTCGAGATCTCTGCGGAGTTGCTGAGGGCTCGCCTGCGCGCCGGCTTATCCCAGGCCGACCTGGCCGCCCGCATGCGAACCAGCCAGTCCGCCATCGCCCGATTGGAGAGCGGCCAGACATTGCCGAGCACCAAGACGCTGTTGCGCTACGCCGAAGCGACCGGCAGCAAGGTCCACGTGCGGCTTTCGGCGGCGTAATCGGCGCAGCACGCGCCCTACCGCCCCGCCGCATAACCCTGCATGCCGCGCGGATTGGCGGCGGCGCGGCGGCGGCGGCCGACGCGGGAGGCCGCCGTCAGGCGGCCTTCCGACCAGTCCGGCCCGACCTCGATGATGTGGCCGCGGCGCTCCAGCTCCTTGATGGTCGCCGCCGGCAGCCGGCGCTCGACCACCAGCACGCCGGGACGCGCGGTGCGTGGCCAGAACGAGATCGGGAAATGTTCCGAGTGCCAGGCCGGCGCGTCGATCGCTTCCTGCAGATTGAGCTTGGCGTGCACGTGACGCAGAAAGAACTGCGTCGTCCATTGATCCTGCTGGTCGCCGCCGGGCGAACCCCAGGCGAGCGCGGGTTCCCCGTCGCGCAGCGCCAGCGTCGGCGACAACGTGGTGCGCGGCCGCTTGCCCGGCGCAAGCGAGGCCGGATGGCCCTCCTCCAGCCAGAACATCTGGCCGCGGGTGCCCAGGCAAAAGCCGAGTTCGGGAATCACCGGCGAGGATTGCAGCCAGCCGCCGGACGGCGTCGCCGAGATCATGTTGCCGGCGCGATCAACGATGTCGAAATGCACGGTGTCGCCGCGCACCTCGCCCATCCGCCCGACGGTCGGCTCGCCCGCCCCCATGCCGGCGGCCATGCTGATGTCCTGCGGCTTCAGCTTCACCACCGAACCAAAGCCTCCGACCGAGCCGGGCCGCAAGTCCAGCGACGCCTTGTCGCCGACCAGTTTGCGGCGCTCGGCATTGTAGGCGTCCGACAGCAGCGTCGCCATCGGCACGTCGACGAAATCCGGATCGCCGTAGAACTTCTCGCGGTCGGCGTAAGCAAGCTTGGAACATTCGACCAAGGCATGCACGAAATCCGCGCTGGTCGGATCGGTCCCGAGATCGAATCCCTTGAGCAGAGCCAGCTGCTGCAGCATCACCGGCCCCTGGCCCCACGGCCCGGTCTTGCACACGGTGTAGCCGGCGTAGTCGTAAGTCAGCGGCGCCTCCACATGCGCCTGCCAGCGCGCCATGTCGTCGGCGGTGAGTACGCCGCGGTGCGGCGAGCCGCTGGTGTCCATCACCTCTTGCGTCCGGCAGAAGCGGTCGATCGCCTCGGCGACGAAGCCGCGCGACCACGCCGCGCGCGCGCGCTCGATCTGCTGTTCGCGGCCGGAAACGCTTTCAGCCTCGCGCACGATGCGGGTGTAGGTCGCGGCCAGCGCCTTGTTGGTGAACAGCGTGCCGGTTTCCGGCACCTTGCCACCGGGCAGATACACCGCCGCCGAGGTCGGCCAATATTTGCGGAACAATTGCTCGACCGTCGCGATGGTGGCGTTGGCGCGCTCGACCAGCGGATGGCCCTCGGTGGCGTAGAAGATCGCCGGCGCCAGCACCTCGGCAAGCGTGAGCGTGCCGTAGTCGCGCAACAGCAGCATCCAGGTCTCGAACGTGCCGGGCACGCAGGCGGCCAGCAGGCCGGTGCCGGGCATCATCTCAAGACCGAGGCCGCGGTAATGCGCGATGGTCGCACCCGCCGGCGCCGGACCCTGGCCGCAGATCACCTCGCAGCGGGCTTTGCGCGTGTCGTAGAGAATGACCGGCACGTCGCCGCCCGGACCGTTCAAGTGCGGCTCGACCACCTGCAGCGCAAACGCGGTGGCGACCGCGGCGTCGAAGGCATTGCCGCCTTTCTCAAGCGTCGCCATGCCGACCGCCGTCGCGATCCAGTGGGTGGAGGTGACGACGCCGAACGTGCCTTCGATCTCGGGCCGGGTGGTGAACGGATTTGGATTGACGACGGTCATGGGGGCCCTGGGCTGACAGCGATTGAGGGCGGCACTTCACCACAGCTTTGGCGGCAAACCAATGGGCTTGCGGGCCTTGAATTGGGGCGGTCATTCCGGACCGCCGCAAAGCGGCGGATCCGGAATCTCGAGCAGCGGGACACTCGTACGACCAACGCCGGCGGCCCGATCGATTCCGGGTTCGCACTACGTGCGCCCCGGAATGACACCGGTTTTTATGTGCCCGTCATTCCGGGGCGGCGCACAGCGTCGAACCCGGAATCTCGAGCAGCGAGTCACTCGCCGCAAAGCTTACTGCGTGATCGTGTCGTACATCGTCCCAATTTGGATTAACCGCCTCGATCAATCCAATCTTCCAAGCCCGCCGCCATTTCTTGATTTCCTTTTCGCAGGTGATCGCGGTCGCCGGGTCATCGTAGATCTCAAACCACACCAGACGATTGACTGACGGTAGCGCGCGGAAAATCCCGGAACTGCCTTGCTCTTGTGTTCATGGATCCGGCGAACCAGATCGTTGGTGACGCCGAGATACAATGTTCCGTCCTTGCGGCTCGCCAGCAGATAGACGTAGTACGCCAAGCGATCACCGTGGTTTGATGGATTCCGGGTTCGCGCCTGCGGCGCGCCCCGGAATGACACCGGTTTTATTTCCCCCGTCATTCCGGGGTGACGCGAAGCGTCGAACCCGGAATCTCGAGCAGCGACTCATATGCACGTCCAACGCAAGTGGCCCGATGGATTCCGGGTTCGCGGGCTACGCCCGCGCCCCGGAATGACAAACTAAAATCGCGGCCGCGGATAAAACGTGTCGTACAATTCCGGGCGCTGCCATTGCCGGCCGAGCAGGCCTTGCTTGACGCCGCAGAGCTCCGAGGATCCGACCTCGTCGCGGGTTGAGCGCAGCATGCGCAGGCGATCGAGATTGACCTCCACGATCGACGTGCCGGCGGCGGTGCTTTCGAACAAAATCTCCTCCGGCCCCGCCACCATGGCGAGCCCGCGCTCGGCATGGTCGAACAGGTTCTGCGTCGTCACCACGATTGCGAGATTCTCGATCGCGCGCGCCCAGATCAGCGTGCGCCAGGTCGCCCACAGCCGGCCCTTGGCGACGCCCGACGGCATGAAGATCAATTCGGCGCCGCGCAGCGCCAGCGCGCGCGCCACCTCCGGCATATAGACCTCACTGCACATGGCAAGCCCGACCTTGCCGTGCGGCGTGTCGAACACCGGATAATCATCGCCGGCGACGTATTGAAATTCCCACGCCTTGCCGCCGGTATAGATCCACGGCCCGTGCGGATGGGTCCGGCGGTAGCCCGCAGTGCGCCCGTCGGAAAACGCCATGCAGGTGAGATTGTAGGCGGTGGCCGCGTTCGCATCGATCGGCTCGATGGTGCCGTACACCACGTGCACGCCGTGCCTGACGGCAGCCTCGGCGATACGCGGGCCCGGATCATAGGCCGCCGGCATCCGCCAGGGGCCGGGATAGGATTCCGGGAAGCAGACGAAGTCGGCGCCGTCGGCGGCGGCACGCGCGATGTGAGCGACGGCGTCGGCGACGTTGGCTTCATCCGCGCCAGGACGATGGGAGATCGGCTGAACCACGGCGATGCGAAAGGTCATGTGATCCTCCCTCGCGCGCTGTCAGGCTGAGGGAAGACCGGTCAGCCGCCCGGAATGATCGGCAGCAGCAGGAAGGACTCCTTGTCGCCGCCGGAATAGATCGTGTTGGTGCCGGTGTTGTAGTCGGCGTGATAGTGCGTGTAGTGCAGGCTGCCGACGCCGTCGCGCGGCTGGATGTCGAGCCGGATGCGGTGGCCTTTCTTGAACACCATCGACGTCGGCCAGATCTCGACTTCCACTTTCACCGCTTCGCCCGGCTGCAGATAAAGCCGGCGCTGATGCTTGTGATAAGGCCGATACGGGCGCGTCAACTCCGGATCGAGCTCGCGGTGCGAGACTCTGAGCCACCCCTTGGCGACGCACACCTGCTGGCCCTGCTGGCCGACCTCCCACACATCGTTGCCGTCGGCGTCGATGTTGCGCAGCGTCAGAAACAGATCCATGTCCTCGGTGGTGCTCGACACCCATAACGTCGCGGCCACCGGGCCGGTGACTTCGGTGTCGGCTATCATCGGCGGAGTATCGAGCGAAATCCCCATGCCGGCCTGCATGGCGCCGGAGGCAAGGAAGGTCGAAGACGCCGACGCCGAGCCGCCCTTGCTGGCGCCGCTCGCCGAATAGGTTCGCGACGCCTGCGCCTTCGGATTGGCGGTCACGAGATCGCCGGCGTTTTCCGCCCGGCCCGCCGCCGGCGCCGACAGATCGAGATGCAGCTTGGTCCATTGCGTGCGCTTGAGCGGCCATTCGTGCTCGGAGCGCCACTTGACCTCGCCGCCGCCCTGGCGGATCGCGAGCTTGACCGGCGGCTCGTCCATCACGCCGTTGTCGATGCCCTTGCACCAGTGATCGAGGAAGCGGAGCTGCTCGCGCCTGCCCTCCTCGGTGTAGAACGGATGCACGTGGGTGCCGGAATGAATGCGCAGCTTCTTGTGTTTGCTCGCCGCGCGCATGAACGCTTCGGTGTTGCCGCGCAGATGCAGCCCCATGCCCGACCAATTGCCGGCGGTGAGCATCGGCACGGTGATCTTTTCCCATTGCGCCTGCGCGCCGGCAAAGGCTCCGCTGTCGAGATTGTTGCGCAGCCACTTCCACAGCACGTTGGTCTGGAACGCATCGGGATTGTGCCGATAGGCGCGTCCGATCAGATGATGCGCCAGATGCGTTACGAACCAGTTGGTCATGAAATTGTTGAGCAGGCCGCCGTGGAACAGCGCGTCGCGATAGAGATCGGCGAACCCTTCCCACGGAATGATAGCCTTCAGCGACGGCGGCTGATGATTGGCGGCGAACCATTGATTGATGGCGAAATAGGAAATCCCGCTCAGCGCCACTGCGCCCGAGCACCACGGCTGGCGCGCCGCCCATTCGATGGCGTCATGAAAATCGAGCGATTCCTGGAACGACCACGGATCGGTCTGGCCCGGCGACTTGCCGGTGCCGCGGGTGTCGATGCGCACGCAGGCGTAGCCCTGCGGCACCCACCATTCCGGATTGACCGTCTCCCAATTCATCAGCGGATTGGGCTTTTCCTCGAGGTTCGCAGGCGGGATCCAGAGCTTGTCCTTCTGGTAGGGCCCGAGATTGATGATCGCCGGATAGCGCCCGTCATCCGCGGGCCGCAGCACGTCCGCCTTCAGGCAGGCGCCATCGCGCACCGGGACGTCGACGTCCTTGTCGACCACGATTCCAAGCGCCGGCTGGGCCGGCTTCACCTGCTGGTTCATGCGCGCGTCAGCCGGCTTTGATGCCGTGAAGGCCGTGCGAAGCGTCCTTCACCGTGAAGAACAGCACATCGTGATCGGGCGTCGCCTTGCCGGAATGCATGACGTTCGCCGGGATATAGACCAGCGAGCCGGCCTTTGCCTCGACATCCTTGCCGCCGACATTGGCCTTGAACGTGCCCTCCAGGATGTAGATCCATTGCTCGTTCGGATGCGAATGCGCTTCCGCGCCGGTGCCCGCCGGCATCCGCATCAGCGCGACGATCATGCGATCGCCCTCGACGCAGGCGCCGTTGGCCGTGGAGTAATCCGGCCCGCCCAGGATGTGGTTGGTCTTGGCGAGTTCGAACAGAAACTCGCCGGCACCGGCGCGCTTGGCGCCGGGCGTTCGAGCGGTCACGGTTTCTGCGGGCATGTCGGCGCCTTTCACGGATGGCAAAGAATGCGTCATGTCTGCGACGCGCGTGTGTTGCATCAAGCGATGGCTTTTACCTCTCCCATGGGGAGAGGTCGACCGAGCGCAGCGAGGGCGGGTGAGGGGTTACAGTCTCACATGAGGTAGGCCCCCTCACCCGGCGCGAAGGCGCGCCGACCTCTCCCCAACGGGGAGAGGTTAAACGAAGATCCTCACGCCGCCGCGGCCTTGGCGAGCTTCTGCAGCACGAAGTCGTAGTGGACGATGTAGAACGGCTCGTTGATGGTCTCGCCCGTCGGCGCTTTGCTGCCGGCCGGCTGCTTCACGAAATCGACGATCAGCGGTTCCTTCACGCCATAGACCACGTCGGTCTCGATGTATTCGCAGCCGCGCTGGAACAGATGCGTGACCACGCGGTGATAGCCCGGCGTTTCGATGCAGAAGTGAATATGCGCCGGACGCATCGGCGAGATGTTGGTCTTTTTCACAAGAGCCCCGATCGGACCATCCATCGGAATGGTGTAGCCGATCGGTGCGACGGTCCGCACGATATAGGAACCGTCCGGCTGGCTGCGATAGAGGCCGCGCATCCACGGCTCGGTGACATCGCGCTGAGCTTCATAGAGGCCCTCGCCGTCGGTCTGCCACAGGTCGAGGGTCGCATTGCCGACCGGCTTGCCGTCGAGATCGCGCACCTTGCCGACCACAAAGCAGGGAATCCCGGGCGCGTCCTTCGCCATGTTGGCGCCGTCCGCCATCGGCGGTGCATCCGCGATATGGAACGGCCCTTCCACCGTGGTCGGCGTCGCCCCGCTGGCCAGCCGATGATTGAGCGCATCGACCAGCATGCTGACGCCCATGACGTCGGAAAACAGAATGAACTCCTGGCGCTTCTCGTCGCAGATCTTGCCGATCGCGGTGAGGAAGTCGATCGCCTTGGCCCATTCCGGCTGCGTCGGCTCGATCTCGCGCACGAACGCATGCAAATGCTTGATCAGCGCGCCCATGACCTCGCGCAGGCGCGGATCGGGAATGTTCTTCCAGCGCTCCATGACGATGTCGGTCAGGTTTTCTTCGGTCACGTAGGTCATTGTCTTGGCTCCCGTAGACGTCTTGGCTCCAGTAGACGTCTTGGCTTCAGTAGACTTCGGCTCAAGCCGCTCCGATCTCGCGGCGCGCGATCCGTGCGCCCTCGACCATGGCCACCATTTTGGCAAAGGCAACCTCCCTTGGCAGATACTTCATTCCGCAATCCGGTGCGATGATCATCCGCTCCGGCGGCACATAGGGCAAGGCCCTCCGGATCCGGTCCGCCACCTGCTCCGGCGTCTCGATGGCGAGATTGGACAGGTCGATCACCCCGAGGATGATGGTTTTCGAAGCCAGCTTGTCCAGAATCGCATAGTCGAGCCTGGGTTGGGCCGCCTCGATCGAAATCTGCTGCGCCTTGGAGCGGTCGAGCTCCGACAAAAACGAATAGCCGGCCGGCTTGTCGTGCACGACGGCGGCGTAGCCGAAGCACAGATGCACCGCCACGGTTCCCTTGACCCCGGCGAGCGCGATATCGAGCGCCTGCAACCCGTAGGCGCGGGCCTTGTCCGGATGCTGCTGCATCCACGGCTCGTCGACCTGCACGATGTCGGCGCCGGCGGCGAACAGGTCCTTGATTTCGGCATTGACCGCTGCGGCGTAGTCCATGGTCATGGCTTCTTCGTCGCCGTAGAAGTCGTCCTGGACCTGTTTTCCCATGGTGAAGGGACCGGGCACCGTCGCCTTGATGGTGCGATCGGTACTGGCGCGCAGGATCACGACATCGCGGGCTTCGACCGCACGCAGCCGCCGGATCTTGCCGACCACGCGGGGCACCTGAATAGGCTTGCCGCTGCGGTTGATGGTGGTGCCGGGATTGTCGATATCGATCCCTTCGAGTGCGGTGGCGAAGCGGTTGGAATAGCTTTCGCGCCGCTGCTCGCCGTCGGTGACGATATCGAGCCCGGCCCGTTCCTGGTCGCGCACTGCCAGCAGGGTGGCGTCATCCTGCGCGGCTTCGAGAAACTGCGGCGCGACCTGCCACAGATCTTCCGCCCGCACCCGCGGCACCTGCTTGGCGAGCCTCTGGCGATCGATCAGCCAATCGGGCTGCGGATAGGAGCCGACCAGTGACGTCGGTAACAGCATGGCGGACCCAACTTCCGGTTCGATGTTTCCAACATCTTGGATTCAAGATCCTGGATTCAAGATCCTGGATTCAAGATCCTGGATTCAAGATCTTGGATTTAAGATCTGGATTCCAAGATCCGGGATTTCAGCATCTTGGGCTTCAAGATCTTCAGTTCCAGATCGTCACGGTCGTCGCGACGATCGTTTCCTTGCTCACTCCGCCGTGGCCGGCAACCCGGCGGCGCCGACCACGGCCACGCAAACCTAACGCAAACGATATTCCAGCACGACGCCTCGTCCCGTTTCGCGTCATTCCGGGGCGCGGGCCTAAGCCCGCGAACCCGGAATCCATTGGGCGTCATCCCTGCTGCTCGAGATTCCGGGTTCGGCGCTTTCGCGCCGCCCCGGAATGACCGAGTTAAACATCCGCGCCCCGGAATGACGGCTTGAAACCGACCGCCTACTTCGCCTTCTCGTAGGGATAGATCAGCTCCCCCGATTTGAACTTCGGCGGATACAGCACCACCTCTTTCGACGGATCGCGGACATCGTCCACCGTATTGCCCTTGATGTTCTGGAACTGCACCGCGATCGTGCGCTCCTCGGCCCATTCGCCCTTGGGACCGAACTTCACGTCCCCGACCACGGTCTTGAAGGTGGTCTTGCGGATGTAGTCGGCGAGCTTGTCGTCATCGAGACTCTTGGTCGCCTCGATCGCGTCCTGCAGCACCTGCTGGCGGGCGTAGGCCCAGACCGGCATATAATAGCCGAGCGGATCGACGCCACCTTCCTTCGCCGCGCGTTCCTGGTACTTCTTCAACAGATCCATCGAACCCGGGAACTGCATCGAGGGCACCGGCAGCCAGGTGTCGTAATTGACCACGCCGTTGAGCAGCGGTCCGAGCTGGGTCTTGAACACCGTCGCCTGCAGGCCGACCATCGCGCCGCCCCACATTTTCGGCTTGAAGCCGATCTCGTTCACCGCCTTGATCATGCCGACGGTGTCGAGCGGATAGGAGCACACCACGAACAGGTCCGGATTGGCCGCCTGCACCGCGCGCACGATCGGCGCGAAGTCGGCGGTGGAGGGCGGATAGGACTTGTTGTAGACGATCTTGAGCCCGGCCTTCTTGGCGTTCTCTTCGGCGCCCTCGCAGGCGTTGCGGCCGAACTCGGCATCGGCCGAGGCGATCGCGATCGTCTCCGGCTTCGGAGTTTGCGCCACCGCGACACTGAAGAACCCGCGGGTAAACGCCGGCTTCGGCGTCGGGCCGTTGGGGATCATCGAGAAATATTTCGGATAGTCGAAGGTGTCGTTGATGCCGGTGCCGAACAGGCTGAAGAACATCCGCTTGCGCTCGATCACCAGCGGCATCGCCGCGGCGATCTGGGTCGAGGCGTAGCCGCTGACGATGAGGTCGACCTTGTCGACGTCGAGCAGCTTCGCATAGATCGCGGGAACCTGGGCCGGACTGCTCTGGTCATCGTAATAGACGAGCTTCACCGGGCGCCCGAGCAAGCCGCCCTTGGCATTGACCTCGTCCTCCCAGATCTGCATTGCGAGCAGCGACATCTTGCCGTTGGCGGCGAGCGGGCCGGTCAGCGACATCCCGAGCCCGATCCGGATCGGGTCGGCGGCCTGCGCCGACAGCGCGACCAGCGCCAGCCCGCAGGCGGCGAGCGACGCCTTCACCCAATGACGGAATCGTCCTGACTTCGATCGACGAGCCATGATTCTCCTCCCAAGCGCGTTCTTGAAGGCGTATGGCGCGCGCATCGCCCGAACCTGTAACCAAGCCTAATGCTATCAGTCGCCGGCGCGGCGGCGTCAAGAGAGCTTGCGGAATTCAGTTTATGATGCAATGCGCGCCAGTCTGTCGCAGAACGACATCAGCCGACAGAGCGACATTATAGTGAGGCCCGGCACGCCTTGAAACGGGACTTGATAATGGGCCTTGGCCCAACCGGCGGGACAGTCAAAGCCGGGGCTGCAACCGGGTTCAGCCGGTCCAGAGCTCGCTGAAACGGGCGGCCACCACGTTGTCGTAGGGCGCCTGCCCCTTGAGGATGCCGACATCGCGGGCGAACTGGTTCATGCCGGCGACGAACTCCTTGGAGATCGATGCATCATAATAAGGCAGGTCGCGGCGGATCAGCTCGGCGATCAGCTCCGCCTCCGACGGCGGAAACAGCTTGCGGCCGATCGCGGTGGCCAGCGTGACATCCTTGCGCAAGGCCGCATGGGTCTTGACGATCGCGCGGACCGCCGCCGCCGCGGTCTGCGGTTCGCGCGCGATCAAGGCATCGGTGGTCGCGATCGAGGCCATGGTGTAGTTGAAGCACGGCTTCGGCCCATCGCCGCGGCGCACATCCAGCACCACCTGGCCGACCCCGCGCCGGACCGCCACTTCGGCGCCCATGCCGTTCGCCCAGAAGCCGTCGATCTTGCAGTCCTCCAGCGCCTTCGCCGCCGTCACTCCGAAATTCACCCCGGCGCCGAGCGAGCCCGGCACCGGCGCGATCCGCACCGCATCGCGCGCGAGATCGATCCCGGCCTCCTGCAGCAGCCGCCGCAGCCCCATTTCCACCCACGGCGCAGCGCCGATGCTGCGGCCCTTGACCACGCTGACGTCGCCGCGCTTGGCGGCGAAATCCTTATGCATGACCAGGAACCAGTACATGCCCTGCGCCTGCGCGCAGAGCAGTTTCACCCCCTGCCATTGCGGAAACGCCGCCAGCGCCGAATGCGCCGACCCCGCGACAAAATCCACCCGGCCGTCGCGCAACGCCTCATAGGCCTTGTCGACCGGAAAGATCAGTTCGAGTTCGACATCGAGCCCTTCCTGCTTGAACATGCCAAGCTCGATCGCCGCGATCGCGGGGAAGTAGGAATTCGAAATCATGTCGGGCACGGCAAGCTTCATGGTCGCTCCGGGTCGCCTTGGCGTTCGAGAAAGAATGTCCTGATGATCTGCGGCGCTCGCTGCTTCACCTCTCCCACAGGGAGAGGTCGACCGAGCGAAGCGAGGGCGGGTGAGGGGTTACGGTCTCACTTGGGGCTAGGGGGGGGGGGCGGGGGGCCCCGCCGGCCCGCGCCCGCCCGCACCCCC
>Ga0265342_10001894_pt1 | contig 18826 bp, 14 predicted proteins | sample 4CB327metaG_FD_203125 | JGI IMG/M metagenome (GOLD analysis project Ga0265342, IMG submission 203125) | Rhizosphere microbial communities from Carex aquatilis grown in University of Washington, Seatle, WA, United States - 4-CB3-27 metaG | ecosystem: Host-associated > Plants > Roots >...
TGTGCCGCGGTAGAATGCCTCCGCACCGCCATCGGCGACTTCACGCAAAGTGCGTGCCAGACCGGGATTGCGAAAGATCTCCCCGGGGCGAGGGCCTCTGCCGTCAAGGGTCAAGGCCCGGCCTCCGGCAGAAATGGCAAGCTGAGCCGCGGCGCCCCGGCTCCAATAGTACGAGGTGATGGGAGAAACGGGGAAGCCGTCCTCGGCAAGCCGGATGGCCGGAGCAAGGACCGTGGCCAACGGCATCGTTCCGTGACGCTCGACAAGATCGCACCACCCCGCGCACGCGCCGGGAACCGTGACCGTGTGTGCGTGATAGGGATTGCGAAAGGTGTCCCCCTCCGCAAGGCCCTGGCCAAGCACGAGCTCGCGTGTCAGGCCGGCCGGCGATCTGCCGCTTCCGTTCAGCGCGGTGATTTTTCCTGTGGCGGAATCGAAGTACAGCGAGAAGCAGTCTCCGCCGATGCCGGTGGAACACGGCTCGGTGACATTCAACGCCGCAGCCGTCGCCACGGCTGCATCAGCCGCATCACCTCCGGCCATGAGGATGGAAAGACCCGCTTGCGATGCCAGAGGCTGGCTGGAGGCAACGGCCCCGCGTCGCGCGAAAACGGGTGAGCGGCGGGATGTGAAGGAAGAGGAGGAAAGATCGCTCATGCGTAAAGCCCGTCGGCACCGTACCCCGCGATAGTGGAGAAGTCAACGCCCGGTGTTTCTTGATGAACCACCGCGAAGAAGCTATCTTTGTTGCATGCCCGAAAGCGCTCCCGGTCTTCTCGATGTATTCGGCCCCGTCATGATCGGCCCGTCCAGCTCCCATACCGCCGGTGTCGCTCGTATCGCCTATCTTTCCAGAAGGATTTTTGCCCATCCCCTCGCCGGGGCGCGGGTGAGCTTTTACGGTTCCCTGGCGCGCACGTACCGAGGCCACGGATCGGACGCGGCGGCCATTGCCGGCCTCCTGGGCATGATGCCCGACGACGAGCGCCTGGGCAGCGCACCCGCGCTGGCCGCCGCGGCAGGGCTCGCCGTGGAGATCGTGGCGGTCTTCGACGGACCGGCGCGTTACCATCCCAACACTGTCGTCATCGAGCAGTGGTCGGAGGATCATTCCTTGCGGGTTCGCGGCGCCTCTGTTGGGGGTGGAGAAATACTCCTGCAATCCGTTGCCGGTTACCAGACGAGTCTCGACGGATCACTCCATGCCCTGCTCGTTCTCCATCATGACGAGCCGGGCGTCATCGCTCACGTCGCCACGGTGCTGGCGGGCAAGGGAATCAACATCGCCTCCCTTTCCTCGCACCGCAAGGACAAGGGCGATGAGGCGCTCATCGTCGCCGAGATGGATGTCGCCGTGCCCGCGGAGGTATGTGACCTCGTGCGGTCCGTTCCCGCGGTGCGCGAGGTCGTTTCCATCCCCGCCGTCATGGCGTAAAAGAGGAACGCGATGATTTGGAAATTCTCGACATCAATTGAGCTGCGCGCGCGCATAGCGGAATCCGGCCTGACACCTGCGGAGTTCCTCGTCGCGCGCGAGGCCTTTTCATTGGGCAACGATGCTTCGCAGGTGCGTGCGGAGCTCGCGCGGCGGATCGTCGTGACTCGTCAGGCCATCGACAAGGGTATCGCTCATCCGCAGCGCTCCATTTCCGGTCTTACCGACGGAGCGGGGGCGCGCATGGCCGGCTGCGCGACCCTGCCCGTGCACGACGATCTCTTTTGTCGCGCGCTGACCTATGCTCTGGCGGTGAGTGAGGTCAACGCGTGCGGGGGCAGGATCGTGGCCATTCCCACGGCCGGCTCCTGCGGGATCGTGCCCGGGGTGCTCTGGGCGTGGCGTGACACGCGTGCGCCGGAGTTGCAGCCCTGGTCCCCGGAATTCCAGGATGCTTACGTGATCGCCTCGGCGGTGGGGATGCTGATCGCGGCACGGGCGACACTTGCCGGCGCGGCAGGGGGGTGTCAGGCCGAATGCGGCGCCGCGGCCGCAATGGCGAGCGCCGGACTTCTCAGCCTCATGGGCCACGGTCTCGATGAAGCCCTTGACGGGGCTGCGTTGTCGCTCAAAAACTGTCTCGGCCTGGCCTGCGACCCCGTGGCGGGATTGGTCGAGGTACCGTGCGTCAAGAGGAACGGATTCCTTGCAGCCAATGCCCTCACGGCCGCCAGTATGGTGGAAGCGGGCATTCACTCGGCCATCCCCTTTGACGACGTGGTGGACGCTCTGAAGTCGATCGGCGATTCGATGCCTTCGTCCATCCGCGAAAGTTCCGAGGGGGGACTCGCCGCGACGCCGACAGGACGCGCGTGGAAAGAGAAAATGGGCGCCGGGGCATAGAGTCAGAGCGGCGTCGGATACGTGTCAGGCGCCAGCCTTGTTCAGGAGCTCAAAGCTCCGCTTGTTCGCCTCGTGAAGCTGCTTGAAGACTGAAAACCCCTTCTCGTAGATATCGCGGGTGGCCGCGTTGGGATTGTAGGTTTTTCGCACGAGTACCATCTCCGAGGCGGCTTCGAAGCTGGGGATGCTTCCCAGAGCGATGCCGGCACCCAGCGCGGCGCCCGCCGCGCCGGCGTTCTGCGGATTGGCCATGGCTTCCACCTTCTTGCCCGTGACATCGGCAAGCACCTGGCAGGTGCCGTCCGCGACGGCTCCCCCGCCGGCAAAGCGCACCCGCGAGGTGGTGTATGCGCGCTGCTCGATGCATTCGAGAATCCATCTCTTGTGATACGCGATGCCCTCCACGACCGCCCTGATAAGCGCCCGCTTCCCCGTGTCCAGGCCGATATTGAAGAACATGCCGCGCGCGTATGGATCCTCGAAAGGGGAGCGATTGCCGTGGAGCCATGGCGTGAAGATGGCCCCGCCGCTTCCCGGCTCCGTCTCCTGCACGACATGGTCCAGGTAACCCAGCAGCGAGGTGAATCTGCCTTCGGGTGCCGCGTCCACGCGGCGGGCATCCAGGTACACTCCGATCTCGTCCATCGCTAGATGATCGCGCACCCACTCCATGCACTTGCCGGAGGTTTCCTGCTCTCCGATGTAGTTGAACGAGCCGGCTCGCGCGGCCACGAGCGGGCCGATGAAGTGATCGAGGTCGACGCGCCGTTTGTCGATGATCTGGGTCACCCAGCCGGAGGTCCCGACGTACACGTGTGTGTCTCCCGGAGCCACGCACCCGCACCCTAACGCCATCATCGTCACGTCGCCGCCGCCGCCGACAACAGGCGTGCCGGCTGCCAATCCGAGCTCGCGCGCGGCCGCCTCCGTGATCTTTCCCGCAATCGCCGTGCTTTGAATCACCTCCGGCATGTGCCGGGGGTCCACACCGAATTGGGCGAGAAGCCGACGGCTCCACGCTCCGCGATTACGCCGCGTGTCGTAGAGGAAGGTGGCATTCGCGCTGTCGGCGGTCATGAGGAAGCGACCCGTGCAGCGGAGAAGAAGGTACTCTTTCACGTCGAGCCATTTGTGCACGCGGGCAAAGACTTCCGGCTCGTTTTCACGGACCCATGCGTATTTCCAAACCGGGTCTTTCACGCTCGCCGAGGCTCCCCCAGTGAGAAGAATGGAGGAGAGGAGGCGTCGCGCGTTGAGCCCCGCGATGCGAAGTCCGCTTGCCATGCCCCGACGCCACTGCTCCACGGCTCGTTGATCCATGTAGCTCATGGCGGGCCGGAGCGCTTTTCCCTGTTCATCCACCAGGACGAGGCCCTGCATCTGGCAGCAGAAGGACACCGCCTGGATCGCGCTGGGCGGCGTGCCCGTCCGCGCGAGCACCTCGCGCGTGGACTCGATCATGGCCTGCCACCAATCATTGGGATTCTGCTCCACCCCGCCGCCGGGCAGGAGGGTGAGTGCGTAGGAGTGCGAGGCGCTGGCCAGGAGAGAAAGGGTCCCGTCCACGGCGAAAAGGCACGTCTTTGCGCTGGTGGTCCCGATATCGTAGGCGAGAACGAGAAGCGGCTCACCCATCGCGTGGTTCCTTGTTCTTGCGCGCGTACTTGCGTAAGTAGTATTGGTGCATGAACGATGCTTCCAGGTGGTTGATGGATTTTGCCCCGCCGATAAAGTCCGCCTCGATATAGGCGCGACACGCCTTTTCGAGGATCACGCAACAGGTGAAGGCTTCGTCCAAATCGCGGCCCAGACAAACCGCCCCGTGATTGGCCAGAAGCGCCGCGTTGCGTCCGCGCAACGCGCGCATCGTTACCCGTACGATTTTTTTCGTGCTCGGCAGCGCGTACGCCGCGCATCGCACACCGGGGCCGATGATCTGTGCCATGTCGTCGAGGATGGGAGGCACGTTGCGTCGGGTGGAGGCCACCGTCGAAGCGTTCATGGAGTGCGTGTGGATGACCGCCTCGATGTCGGGTCGGGCGGCATAGATCGCGGCGTGCAGCCTCCACTCGCTGGAGGGCTTCTTGCCCACGAATCGGCCGTCCGTCAGCGAGACCTCGGGAATATCGGATGGCGTGAGCTTCGTGTAGTCCTCGGCGGTTGGCGTGATGACCATGCGCTCCGTATCGATCCTGACACTGATGTTGCCCCACGTACCGGCCACGAGATTATTTTCCAGGAGCTTACGCCCCATGGCGCAAATGGCCGTCTGCGCGCTCAGAAGATCCATGGCTATGCCTCCACGTTCTGAAAGACCCGGTCGAATCGCGCCACCGCGTCGTCGATCACCGCGTCGGTGTCCGCCGCGCTCGTATACATGCGGCTTCCCGCCAGCGTGACGACGCCTTCCGCCATGTAGGCGGCGCCGAACTCCTCCATCATCGTCTTGCGTTCCTTGATCTCGCGCAAGACTCGTCGAATATGGAGAAGATCGAGCGAGATGAACATGCCGCCGGCCGTCTCCAGGTGGCAGATGGAGCCTTGATTGTAGGCCACGTACGGGAGGCCGCGTTTCGTGATCAGATCACGCAATGCCTCGTTGAGGCGGTCGCCGGCCCGTCCGGCGATCTCACACGCGTTGGTGCGTTCGATCTCTTTGATGGTGAAGTAGCCGGCGGCGGCGCTGAGGGGCGTCGCGGCCAGGGTTCCGCCGCAATAGGCGCGCTTTTTTCCGCTCTCGATTCCGGCGGCGAGCCTTTTGATCAAATCGGCGCGTCCGCCGATGCCACCCGCGCCCGGGAAACCGCCTGCGATGATCTTGCCGAATATGGTGAGGTCAGGCGTTATGCCGAAATACCCCTGCGCGCCGCCCAGACCAACGCGGAATCCCGTCACCACCTCGTCGAAGATGAGAAGGGCGCCGTACTTGTCGCAGAGTCGGCGTACCCCGGCATTATAGTCCCGGGACACCGGCCGGGTACCGCTTTCCGGCCCCAAGGGTTCGACGATGACCGCGGCGGTTCCGCCCCGCAAACGATTGACGGCCAGAACCCTTTCCAGGGACCCGAGGTCGTTCGGCCGCGCCTCAGTGGTGTGCCGCGTGCTGGCGCGGGGGATGCCGTGCGCCTCGAATCGGCGCGTCCCGGGAACCTTGAGGCTGTAGACCATCTGATCCGACCAGCCGTGATAGGCGCCGCCGATCTTCACGATCTTGGCTTTTCCCGTTGCCAACCGCGCCAGGCGGAGAGCGGCCATGACGGACTCCGTACCGCTGCCGAGCATTCGAAACATTTCTACGGCCGGCATCTGGCGGCGTACCTCCTTTGCCAGGCGGAGCTCGAACTCGTGGAAGAGACCCGTGGAAGGTCCGCAACGATTCAGGACATCGATCACCTGTTCACGCACGGCGGCGGGATTGCTGCCGAGAATGGTGGGTCCACCGGCCTGCAGGAAATCGATATAGCGATTTCCGTCGCGGTCGTAAAGATAGGCGCCATCGGCCCGGTCCACCACAATGGGGAATGGATAGTTGAAGGCGAGGTTGTGCTGGACGCCGCCGGGAATGAATTCTTTCGCCTCTGTAATGATCGCCTTTGAAGCGGCGCACCTCTCATCGAAAAGCCCCAGGTATCGCGTCATGGCATCTCGTCGAACAGGTCGAGCCGGCAGTTTCATCAACCGATCTATCTGGCCGTAAATCTCAATGGCATCCGGGTAGTGCGTTATTGAATAACCCATATTGGCTCCTCGATATTCGAGAGTGAGCGCTCGCTCTTTGATTTCAGAGTACCATATTCTGCTGGAATTGCAAGCAATTTCATATGAGGGTAGTATGTGATCAAATGGGTGATAGTCACTACACACCGACTTTCGAAAGACTTCCGGAGGAAAAGAAGAAACGGCTGCTCACCGTGGCAAAAAAGGCTTTTGCCGAAACGGGCTTTGCCGCTACAAGCATCAATTTTATCGCGGCGAGTGCCGGCATCAGCATCGGGTCGCTCTACAAGTATTTCCGTTCGAAGGAAGACCTTTTTCTCACCATCATCGAGCAGGGGCGCGATCTGCTCGAAGAGGTTCTCGGAGGGATTGTGAATGCGCCAGAAGCGCTGCCGGCGAAGATCGAGCGCCTCCTCCAGGCGGCGGTGAGCTACTCGGAAAAGGATCCCGATTTCGTGAGTATCTATATCGATTGTACGACCCAGGGGCTTGCCGCGTTGGCTGCCCGGCTTTCCAAAAGCATAGAAAGCATCGCCGCCGAGGCTTACCGAAAGGTGATCATGGAGGCCCAAGGGCGCGGTGAGATCGATCCCGCAATGGACCCGGGGCTCGCCGCCTTCTGTTTGGACAACCTGCTGCTCATGCTGCAATACTCGTTCGGCTGCCGCTATTATCGGGAACGGCTCGCACTGTTCGCCGGACCCGGCGCGTCGGCGGATCCCGCTCTGGTCATCACCACGACGGCGGCCTTCATATCCCGCGCCCTCGGGTACCGCGCCGCCGCTACTTCTGCCCGGGACACTTAGGCGAAAATGACGGACGGCGCCGAAGAGCCCGTTGGAGCCCTTCACGCCCACTCGGATCCCGAATGTGTCGATGACGCCGGAGGCCGGTGTGCAGACCGCGAGGTACAAGAGCATGAAGAGGTACGATCAGATTTTCTAGCCCACGAAGATGCTAGAGTCTTTGGATATCGAGGCAGTCGTTTCGCCGCAGAACAAAATGAATGTCGCTGTGTACGGGTGGGTCCTGCCGATATTCGAAAATGTCCATCTGATTCTACCCGACAGAATTGCCCTCATACGAATGCACCCCAGCGGGTTCTGAAAAGACTGTAACTTCTCTGTTTCAAAAAAAACTACATATGGAGTCATCCCCCCTTCATCCAGAATGGTACGTGATACCGTTCTGGTGGGATTGCGGAGGGAGGCCTGCGTCGATTGAGGGCCACTATGTTCGTCAACGAAGCTTCTGCCAGCCAAGGTTCTCCAAGTGCTTTTCATCCATAGCCGTCCCACCCTCGACGATTCCCCGGCTCAGCGTTGCGAGGCTGCTCGGGAGGAAGGCTGCAGATGATCGATTTGCATAGGACGACTCATTTTGCCACGGTGCTCGTCTTTGCGGTGGCAACGGCCATTGCGGCCCAATCGGCAAAAGTGGCTGTGATCGGGGCACCGGCCGCGGGGGGAGCGCCCTCGTCCTTGGCAATCGAAATGCAGCCGGCTTTGGATATCCCTCTCGTTGCAAGCGCCGACTACTTCACCTTGGGGGGAGCGGTCGATCTCAATATCACGTACCACTTTTCGAATTCGCCTTTTTCTCTTTTGGGAGGAGCGGAGTACTGCTACACCCCAACCCAGGGGCCGAAGTCCTTGTCGCTTTCCGCGGCACGGTTCGGTGCCGGAGTAAATCTCCCGATGGCGTCGTTTTTGAGCTTGTACGCTAATGTCTTCGGCGGCATTTATTTCGCGACCTTCAATGACCTCTCGCTGTCGGCCGTCAACCCCTACCTTGCGGGGGGTATCGGGCTACAGTTTCAACTCGGCACCCATTTCGCGTTGACAGCCGGTGCACAGTACAAAAGCTACTTGTTGCTATGGCAGGGGTTGAGCGCTGGAATTGGCACATCGATCATTCTGGGCAAGGGAAGCGCGGGTGCGACACCGGGGAAGGGCGCAACGCCGTCCGGTTCCCCAAAGATCGAATTTTTGTCCACCTTCGCGCCTGCATTCCCTGTGTTCTACAAATATTACGACGAGCATCCGATTGGAATGCTCCACATCAATAACCTTCTGGGCGTTCCTATCTCGAACGTCAAAGTTCAGTTCTACGTCAAGCAGTACATGGACGAGCCAAAAGAAGTCGTCCTCCCGGGTCAGCTTGCTGCTGGCTCCGGCGCCGACATTGGAATCCTTGCCCTCTTCACGGACTCTATCCTCAACATTACTGAAGGAACGAAAGCGGCGGCATCACTGGTCATTTCCTACGACGCGAACGGACAAAGCTACGAAGAGAAGAAGATCGAGACGGTGAGCTTTCTCGGTCGAAACGCCATGACCTGGGATGACAACCGCAAGGCCGCAGCCTATGTGACGGCCAAGGACCCCGCGGTGCTGCAATTCGCCCGAAGCGTCACAAGCAAGATCCGCCAATCCGAAACACGATCCATTGACGAGAACCTTCAGGCCGCCATCGCGCTGCATGAAGCCCTTGACCTCTATGGCCTTGACTATGTGCCCAATCCCATCACCCCGTATTCTCAGGCGTCTGCGAAAAAGGATGTGATCGATTTTCTTCAATTCCCCCGCGAGACTTTCCGGTACAAGGCCGGTGACTGCAGCGACATCTCGATTCTCTACAGCTCGCTCCTCCAAGCGGTGGGGATCGATACGGCGTTTGTGACCATACCCGGTCACATCTTCGTCGCGGTAAGCACAGCCCTTTCGCCGGAGCAAGCAAGCGACGCACTCATTCCGGCCAGCGAGTTCATAGCCTACAAAGGCAAGGTCTGGATCCCCGTCGAGATCACGATGCGCCACCGAGGCTTCTTGAAGGCATGGGAGTTGGGAGCCAAGGAATGGAACGAGAATAACCCCAGAGGCCAAGCGGGATTCTATCCAATACAAGATGCATGGATTGCCTATCAGCCCGTCGGATTGCCCGGGGCGTCGAGCGATGTGCAGCCGCCGAGCACCGATCAGGTCATGTCGGCTTACAAAGAGGAAGCCACGAGATATGTCGATTCGGCAATCGGTCCAAAGATCGCGGAGTTGCAAGCTGAAATACAAAAGCCCGACAACGTTTCCGCCATCAACAAGCTTGGCGTGATCTATGCCCGTTTCGGTCAGCCAGACAATGCGGAGGCGCAATTCAGGGCCGCCCTCGCGGTGCGGGAATACTTGCCGGCAATTCTCAACCTTGGAAATCTCTATTTCATACGCGAAGACTGGCAGAAATCGCTTGCATATTATCAGAGGGCACTCATCAAGGACCCAAATAGCTGCCATGTTCTTCTCGCGATTGCGAAGACGGATCAGCAGCTCGGGAAAACGGACGACATGATGCAGAAATACAATCAGGTGAAAAAGATCGATCCCGGGCTTGCCGAGCAATTCGCGTACCTGAGCGGGGGCGCAGAGACAGGAAGCAGAGCCACGGACGTCGGCACAGAACGCTCCGCGGTCATCTGGGAAGTTGAATAAGTCATGGCAAGGACGAGTGTAACGACATCGGGCTTGTTCGCGCTTTTCTCACGTGCGGCTTCGAAGAACGTGGATGAGGTCGCCGCGGAACCTGCCGGGAGTCTGTGAACGGGGAAACAACCATGCGCAAAGTAGCATCGAAATGTCGGAATGAAAATGCGGGGCCTTCCCCGCGGTCGCCAAATTATCTGCGGATTTTCCTCGCCGTGATTGAGGCTCTTGCGGTTGCATCGTGCAACAATACATCGCTCCTGACGGAGGTGAAAGCGGAGGTTGCGCAGGCAAAGAACCCACTGACCCTGGCTGTGATCTACGACCCCAACGGTGCCACCATTGGAAGTGTGCCGTCAGACGGCAAGAGCTATGCGCAAGGAGCCACGGTCACCGTGCTCTCTGTGGGCACCCTCGTCAGAACGGGTTTTACCTTTGCGGGCTGGAATACGCAAGCCAACGGTGGCGGTACCACGTATCAGCCAAGCCAAACGTTTTCCATGGGAATGTCGAGTGTCACTCTCTACGCCATCTGGACTCCTTTGCCCAAATACACTCTGACCTACGACGGCAACGGTAACTCAAGCGGGAGTGTTCCCATTGACAGCAACAGCTATGTGCAGGGTGCCACTGTCACTCTCCTGGGCAATACCGGCAACCTTGCCAAAAGTGGTTTTACTTTTGCCGGGTGGAACACCCTTAGCGACGGGACGGGAACGGGCTATTCAGGTGGAGCGTCACTTTCGATGGGTGCCGCAAATTTGACGCTCTATGCGGTGTGGACCACCAATCCCACCTATACCGTGACATACAACGGCAACGGAAACACAGGTGGCAGCGTCCCTGTTGACAATAACAACTATCTGCAAGGGGCCACGGTCACCGTGGCGAGTCCAGGAAATCTGGCCAGATCGGGCGGCTATGCATTCGTCAATTGGAACACCCTACCCAATGGCAGTGGCATCTCCTACTCCAGCGGAACGACATTCCCAATGGGTTCAACCAATGTGACTCTCTATGCCATATGGACAGTCGCATATTCGGTTGCTTACAACGCCAACTGTACTCCCACGAGTGGAGGCGTGCCGATTGACAATGCCTATTATGCGCCAGGGGCCACCGTCACTGTCATAGGAAATTCAGGCACCTTGACCCGAACAGGCTTTGCCTTTGCAGGTTGGAACACGCAATCGAATGGGAGCGGCATCACCTACTCTCAAGGCCAGACGTTTAGCATGGGCGCGGGAAACGTGACCCTCTACGCAGTATGGAAAACGACCTACACTGTGACATACAACGCCAACTGCACTCCCACGAGCGGAAGCGTCCCCACAGATCCCAACACCTATGTACAGGGTGATACTGTCACCGCACTAGGCAACACGGGCAACCTCGTCTGGACAGGGTATATATTTGCCGGATGGAACACCCAGGCAAATGGTAGCGGCACCACCTATACGGGAAGCAGCACCTTCCTGATGGGTGGCTCCAATATTACCTTGTATGCCTTATGGACAGGGTTGCCGGCAATAAGCGTCAAGACGGGCAGCACCTCGATTCCCTCCGGCGGCGGCTATGACTACGGGCTTGTGTCCGTGGGCTTGACGCCGAGTGCCGTCTTCACGATTTACAACGACGGGGTGGGCCCGCTCATTCTGACTGGGACATACCCTGTGGCGATCAGCGGCGCGAACGCAAGCCTCTTCTTGGTCACCATTCAACCGTCCACCCCCATCGCGGCTGGAGGAAACGCCTCCTTCACAGTGAAATTCAGCGCGGACAGTGCGGGCACCAAGAACGCAACAGCGACTATCGCCAACAACGACCCTCTCCATACCTCATTCATATTCAGCCTGACCGGTACGGCCAGCGCTACCTTGGCGAAGGTACCCGTCACGGGCCAGACGACCAGCTACGCCGTGGGAGACGACGGCAATTTGAAGAAGGGCGTTGCGTGGCCGAACCCTCGATTCACTGACAACGGGAACGGCACCGTCACGGACAACCTGACAGGTCTCATATGGATCAAAAACAGCAACCTCATGGTGACACGGGATCCGACCTTTGATGCTGACGGCACGGCAAACGACGGCAGCGTGACCTGGAACCACGCCATGACCTACATCGCCAAGTTGAATACCGAGGGCTACCTGGGGTATTCGGACTGGCGCCTGCCGAACCGCAAGGAGATGCGAAGCATTTTCAACTTCGGACAATCCAACGCGGCAGCGTGGTTGAACGGAAACGGTTTCACAAACGTCCAGGCGGCCTATTGGACGTCAACGACCGTCGCGACGAACAGCGCCGCCGCTTACTACGTCTACATGCTCAACTGCAGTACGTGTGCGCTGGCGAAGACCGACACGTACGACTGGCATGTCTGGGCTGTCCGCGGGAGCGGACCCGGCACCATCGGACTGCCAAAGTCCGGACAAACCGCGAGCTACATGGCGGGAGACGACGGCGCTCTGCAAATCGGGAACGCCTGGCCAAGTCCCCGATTCAAGGACAATAGCGACGGCACCATTACCGACAATCTCACCGGGCTTATGTGGGAAAAGGATCCGGGAACCGATACATCGTTCTTCTGGGCTGACGCGCTCGCGCATGTTGCGTCTCTCACAACCGGCGGCTATTCCGATTGGAGGCTTGCGAATGCTGACGAGTTCGAGAGCCTGATCAGCCTGGGCGCGAATTCCACTTCGTACCTTTTGAGCCAGGGGTTCACGACCGTGCCGTACTCCGTCTGGACATCCACTTCAGCAAACGGCGACCCGAACGACGGCGCGATCTGGTACAACGGGGACTACACCTCTGAGACATGGAAAACTTACCAGACCTGCGGCGCCTGGGCCGTGCGTGCCGGGCAGTGATGTGGCTGGATGCATTCGCATTTGAGGGGTATTTCCACTGGCGATCGGCAAGAGAGTGATGCCTACGGAGACGCCGTCTTTATTGCCTTTCGAGCCGGACGTTTTCGAAAATCCGTAGCACCCAACCGTCAGTCTTCACGTTCATTTTGTTTTTCGGAGGATTGACTGTTCCAACGTCCATCGACTCCAGTATCTTCTTTACCTTGAGGACCTGGTTGTACACCCTCCGGTAGCTCGAACAGCGTGTCGCCTTTTGTCTGTCCCTTACGCACGTCTGACAATCGGTCGAGCCCAAATGCCCCGCGCGCAATTCCGGAAGTGAGAGCTCATCCATGATCTGAGCGCACGTGGCGTGACGATCTTCTCTGCTTACGAAGATGTTCAGCAGGAGGAGATCCTTTTGGCCAAAAAGACCGGTGAAGTCATGCCCGTCCACGTGGAATGAGGAAGCGGACACGCGGACTTCCGTATAGGATGCCCGCTTGAGTTGGAGAATCGCGTTCAGCCCAATGACGATAACGCCCACCGTGTAGCCATTGAAGATCATCCACGATTCGGTCCCCAGCGCGTGCAGGACAACTCCGTAGAATCCATAAATAATCACCCAGATGAAACCCGCCGCGGCAACTATCAGTGAAAATCGATAGAGGAATTTGTTGTTGAAGCTTCCCCCGCGGTCCTTACCCTTTGGGTCCCGGCGATATAAGAATATGATGTAAAGGGATGCCACTCCATGGAACGCCGAGCGAAGATACTCGGGATTGGAGAAGATGCCGGCCGCTATGGTGCCAGCAAGCGCAAATCCCGAGGCTATAGGAAATAGCTTGCGGAAGATCGCTTCCCTTCGAATATTCAAGAGTGCTGCGTAAAGAACGAACTGCAATGGCGTGAGAGCAATCGCCACGAGAAGGGGGGAGAGGAAATGGCCCGGCAGGCGTACATGCTGCGTTTCAAGAATCGTGAGCGAAGCAAGAAGCACAGAACAGGAGAAATAGAGCGCTACGCATATACGCGCCCAGACGTACCTTCTCAGGTACATGAGGCGATGATACCACGCCTCCGCTCAGACGTGTAGAAATATCTTGATGAAACGGACAACGCTCGTGAGGCGCGCTTCAGGGCGCTCCCGCGAAAAGCTCGCCCTGGTTTCCCCGCAGCCTTTCGATCACTGTCGCCACGATGGCGTCCAAGTCCCGCGAATCCTTCACGAAATCCAGTCGATCGGAGGGAACGATCAGAACCGGGGAGAGGGTGAATGCCGTGATCCACTCCTCGTACAGCGCGCCCAGACGCCCCAGATAGTCGTCGGTGATGTGCGATTCGAAATCGCGGCCCCGTTGTTCGATGCGTCGACGCAGGGTCGGCACTGACGCGCGCAGATAGACCACGAGGTCGGGGGGCGTGAGCAGCGTCGTGAGGGTGCGATAGAGGCCCTGATAGGTCTCCCAGTCGCGATCGCTCATGGCCTCCTGCAAGTGAAGCGCGCGGGCGAATACCTCGGCATCTTCGTAGAACGAGCGGTCCTGGACGACAGGGCGCGCGATGTCCATGAGGGCGCGATGCGCCCGCGCACGATACGTGAGAAAGAATACCTGGGAGTGGAACGCCCAGCGGCGCATGTCGGCGTAAAAATCCTGGAGGTACGGGTTCTCGGCAACCGGCTCGTAGTACGGTTCCCAGCTCATGCGCTCGCACAGCATCCGCACGAGCGTGGATTTTCCCGCGCCGATATTGCCCGCCAGAACCACGTAGCTTTTCATGACACCCCAGCGTAGCGGCCACGGCTGTCCTCGGCAAGAAGCGGGGCAGCCACTCGGCAAATAATCGGTGGAATTGAATTCGCGCGCCGGTGTCCCGCGTTTCCAATGAGCGGAGGCGACAATGAAGAAGCGTACGCTCATTCTCCTCTCCTTCGTGTGTCTGGTGGGGTGCGTTCCGCCCCTGCCACTCGGCACGGAAAAGACGCTCCTGTCATTTGCGTTTGACGCCCCGTCGACAATCGGTGAAATCGACCAGCAGTCCCACTCCGTTCGCCTGGCCGTGCCCGCGGAAACGGATCCGTCTTCGTTGGTGGCACTCTTCACTTTCACCGGCGCAACGGTGCGCGTGGGTGACGTGGAGCAGCAAAGCGGTCTCACGGTGAACGATTTCACCAATCCCGTGGCCTATGTGGTGGCCGCGGAGGACGGCTCGTCACAGACGTATACCGTGAGCGTCGTGCCACCGCTGCCGCTTTGCGCCGACAAGACTTTCACTTCATTCGCTCTCCTCGCCCCGGCCGCGACGGGCCAGATCGACGAGACTCTCCATACCGTCCGCCTGAGCGTGCCCGCAGGCACGGATCTCGCGCGGCTGACGGCTACGTTCGTCACGACGGGGGTCCTTGTCACGGTGCAGGATGTTCCACAGGAGTCGGGAGTGACGATGAACGATTTTACCGAGCCGACTGAGTTCGTCGTCACCGCTCAGGACGGGACCACGGAGATGTACGTCGTGACCGTGACGGCGCTGCCCAGCACGGAGAAGAGCCTTACGCAATTCGCGTTTGACAGTACCCTGTCCGCTTCCGCCATTGATCAAGAGACGCATATTGTCAGAGTGAGGGTGTCACCGGGCACGGACCTCACCTCTTTGAGAGCGTGTTTCGCGACAACCGGCACGTGCGTACGTGTGGGCGGGGAAAAACAGGAGAGCGGCGTCACCCGGAATGACTTTACCCGCCCCGTCCCGTACGTCGTATGGGCGGAAGACGGAAGCGTCGCCACGTACGAGGTACGAGTCATGGCGCGGATCCCGCTCGTGCTCAATGAGCTGGACGTGGATCAGGTGGGCACGGACGCGGCGGAGTTCATCGAGATCCTGGCCGCCGCCGACGTGGATCTGCAGGGGATATTTGTCGTGCTGCTCAATGGCGGAGTGACGCCGGGGCAGGAATATGGCCGCATCGATCTGTCTCGCCTCGGCATGATCTCCTCAGGCACGTATCTGGTCATTGCCGGCCCCAATGTCAGCGTAGCCGCCGGAGGTCTTCACTTCACTCCCGCGGGCTGGGAATCGTCAAACAGGATCCAGAACGGCCCGAACGACGCAATCATGCTCTGGGATTCCATTGGCAAATGCGTCATCGATACCGTTTCCTACAATGGCAGCTTGCACCGCGCGCTCCTGACGGGCGACCCTACGGAATGGGACGCCACGGAGGGAAACGCCGGAGCGCCCGCTGACAGCAACACCGTCACGGGTTCTCTCAGCCGGCTACCTGATGGACACGACACAGGACAGAGCTCGCTTGACTTCAGGTTCACCCCCGCCATGAGCCCCGGCGCGCCGAATGGCTAGCTTCGCACCTCCAGGATTTCATCCGGAATGGCGGAGATGAGCTTCACGAGCTCTTCGAATTTGAAATCGATATCCATGACGGCGTACATGCCGTCGTGCGTATCCAGGATCGGCATGGCCGCGGTCATGATGAGCTTGCCTGTGTACTTGGAAAAGAACAGGTCCGAATAATAAGGTTCTCGTGTCTCGAGCACCGCCTTGAACCAGTCGTGCTTGCGAAAGTCTTTGTTCATGAGGTTGCGGAAGAGACCCTTTTCGCCCCGCTGGGTATGCGCCTGGGAAATGCGCTGTCCCACCAGGTTCGTGACGGCAAGCAGCTGGATGGAGGCCTCGCGGGAGACCACTTCGTGGAGAAAGCTTTCCATTTTCAGCGGATCGAGGGTTCTGACCTCGGATGAGGCGGAAATGCGCTCGGCGAGGTGGCGCGCCTTTTGGATCGCCGCTTCCTGCGCCTGCTGGAAGTCGGAGACGAAAAGCGACGGGAGGAAGTGCTTGGTCTGCGCCACAAGCTCGTCGGGAGAAATGCTCGTGGTACGTCCCTGGGCGTATTGCTCGCCGACCCAGGCGGCGATATGGCGCACACCGGGGTGCCGCTTGCTCACCGGCTCGCGCAGCGGCCCGGCGATTTCGGGTATGTTTTCGTTGATCCACTGTGCGATTCCCGCCATTCCCGATTTGTCCGTGACCATGACCCGCAGCGGCCTATGGAGGATGGCTTCCGTGTCGAATATGTTGTAGATCTCGGGGTTTTTGAGGATGCCGTCCGCGTGAATGCCGGCGCGCGTGACGTTGAACTCCGAGCCGACAAACGGGTAGTTGGAGGGAATGGGGGCCTTGATCTCGGTGCGGAAAAAGTCGGCCATCTCGGTGATGACCGTCGGGTCCATGCCATCCGCGTTGCCTTTCAATCCGATGTACTCGACGACGGCGGCTTCCAAGGGTGGATTACCGGTCCTTTCGCCGAAACCAAGGACCGTGGCGTTGAGCGCCGAGCACCCGTAGAGCCACGCCGTGACGGCGTTCACGTGGACCTTGTGGAAATCGTTGTGCCCGTGCCATTCGAGAAGCTCCCCCGGATAGCCCAGCTCCGTCGCAAAGGCGTGAACGAGTCGGGGGACGCTGCGGGGGAGGGCGGCGCCCGGATAGGTGACGCCGAATCCCATTGTGTCGCAGAGGCGAATCTTGATGGGCGTGCCGGATTCGCGCATGAGCTCCATGAGCCTCTCCGCCAGCGGAAGGCAAAAGCCGTGGATGTCCGCCCGGGTGACGTCCTCAAAGTGACAGCGGGGACGGATCCCCGCGTCGAGCGCGGACTTAACGATGCCGAGGTATTCGTCCATGATCCGGGCACGGGTGGACTTGAGCTTCAGAAAAATGTGGTAGTCAGAGACGGAGGTGAGGATGCCGGTCTCTTTGAGGCCAAAGCTCTTTACAACCGCCAAATCCTTTGCATCCGCCCGAATCCAGCCCGTCACCTCGGGGAAGGGATGGCCCCGTTGGAGGCACAGCTCGACTGCCTGGGCGTCGCGCTTCGAATAGAGAAAGAACTCGCTTTGCCGAATGATGCCCCGAGGCCCGCCGAGGGCGTGCAGGAAGTCGAAAATACGCGCGATCTGCTCGGGGGTATAGGGAGGCCGCGCCTGTTGTCCGTCGCGAAAGGTCGTATCCGTGATCCAGATCTCCCGCGCTGGTGCCGGGGCGGCATCCACTCCGTCGAACAGGATTCGCGGAATCTCGGTATAAGGGAATTGATCCCGAAAGAGCTCAGGCCCGGGCACATCCGCCAGCGGGAAAGCCCGCTTGATTCCCAAGGGAATAAATGGGGATTTCATGATCGATCAATGTTGAGCGGGGGAGGAAATGTCAATACCCTTTGTGGTAATTTACAAAAATACGCCAAAAATGCTAAATTGTTGTACAGACCGGTGTGCAAAGAGTGGGAGAGGTCATGAGAGTTCACATCCTCCAGCACGTAAGCTACGAAGGCATTGGATCCATTCAAGGGTGGTTGCGACGTCAGGAAGCCGCGGTTTCGTGGACACGGTTTCATGCCGGAGAGTTACTTCCCAATCGGACCGAAATGGACCTGCTGATCGTCATGGGGGGGCCCATGAGCGTGAACGATGAAGCAGCGTTCCCCTGGCTTGCGGCGGAGAAGAGATTCGTCGGTCGGTCCCTGGATACCGGGTGCGCCGTTCTCGGCATCTGTCTGGGAGCGCAACTCTTGGCCAGCGTCGCCAAGGCGCGTGTCTACCCCGGCCGTGCGCGGGAGATCGGATGGTTTCCCGTGCACAGCGCGCCTGGGGCCTCAGGCCCGCTGTCCGCCGTTGTTCCGGACACTAGCATGGTCTTTCATTGGCACGGGGAAACCTTCGATCTTCCCTCCGGTGCCACGAACCTCATGGAAAGCGAGGCATGCGCGCATCAGGCTTTTTCTCTCTCCGAGCACGTGCTGGGTCTCCAATTCCATCTCGAGATGACTCTGCCGGGCATTGAGGCGCTCGCCGAGAATTGCGCCGTCGACCTCGTGCCGGGACCTTTCATCCAGCCGCGGGCATCACTGCTCGCGGGAGCCGTTCACTGCGAGCGTGCCAATCGATTGATGGATGCGGTGCTGGACAAGCTCGTGCCCCATCCGCGGGCCTAATGGCGTCGAGAAATTTCGCGCACCTTGACGAGGAGCTCGTCGGGTTGAAAGGGCTTGCTGAGAAAAGGAACCGTGCCGCCCGAGGCGGGAACCGGAAATCGTAGGTCATCGGTGTACCCGGACATATACAGCACGGGCAGGGAGGGGCGCGTTCGGGACAATCGCTCGCCCATTTCCACGCCGCTCATGCCGCCCGGCATGACGATATCGGTGACCACGCAGTCGAGCACGACGGATCCTTCAGCCACCAGAAGCGCCTCGCGCGCCGAGGCCACGGGGATCACCTGATAGCCGGCTCTTTCCAGAACGCGCCGGGCAAGCTCGCGGACGTCCGGCTCGTCTTCCACCAGAAGCACCGTGCCGCTTCCGGCAAGTGCCTCTCCGGGGGGCTTCTCCGCGGCGTCATTCTCGCGGACCGGCGACACGCGCGGGAGGCAGA
>Ga0265342_10001897_pt1 | contig 18807 bp, 17 predicted proteins | sample 4CB327metaG_FD_203125 | JGI IMG/M metagenome (GOLD analysis project Ga0265342, IMG submission 203125) | Rhizosphere microbial communities from Carex aquatilis grown in University of Washington, Seatle, WA, United States - 4-CB3-27 metaG | ecosystem: Host-associated > Plants > Roots >...
ACCTCGGGCCAGTCGAGGAATTCAAGGTAGCGTCGGGTAAGGTCAACCTGCTCGGAAGTCATCCGCGCCGGAGTGTACCGCAGACGGGGCCGGGCGCATCGGTCGGAAAATCATCAAGTTCGCTGTAGTGCTGCTGCTGGAATCGACCCCTGCGAACCCTCGCTGAAGCCGCAAGACCGAGGGCCTGCCTCAAAAGGAGGCGCTCCTCGGCTGGAAGCTGGAGCAGAGTCCCTTCGTCCCTTGGCTGAGATGCGAGGTAGTCGATGCCTACTCGCAAGAGTCGGAGTGGCAAGCGCATGGCCTCGTGCTGTCCCACCGATGACTCCCAGTGCTCGAACCACTGCTTCAAGCCCTCCCCGCCAATCGCAGGCCTTCAGTACACGCGCCCCGCCAGCGGTTGTCCGCGCTGGTAATGGTCGAGGTTGGCCAGGAACAGCGCTACCAGGCGGTCGTACTCGTCACCGTGCCCGCCGGCCACGTGGGGGGTGATGAAGCAGTTGGGCATCGACCACAACGGATGCTCGGGCGGCAAGGGCTCGGGCACGGTGACGTCCAGATAGGCAGCGGCCAGGGGGCCGCGCAAGGCTGCGAGCAGGGCGGACTGGTCCACGGTGGTGCCGCGGCCAATGTTCATGAAGCGCACGCCGGGCTTCATGGCGGCGAATTTCGCCCCGTCGAAGAAACCTGCGGTGTCGCTTGCAGCCGGCAGAATGTCGATCACCCAATCGGCCCGGGGCAGCCAATGAGAGAGCTCGGCCACCGAGTATACCTCCATGACTTCGTCGCCGCGCAGGTGCCGGCGGAATCCGATCAGGTGCAAGCCGAAGGGAGCCAGCAACTCGGCCAGTCGCCTGGCAATGGCACCGTATCCCACGAACAAGACGGTTTGGCCCTTGAGCAAGCACGAGGCGGCACGCGTGGGCGAGGTGTTCCAACTGTGGCTTGTCGACTGGTCGCGGAACGAAGCTGGCAGTTGCCGGGCCTCGGCCAGCATGAAGGCCAGGGCGTGCTGGGCGCAAGGCTCGTCGTAGACCGACGAACTGTTGGTCAGCGGAATGCCACGAGCCAGCAGCGCCGAACGAACGTCGTCGCTGGCAAAGGTGGTGTACCCTGCACTGGCCAGATGGACCCAAAGCAGTCGCGCAGAACCCACGCACTGCTCCGCCTCGGGTTGCCCGAAGACAATATCGGCCTCGACCAGCCGGGCATCGGGACGACCAAGGGGCTGCAAGCTACTGCTCAATTCTGCCGCGCTCACCAGGCGGTGCGCGCCAAGCCCAACCTGCAGGCTTGCGAGCGCTCGCTCGGTGAGCCGCAGGTTGCACCAGATAGTCAGCTTCTCCGAAGTCATGGTGCCTAAGGCTACCTCCAACTCTAGGCCCGCGCCTCGCGCAACCGCCGTTGTAACTCAGCCGGATCCCGCGCCGCGCCCACGGCGACTTCCCGCGTGATCTTGCCCGTGCGGAAGAGCTCGAACAACGACGCCTCGAAGGCAACCATCCCGTCCTCACGGCCGGTCTGGATCTGGCTTGCCAGCTGATGCGTCTTACCCTCTCGGATGAGCGCACCGACAGCATAGTTCACGGTCAGAAGCTCGATGGCGGGATAGCGCGTGCCGTGCCGTGCGCCGGGAAGAAGTTGCTGGGTCAGCACCGCCTGCAGCGAGCCGGCGACCTGCTGGCGAATCTGTCCCTGCTGGTGCTCAGGGAAAATGTCGACAATGCGATCGATGGCCATGGCCGCGCTACCGCTATGGAGCGTGGACAGCACGAGGTGGCCGGTTTCGGCGGCAGTCAAGGCCATGGCGACGGTCTCGCGGTCGCGCATTTCCCCGACCAGGATCATGTCGGGAGACTCGCGCAGCGCCGCGCGCAAGCCGGCGGAAAAGCTCTCCACGTGCGTGCCGACCTCGCGCTGGTGGATAAGGCAGCGCCTGGGCTGGTACACGAATTCGATGGGATCCTCTAGCGTGATGACGTGGCGAGCACTTTTTCGGTTCACGGTTTCCAGCATGGCCGCGAGCGTGCTCGACTTGCCCGAGCCGGTGGGGCCGACCACCAGCACCATGCCGCCGGTCGCGCCGACCAGGCCCCCGATGCTCTCGGGCAAATTGAGCTCGGCGAACGAAGGCGCATGCCGGTTGATGGGACGTAACGCCACTGCCATGCCGTTCGCCTGGGTGAAGACATTCATGCGAAAACGTTGCGGCCCATCGTCAACATCCGGCGCCACCCACGGCAGATCCACGCTGCCTGCGCTTTCCAAAAGGCGGCGGCGCGGAGAATCGAGAATCGAATAAACGAAGGCGCGAATCTCGGATTCGCTGATGGCTGCCGCCGAGGCCGCCGCGAAACCGTCGGCTGACCGGATCCACAGGGGTTGACCAGCTGAAATGACGATGTCTGAAACCTCGCGGCCAGCAGCGCGAGCGATCACTCCTGCCAGGCGGGCGGCCACTGCTGCACGCGCGGGATCATCGACGACCATGGTCGGTTCCGTTGCCTCAGTGGCGGTTGCAACTGCCTCAGGGACGGGCGAAGGCTCGGCGTTGACCGAAGCCGCGAGTTGCACCGTAGGTGCGCCCGCCGCGGATGTGACCGCCGGCTTTGCCACTTGGGCACCTCCGCGGCGCAATTTGAGTGACATGTTGTCACCGCTTCGCCGCGTCTCCACCGTGAACATTCCCTGCTTCCCGGATCGGTAGACCGTGTCGCACGCCCCCGACGCACGCAGGGTCTCCATTTCGTCGGTGGTCAGCACCTCGAGGGCGAAAGTCTCGATGGTTTGAAGGTCGAGCGGCGGCATGGTCAAGCCGCGGCCCTTGCCGCCCACCAGCACAGGGATCTCACGCGCGCGCAGGACGATTCCCGTGGCTTGCTGCGCGTCGATGAGCGTCAGGAGTGAATCGATAGCTGCCATGTTTCACCAATCTGCAAAAGCCGGACCCAGACAGGATGTCACCTTGGTCGGCGGGCGCAAGACCTAGCCCTCTAGTTCGCATTGTGCCACCCCCACCTCTTCGGGCATGCTAGCCGGCCATGGACTATCGACCGCTGGGAAGAACTGGCTACAACGTCTCGACCATCAGCTTCGGCGCGTGGGCCATCGGCGGAACCTGGGGACCGGTCGAAGACGGCGACTCGCTCAAGGCGCTCCATCGCGCGGTGGACTTGGGCGTGAATTTCTTCGACACCGCCGATGTTTATGGCGATGGTCACAGCGAGCAGCTACTGGCACGCCTGCGGCGTGAACGCAGCGAGCCCATCGTGGTCGCCACCAAGGCTGGACGTAGGCTCAGCCCGCACAACGCGGACGGCTACAACCGAGACAACCTCACCCGTTTCGTCGAGCGCAGCCTGACGAACCTGAAGACAGAGGCGCTCGATCTGGTGCAGCTGCACTGCCCGCCCACGGACGTCTATTATAGACCCGAGGTCTTCGAGGTGATGGACGGCCTGGTAGCCGCGGGAAAGATCCGCTTCTACGGCGTCAGCGTCGAGCGCGTGGAAGAGGCGCTCAAGGCCATCGAGTTCCCCGGTGTGCAGAGCGTGCAGATCATCTACAACATGTTCCGCCAGCGCCCGGCCGAGTTGTTCTTCGCCGAGGCGAAGCGCAGGCAGGTCGGCATTTTGGCGCGGCTGCCGCTTTCGTCCGGGCTGCTGGCGGGCAAGATGACGGCGCGGACGACCTTCACCGACGACGATCACCGCACCTTCAACCGGCACGGCGAGTCCTTTGATCGGGGCGAGACCTTTTCCGGCGTCGACTTTGACACCGGGCTGGCGTTGGTCGAAGAGCTGCGTCCGCTGGCCCCGAAGGGCTCGTCCATGGCCTCGTTCGCGCTGCGCTGGATCTTGATGAACGACGCCGTGACCTGCGCCATCCCCGGCGCCAAGCGGCCCACACAGGTCGAAGAAAACCTCAGCGCCGCCTCGCTGCCCGCACTACCCGCCCAAACCATGGCGGCTGTGAAGCAGCTCTACGATCGCAAGTTGCGCCACCTCGTCCACCAGCGCTGGTAGCTCCAGGAGAGACTCATGAACATGTACCTTCACCCCCGACAGAACGTCTCGCACTCGTTGAGTTTCCTCGTCCTGCTGATGGGGCTTGGAACCGGCAAAGCCCTGGCCGATGAGCCGGAGCACGAGCGACACGGCGGAAACCAGCAGGGGCAGCCCCAGCATCAAGGCCAGCAGCCCCAGCAACACCAGCAGCCTCAGCAGCACCAGCAACCTCCCCAAGGACAGCCGCAGCATCAGCAGCCGCCCCAAGGGCAGCCGCAGCACCAGCAGCCGCAGTTCGAGCGACCGCAACAGCATCAACAGCCGCCAGGACAGCCGCAGCACCAGCAGCCGCAGTCCCAACCGCCACAGCAACATCAGCAACCGCCGCAGGGGGGGCCGCAACACGGTTGGGGCGGCCAGCACCCGGGCGATCACCACGAAGAGCACGCGCCGCAGGGAATGCAACGACAGCCTGAGCCCGCGCCCATGCAGCACGGGCGCGGCGCGCCGGAGATGCAGCACCCGGGACGACCGATGCAGCCCCCGCCTCCCACACGCTACGAGCACGAGCGTCCGATGCCTGGACAGCCCGCCTATGTCGAGCACGGCCGACCCATGCCCCCGCCGCCAGCGCCGCACTTCGAGCGGGCTCGCCCCATGGGCCCCATGCACATGGGACGCCCGCTCGCTCCCGCGCAACCGGTCTACGTCGAAACGGCACCGCCGCGCATGCGCTACGAGACGCGCCCACCACGACCATCACCGACGCACATCTGGATCGGCGGCTACTGGGGTTGGGAAAACGACACGCACGTGTGGATCGGTGGTGAGTGGGCCGAACCGCCCCAGCCCGGTTACGCCTGGGAAGCGCCCCGCTGGAGACGGCACGGCCATCGCTGGGCGTACAGCCCGGGCTACTGGCGCCACCACGGCGGTCCCGAATACGTCGCGCCCATGGGACAGGAGCCTGCCTACGGCGGTGGCGTTACCATCAGCGGCCGAGTGATGAGCATGCAGGGAGCACCCGTGCCGGGCATCATGGTCACCCTTGCGGGCACGCAGGAAGGCCGCATCGTGACCGACGGCAACGGGTACTACGCGTTCAGCGCTCTCCCGCCCGGATCGTACGCGGTGCGACCGACGGGTGGCGGCTGTGCCTTCGCACCAGACGTGGCGAACCTGAACAATCTCTACGGCAGCGTCACCCAGGACATCATCGTCTCAGGCTGCGGCGGCTGGTGAGATCGGCCTCCCCGGCCCATTGACCCAAGGCGTTGGTCACCTTGACATCTTGATGCCTCATTAGTAGCATCAAGATGTGCGGACCACGTTGACCCTAGATGAGGATGTGGCTGCCAAACTGAAGGCCGAAGCGCGCAAGACGGGCCAGCCTTTCAAAGTCACCGTCAATGCCTGCCTGCGCGCCGGCCTTGGCGTCAGGAGCGCGAGCCAATCCAGCAAACCCTTTCGGGTCAAGCCCTACACGCTGGGTCTGCGCCCCGGCATCAACGTCGACAAGATCAGCACCCTGCTCGACGAGCTCGATGGGCCGGAGCACAAGTGAATCTGCCCGACGCGAACATCCTGCTCTACGCCTACGATCGCTCCGCCCCCCACCATGCCAAGGCTCGACAGTGGCTGGAGGAAGCTCTATCCGGATCGGCACCGGTGGCTTTCTGTTGGCCCACCCTACTCGCCTTCATTCGCATCGCCACCCATCCGCGGGCCATGGCCAATCCGATGGCCACGGCGGACGCCATTGCCATCGTCGCGTCATGGCTCGCTCAGCCTATGGCCACCATCGTGCTGCCGACCGAGCGGCACTGGTCGCTATTGTCTCGCCTGCTGGTAGCGGGACAAGCGCGAGGTCCCCTTGTCCCCGACGCGCATCTGGCAACACTATCCATCGAACACGGCGCAACGCTGGTGACGAATGACCGAGATTTCGCCAGGTTTCCCGGCCTCGCCGTCGAATACCCGCTGATGACGGCTTAGGCCGTCATCCGATCCAACCTCGCCCGAGGGTTCGCTCGCCGCTGTAGAAGACCGCGGCTTGGCCAGGAGTAATGGCCTTCACGGGCGTCTTCAGGGTCACGCGCAGGGTGCCGTCGGATTGGGCAGTGATGGTTGCGGGTTCGCTGGGGTGGCGGTAGCGAACTTGCACCGAGCACGCGAGCGGCTGGGCCGGCAGATCGCCGGCGAGCCAGTTCACTCGCTTGGCCACGAACTCGGTGTCCACAAGCTCGCTGACATCGCTGGTGACCGTCACCTGGCCGGTTTCAGGCGAGATGGCCTTGACCCAGCGACGAGCCGGCGCGCCCGCGGGCAAGCCCTTGCGCTGGCCGATGGTGAACACATGGATGCCGCTGTGCTGGCCGACCAACTTGCCAGCCTCGTCGACGATCTCGCCCGGCCGAGCGGGAGCGTCGAAGTGTTTGCGTAGCATTTCGGAGTACGACTCGCCGGGCGCCACCAAGCATGCGTCCTGGCTTTCCGGCGTTTCCGCAGTCGGCAGGCCATGGTTTTTGGCCAGGGCACGCACCTCGGGCTTGCGCAGGTGCCCGACGGGAAACACGGCGCGATCGAGCTGGCTGAGCGACAGGCCGGCGAGGAAGTAGGATTGATCCTTGCCGGTGTCGCAGCCGCGCAGGAGCATGGTTTGGCCAGCCTGATCCTTTTCCAGGCGCGCATAGTGCCCGGTGGCCACGCGCGGGATGCCGAGTCGCGCGGCCCAATCGAGCAGCAAGCCAAACTTCACCCGCTCGTTGCACGACAGGCACGGGCTTGGCGTGCGGCCGCTGGCATACTCCTGCCACGCGGGCAGGAGCACGAGCTGTTCGAAGTCCTTCACGCAGTCGAGCACGTAGTGCGGAAAACCCAGGCTGCCCGCCACCTCGCGTGCACGCGTGATACCGTCGACACCGCAGCACGATTTACTGCCATGGGCGTCGTGGCATTCCTGCAACTTCAGAGTGACGCCGATGAGCGTGTGCCCGGCCTGCTTGAGCACGGCAGCGGCCACGCTGCTGTCCACGCCGCCACTCATGGCGATGGCGATGCGCTCGCTCATGGCCGTGCCTCGCGCAGAAACTTCACCGTTTGGACGACCAGATTGGCCGCGCGGTCGATTTCCTCGTCGGTCGTGTCGCGTCCAAAGGAAAAGCGCACCGACGAACGCGCCTCGGCCGCGGTCTGCCCCATGGCCACCAGCACGTGCGACGGCGTCTTGTCGGCCGAGTTGCACGCGGCGCCCGTTGAAACCGCCATGCCGAGCATGTCGAGGTTGATGGTGATGGCCTCGCCGTCGAGCCCGGCGAAAGCGATGTTGGAGGTATTGGGCAAACGGGAATCTCCGCCGTTGGTGCGCGTTCCGTCGGTGCGGGCCAAGATCTGCTTTTCGAAACGGTCGCGCAATTCGGCCACGCGGCGGGCATCGGCATCGAGACGCGTTTTCGCCAGCTCGCAGGCCTTGCCGAAGCCAACAATTGCCGGCACATTTTCCGTCCCTGGCCGCAGCGTGCGCTCTTGCCGGCCACCGTGCACGAGCGGCGCAAGTCGAGCCCCGTAGCGGACGAACAGTGCGCCGGCACCCTTGGGACCGTGAATCTTGTGCGACGAAAACGAAAGCAGCGCCACCCCCAGCTTCTTCACGTCGATGGGCAGCTTGCCCGCAGCCTGTACGGCATCGCTGTGCACCAGCGCCCCGGAGGCTTGTGCGATCTTCGCGGCCTCTGCGACGGGCTGGAGCGTACCGGTATCGTTGTTGGCCAACATCAGCGAGACGAGCGCGACGTTTGGCTTGACCGTCGCCTCCAGTGCCGCAAGGTCGACGCGGCCATCGCGATCCACCGGCAAAAGAGTCACCACGCGCCCGTTGCTGCGCAGGTAGGTGCAGGGATCGAGCACGGCCTTGTGCTCGACCGCGCTGGTCACGATGCCGCCGCGTTCGCCTGTCGCGGCCCCGGCCACACCCAGCACGGCCAGATTGTCCGCCTCGGTGCCGCCGCTGGTGAAGACGATCTCGTCGGGCGCCGCACCAATCAAAGCCGCGACCTGAGCCCGCGCCCGATCCACCAGCCTTCGCGCCGCCTGCCCCGCGCTGTGGATACTGGAGGGATTGCCGAACGAAACATCCAGCGCCTCGTTCATGGCCGCGCGCACCTCGGGATCGAGCGGTGTGGTCGCGTTGTAGTCGGCGTAGATTGAGCTCACGGTGTATTTCCGAAACGAGGCTGTGCTCTAGCGCGGAAAGCTCGTGCAAACCACTTGTTTGGCTGGAGCTCGCCGTTGACCCGAGTCATCCTGCGCCAAAGGCGAAGCGCGCCTGGCTTGCCCGTGTGGTCACATGTGGCTACACTCCATCCATGATCGCGAACGTGCGCACCGCCAAGGCAAGGCTGTCCGAGCTCCTGGCGCGTGCCGCGGCCGGTGAGGAGATCGTCATCACCTCGGACGGCAAGCCCAAGGCTAAGTTGGTAGGGATTCCAGCCCACCAGGCGCGCTATCGCGTCAACCGCCGTCTATTGACCGCCACTGGCAAGCCGGGGACGTCTGCCGAGGATTTGGTCCGGCTGGACCGCGACAGTCGCGACTAACATGTACCTCGATAGCGCCATCCTGGTGAAACTCGTGGTGCGCGAATCCGACAGCCTGTTCTATGCGAACATGGTGGACGGAGAGATTGCTTGGTCGGCCGAACTGGCGCTGTCCGAGTGCTTTTCGGCCCTCCTGCGCAAGGAGCGCGAAGGGGCCATCACCGTGCGGCAGCGCAAGGCCGCCTGGAAGCAACTGGAAGATGACGTCAGCCATCACCGTCTGAACCTGGTGGGAATCACCCGCCCGGTTCTCGAGCAAGCCAATGCGATCATGGCTGCGTGCCACCCCGACGTGGCTTTGCGTTCCCTCGATGCCATCCACTTGGCCGCCGCCGCTCAGTGTGTATCCTGGCCCTTGTGCACCAGCGACGTTCGAATGCGGGAGGCCGCCGTCCGCCTGGGATTTCCGCTTTCGCTGCTACCAACCGCGCGCTGATCGTCCAGTGTCGTTCGAAGGCCAGGCAAGCGATTCTTCCAGCGTCGGCCCGACGGCAAGGGAGGGTGGATCACCAACCTCGATGGCGTACTTCGCGTGCCGTGCCGCCTGCCAGAGGTTCTTCGCAGGCTCCGCCGGTCGCAGTAAAGCAGGCAGGGGAAGCAAGGTGACCGCTGCCGAGACAACGCCGACCGACTACTGCACGGTGATGGTTGCCAAGCGTAGGCGATCGTGGCCGTCGCTGGCGTTGGCGGGCGTGACAGGTGCGCGGGCGCTGCCCTTGAAGAGACCGACGTACACGGTGTACGAACCGGGCGGCATGGCCATGGTGAAAGCGATGCGCAGACGATCGCGGATGCGTTGACCGGGGTGCCAGCGCTCCATGGGATAGGCGCCTTCGACTGGAACGTGGTCGAGGTTGCGAAAGCCTCCCGGACCGTCCAGGTGAAAAAATAGCCGCCAGCCGGGCTCCATGCGGCCGCGCAACTCGAAGTGCGTGACCAGCTCGGCGCTGTCGCCGCGGCGAATGGGCTGGGCCGAAAGATCGTAGCCCACGACGCGCAAACTGGCGCCGATGCTTGCATCCAGCAGCTTGGCGGGAGCGGGTGCGCGCGCAGCCGGGGTCACTACGCCAAAGGCGATCTTGTCGCCGTATCCTGGCGGCAGCGACAGCAGGGCCACGCGATTGCGCAAATCCTCTTTGAGCTTTGAACACGCTGGCTCGCCGCCAGGCAAACCCCAGAGATCCTTGAGCTCGCTAGGGTCGTGGGCAATGTCGTAGCACTCGGTGGTGTTGTCGGGCGTCCAGTTCCAGATCAGGTGGTGGCTGGCCGTGACCAGCGCACGGCGCTTGACGTTGCCTTCGTAGCTGACCTCTTGGAAGACGGGGCCAGGTGCGGGCTCGGCCGGCTTGCCCGCCAAGAGATCGACGAAGGAGCGGCCAAGAAAAGACGGCTCGTGCGGACCGCGCGCCAGGTTGACCATGGTCGGCGCCAGATCCACGTGGCCCACCGGCGTGGCAATACGCTGGGCGGGCAGCCCGGGCACGCGCACGATGAAGGGCACCTTGGTGTGGGGCGTGTACAGGTGATAGCCGTGGGCCACGATGCCGTGCTCGCCCAGCGACTCACCGTGATCGCCGACCACGATGATGGCGGTCTTGTCCCAAAGACCAAGCGTGCGCAGCTCGTCGAGCACGCGGCCGAACTGCTGATCCGTGAACCAAATCTCGCCGTCGTAGAGATCGGCCTGGGCGCTTCCGAAATCGGGCGCTTCCGGGTGTCGCTCGTAGTTGAGGTGCGGATCGTAGAAGTGCATCCACAGGAAGAACTTCTCTTGTCCGTGCGCCTGTAAGAAGGCGATGCCCTTGTCCGCCATCTGGCGCGCGGAGGTGCCCACGGATTCGGCAGGACCGTTGACGTTCATGTGCAAGGCCGCGCAGGTGTCGTCGTAGTAGTCGACGGCGCGCTCGAAGCCGCGCTGGTCGGCACGATGGAAGTAGAGGTAGGCGTAGAAGGCGGCCGTGGTGTAGCCCATCGCCTTCATGGACTCGGCAATCATGCGTTGCCCGGGGGCGATACGCGGCCACCAGATCGATTCGTCCCAGTCGATGGCCGAGGGCCAGCGGCCGGTGGCGATGGCTGGCATGGAATAGCGCGTGGACGGCGCGTGAGCCCAGCCGTTTTCGAACAAAGTCCCCTCGCCTGCCAAGCGATCCAGGTTGGGCGAAGTGGGCCGGCGGTAGCCGTAGGTGCCCAGGTGATCCGCGCGCAAGGTATCGATGGTCACGAGGAGGATCTTCAAGTCGGCGGGCACACTCTCGGGCACGGTCTGGAACGGCGGTGAGCGCAACACCGCGGCCGTTGCGTCCTTGCCGTCGCAGTCCTGGTCGATGCCGTCGTCGGGCCAATCCCGTGCGCCCGGATTGCGTTCGGGATCGCTGTCGTCGCAATCGCCGCCTCCGAAGAAGCGCGCGTAGCCGTCGTGATCGAAATCGGTCATGCGTTGGCCGAGCGCGAGCAGCTCGCCCGCCAGTCCGGCGCGCGCCGCTGCCTTGCGCGCGGGCTCGTGTTCCGAGGCCGACAAGACGGCGACCAAGGCGAATACCGGCACGCCAAGCGCGAGCGCGGAATTCCACGGCCAAGCCACGACACGCCTGCGCAAAAGCAGCGACAGCACCGCAGTCGCAGCGATCATGCCGGCAATGACCGCCACCATGGTCCACGGCAGGAATTGAAAATCCTGCACCCAGCGCACGCGCACCAGGGTGGCGACCGGAGCGCCGAACATGACCGCGGCCACAATCGAGGCCTGCCACCAGCGCACGTTGGGGAGACGAGCACTCGCCCATGCGAGCAAGAGGGGAAGCAGACCAGACAAGCACGCGGCCCAGGCCGAGCGGGCGGCTAGCACGTCCTTGCGTAGAGGCGCCCGCGTACGCCACACCAGAAAGAACACGGCCGCTTCGAGCATCACGGCAAGCAGCGGTGCGAGGACCAGAACGCCGGCTGAGCTGACCCTCGGCGGGGCATCCTGCGCGGCAGCCTTGTTGCGAAAACCAGGCAAGGCGCCCATGGTTCGCCGCAGCGCCGGCCCCACGAATGAAGCCGCAAACGCCGCCGCCAGCGTGGCTAAGGCCACCACGCCCGCGGCAAGAAAGCGATTGTTGCGGCTGGCGGTGCCCGTGACTGCCGCGACGGCGGCTCCCGCAGCAACGCCACCCGCCAAGAGCCAGCCAAGTACGGCAGCCAGCCAGCCGGATCGTCGACGACGCCCCCACCCCGCGATCTGGAGCAGGAGCGCCAAGGCAGCGCCGCCAGCCACGGCCACGAGCACGTCGAAGCCGAGGGTCAACACCACGCACGAAAGCAACCCCACGAACTGCACATGCCCCAGCACGGCGGCGCGAACGCCGTCGACGAGGCCGACCAGGGCGCCGGCAAGGACGGCGGCGCGAAACACGACCGCGGGGAGGTTGGGGGATGACATCTGCCTTACAGCTAGCAGGGAATCAGCCTGGGGCAAAGCGAGTTACTTATCGAAGCCGGCTCCAGCCGCTCATTCGGCCAGCTCTTTCTTGGGCTTGTTGAATTTCGCTGGCGCCTTGACCTGCCTGAGCGACGAGCGGTGGAGCAACACGGGCAGCACCTTGCCGGTGGTCACGATTTCCATGTGACTCAGGTCGGACGCGATCTCGAGCACGGCCGCGTTCCGCTCGGCCGGGGAGAGGTCGCGGTACGTTTCGGGCAAGCGCGCTCGCCGTTTGGCGGCCCGGACTTTTTCCAGAAACGGCGCCACCCGGTTGGCGGTGTCCTTCGACACCAGGGTCATACGCGGCTCGTCGCTGCCTGGGTGACGGCCGAGCCAGGCCTGGAATTTGTCATCCATACCGTAGAGCGCATCCAGGAGCAGGAACACGTCAACCGTCTTATCCTCAGCCCAGTTGCCGAGGGTGCGCCAGGCACCGCTATGCCCGGCCGCGACGATGGGACCGTGCGGCCCTATGCCCGGGAGCTGCCTTTCAACCTCCTTGAGCAGGTCGGCCAGCACGGGCCAAGACACCTCTTCACTTCCGCCGCTGGGCGCTTCCGGCACGATAAACAGCGCGTTGGCCTTGCTGGTGGCAAACTGTTCTGCCAAGGCGTGCTGAACCCAGGCGCCATCCGCGTTCGTGTAGTACCCGTGTACGTAAATCACCGTGCCCGCCGTCGCGGCATCGTAGCCGCGCGGCTGCCAGACGTGCACCGGCCCCCTGTCGGTTTGCAGGCGCCAGTGCGTGCCGCCCGAAACTTGATCGGTTGCGGGTGCCGAGGAATCGGCCAAAGCAGTCGTTCCCGTTCGCCGGGTTACCATCATGTGTCCATGCCCATCGATGTCAGGATAGCCAAAATAGAAAGGCAGCATGCGCCTCGGACTGGCCTGCCACAGGGTCAGGAACTCGCTTTTAATATGGGAATTCTTGGCCAGCATGGGGCCGTGGAAAAGCCCGTAGCAATCCTGCTCGAATCCGGCTGCGCGCGCCAGCGACGGCTGGACACCGGTGGAATCGGAAATCATCCATGCCGCATGATCGAGCAGGTAGGAACGAATGTGCGAAAAGGTGTCGAACCACAGAAGATAGCTCGCGGCCTTGATCATCACCGACACCGATCCCTTGGCCGCCAAGTGCAAGGCCAGGGGACGATTGGCAACAAAATGGTCGTCGTCGAGGTTCGCGGCAAAGTGACGGTACACGCGCAGCGGTGCCTTGGCGTCTTGGCGAGAGCGGAAGGTGATTTCCACGTTGGCAAAGGGGTTGGGGCCAGAATCCCTGACCCAAGGCACACCCACCGCGGGGAGCTCGTTCGCCTTCCAATAGCTCAGCTTGCCCTGCGCATCCAGGCGAGGGTAGCGCAGCGAGACCGGCTCGTAATCGAACACGGAAAACGCCACCAGGGCAAAGGCGATCTCGCCAGGCAGCGACGAGTGCGAGCCTGCCTTCAGGTTGGAGGTCTTGGAATGGCTGACGGCGAAAAGACAGCGTAGGTGGTCAAGGGTGGAATCGAGGCTGTCCTTGAGCTGCTTGTTGTTGAGCGAAGCCACGTTGCGCACGTCGCCCGCGATCTCGAGCGAAATCGTGGTGAATTCGTCGGCATTGGGAAAGGTTGCCAGTGCGGTCACCAGATCGCCGCCGCCAAAGGGATAGACCACCGACTTGGGGAGATCGGCCGGGACCACGCGCAAGAGGAATGGCCGCGTGCGCTCGATCCAGCGCCCCTGGTACCTGGCCGTCTGTTCGCGCAACAGCACGCAGTGGCGTTTGAGCAAAGCGTTCGGCCAGTCCGTCGGGGTCTCGGCGTCACCCGCGCAGGCCACCAGATGGGAAAGCAAGCGCGCCTCGGCGATGAAATCAGTGCCACCTCCCCCTTCGCCGGCAAGCTCGGGCTTGGCCGGTTCGGCACGCGCGGCACGAGCCAGCACAAGACAGCCCAGCAGCACCAAGAGCTGCCTGCATGGGTGCGAAAACTTCCGATCATATTTCCGACGAGTCACGCGGCGCAATCTACCTCACCTTGGATTCAGGGCGAAAGGGACATGCGTGGACGATGGGCGCTCGTAGGGGCCGGGTTTCAAACCCGCCCTCCGGTTGCTGGACGCTCGCATCGGGGCCTAGGCGCCAGGCTAGCGAAGGCAGCGTAGCTCGGCTATAGTATTTGAAATTTCGGAGTTAGACTCCGAATATTCTGAATAATGCATAACACCATTCAACGTCCCGCTTTTCTCAGCCGGCTCGAGATCGCCGTGGCGCGATCGCCCATCACGGCCTTGCTCGGACCTCGGCAGTGCGGCAAGACGACCTTGGCTCGGCTCTTCGCGACCGGAAAGGACGCCACGCACTTCGACGTGGAATCCAATGCCGATCAGCGCCGTCTGCAAAACCCCGAATTGGCCCTGGCGTCACTTTCCAACCTGGTGGTCCTGGACGAAATCCAGGCCCGGCCGGACCTCTTTCCCGTTTTGCGCGGGCTTGCAGATCGGCCTCGGAGCAAGACGCGATTTCTCATCCTGGGCAGCGCCTCGCCGCACATCGTTCGCCACGCCTCCGAAACGCTCGCGGGACGGGTGGAGTTCGTCGAAATATCCGGCTTCGACCTCTCCGAAGCGGGCCACAAGCGCCAGGATGTCCTTTGGCTTCGAGGCGGCTTGCCTCGTTCCTTTCTGGCCAAGTCCGACCAGGACAGCTTCGCCTGGCGAGAGGGTTTCGTACGAACCTACCTTGAACGCGACATCCCTCAGCTGGGTTTCACCATTCCAGTGGTTGCCATGCGGCGCTTCTGGACCATGCTGGCCCACTACCACGGGCAGACCTGGAACGCATCGGAGATTGGTCGAGCCATGGGACTGTCGGACAAGACCGTGCGCGGCTACCTGGACATCCTTTCGGGAACGTTCATGGTGCGACAGCTCCAGCCGTGGTTTGAAAACCTAGGCAAGCGGCAGGTCAAGGCGCCCAAGCTCTACTTCCAGGACACTGGTCTGCTCCACCACCTACTTGACATCGACGATCGCCACACGCTGCTGGGCCATCCCAAGGTAGGAGCTTCCTGGGAGGGTTTTGCCCTGGAGCAAGTGCTGCGCGCCTTCGTTCCCTCACAGCCCTACTTCTGGTCCACCCACGGCGGGGCGGAGCTCGATCTTCTGTTCGTGCACAAGGGAAACCGCCTGGGATTCGAATTCAAATTCAACGAGGCGCCCGCGATGACCGCTTCTATGAAGCACGCCCAATCGGATCTGAAGCTTGCTCACCTGTGGGTCGTTCATCCCGGCGCGCACGCATTTCCCATGGACGAGAACATCACTGCCATACCGCTGGGGCAGGTCCATGCCCTCGCTGGCAATGCTTCAGCGGTTCCCAAAACCCGCGCCGCAGGACAAGTCACGAAGGCTCGCCGCTAGATTCGGCAGGGGCAACTTCGGCCTACCGGCTCTGGGATCCGTGTTGTAGGACCAAGCCAACGATACATTTTGCTGCATTCAGCCCAACTTCACTGATCGGAGTTTAACTCATGCCCTTGATTCCCTTGCGTCCCCTTCTCGACCACGCCGCCAAGAGCGGCTACGGCGTCACTGCCCTGAACGTCAACAACATGGAGCAGATCCAGGCCATCATGGAGGCCGCCCGCGCCACCAAGAGCCCAGTCATCGTGCAGGCATCGCGCGGCGCCCGCAAGTACACCAACGACAACTTCCTGCGCCACCTGATGCTCGCCGCGGCCGAGCTATACCCCGAGCTGCCCATCGTCATGCACCAGGACCACGGCAACTCGGTCGAGACCTGCGTGAGCGCCATCCGCTACGGCTTCACCAGCGTCATGATGGACGGCTCGCTGGAGGAAGACGGCAAGACCCCGTCGAGCTACGAGTACAACGTGGCAGTGACCCGCGAGGTCGTCAACATCGCACACCGATTCGGCGTGTCGGTGGAAGGCGAGCTGGGCTGCCTGGGCTCGCTCGAGCACGGCACCGGCGAAAAGGAAGATGGGCACGGCGCCGAAGGCAAGCTGTCCATGGACCAGCTCCTCACCGACCCGGATCAGGCAGTCGACTTCGTCCAGCGCACCGGTCTCGATGCCTTGGCCGTCGCGGTCGGCACTAGCCACGGCGCCTACAAATTCTCGCGCAAGCCCACCGGCGACGTGTTGGCCATGAAGCGTATCGAGGAGATCCACACCAAGCTGCCCAACTGCCACCTGGTCATGCACGGTTCCAGCTCGGTGCCCGAAGAGCTATGCGCCATCATCAACAAGTATGGGGGCGCCATCAAGGAAACCTACGGCGTTCCCGTCGAAGAGATTCAGCGCGGTATCCGCGCTGGTGTGCGCAAGATCAACGTCGACACCGACAACCGTCTGGCTATCACTGGCGCCATTCGCAAGGCGTTCATCGAGAAGCCGGCCGAATTCGACCCGCGTTACTACATGACGCCGGCGCGCGCCGCGATGCAGAAGGTGTGCGAAGAGCGCATGAAGCAGTTTGGCCAGGCAGGTCAGGCCCTCAATGTACCCATCGTGTCCCTCGACGAGATGGCCAAGGCCTACATGAGCGGCAAGTACGGCAACAACGCCAAGCCTGACGAACGCTCGGCCCAGCTCAAGAACTGATCCATCAACGCGAGCCGAAAAAGCGGGGCAGAGCCGGGCTAGCCGGTCTTGTCCCGCTTTTTTTGCGTAATGCCCTGGAGCCCCACGCCCAAACTGTCGACAAGAGGATGTAGGGAATTCCCGATACCGGCGTACCACAGGCAGGGCGGGGATCGCTGGGATTTCCCATTCGTTCTCGGTATGGTGTCGTATCCCTGTCTCGTTCCCCTGACATCCCTAGTCCTCGGAGGTTCCATGCGCTCGGTTTTTCTCGCCTTTGCTCTCGCGGCTGCCGCGGTGTCCTGTGCCGGCAACCCGATCACCACTTCTGGCACCGGCGGGGCAGGGAACGGCGGTACCACCAGCGCGGGCGGCACGACCAGCAACGGCGGGACCACCAGCTCGGGCGGTACCACCAGCACCGGCGGGAAGACGGGTGCGGGCGGCACGACCAGCAACGGCGGGACCACCAGCTCGGGCGGGACCACCAGCACCGGAGGCAAGACCGGCACCGGCGGCGCCCCAAGCACCGGGGGCAAGACCGGCACCGGAGGCGCCCCAAGCACCGGAGGCAAGACCGGCACGGGCGGAAGCTCGACGACCACCTCGATCGACTGCACGGATACCTCCACCGATTCGGCCGCCGTGACCACACAGTACGGCGGCACCCAGATGAGCGTCACCGGCAATTCGAACAAGACCTACTTCATGCAGGCCAACTGGTGGGGCAGCCCCTACAACAACCAAGCCGAGGACGTGGAGGGCCTGGGCTTCTCCATGACGAACCCAGGCAACGTCGTCACGAACGTGAAAGACACCCCCATGGGGTTCCCGTCGATCTTCATCGGCTCCTACGGCACCAAGAAGACCACCGGCAGCAACCTGCCCAAGCAGGTCTCGGCGCTGACCAGCGTCCCGACGATATTCTCAACCAACGTGGACACCTTGGGTATCTCGAACTACAACGCGACCTACGACGTATGGTTCACCTCTAGCAACGCCCTGGTCACCGGGTCCTCCCCGGGCACGGGCGGGGCGTACTTGATGGTTTGGCTATTCAAGCCAAGCGACCGTCAGCCGCGCGGAAGCCTGAGGGCCAATGGCGTCGTGGTCACCGGAGTCAAAGGCGGTTGGGACGTCTGGTACGACACTACCAACCCGCCCTGCGTGTCCTACGTCGCCAGCGACAAGATTGCCTCGCTGGAATTCGACCTCAACAACTTCATCAAAGATGCCGTGCAAAACAGCTACGGTATCACTGCGAGCCAATACCTCAGCATCGTCTTCGCCGGCTTCGAAGTTTGGGGCGGCGGCGACGGCCTCCAGATCAAGAAGTACTGCGCCAACGTGAAGTAGCCTCCGCGCCCCACGGCTGCCAGCCCTGGGACCTAATACCTTGCGTTCACCCTGTGCCCAGGCCAGCGTGGTGCGTATACTTCCGTCATGGCCGACGCAGCGAGAAAGGTCGCCACCTACGATGACGTGCTTGCCGCGCCTCCGCACATGGTGGCGGAGATCGTGGATGGCGAGCTAGTCCTGTCTCCGAGGCCGGCATCCCGCCACGGGGCGGCTGCTAGCGTTCTTAGCGAGGAATTGGGACCGCCTTTCAAAAGAGGACGCGGCGGGCCTGGAGGCTGGCTTATCGTCTACGAACCTGAGCTGCACCTCGCCGGCAATGTGCTGGTGCCCGATCTGGCGGGCTGGCGGCGCGAGCGCATGCCGCTCTTCCCGGACACCCCCTTCATGACCTTGGCGCCCGACTGGATCTGCGAAGTTCTGTCACCCGGTTCGGCCCGTTTCGATCGCAAGAAGAAGATGCCCATCTACGGTCAAGAGGGCGTGCGCAATGCCTGGCTGGTGGATCCCGTGGAACGGACCCTGGAGGTCTACCGTCTGGCCGACGCGCACTGGTCTCTCCTGGCCACCTTTTCAGACGACGAGCGCGTGCGCGCCGAGCCCTTCGATGCCATCGAGCTCGAGCTCGGCCTGCTGTGGGCCGACGTCGAGCCAGCACCGGTCAAGTAGGGGCTACGGGCTGCGCAGGCGAAGTCCTCCACGGACCAGTCCCCGTTCGCAGACCTATCTATGGGGGTGCTTCCTGTGTGGCCGCCTCGTCCCCAGAATCACTTGTCTCGCAGTCGTGCTCAACCAGG
>Ga0265342_10001902_pt1 | contig 18782 bp, 10 predicted proteins | sample 4CB327metaG_FD_203125 | JGI IMG/M metagenome (GOLD analysis project Ga0265342, IMG submission 203125) | Rhizosphere microbial communities from Carex aquatilis grown in University of Washington, Seatle, WA, United States - 4-CB3-27 metaG | ecosystem: Host-associated > Plants > Roots >...
GTTCCCACCTACGGCCCCACTACCAAAGCAACGGACAACCAACCAACTGGCGAGCCCAAGATTACTTTCGCCGTGACCGGTCCCGGAACCTGGCGTGGCGGGGTCAACGAAAGCATGGTCAATTCGACCAACAACCTCTATCTGTACACCGAGGGCGGAATCAATCGCGTCTTTATTCGCTCACAGACGACACCCGGGACTATCACCCTAACCGCCACCAGCTCCGGCCTAACCCAAGCCACCGCGACGGTGACGTCCGTGGCTGTGCCGGTCGTGAACGGGTTGCTCCCCCGATAGCTTTTGGGAAAAGTCGTACAGTCGCCAATCCAGTAGTGCGTGCCAAAGTCGCCGATGGCCTTGCAGTCGAGGTCGTCGGCGGTCTATTCACGTCCAGCTTTACAATGCGGTCGCAAACACATATTAATCGATCAATCATCTGCAAATGGGACAGGCGGCCGGGCCATTTGCTAGTGTGTCAGCTGCGGAAGGTTCAACTGGGTGACGAGGCATCGGTCGTGTTGGCCTCTGTGCCCCCACCCATCGCAAGGAGATTTTCATGAGCAGCAGGAGCCTATCATTGACTGTCTTTCTCTATCGTTTCGCGGGTGCGGTACTGCTCACCGCAGCCTTCCCGTCTGGGTGTGGCTCGGGTACCAGCCCAGGGGGGCCAACCGGCGGGGGCGGCACGGGCGGAATTGCGTCCAGTGCCGGCGGCACCTCCGGCGGCCCAGGCGGGTCCTCGACCAGCGCGGGCGGGACCACCGGCGTGTGCGGGACTACCCCCGTCTCGGGCGGAACTCCCGCGACGCCTGCGTGGGGAACGCCGGTGACTGGCGGTCCCACGGGGACGGGGACCACGGCCACGGTGACCGTGAACCCCAGTACCACCGTAGGAACCATCGGTGCCGATTTTACCGGGTTCAGCTACGAAAAGACGCACATCATGAATGGCTCGCTCACCATCAACAACACGAACATGATTGCGCTCTACAGTCTCCTTGGCTCTCCGATGGTGCGAATTGGAGCCAACGACGTCGAACGTTGCACTTGGGTTGGCACGGGGACCGCGCCTTGTCAGCCAAATGGACAGCCATTCAACTTCAAGGTCACGACTGGCGGAGTCGACCAATTCTGCAGCTTTCTGGCCGCGACGGGAAGCAAGGCCATCTATGGCGTCAATTTCCAGTTGGGCAACTCGACCGCCTCCGCGGCAGAGGCGGCCTATGTCATGAGCGCGTGTCCGTCGAGCATTGTCGGAATCGAGATCGGCAACGAGCCCGACAAATTTGGGAGCTGGGCCGACCAAACAACGGACTACGAGAAGTTTGCGGACGCTATCCTCGCCGCGCCGGGCGCTCTGCTGGTTGGCCCGGCGTGCACCAGTAAAGCTGACGTAACGTACGCTGCTCCATTTGCTGACACCATAGCGGTGAAATATCCGGGTAAGCTGGCCCTTCTGTCGCAGCACTCCTACGTTGCCGCAGCCAATGCGTCGGGATGCTCAGTGCCCAACCTCCAGATAACAACCACCCAACTCACCGACATCTTTGATACGATCGAGGCTGCAGTGACAGAGAACAGTCTCCCAGCCTGGCGCATGGACGAAAACAACACCTGCTCCGGTCACGGTCAGCAGGGCCTAGGCGACACACTCATCGCGGGTTTGTGGGCGATCGATTACATGTTCGAGGTTGCCAAGCGTGGCGGCAGTGGAATCAATTTCCACAACGGCGAGACTGGAATGGATGGAACGGTTCCCTTCTACTATGAGCCCATCAAGGAGAATGGTGGCGTCGTGGTGGCGGTACAGCCGGAATACTACGGTATGCTCCTCTTCACCCAAGCCGGCACAGGCCCGATGGTTTCCACGACCGTCACCACGAGCGCCCAGTACTTCACCGCGTGGGCCATCAAGGCGGACGGATTTACCAGCGTGGTGCTCAACAACAGGAACGCATCGAGTGACGTCAGCGCCACAGTGGATCTGGGATCCGCGGTGAGTAGCGCGAGCGCGATCTATCTGCAGGGGACACCTACCGGCAACCTGACGGCAGCGGCAGGGAACGTGACCCTTGCTGGTGCCCAGGTCTCGGTGGCGGGCGATTGGCCTCGCAATGCACCCTACATTCAGACGGTCTCGGGAAACAGCGTCTCAGTCTATGTCCCAGCCGCCAGCGCAGCGCTCGTCCGCGTCTTGCAGTAGGCATGGGAAGCTGTAGTTGGTCTGATTTCCGCAGATTGGAAACTTCTCGATCATGTTCGTGATCTTCAGAAAAACCTCCAGGGAAAGCCTCTTGCGGCGAGTGCCGTGATGGGCTAGCCTGGATTTCCGTGAGGGATAACATGTTGAACAAAGTCGGATCACTGGTTCTAGTATTGGGCGTGGCCTCTTGTGTCTTGGCCTGCGGCAGCGGCAACACCACAGGGCCCACGGGCGGCACTGGTGGCACTGGTGCCACGGGTGGTGCTTGCGGGACATCCACAACGCCTATAACGACATTGGCCCAAGCTTGTGCACATAATTGTTGCCTTGCTAGTGGGTTGGCCACTTGCTCCACCACGGAAGCTGTGTGCGAGCAGAGCTGCATGAAGACGTACGACAACACGTACGCTGTCAATGCGGACCTGGGACGGCAGTACACAGAGATGATGTTGTGCGTCGCGACTGATCCATATTTCGCCACGTCCGCTCAATTCGTTTGCGCGAAACCAAACTCCCCTCTGAACTTGTGGTCGCCGTTGATTGACGCCTCAACGGATTCACCGTGTAAGCAGCAAATTTGTGATTGGAACTGCGACGACGCCACACACGGGGATATGGATCCCTTCGTGGACATCCTGTGTGCTTGCTCAAGTGTTCACTGATGAGTGACGCCCGCAGGTAATGCCCTCAGGCGTCCAACGCTGAATCCTGGCGTCTTTCACAACCAACTAAGGATTGGCTCGGCGTCGTTGGCTTGTCAGCAATCGTAAGTTGAGCCAAGCGCACTGGCGCGCGCAGCGCGGATCGGGCAGGCGAAAGCGGCGTCTCGAAGATCGTTGTCTTTGCGACGTGGAGTCGCACAAGGAGTCTCTGGCCCTGGCTGGGCTGGCCTCAGCCTAGGTGCGGACACGCGCACTGGTCCTTGACAGGGTGGCGGGGAACGCGTCGGTGCCACCCTGCGGGGCTAATTGTCCTGCGCGCCCTCCTGGATCCACTCACGGATGCGCTGCTTGTCTGGGTCGGGAAGCGCCGGTCCAGAGAACGTCAAGTCCGAGGTTCCGTTGGTCGAGTAGTTAGTGGTGTCCGCCGGCATTTGGGTTCCGCACCTGCTCTTCCCTGCGGGCAGCTGATCCTGATCCAAGAGCTTCAGGTACATGACGCTAGCCTCTGGCTGGCCCGGGAGCACCCGCATTCCAGTTTGCTGGCAGGGCCCCATGCATGGCAGGTCGACGAGGCTCCAGTACGCGCGCACCTTCGAACTCTGGTCGAGCGCGCCGAACCGTATGTCTACGCCGTTGTAGTGGCAGAAGTCGTTGCTGCACTTCTGTATGGTTTCTGTGTAGATTTTCGTGAACGAGTTGGCAGACGGCGAAGCACCTGCACCGCATCCGACGCTGAAAACTGCGGAGGCGGAGAGTGCGAAAACCGTTGCCAGAACAGTTTGTCTCATCGATTTCTCCACGAGCCCATGGTTGAGACTTGAGGTCCCTACGCTACAACGCTCTTATCCCTCGGACCAGTGATTTTGATCGATCGATCACTCAAGCTCGGGCTCGTTCCTCCTATGGTCGTGTCAAGCTCACAGTGGCCAAAGCCAGGCCGCCCCGCGCACGCCGCTTGAATCGCCGTGGCGAGCGGGGACGATGGGTGTGCTGACCATGTCCGAGAAGACGTACTGACCCAAGCGCAGCGGGACCTCACGATACAGGCGCGCGATGTTGGAGACGCCGCCTCCCATGACGATGACGTCCGGATCCAGAAGGTTGATGACCGACGCCAGCCCTCGTGCCATGCGGTCCTCATAGCGAATCATGCTCGCCAGGGCAGCCGTGTCGCCGGCTTCAGCGCGCCGGGCGATGTCGTCCGCGTCGCGCGCTTCGCCGGTGTGCAACCGATGGTCGCGCGCCAGGCCGGGGCCAGCGAGGAAGGTTTCGATGCAGCCGCTTTTTCCGCAGTAGCAAGGCGGGCCCGGGCGCTCGTCGTCGCGAGGCCAGGGCAGGGGATTGTGTCCCCATTCGCCGGCAATGGCGTGCGGCCCGGTCAGCAGTTTTCCGTCCACCACCACGCCGCCGCCGGTGCCGGTGCCCACGATGACGCCAAAGACGACCCGCGCGCCCGCGCCTGCGCCGTCAGAGGCTTCCGACAGCACGAAGCAGTTGGCATCGTTGGCGATGCGCACGGGCCGGCCCAATGCGTGCTCCAAGTCGCGATCCAGTGGATGCCCGATGAGCGCGATGGTGTTGGCATTCTTGACCAGCCCGGTAGCCGGAGACACGGCTCCGGGGATTCCGATGCCGACGGTGCCCGTCTGTCCGATACGAGCCTCTGTGTCGCGCACCAGCCGGACGATGCAGGCGACGATCGCATCGTAGCTGTCGTTGGGCGTGGGCACTCGCAGCCGGGCGCGTTCGGTTCCGGTGTCGTCGATGGCAATGCTTTCGGTCTTGGTTCCGCCGAGATCAACGCCGATGCGCATCGACTCAAGACACTACACCGACTTGGCGGTTGCAGCCCGCCCCATCGGACTCGCGGTGCCGCAGAGCAGTAGCGGCTGCCGGTCAAGCGACGCACTCGACTTTCCGATACAATAGAGACATGCAGACTCGGTCGCTGCAACGCTTGGCGGGACAGCCAGTCGCGCTCGGCCTGATGGTCGCTTTGGCATTCTCGAGCACGGGCTGTGAAGCCTTGGGCATTAGCAAAAGCAGGCCGCCACCCCTTCCCCAGGGCAAAAGCGCGGACCCGGAGTTCGTGCCCCGCGCGCAGGTAGCCCCGCACAAGTTGCCAGCCTTTGAGCTCGCTGGCCCGCAGAATATGGCCGCGCAAGCCGATCCAGCACCGATCGCCGCCGTAACCCCCGTCGGCGTTTCAGGCGGTTCAGGCACACTCAACGGGAATCCCAATGGACTCAGCCGTGAGGTGCTGAACTCCGCGATCCAAGGCACCATGGCGTCGCTGGCAACCTGCTTCTCGCCCTCCGCTCAGAACCCCATGGTGTCGGTGTCGTTCGAGGCAGATCCAGAGGGACGAGCCAGCCTTGTCCGCGTCAACGGGGCGCCCTCTGATGCCGAGCGCTGCGTTCGGAACATCGTCCAGGACATGAGGTTTCCGCGGTTCGAAGGGAATGGTGTGCATGTGGACTTGCCCCTGACGTTCCACCAAGTCGGGCGCGCCCAAGCCGCGTCCCCCCCCGGCGAATCCCAGAGACCTTCCGGGCCTCCGCTCTACATCGAGCCGTAGATCGCGTGGGCGAAGGCGGGCTTTGCCCGCCGGAGCCAGAGCGCGGGAGGGGTTGGGAACCCTCCCAGGGTTCCCATCTAGATCAGAACCGCATGCCGCGTTTCGCGCGAAACATGAACCATTTGTAGGTCAGGTACCCGGCGCCCCCAGCAGCAACCAACCCGATCACGGGCCAATGCGCCAGGACCAGCAGTCCCGCTCCACCCCAGGCGCCGACCGCCATCATTCCCTTTTTCCGCGCCTCGGTCCTGTCACGGGTCATCAGGCTTGTACCCATTGGCTTCCTCCGCGAGTGTTTCAATCATGGATGTTGGCGGTCTGCAAGGCCGCTACACGGTTGCGCGGCTTGCAGATCACGTGATAGTTCCTGGGCAAGGAGAATGCCATGCGGATCACACTCTCGATCGTCGCAGTATTCGGCCTTCTAGTCTGGACGCCGGCCTCGGCTCTTGCCAAGCAGAAGGCCGCCAAGACGGAAGCGGAACCTCCGCCGGCCGCAACACCCCTCAATGCCTGCGGCTGCTACCGTGACGCCCAGGACCAGTGCCACTGCAACAAGGGCAAGAAGCTGAAGTGCGAGTGCGAAAACGACTGTGAGCCGGCGGGCTGTGAGCAGCAACGCCAGAAGCAGCAGGAAAAGGACGCCGCCGCTGCGCTGAAGAAGATCCAGCAGAACGACAAGAAGGGGCAAGAGGCGGCCAAGGCAGCCCAGGCCAAGAAGGCCAAGGAGAAGGCTGCCGAAGAAGCCAAGAAGAAGGCCGAAGGCGGCGAAGGCCGGTGGAAGTAGTCACATCGTGGCTGCGACCTACGTGGGCGAGATCAGAGCGGCAGCCGACGCCGGCTGAGGACACTGAGGGGAGTGGGGAGGCCACAGAGGGTCTTCGGGAGGACTGCTTCGGTGCGTACCATGGACCGCAGGGGTGCGTGTCAGGGGTCGCACCGGGAACCCATACCGGGACCTGGGCGTGTAGGCGACAACGCACATTGGGGCGATATTGCGCAGCGTCACGCCGCGTAACAAAAGAAAATAAATCAATGATTACAACATGCTATATGAATACGGAATTGTAATAGGCCTACCCTGACATACCGGTTTTGATTTTGGCCCGGCTTGTGCCAGCATCGGAGCCTTTCAGCCGGGGTACCCCCCTTTTCCCACCGATTCACTCGGCCCTAGGAAGGCACAAGCCTGATGAAGAACCCAGGTCTCGACAAAGACTCGCTCCAAACCCTGATCGACACACTGACATCGTTCGGAAAGCAGAAGCTCCCGCTCAAGGTCAGGTTGGACCTTGATGAGAAGGACCTCTTTCCCCTGGATCTGATCCGGGAGTTGCTGGGACCTGACATCGGCCTGCACCTCTTGTTCATCCCCGAGGAGCTGGGAGGCCTGGGCGGCAACGCCTACGACGTCTACCGAGTCTCGGAGGAGATGGCCAAGCTGGACCTGGGCGTCGCCACCGCCTTCCTGGCCATCTTTCTGGGAACCGACCCCATCGTGGTGGGCGCGACCGAAGAGCAGCGAACCTATTGGCTGCGCCGAATTGCCGACGAAGGCTTGATTGTCGCCTACGCCGTGACCGAGCCCCTGGCCGGCAGCGAGCTGTCGGCCATTCGCACGCGCGCCGAGCGGGTGATGGAGAACGGCGAGATCAAGGGCTACAAGATCAACGGCGCCAAGCAGTTCATCTCCAACGGCGGCTACGCGCAACTGTACACGGTGCTGGCCATGGCGCCCGATGGCCCGACTTTCTTCGCCGTGGAGCAGGGAACTCCAGGCTTGGTTCCCGGCAAGCACGAGAACAAGTTGGGTATCCGCTCGTCCAACACGTCGCCGGTCATCTTTGAAGATTTGTACGTTCCCAAGGAGAACCTGCTGGGTGGCGTGGAGGGCAAGGGACTCGCCCATGCCCAATCCGTGTTCGGGTTCACGCGCCTCATGGTGGCAGCTTTTGGCCTGGGTGGCGGTGTGGCCGCCATGATCAGGGCCATCCGCTATGGCCGTGAACGCATACAAGCCGGCTCACCCCTGGCTGAAAAACAGGGCTACATGGACAAGTTGATCGTTCCCCATGTGGTCCGGCTGGAGGCGGCGCGCGCCCTCATCGAGGAGACGGCGCATCGGCTCGACCAGGGCGAGCCCGAGCTGCAGACCGAGGGCGCGATCGTGAAGCTCTTCGCCACCGAGGCGGGCAACGCCGCTGCCGACGCTGCCATTCAAGCACACGGCGGCTATGGCTACACTCGAGAGTACGAGGTCGAGAAGATCCGGCGCGATGTGCGCATCACCACCATCTACGAAGGTACCAGCGAGATCATGCAGTGGACGGTGTCGCGTGATCGTTGGCGCCTGCACCTGCAGGAGCACGGGCAGTACTACAAGAAGATAGCCGCTTCACTCGAAGCCTTGCACCGCGAGGATCCCAACGTGGGGGCTGATGCGGCAGCTTTGGCCGTGAACGTGGTTCAGGAGACGACTGAGCGCTGCCGTGTCGGACGTCTCACGCGCAATCAGCATGTGCTCTTCGAGCTGGGCGAGTTGATGACCCGGGCCGAGATTGCTGCCAATTTCGCCCGCTACGCCGCCGGCCGGGGCGCGCCCAAGTACCAGCCGTTTTTCGCACCCGCGGCCGTCAAGGCCATGTCGCGCATCTGCGCACGTGAAGCGGCGCTTGACGTGCTGGGTCTGGCAGTTCGTCTGGTGCGCGGTATGGATGCGGTGGATGATGCAGGCATTGCTGACTTCGAGCGCGCCCTCCGGGCCAGTGCCATCACGGCTTGCGCGAAGGGCCTCATGGCCGATATGGACGTCGTGGCCAAGGCCCTGGTGGAGCAAGACGCCGCTCGCGCCTAGCCGGGCAGAGAGAGAATAGGGGCACGCAACCATTCGCTTGATTCGGATACCGGGCAGGGCCGCTGGGCGCCCGGTTTTCCGTTTTCGATATCTGGGAGGAAGTTGAAATGAGTCGTTCGACACGGGATCCGGCCGAAAGAGCCGTCGCCGTCATAGGCGTGGGGGCGATACTGCCCGATGCGCTCGACGCCAGGGCCTTCTGGCAGAACGTCGTGACCGGCCGGAATTCGGTGAGCGAGGTCACACCGGATCGCTGGAATTCAGCCGACTACTACGACCCTGATCCCAAGGCACCGGGCAAGACGTATTCCAAGATCGGCGGCTGGGTGCGCGGCGTGTCCTTCGAGCCCACCAAGTATCGCATCCCTCCCACGGTATCGGCCGCCATGGATGACGGCCAGAAGTGGGCTCTGCTGTGTGCGGGCGAGGCGCTGCGCGACGCGGGCCATCCCGACCGGCCGCTCGACACCGAATCGACCGGCGTGATCCTGGGCAATGCCATGGGCGGCGAGCTGCACTACCTCACGTGCTTGCGCCTGTTCATGCCCGAGTATGTTCACGCCATCGCCGACACGCAGGTCTTCCAGTCGCTGCCTCAGGCCGAGCGCGCGGCCTTGTTGGCGCAGTTGCGGGAATCGGTGGGCCGGCGTTTTCCCGACACCACCGAAGACACCATGCCCGGCGAGTTGACCAACATCACATCCGGCCGGGTGGCGGCGGTGTTCAACCTGCGCGGGCCCAATTTCACTGCGGACGCCGCCTGCGCCTCTTCGCTGGCCGCTCTGCAGGCTGCGGTCGACGGTCTGGCCGATCACCACTACGACGTGGTTGTCACCGGCGCCATGGACCGGAACATGGGCCCCACCACCTTCATCAAGTTCTGCAAAATCGGCGCACTCTCGCCCGACGGCTCGCGGCCTTATGACAAAGACGCCAACGGTTTCATCATGGGCGAGGGCGGTGCCTTCTTGGTGTGCAAGCGTCTGGAGGATGCGGAGAAGGCGGGCGATCGCATCTATGCGGTGGTGCGCGGCGTGGGTGGCTCCAGCGATGGCAAGGGCAAGGGCATCACCGCCCCCAATCCCATCGGGCAGATACTGGCCTTGCGTCGCGCCTGGGAGCGCGCCGGGCTGGACCCCGCGACTGTGACGCTGCTGGAAGGCCATGGCACCTCGACCCGGGCTGGGGATGTGGCCGAAATGGAAACCGTGAGCAAGCTGCTTTCCGAAGGCTCGCCCATCAAGCATCGGATTGCGCTCGGCTCGATCAAGTCGCAGGTCGGCCACCTCAAGAGCGCGGCCGGCGCCGCCAGCCTGCTCAAGGTCGTGCTCGCCTGTCACCACAAGATCCTTCCGCCCTCGATCAATTTCAATCAGCCAAATCCCAGTATTCCCTGGGACAAGCTGCCCGTCTTCGTGAACACCAAGGCCCAGCCATGGGAGAAGCCGTCATTCGGGCCACGCCGCGCCGGCCTTTCTGCCTTCGGCTTTGGCGGCACCAACTTCCACGTGGTGGTCGAGGAGTATGTGCCAGGCATGCTGACCCGGCGTGCGCCGGTGGTGCAGGTGCCGGCTTCCTTCACGGGTGGCTCGCCCGGGGCCACGCTCGCCCATGACACCCGGCCGTCCATGCTGGGAAACATGCTGGCCGTGGGCGGGGCCGACGCCGGGGCGGTGCGCGCAGCTCTCACCCAGGCGCTGGCCAGGGCCAAGGCAGGCCAGACATCCGACCGCCGGCCCCCAGGACCGGACTTCCTGGCCGCACCGGCACGCCTGGTGATCGGCTTCGAAGACGCGGCCGATCTGGTCAAGAAGGGCGAGCTCGCTCTGGCAGCTTTCGAAAAGAACGAGCCCAAGAAGTGGCGCCTCTTGCAGAGCAAAAGCATCCACTTCCGCCAGGGGCCAGCGGGCAAACTGGCCTTCTTGTTCCCGGGACAGGGCTCGCAATACGTGAACATGCTGGCTGATGTGCCAGACCCGATCGTGCGCGAGACCTTCGCCGAGGCCGATCGCGTGATGGGCCCCATTCTGGGGCAGCCGCTGACCGAATACGTCTACAAGAACGAAGCCGATCCGGCCGCCATGCAAGCAGCCGAGGAGGCGCTCAAGGACACCACCATCTGTCAGCCGGCCATGGTGGCCAGCGACATCGCCATCATGCGCTTGCTCGACAAACACGGGGTCAAGCCCGACATCGTGATGGGGCACAGCCTGGGCGAATGGGCCGCCGCCGTGGGCGCCGGCATGGTCACCTTCCCCGAGGCGCTGGTGGCGGTGAGCGCGCGTGCGCGGGCCATGGCCTCCGTGTCCATCGGAGACAAGGGCAAGATGGCCTCGGTGGCTGGGCCTGCCGATGAGATCGGTCGCCGGCTGCCCGAGATTGGCGGCTATCTCACCCTGGCCAACATCAACAGCCGCAAGCAGACCGTCATCGCGGGCGCCAGCGATGCGGTGGACCGCGCGGTCGACTACTTCAACAAACTGGGCATGACCGCGCAGCTCATCCCGGTATCCCATGCCTTCCACAGCAAGGTGGTGGCACCGGCCTCCGACGCGCTCTACCGCACCATCTGCGAGATGGAGATCGCCTTCCCGCGCATCCCTCTCGTGGGCAACATCGACGGTGAACTCTACCCGACCCATGACATGGACACCATCAAGCGGCGCCTGGCTGACCAGATGGCGTCCTCGGTCCAGTTCGTCAAGGGCGTCGAGACTTGCTACCGGAAAGGGGCGCGCATCTTCGTCGAGGTTGGCCCCAAGCGCGCGCTCATGGCCCTGGCCGAGAGCATTCTCGAAGACAAGGACGACGTCATCTGCTTTTCCACAAACCATCCCAAGCGGGGCGGTGTCCGTTCTTTCCATGAAGCCATGTGCGGCTTCTACGCTGCGGGCATTCCCCGCCCCGAAGATCTCTTGGCTGCTGTGGCAGCGACGCAGCCCGATCCTGTCGCACGAGCCGCCGCCGCGCCCGTCCAAGCATCGATCCCGACTTCTTCGCACGGAGCACCCCAGACCATGAGTGAGAGTCCGATTCGCACGTCCGCAGGCCAGCCCGACTACGACGGGCTGGGAAGACTATTTGCGCGTTTCCTCGACGAGGGCATGGCGATGTATGGCGGCCGTCGCGCTGGCCCGCCCGCGTTGCCAGAAGCTCGCTCGGGATCGATCGTCGTGTCAGGCGCGGCCTTGGGCTTGCCCGGGCAGAAGCAACACGTCTTCGACGACAGTAACGTGGACCGCATTCTGCGGGGCGATTCCTTCATCGATCCAGTGCCCCATGTTTTCCGCGCCCGCATGGTGGAAAAGAACGTGGTCCGTCTGGTCAAGCGCGAAGTGGGCGAGCCCAGCCTGGATCCCATCAAGTCGGTGGACGAGGTCATTCGCCTGGCCGGCCGCCGCGGCATCTTTGATATCGTGGAAGAATTCGGAGTTCCGCGCGAGCGCGTGGAAGCTTGGGACATCACGACGGCGCTGGCCATTGCCGCGGGCATCGAGGCCCTGCGCGACGCGGGCATTCCGCTGGTGCGCCACTATCGTCGCACCACCACGGGCAGCTTCCTGCCCGACCGCTGGCGGCTTCCGGTCGCCATGGCTGACGAGACCGGCGTGATCTTCGCCTCGGCCTTCCCGGGCTACGACAACCTGGTCGACGAGGTCACACGTTTCTTCTCCCAGCGAACCGGCCGCCAGAGCTACGAATTCGATCGCCGTTTCCTCTTCCGCATCCTCGCCATGGGTCACGCGCAGTTTGCCGAACTGCTCGGCATCCGCGGTCCCAACACTCAGGTCAACGCGGCCTGCGCTTCGACCACCATGGCGGTGGGCATGGCTGAGGACTGGATCCGGGCCGGCCGGTGCCGCCGCGTGCTCATCATCGGCGCTGACGACGTCACCTCGGACAGCCTGCTGGAATGGATGGGAGCCGGCTTCTTGGCCAGCGGTGCCGCCACCACTGAAGATGTCCTGGAAAAAGCGGCGCTGCCCTTTGATCGCCGGCGCAACGGCATGTTGCTGGGCATGGGCGCTTGCGGCCTAGTGGTGGAGTCGGAAGATTCGCTGCGCGAGCGCGGCATGCGCGGCCTGTGCGAAGTGCTGGGCAGCGAATTCGCCAACAGCGCCTTCCACGGAACCCGACTGGACGTGGATCACATCGAGGCCGTGATGGAACGACTGGTGTCAGGCGTGGAGCAACGTCACGGCATAGACCGGCACGCCATGGCGCGCGAGCTGGTCTTCATCTCGCACGAGACCTACACACCGGCGCGCGGAGGCAGCGCTTCGGCCGAGGTGTTCGCCTTGCGCAAGACCTTTGGCAGCAGCGCCAACGATCTGGTGGTGTGCAACACCAAGGGCTTCACCGGTCATCCCATGGGCGTGGGCGTGGAGGACGCGGTGGCGGTCAAGATCCTGGAGAAGCAAGTGGTTCCGCCGGTGCCCAACTTCCGCGAGCCCGATCCCGAACTGGGTACGCTCAATCTGTCGAAGGGCGGGCACTATCCGGTGCGCTACGCCCTACGCCTGGCCGCCGGCTTCGGTTCGCAGATCGCAATGACCGTGCTCCGTCGCATTGATGGCTTGGAAGAGCGGGTGGCGGATCGGGCCGCCTATCAACGGTGGTTATCCGACATCTCCGGTTACCCAGCGCCGGTCCTGGAAGTCGAGAAGCGCACCTTGCGCATCAAGGATATTGGCCAGCCGGCGCGCGAGCCGGCTCAGTCGTCCTGGACCATGGGCACAGGTCCGCGCGCAAGCCTGGGCGACGAGGGGCCGATGCCGGTGCCGACTGCGCCGCGGGCGCCGACTGCGCCAGCGGTCGCCGCGATCGCGACTCCGGCGGCTCAGCCCGCACCTGCGCCGGCCGCGACCCCGACAGTGGTTCCGTCTGCGGCGGTCACGACGGCCGTCGCAGCGTCGGGCGGCGACGTCGCCATGGAGTCGGTGCTCAAACTGGTCAGCGACAAGACCGGCTATCCGCGCGACATGCTGGATCCCGATCTGGATCTCGAAGCGGACTTGGGAATTGATACGGTCAAACAGGCCGAGGTGTTCGCGCTGGTGAGGGAGACATTCAATATTCCGCGGCAGGACACGCTCAAGCTGCGTGACTACCCAACCTTGCGACATGTGGTCGGATTTGTGAAAGAGAACCGGCCGGATTTGGCTGGGGCAGCAGGTTCGGTTCCGACCCCGGCCTCGGTTCCGGCTCCGGCTCCGGCCCCGGCTCCGGCCCCGGGAAGTTCTGTGGCGGAGAAGGTGCTGGGAATGGTGGCTGAGAAGACTGGGTATCCGCGGGACATGCTGGAGCTGGACCTGGATCTGGAAGCGGACCTGGGCATCGACACGGTCAAGCAGGCTGAAGTGTTCGCACTGGTGAGGGAGACGTTCAGTATTCCTCGGCAGGACACCGTCAAGCTGCGCGACTACCCGACGCTTCGTCATGTCATCGGGTTCGTGGAGCAGAATCGGCCGGATCTGGCAGCGGCGGCGAGCCCGGCCTCGGTTTCGGCTCCGGCGTCGGTTCCGGCCCCGGCCCCGGCGTCGGTTCCGGCCCCGATTCCCCCCATCGCGGGCGTGGGCGTGGCCAACCCACCGCTTGCTTCGCACTCGCCCGTCGCGGCCACCCCCTTCGGGGGCTTCGGGACGGACAGCCCACCCCACCAGCCCCCGAGTGCTTCGCACTCGCCCGTCGCGGCCACGGCCACGACCACGGATAATGCTGTCGGAACGGGCGATCCGATTGCAGAGAAGGTGCTGGAATTGGTTGCGGGCAAGACCGGGTATCCGCGGGACATGCTGGAGCTGGACCTGGATCTCGAGGCGGACCTGGGCATCGACACGGTCAAGCAGGCCGAGGTGTTCGCGCTGGTGCGGGAAGCATTCAGTATCCCGCGCCAGGACGACGTGAAGCTGCGTGACTACCCGACCCTTCGCCACGTCATCGGGTTCGTGAACAAGTACCTACCGGCAGCGGCCCCGGTCGCGCCGGCGGCGTCGCCAATGTCTGCGCCCACAGCGCCTGTTGCGACAGTTGCGGCACCGGCGCTTGTCGTGGCCGAGGGGCCGAGCCCCTTTGTGAGCGGGCTGTTGCGTCGCCCGGTGGTGACCCTGCGACCTCCGCTCGATTCGTGCAAGAAGACCGGCGTGCGTCTGGAAAAGGGCAGCCGTGTGGTGGTGGTGGCTGACGGTGAAGGCGCGGGCAAGCTGCTGTGTGAGCAACTGGAAAGCCGGGGCGTGCAGGTGCTGCGCATCGATGCGCGACCCGAACGGGCCGAGATCGAGGCGGCCTTGCACACTTGGGCTCAGGCAGGCAACGTCGCTGGCCTTTACTTCTTGCCTGCGCTCGACCGCTCGGCGCCGTTGTCAGACATCGACTTGGTCCAGTTCCGCAAGCTGTACCGCGACCGTGTCTTGCTCTTGCACGGGGCCGCGCGTGGATTGTACGAGACGCTCAACCCAGGCTGCTTCGTCGTAACCGCCACACGCATGGGCGGCCAGCACGGCTATGGTGCGGCTGGCGCCAGCAACTCTGTGGGGGGCGCGGTCACTGGCTTCACCAAGACGTTGCGACGCGAGCGGCCCGACTTGCTGGCCAAAGCGGTCGATTTCGAGGACAGCGCCTCGGCCGAAATGATCGCGCGCGCCCTGCTCGACGAAACCGAGCGTGATCCGGGCGCGGTGGAGATCGGCTACACAGGCGGTCTACGCGTAACGGTCGGCCTGGAGGTCATGCAAGCCCTGCCGACGGACGCCAAGTCGCCGGTCAAGTTGGATCAGAACACGGTGTTTGCCGTGACCGGCGGGGCCGGGGCGATCACTGTGGCCATCGTGCGCGATCTGGCGGCTGCGTCGCGCGGCACGTTCTACTTGCTCGACGCACGCGCCATGCCGCCCGAGAGCGAGCACGCCTTGCTGGAAACCGTGATCAAGGATCGCGAGGCGGCCAAGCGCGAGGTCTTCGAGCGCATCAAGGCTGAGAAGGGTCGCGCCACGCCCGCGCAGGTCGAGGAGAAGCTCTTCGATCTGGAAAGGCAGGCCGGCATACTGGAAGCCCTGCGCGGGGTGGAGCAGGCGGGCGGTCGAGCCTTCTACCGCCAGGTTGACGTGCTGGACGGGGCGGCCGTCAAGGCCGTGGTGGACAACATCCGCGCCGAGGGGGGACACATCGACGTCATTTTGCACGCCGCAGGACTCGAGCGCAGCCGCTCGCTCGATCGCAAGCCGGTCGAGGAATTCGACCTGGTCTTCCGGGTCAAGGCTGACGGGCTTTTCAACCTGATGGCCGCGACACGCGACATGGACGTCAAGGCCATCGTGGGATTCTCGTCGGTGGCAGGCCGCTTCGGAAACGCGGGGCAGGCTGACTACAGCTCGGGTAACGACTTCATGTGCAAGACGCTGTCCTGGTGGGCGGCGTCGCGTCCCGGCTCGTTGGGCATCGCGCTCGACTGGACCGCTTGGGGCGGCATCGGTATGGCAACGCGCGGAAGCATTCCCGAGATCATGAAGCGCGCGGGGATCGACATGCTGTCGCCGGCCGAGGGACTGCCGGTGATCCGCCATGCGCTGCAAGCGGGCTTTTCCGGCGAGGCCGTGGTGGGGCACAAGCTGGGCATCCTGATGGAGCCCTTTGACAAGGATGGCGGCATCGATCCCAACGGCAGCTTGCTGGCGCGGGCTCGAGAAAAGGCGCTGCCTTTGCCCTTCGACAACGTCAGCTTCGATCTGCACCAGGGCATGACGGCCGAGATCAGGCTCGACCCCAAGGTGGAGCCGTTCCTCTACGATCACGCCATCGACGGCATTCCGGTTCTGCCGGGCGTGATGGGCCTCGAGATCTTTGCCGAGGCGGCCTGGTTGCTGGCTCCCTCGCTTCGCGTGGCGGCTCTGGAGAACGTGCGCTTCTTGGCCGCCATGAAGTACTACCGCCACGAGCCGCGTTCCGTGATCGTGCGGGCACGCCCGTTGCTGGGCGCGGACGGGCGGGTGCGGGTGCACATGACCCTGTCGTCGATAAAGGTGGTGGTGGGCCGCGAGCCCGAGGAGAAACTGCACTTTGCCGGCGTGGTGGTGCTGGAGCGGGGCCAGGGGCAAGGCGCGCGCACGGCGGTGGACGGTGCGGGCCCGGTGGGCGGCATCGGGCATGACGACATCTACCGCGTGTACTTCCACGGTCCGGCTTACCGGGTGTTGGAGATGGTCAACCGGCTGTCGAGTGGGCAGGTGGTGGGAACTATGCGGACGCCGCTGCCCGCTGATACCACCAACCCCAACAGCACCAGCATGGTGGGGCCGCGTCTGGTCGAGCTGTGCTTCCAGACCGCGGGGGTGTGGGAGATCGGCCAGACTGGCCAAATGGGCTTGCCCTCGGTGGTGGAGCGCGTGACCGTGTTTGATCCGGCCCCTAACGGCAAGCCGGTGGTGGCAGAGCTGCAGCCGCATCCGTCCCAGGACGCGCTGTCGTTCGACATGCGCGTGCGCGACAGCGACGGCAAGGTGTACCTGACGGTGGAGGGCTACCGTACCTCGCGCCTTCCGGGCGGGCTGCCTGACGAGGCCTTGGGCCGCTTCCGCGGCGTCGTCAGCTGACCGGCGCAAATGTTCCGTCACCTTCTGGCCCACGCCGGCGAGCATCCCGCGCTGGCGAAGGGCCAGGCGCCGCCGGGTCTGCTCAGCCCGCGCGAGGAAGCCATCCTCGCCGGACTGACGCTGCTGCCGCGTCGGCGAAAGTGGCTGCTGGGACGCTGGGCAGTCAAGCGGTTGCTCGGCGAATTAGTTGCCGAAGACAATGGGATCGTGGCTGGGCTTCCGAGGAATGAGGACTGGCGCCGTCAGCTCAGCATTCTCAATGACGAGGCGGGCGTGCCCTATGTCGATCGGCAAGGGCAGGGGAGGTGGCCGTTGTCATTGTCGATCTCGCATCGTGGGGATTGGGGCTTGGCGGCCGTGGCGCTGGTGTCTGGTGCGTGCATTGGTGCCGATATCGAAACTGTGGAGCCGCGCGATCCAGCCCTGGTGCGACAGTTCTTCAGTGACAGCGAGGCCGATTGTGTGGCAGGTGGTGGCGACGTCGACCGAACAGTCGCGCGCATCTGGAGCGCCAAAGAGGCAGTGCTCAAGGCCATGGGCATCGGGCTTCGTCACGACACGCGCGACATCGTGGTGGGCGACGAAGTGGACGCACCCGCAGACTTGGCGGAAGCATGGCAAGCGCTGGACATCAGTCTGACACCTGTATTGGCCGCGCGAATAGCGCCGCGCTCACTCACGCTGCTCTGCCGCGACCTCGATGCGCATGTGGTGACAGTGGCGCTGCTGACGTAGGTTCAAGTTCGAGCGCTACGGATGAAGTTCCGACGGCGTGCAGGCCGTCACTTCCAGTTGCCCGTAGCGCCGCACATGAGGCGGGTCGCCCGAGGGCGAAACCAGGAAGTTGCGGCCTTTGGAATAGCAACTGCGGAAGACTTTCAAGGCCGCGCTGTCGAATGTACGCGCTTCCCACTTGCATTCAATACGACGCCGCAAAGCCAGGCGATGGGAGTTTCGTGCCAGGCCTCCTCGATGCGTCGCAACCAGAAGGGCCGTTTGATCATGCTATGGTACTACACGTTCAGACCAACCAAATGTAAAGTACGATAGCAAAGCGCGGCCGAGGCACGTGAGGTCGTGGAGGTAGGTGCTATCGATAAGTCGGTCCGGGCGATTGAGCGCAATAGCCGACGGCCATCGTTTTTCGAATACAAGTCTCATTCGACTTGCAATCGGAGGAGGCGGCACAGCGGCCTTTGAGAAGCGCACAGTGGCCAGAGCCGACCTTGGTGCGCCTGTCCCAGCGCACGTCCTTGCACTCCATCCCTTCAGGACATGGCCTCTCGGGCCCCGGCGAGCCCCACTCCGAGCACTTGTCTCCCGGGTTTTCCGGTGAGGCAATTTCAGGAGGCGGAGACTTTTGATAGGCGGAGCAGGCTGCGCAAGCAGACCATGCGAGCAGGAGCGCGCTCAGCCCGCCGCGCCCCCAACGCGCAAGTCGAATCGTTCGATACCATCGCCTCATCGGCGTACCGGTTATCTCAGCGACGATGCTTCGCTGATTCACGGCTGCAACGATTGCCCACCACATCTGTCATGTCAACCAGGCAGTATGGCGTGTAGCGCGGAGTCCTGGATGGTGCCCTCCGACGAGAGTCGATAGTTCCGCGTGCCCACGCCAGCGACAAGCTATAGTGCAGCGCCTTGTCCGACAGCCCTATCCCGCCGTCCGAATCCCGCAGTCCCTCGCCCAGCTTCCGGGTGCGCCTTTTCGGGCTGCCGCGTGACTTCGTCCTGTTCGTGATCGCGGCGACTCTGTACGCATTCTCGCAGAGCGCGGTTACCGCGGTCTTCAACAACTTTCTCAACGAAACCTACTCCATCGGCAATTTCCAGCGCGGCTTGCTGGAGCTGCCGCGCGAGATGCCCGGCTTCCTGGTGGTGTTCGTCTCGGCGC
>Ga0265342_10001903_pt1 | contig 18770 bp, 10 predicted proteins | sample 4CB327metaG_FD_203125 | JGI IMG/M metagenome (GOLD analysis project Ga0265342, IMG submission 203125) | Rhizosphere microbial communities from Carex aquatilis grown in University of Washington, Seatle, WA, United States - 4-CB3-27 metaG | ecosystem: Host-associated > Plants > Roots >...
TCGCCGGCCTCGCCGGGGCGACCTTCTACGTGGGCTACGCCGTGAACATGCAGATCGGCGTCATGCCCTCCCAGGGCATGGACGCCATCGCGGTCGCCCTCCTCGGCGCGAACAGCCCCCTCGGCGTGGTCCTCGCGGCGCTCTTCTTCGGCGTCCTCCACTCGGGCAAGGGCTTCATGAACGCGATGACCGGCATCCCGCCCGAGATCGGCGATACGATAATCGCCATCATCATCTACTTCGCCGCTACGAGCGTTCTCTTCACGCGGCTATTCGACGGTCTCAGGGCCCGGTTCCGGAGGGGGCAATAATATGTGGGATATAGTGTCGCACATCTTTCCTTACGCCATCGCCTTCACTGTTCCCCTCCTCGCGGCGGCCCTCGGGGGCTTCTTTAGCGAGCGCTCCGGCGTCGTCAATATCGGACTCGAGGGACTCATGGTCATCGGCAACTTCGTCTGCGCGGTGACCATCTCCAAGCTGCAGCCCAGTATGGGCCAGGGGGCGATCTGGCTCGGCCTGGCCATGGCGGCCGCGGCGGGCCTCGCATTCTCGCTCCTCCACGCTTTCGCGTCGATCAGCCTCTGCGCCAATCAGGTCATCTCGGGCACGGCCATCAACATGGTCGCGAGCGCCCTCACGGTCTTCCTCGCCCGCACCATGACCGGCTCGGGCAACGTGCGCATCACCCTCGGCTTCGTGCCCTTCGACGTGCCCGTCCTCTGCAAGATCCCCGTGATCGGGCCGCTGGTTTTCACGAAGAGCTACGCCACTACCTGGCTCGTGCTGGCGATCCTGGCGATCTCCTGGTTCGTAGTCTACAAGACGCGCTTCGGCCTCAGGCTCAGGGCATGCGGCGAGCACCCGCAGACCGCGGACGCGGCGGGCGTCAATGTGTACCGGATGCGCTACGCGGGCGTGCTCATCTCGGGAGCCCTGGCCGGGCTGGCCGGCGCCGCCATCCTCGTCACCTTCTCCGGCGAGTTCAACGGCACGGTGGCGGGCCTGGGCTTCCTGGCCATGGCCGCCCTCATCTTCGGGAACTGGAAGCCCCTGGGCATCCTCGGCGCCACCTTCTTCTTCGGCTTCGCGGCGACGCTGGCGAACGTATCCCAGGTAGTGCCGGAGCTGTCCAAGATCCCCGGGCTCGTCCTCAAGGCTTTTCCCTACGTGGTCACCATCCTCGCCCTCGTGCTCTTCTCCAAGACGACGCAGGCGCCGAAGGCGGACGGCGAGATCTACGAGGCGGGGAAGAGATAGCGCGCCCCGCGGGTTCGAAGGCTTCGAGCATCCCTAAAACGGATTTGGACTTATTCCCCTTGCACGAGGTATAATGGCGAATGCGCTTCATCCTCTTCTCCGAGGCTATGGTGATCCTTTTCTTCACCTTCGCGCAGATTGTAGCTAAGAATAAGCAGCCGATCCGCTATTGCATGATCCTCACGAGCCTCTTGCTGACTTACATCCTCATGTACTGGTGCGCGGTCGATGCCGGGTTCCTCCTACGCGTCCCGGCCCTCATCGGGAGCGACGTGGCGGCGACCATCCTGGTAGCGCCCTCGTTTTACCTCTCGGCGCTTTCCATACTGCACGAAGGGAGGCGGCCCGTCCGCAGGTATGCCGACTATTTCATCGTCCCCGTGATCCTCGCGCTGGGCTCGCTTCTATACAATGCCATCTCTGCACCCGGCAGAGCATTTCCGGGGACTTCCGGCCATTTCTCAAGTCCGGCGCGGATGTTCCTGGCCCTTCTAGGCATGCTTATGTTAGCCGCCGCGGTCGTCCTCGACCTGCTCGCCGCGCGCAGGCTGTGGAGAGCGGGTAGCGTCCACTATGAAAGCGAGTTCCGGGCTCAGGCGACCTTCCTTTTCTGCTACCTCGCGGCCGCATTGATAGCGCTCTCCAGCTTCATCTTCAGGGACGACCGTCCGTACATGGCGGGATGCGCGATAACCGGCCTCATTGCCGTGGCCTATGCCTTGTCGCGCATGGGTGTTTCTTATTTTTCCCAGGACCGTCCTCCGCCGACCCGGCACGCGCGCCCCGAATGGAATAACTCAGCGGAGGAACTCAGCTCCAGGCTCCAGGCATTGATGGAGAGTTCATCTCCATACCGCGACGAGAGGCTTTCCGTGCAAACCCTGGCGCGCATGCTCGGAGTCGAGCCTGGGCAGCTCTCGTATCACTTGAATGTTCGGTATTCCCTCACCTTTCGCAGTTATATCAACGAATGGCGGCTGAGATCCGTAGGCGAGGATCTCCTTAACCGCCCCGATCGCTCGATCCTCGACATAGCCTTCGAAAACGGCTTCAATTCCAAGAGCAGCTTCAATTCCCTCTTCTTCAAGAAATATGGCATGACGCCCCGCGAATACAGGCGACAGAATCGCGAGATCGGCCCAAGCTGAAGAACGCCCCCCCGCCGAGAGTTGCCCTTTTCCGCCAGATTATCTCAAGAAAGGTCCAAGAAAAAATACTTGGACGACGGCGGACGTACCGCGGGATATAGATTCGGTATGAGGGAACTATCGGCGCTGGTCGCCGACGCACCGAATTTTAGCTTATTCTCCCGCCTTTCGCCCCTCCAGCGGTCCGATCCCGCATCCTTTATCGATACCGGCTACCGGTGTCGAAGTCCCTCGATCAACAAAGGCTATCCCTACTTCCTCTATTTCGGCAGCAGCGCAATTCTTTAAGGCGAAGGATCGGAGCGAGAATGGCAAAAAGCGAAGCCAAACCCAAGCGCGTCAAATACCCCCTGGTCGTCAAGCTGATCGGGATCATCTCGATCATCGTGGTGGTGTCCATGGCGGCGATCACGGGCCTGTCATCCTACTTCTTCTCCGAGGACTCGCGGGCCCGGGCGGAGGAGAACAACCTCACGGTGAGCCAAGTCCTGGCCTCCCAGGTCGAGGGCAAGGTCCAGTCCATCCTCTCGAGCGCCCTCTCGCTCCTCGATGTCCTCCGCGAGAGCGCGGGCAACCGCAGCCTCGAGCGCTCCACGGTGGCCAACTACTTCGACCGCAACGCCGAGGTGGCCTACCTCGCGGTGCCGGGGCAGAAGGAGATCTCAAATGCGAAGTTCTTCACGGCGAACGAGCTCGACGCCTCGGTCGTCGCTCCCTTCCTGAAGTCCCGCTCCGACCTGGTTGAGCGGGCCAGCGGGGGCGAGACCCTGGTCTGCAACGCGAGCGCCTCCCTCGGCGTTCCCGCCGCCGCCCTCTTCTTCCCCTACAAGGACCTGGGCACCAAGAACGCCATGATCGTCCTCTTCTCCACCGAGGCTCTCCAGGCCATGGTCCAGACGAGCACGGTGGCGCTGAGCTATATCGTGGGCTTCGACGGCAGCCTCATAGTCCATCCCGACTTCCAGCTCGTGAAGATGGGCGTCAACTTCTCCGACAAGGAGCTCGTGAAGCGGCTGCTGACGAGCCCCACGGACAACCTGCAGATCCGCTACCGCGACACGGACAAAAAGGAATACTTGGGCGCCTTCCGCAAGCTCTCGGTGGGCAGCCTCTCGGTCACAAGCTCGACGCCCACTAGCCTGGTTTACAAGGCGGCCCTCGACGTCATGCGGCGCAACCTGTACATCACGGGCATCGTGCTCCTCTTCTCGATCCTGGCGGTCTGGTTCTTCTCGCGCTCGGTCTCGTGGCCGGTGCTGCGCCTGGTGGAGGCCTCGAGCCTCATCGAGGGCGGGCAGTTCGAGCTGGACATGAAGAGCGAGACCCAGGACGAGCTGGGCCTCCTGACGGAGAGCTTCGTGCACATGGGCAAGGGCCTCGCCGAGCGTGAGCGGGTCAAGGAGACTTTCGGCAAGTTCGTCAACAAGCACGTCGCGGAACTGGCCCTGAAAGGGGAGTTCACGCTCGGCGGCTCGCGCAAGGTGGCGACTATCTTCTTCGCCGATATCCGCTCCTTCACCGCCATCTCCGAAAAGCTCTCTCCAGAGGCGGTCGTCGAGTTCCTGAACGACTACATGACGCGCATGGTGAACTGCATCGACGCGACCGGGGGCGTCGTCGACAAGTTCATAGGCGACGCCATCATGGGCGTCTGGGGCGCCCCGGTCTCGGCGGGCAGTCCGAAGGACGACGCGCTGGCCGCCCTCAAGGCCATGGTGATGATGCGCTACGCGCTCCTCGACTTCAACAAGGACCGGGGCGGCGAGGACAAACCTCTCATCCACAACGGCTGCGGCGTCAACACCGGGCCCTGCATCGCGGGGCAAATCGGCTCGATGCAGCGCATGGAGTACACGGTCATAGGCGACGCGGTGAACCTCGCAAGCCGCATCGAGGCCCTCAACAAGCCCTTCGGCACCGACATCCTCATCTCCGAGTACAGTTACGACCTGGTGAAGGACGAAGTGGTCGTGGAGGCCATGCCCGCCATCAAGGTCAAGGGCAAGGCTGAGCCGCTCACGATCTACGCCGTCATCAAGCTGAAAGGAGCCGAAGGTCCGGAGACTTTGGCCGAGCTGCGCTCCTTCCTGGGCATCGTGCCGCCGGAGAAGGCAATCGACGTCGACGAGGAAGAAGTGAAGTATGAGATTCTCGAGAAGTGACGTCGCGGTGAGCGCCGGAGTCCTCCTCGGCGCCGCCTTTCTCCTGTATCTCTTCGCGTTGGACATGAACGCGACCTCGTCGCGCTTCGGCGAGAAGTCCCTGGGGACGGTGATCTTCAAACGACTCTCCGCCACGCGCAAGGCGCCTGGCGGCCTCGGGTGGGAGCGCATGCGGAACAACAGCCCGGTCTACAACGCGGACACGCTGCGCACCGCCGACGCCTCCGAGGCCTCCATCAGCTTCGACGACGGCACGAGCCTCGACGTCTACGAGAATTCCATGCTCAAGCTCGACTTCGGGGGGCCGAAGAAGAACCTCGAGTTCCTTTCCGGGGAGATCGGCCTAGGTTCCTCGAAGGGGACGACGGAGTACACGATCTCCTCTTCGGGCGGCAAGATCAAGATCGACAAGGGCGCCAAGGCCACCTTCAGCCGCGACGCGGACAAGCTCTCCGTGGAGCTGAGCTCAGGCGGCGCTAGCCTGGTGAGGAGCGACGGCAGCGTCCAGGCGATCGCGCAGAACCAGGAGCTCCAGGTCGACGTGAAGAGCGGCGAGGCCGCCATCGTCGTCCGGCCCGTCGTCCCCCTCCGGCCCGAGCCCAACGCGCGACTCCTCTCCCTCGCGGGAGGCGACAAGGCGGCAATCGGCTTCTCCTGGCAGCCCGGGGACCCGGCGCGGAGGAGCGATGCCGGAGCCTCCTTCCGGCTCGAGATGGCGAGGTCCAAGGACTTCTCCTCGGAGGAGACGAGCGAAACGGTCGTCGGCCTCTCTCGTAGCGCCTGGCTCGGCGCGGGCACTTGGTACTGGCGCGTGCGCGACGCGTCCGGCCAGCTCTCGCCCGTTCGAAAGCTCAGCCTCGACCTCTCCCGGCCGCCGAGCCCGGTCTTCCCCGCCGACGGGCGGCGCTACGAGTACCGCAGGCTCAAGCCCTCGGTCAATTTCGCGTGGACGGCCATGGAAGGGGCCTCCTCGTACCTCTTCGAGGTCGCCTCGGAACCGAGCTTCTCGCGGCCGGCCCTGCGCACGCGCGCGACGACCACGAGCCTCTCGGTGGACAGCCTGGGCGAGGGGACCTGGTATTGGCGGGTCTCGCCCCTCCACTCCTTCACGCTCCTGGGCGAAGCCCCCGCGCCTGAGTCGCGCAGCCTCGTCGTGGCCGCGCGAACCGCCATGAGCCCGCCCGAGCTCGGCTCGCCCCTCGACGGTTCGCTCTACCAAAGCAAGGACGCGGCCGGCAAGGGCTTGTCCTTTTCTTGGATGCCCCAGGCAGAGGCCGTCTCCTACGAGCTGACCGTTTCTTCCTCGGCGGACCTCTCCTCTCCTCTCCAGACGACGCGCTCGAAGCAGCCCTACCTCACGCTCTCGGGCGAGGGCGCCGAGGCGCTCTCGAAGGCCGGCCTCTACTACTGGGGCCTGCGCTGGATCGACGCCGAGGGCAATCTCTCTCCTCCGAGCTCAAGCCGCGCCCTGCGGGGCTTAGGCGATTCGTCGAGCCTGCGCCTCGCCTTCCCGCCCGACGGCTATCGCACAGCGGACTCCCTCGCCTCGAACGCGCGCTTCGCCTGGAAGTCGAACCTCCCCGCGCGCACGATCTTCCTCCTCGCTCGAGACCGCGACTTCAAGGACATCGCCTACGAGGAGGAATCGGGCGCCGATACGGTCATCGGGCGCGCGTGGAAGGTAGGCGAGTACTACTGGCGGATCAAGGTCCTCAACGCCGACGGATCGACCTTCGCGCTGACTGACCCGTGGCGCTTCGAGATCGTGCCTCCCTTCGAGGCCCCGGTCCTCGCGTCGCCCGATCCCGGGAAGATCCTCTACCTGCGCGAGCACGACGACGCGAGTTTCTCTTGGCGCGCGATCCCCGGGGCCGACTACTACAAGGCCACGCTGAGATCGGCGGCCGACGGCTTCGGATCGGCCGTATTCGACCGCGACTTCCTGGAAGGCGCGAAGCTCGACTACAGGCTCGGCGACCTGCCCTCGGGGACCTACCGCCTCACGCTCCAGGCCTTCGCGAGCGACAGCCCCTCGACGACGCGGATCATCGGCTTTAAGGGCGACAAGGACTTCGCTTTCAAGAGGATCGCCTACCTCAAGCCAGGCCTGCCGGCGAAGGACGGGCATCTGGCCGGGCTCGACGCGAGGCATGGAACGCCGGTCTTCTCCTTCATCGCCGAGGACGCGCCCGAGTCGGCGGAGATCGTCGTGTCGACCGACGCCCAAGGACGGAAGGTCGTGGCGCGGAAGTCCGCCGCGGGAGGCGGCGCGAAGCTCGGCCGCCTCGACCCGGGAGCGTACTACTGGACGGCTCTCGGCCGCCTCGCGGGCTTCGACATCTCCGCCAAGGAGCGCTTCCGATTCTTCGTCGATCCCATACCGCCGCTGCCCGCTCCGGAGCTACTCGGTCCCCCGACGGGCGAAGTCTTCGACGAGGCCAAGCTGCGCTCGAAGAAGAGCATCCTCCTCGCCTGGAAGCCGGTCGCGGGAGCGAGCCGCTACGTCCTCATCGTCGCGGCTCCAGGCGGGGGCAAGCCGATCATCGCGCGGGACGATCTGGGTTCGCCTAACTTCGCCATCAGCGACCTCCGCATCCTCGACAGGGGGCGCTTCGACTGGAGCGTCGAGGCCCGCTCCTACGACGAGCGAGGCGAGCTCGAAGAGCCGGGCATCGTCGCCTCCTCCTTCTTCATCATAGACTTGCCCGCCCTGCCGAAGTCGGCTCCGGCCAACAAGGGTAAGCTCTATGGCCTGTAGGCCGGAGCTCGCCGGTCTCCTCATCGCGCTCGCGGCGCTGCCGCTCACCGGGCCTCATCTCGCCGCGCAATCGAGCGATGCGTCGCCATCGAGCGCCGCGGCGCCGACGGATTCCGACGACTGCACGCTCGGGCACGACGCCGCGGGGAATCCGGTATTCACGCAGATCATTCGCTGGCAATCAGCGCCCGGGGCCCTCGAGTACGAGCTCTGTCTGCGCGCCGAGGACGGCCGCGAGCTGCTGGACGAGCGCCTCGCCGAGCCCAAGAAGGAAGTCCGGCTGGCGGCCGGCCGATACGAGTACAGGGTCACGACCTACAACCTCCTCGGGAAGGCGGAAGCCGAGACTGACTGGATCGAGGTCGACGTCATCAAGGCGGAGCAGCCGGTCCTCCTCGCCTCCTCGCCCAGGACGATCTACCTGGAGACCTTGGATCGCCGAGTGGCGCTGTCGGGCTCGAAGCTCCTCGAGGAAGGCGTACCGATCCTCGCGGCGAAGGACGGCTCCCTCCGCCGCGGCAGGATCATCCAGCGCAAGGGCGACGACGAGATCGTCGCCGTATTCCCGGACGACGCGTACATCCCCGGCGAGTACAGCCTGGAGTTCGAGAATCCCGGCGGCCTCTCATCGCGGCTCGAGAACTGTTTGGTCCTGCGCGCCCCTTCCATCTTGCCCGAGTTCTGGATCTCGGGCTCCGGCGCGGCATCGCTCGGCCTGGGCGATCTCGCGGACTGGACCCGTAGGGCCTACGGCGGAGGCTGCGGCATCGAGATCGACAGGATACTCTTCAAGCGCCTCAGTCTCGGCCTGGATGCCGACTACCTCGATTATCTGCCCGCGAGATCCGAAATCATCTCGCTGCGGCAGCTAGGCTTCATTTTTACGGTCGGGTACCGCATAGCGATCAAGCCCCGCTGGGCGGTGACCCCGCGGCTGGGGCTGGGCTACGGCGAGGGCTTCGTGAGCGACATCATAGGCGATACCAGGGGCGGCCAGCTTTTCCTCGTCGCGCGGGGCGAGGGATCGTGGCTGTTCCTGCCGCAGTGGCGAATGAACGCGGCCGCGGGGTATAGGGCCACGATCGAGAAGAGCGCTTGGTTCTCAGCCCTGAGCCTGGGCATAAGCCTGTCGCGGCAGGTCCCGCTCGAGGTCGAACGCTCGTGGGTTTTCCGATAAAGGCGCAAGGATGAAAAACACCCGGTCTCCGGCGCTGATATGCCTCATCCTCGCGAGCGCGGCGGTCGTACTGTCGTGCCGGAATCCCTTCTCTTCGGCCTTCGTCGATGGAGGCGTGAAGCTCGGCGCGCAGAGCGGAACCTTGATAGTCGGGACCGCGGGAAGCGCGGCCTATTCAGTGACGACGATCCACGTCGCCGCGGGCGCCATCGGGACGGTCGGCTGGTACTCGTCGCCGGCGGGCAACGCGAGCGCGAGCGCGCCCGCGGGAATCGCGGCTTCGGTGTCGGGGGTCGCGGGGGACGCCGCCACGTTGACCATGACGGCCACGACGGCGGTCGCGGCCGGCTCGTACTACTTCAAGCTGGCCGAGGGCGAGGTGAGCTCCTCCATCGCGACGCTGACCGTAAACGGCCAAGTGGCGACGCCGCGCTTCTCGGTAGGCGGAGGGACCTACTCCTCGAACCAGAGTATCACGATCGGCTGCGCCACTCCCGGCGCGAGCATCTACTATACGGTGACGGCGGGGAGCGCCGGGACGACGCCGACGACTTCGTCGACGCCGTACACGGGAGCGATCCCGGTGACCGGCGACGGCACGACCGAGACGATCGAGGCTATAGCCGTCATGGGCGGGATGAGGGACTCGACCGTGATCGCGGCGACTTATGTCATCAATTATAGCTTGGTCTCGACGCCGAGCTTCTCGTTAGGCGGAGGGACCTACAACACGGACCAGAGCATCACGATCAGCTGCGCCACCCCCGGCGCGAGCATTTACTATACGGTGACGGCGGGAAGCGCCGGGACGACGCCGACGACTTCGTCGACGCCATACACGGGAGCGATCCCGATGGCCGGCAACGGCACGACCCAGACGATAGAGGCTATAGCCGTCAGGAGCGGGATGACCGATTCGACCGTGAGCACGGCGACCTATGTCATCAATTACAGCCAGGTTTCGACGCCGAGCTTCTCGGCGGGCGGCGGGGCATACACCGTCGACCAGAGCCTAACGATAAGCTGCACGACCTCGGGGGCGACCATTTACTACACGGTGACTTCGGGAACTACCGGGACGACGCCGACGATTTCATCGTCGCCCTACGCGGGCGCGATCCCGGTCGTCGGACCCGGAACGACTCAGACGATAGAAGCCATAGCCGTGAAGAGCGGGATGAGCGACTCGAGCGTGATCACGGCGACCTACGTCGTGGATGAATTGGCGCCGACGGTGACCATGCTTTCGATCGCGGGCGGAGCGACGTATACGAGCTCGGCGACGGTGACGGTGTCGTTCAACGTGCAGGACAATCTGTCCGGCGTCGCGGGGTATTACGTCGGCGAGTCGTCGACCGCGCCGGCTCTTTCGAGCTTCACGAGCGTATCGAATACGGGCACGGCGGCGACCCCCGAGAGCGTATCGTACTCATTGAGCGCCGGAGACGGGCCGAAGACGATCTACGTGTTCGCAATAGACGCCGCCGGGAACGAATTCGCCGGAACCTCGGGGACTATCGTCTTGAATGCGAACGGCCCGGTCGTGACCGGCGCGACGGTCAAGGACAACACCGCAGGAGTGGCTTCGGGCTACTGCACGAGCGGGACAGTGACGACGGACGCGGTCACGGCGACGCCGGTGAGCGGCACGACGGTCACGGCTTACGCTATCACGGCGACTTCCGCGTCGAGTGCGCCCGTCGCGAGCGACGGGTCCTGGTCCGCGACCCCGACCTATGCTTTGCCCGCCGGCGACGGGACGCAGACGGTGCGGGTGTGGGCGAAGGACTCTTTGGGAGTCGAAAGTTCGACCCATTACGACGCGACGATCGTCCAGGACTTGAGCGGGCCGGTCGTGACGGCTGCCACAGTCCAGGACAACACGGGCGGCAGCCTGACCTTCTGCACGAGCGGGACGGTAACGACCAGTTCGAGCAGTGTCACGGCGACGCCCGTGAGCGGTACGACGGTCGCGGCTTACGCGATCACGGCGACTTCCGCGTCGAGTGCGCCCGTGGCGAGCTCCGGTTCTTGGTCGGCGACGCCGACCTATGCCCTGCCCGCCGGCGACGGAACGCAGACGGTGCGAGTGTGGGCGAAGGATTCGCTGGGCATAGTGAGCTCGACCTACCACGACACGACGATCGTTCAGGACTTGAACGGGCCGAGCGTTACGGCCGCTGCGGTAAAGGACAACACAGGCGGCAGCCTGACCTTCTGCACGAGCGGGACGGTGACGACCAGTTCGAGCAGTGTCACGGCGACGCCCGTGAGCGGCACGACGGTCGCGGCCTACGCTATCACGGCGACTTCCGCGTCGAGCGCGCCCGTGGCGAGCTCCGGTTCTTGGTCGGCGACGCCGACCTATGTTCTGCCCGCCGGCGACGGAACGCAGACGGTGCGAGTGTGGGCTAAGGACTCGGCAGGGATGGTCAGCACTTCCCACATCGACGCGACGATCGTCCAAGACTTGAACGGACCGGTCGTTACGGCTGCCACAGTCCAGGACAACACAGGCGGCAGCCTGACCTTCTGCACGAGCGGGACGGTGACGACCAGTTCGAGCAGTGTCACGGCGACGCCCGTGAGCGGCACGACGGTCGCGGCCTACGCTATCACGGCGACCTCCGCGTCAACCGCGCCGATAGCGAGCTCCGGGTCCTGGTCCGCGACGCCGACCTACAATTTGCCGTCTGGCGACGGGTCGCAAACGCTGCGGGTGTGGGCTAAGGATTCGTTGCAAGTGGTTAGCTCGACCCATTACGACGCGACAATCGTCCAGGATAGGAACGGTCCGGTCGTGACCGGCGCGACGATCAAGGACAACACGGCTGGGGTGACGTCGGGCTACTGCACGAGCGGGACAGTGACGACCAGTTCGAGCAACGTCACGGCGGCCTCCGTGAGCGGCACGACAGTCGCGGCCTACGTGATCACGGCGACTTCCGCGTCGAGCGCGCCCGTGGCGAGCGATGGATCCTGGTCCGCGACGCCGACCTATGCTTTGCCCGCCGGCGACGGGGCGCAGACGGCGCGGCTGTGGGCGAAGGACTCTTTAGGGGTTGTGAGTTCGACCCATTACGACGCGACGATCATCCAGGACAGGAACGGTCCGGTCGTGACCGGCGCGACGATCATGGACGTTGCGACGACGAGTTTGAGCAATTGCACGAGTGGGACGGTGGCGACGAACGCGGGCCTGGTCATGACGACGCCGGTGAGCGGTGCGACGATCGCTGCCTACGCCATCACGGCGACCTCCGAATCGATGGCGCCCGTGGCGAGCGATGGATCCTGGTCCGCGACGCCGACCTACAATTTACCGGGTGGCGACGGGCAGTATTCGGTGCGGGTGTGGGCCAAGGACTCGTTGGGGGTTGTGAGTTCGACCCATTACGACGCGACGATCGTCCAGGACCTGAACGGGCCGAACGTGACTAACGCGACTATCAAGGACAACACGCCTGGGGTGACTTCGGGCTACTGTACGAGCGGGACGGTGACCACGGACCTGGTCTCGACGATGCCGGTGAGCGGTACGACGGTGACGGCCTACGCGATCACGGCGACCTCCGCGTCGAGTGCGCCCGTGGCGAGCGATGTATCCTGGTCCGCGATGCCGACCTACAATTTGCCGGCGGGCGACGGGTCGCAAATGGTGCGGGTGTGGGCTAAGGACTCGTTGGGGGTTGTGAGCTCTACTCACTACGACGCGACGATCGTCCAGGACAGGAATGGTCCGACCATGATCAATGTGACGATCCGCGACCTCACGACGCAGGATCCTAACTACTGCACGAGCGGCGTGTTGAGGCCGTTACAGATCGATTATATTCCTGTGAGCGGAACGACGATCAGTGCTTTCGCGATCACGGCGACCTCCGCGTCGAGCGCACCCGCGGCTGGCGATGCTTCGTGGTTGTCTATATCGACCACCTACAATTTGCCCTCCGGCGACGGGCCGCAAACGGTACGGGTGTGGGCGAAAGACTCGGCTGGAGCAGTGAGCTCGACCCATTACGACGCGACGATCGTCCAAGACAGGAACGGTCCTGGGATGACGAGCGCGACCGCAACGCTGTCGGACTCGATAAACACCGGTGTCGCGGTGGGATACTGCACGAGCGGGACAGTGACGGCGAGCGTGAGCGGCGCGACGCTGGTGAGCGGCACGACGGTTGCGGCCTATGCGCTCACGTCGACTTCCACTTCGACCGCGCCCGTCGCGAGCGATGAATCCTGGTCTGCGACGCCGACCTATGCCTTGCCCGCAGGCGACGGACCGCAAACGGTGCGAGTGTGGGCCAAGGACTCGGCGGGGGCGGTGAGCTCGACCTATTGTGACGCGACGATCATCCAGGACAGGAACGGTCCAGTCGTGACCGGCGCGACGCTCATGGACGCTATGACGATGAGTACGGGCAATTTCACGAGCGGGGTGGTGACGACGAACGCGGTCACGACGACGCCGGTGAGCGGCACGATGGTCACGGCTTACGCGATCACGAATAACTCCGTGTGGATGGCGCCCCCGGCGAGCGATGGATCCTGGTCGCCCATGCCGAACTACAATTTACCGGGTGGAGAGGGGCAGTATCCGTTGCGGGTGTGGGCCAAGGACTCGGTGGGGGTGGTTAGCTCGACCTATTTCGATGCGACGATCACCGTCGATTTGACTCCGCCGGATATAGCTATCGCCGGCACTAATAAACCCACGTATGATGGGACTGATTTGAGTATGTATGTAATCAATGAAGTATCCGGCGTCGCGACTATAACGTATTGGTATGGAGACATTGGCAAAAATATCGCGCCCCAGATCTGGGACGTTCCGCTTGCTCCTCCCGTATCTATCGGCAGTTTAACTGTCCCTCTCGATCCAGCGTATATCACCAATGTTGACGGATCTCAATTCAGCTTCTGTGTCACCGACGCGGCCGGCAATACGACGAGCGATAGATACGTCATGTATCGATCAAGCGGGGTTTGGCAATTTGACTACTCTGTCGGAATAAATTACTCGGTCATTTCCAGGACTCATCCTAAACCGCGCATCGGCCCGACCTCTGTCAATAAGGCTTCAGGCTCCTCCCGCGCCAGCTTCGCCACGGCGATCTACGACGAACCCGATCCGGCGCCGAGGGCCAGGGTCGTCCAGTCCCTGAACGAAGCCGCTCGGACCGACCGGGGCGTCAAGCCCATCGAGACGAGCTACGCCCACCCCGCGGGCGAGAGGCCGAAGGCGCGGCCCTCGATCGACATTTCGGGCTTGAGCCTGATCGCGCGCTCGGCAGCGGCCGCCGAAGCAGCCGCGAAGGCAGCGGGCAAGCCTTCCTCTGCCCTCGTGCCGATACGGCTCACGATGCCCGCCGGCGCGCCGAGCGCTTCGGCCCCTGTCCCGCGATCGGCGCCGCCCGCGTCGACCGCTTCGGTCGGATCGTCCTCGAGCGCTTCGGGCGCGGGAAGCCGGGCGGGAGCCTCCGCTCCCACTACCGTAGCGCTGCCGAGCGGGGGCGGGCCGCAGGTGCCGGCCAAGGCACCGATTCCGTCCCCGGTCCCACCCCCGGATATCTATATGGATACGGAGTCGAATAATCGGGAGGAAGAAGAGACGGAAGCTTGCGAGGATGCCGAATGAGGCGCTATCGATAGGTGTATTTAATGGGCCCTAAACCGATAGGATCGAGTCCGAGAATCCCGGCGGCACGGAATCTTTTGCCACTGGATGGCGATGCGCGTTCGGAATAAAGTGGGGCATGTCTGTACATAAAGTTCGGAACGCGATGTCCATGATCATCCGGACGCGACCTTCGCGGAGAGCCATCCTTCTCCTCTCCGCGCTGCTCTGCTCGACGCTTCTCCCCGCCGGGGCGGAGGCTCCCGATCCGAGCCTCCTCCTTCCCGCGCCTTCCGACGTCGCGCGCCCCGCGGAGAAGGGCTTCGATCTGCCCGAGATCGGAAAATGGATGCTCGCCGAGGACGGGCGAATCGCTTCCTGGCTCGGCTATCGCTATCGCGGCAAGGAGCTCCGCGAGCCCATCAATGTCATCGTCTATGACGCCTTCGCCAAGACCGGGGACGAAGCCTACGCGCGCCTCGAGGCGGCCGCGGGAGTCGAGGAATTCGAGATGCGGCCGGGGCATTCCACCGGATACGTCGCCCTCCTCGGGGGAATGGCCTTCGAGCAGCTTCCGCGGGGTAAAGGCAAGGCTATCTCGGACGGTCCCTTCGAGCTGGCCAACAACCATGGCCGGATCTTCGGCCCTTTGCAATGGAAGAACGGCTGGCTATTCATCGCCGCATTCAGCCGCGAGCGCTCGGATGTCGCGTCCAAGGTCAAGCATCATTTCCTTTCCTTCGACCAGGCTCGGGACGCCTTCGCCTGGGCCCTCGATCTCGAAGGGACCTACAAGGTCACGGGCTTCGTCCCCCTCGACAACGCCATCATCGATTCCCCGGAGATCGGGACGGGCGACCACGACGGGCTCGCGGCTTTTCTCTCCGCGGTGAAATAGGGCCGCCCTCGCCCTGAAACCTTTTCCTTCGAGCTTTGGTTCTATATAGTGCTCACTACCATGAAGTGCCATAACCAAGCTGCGAATCCGCCCCTCCCGCGCATCGTCGCCCTGATCGCCCTATGCCTGAGCTTCCTAGCGCCCGCCGCGACCGTTGCCGAGGGAAAGAGCGCCGCCGAAATCATCGGCCAAGCCGCCTACTTAGAGCTGCAAGCCAAGGGCAAGGCGGTCAGGACGGGAGACGGAGCCTCCCTCGTGATCCTGCCCGATTATCCCGCCGCCGAAGCCATTCGCAAGGCGGTCGCCGAACAGAAGCCGGGCTTAGCGGTCGAGACTGTCTTCGCGCTTCCCCGCCAACGCCCTACCGATCCGGCGAAGGAGAAGGCCGAGCTCGCCGCGATCTACGGCCTCATGCGCTCCTTCAGTACCCTCAAGGGCATCGAGTACTATTCGATAACGCGCAAGGCCATGCGCGTGCTCTACGCCGAATCCTACCGCATCGACGACGCCATGAAGCGGAATCCCCTTCCCGACGAGCCTTTCCCCGCGCCCGACGCGATACCCGCTTCCGAGACCCTCCTCGTTTTCCAGAAGGATCTCTCCCTCGGGGCGAACGTCTATCGCTATTCCTTCACGAGCTTCCCGGATGCGGTGCTAGCCGAGGCGACGAACCTGACGAAGATGAGCTACAGCATCTTTCCCGCCGTCGCGCCCGAGAAATTCAAGACGCGGATCCTCGTCATCCAGGCCGACGACGCGATCGTCTTCTATATGGTGAGCGCGGCCGATTGCCCGAGCATCGTCCGCTCGCGGCTCGGCGAATCGCTCGCGAACCGGGCCGAGGCCTTGTTCCGCTGGTTCTCGGCTAAATCCCCCGAATTCCTGTCTCGCGAATGAGGTGAGCAATGCGGCTAAAACTGCTTTTCCTTCTCCCGCTCGCGGCCCTGCTTGGCGGTCGAGCCCTCTTCGCCGAGGGCGCGGATGATTTCCCCTATGCCCTGAATCCCGCGAAGGACGCCGCCTGGATAGCCGGAGACATCGCCCTCTTCGGCGGGAGCCTCTATTTCAACGGCGTCAAGAAGACCTCCGACTCCCCCGAGCTCGATACCTCGAAGATTCCCTTCTTCGACAGAACGTACACGGACAAGCAATCCGCCGCCCTGGGCACGACCGCCGACGTCCTCGTCATAGCCTTCGCCGCCCTGCCCGCGATCGCGTTACCAGGGCTGGACGCCAAGCAGATCCTGACGGTCGGCACCATGTACGGCGAATCCCTCGGCTTGGCCTACAGCCTCAGCGGCTTCATCCAATCCCTCGTCGTGCGCTACCGGCCCTACGCCTACTCCTCGCCGCCCCCCTCGGACATCGGGAGCGCGGACATAAACTCTTCCTTCCCCTCGAGGCACTCGACCCTCGCTTTCACGACCGCGGTGTTCGCCGCCACCGTTTTCGACGAGCTTCACCCCGACTCCCCCTACCGAGCCTGGCTTTGGGCAGGAGGGCTCGGCGTCGCGACCGCCATCTCCGGCATCCGCGTCGCCTCGGGCGATCATTTCCTCAGCGACGTGGCGGCGGGGGCGGCCCTCGGCGCCTTAATAGGCTATGCGGTGCCCAAGCTGCATGAAGTGAAGCTGAGCCGTCGCGACCGGGACGGATCGAGCGCCTCGCTCGACTTGTCGCCGGCCGGGCTATTCGTCAGCATCAAAGAGGCTCGCTGAGCGAATAGCGTCGGCCGGGCTACTTCTTGCTCGGCGCCGGCTCGGGAGCGGGAATCGCGCCGCCGATCTTCAGCCGGTCGACGGCGAATCTGCTGAAGGCCATCTCCCAGAAGGCGGTGGGCTCGGTTTCGGGCTTGAAGTCGAAGGAGAGATTGGGGCTTTTCTGCGGAGAGCCGATCATGGCCCGCCATTGCCTCGTATTCCCGGCGAAGAGGCAAGTGTAGACCATGTCGTACTTGCTCGTGTCGTAGATCTTCATGGAATAGCTGAGCTCTTTGAACACCGGGGCGACGACGACGATATAGTCGACGTTGAGGAGCGAGACCAGCTTCTTGAGGCTCGTGTAGAGCGTGAGATAGTGCTCCGCCAGCTGATTCTCGAGGTCGATCTTGTCGGCGGGCAGGAGCTTGTCGACGCCGGCGCCGACGTTGGATTTATCCGCTTGTCCCAGGGTGGCGATGATGCCGTTGAGGAAGGCGAAATCGTCCGAGGGATCGGTGAGGGCCTTCTCTCGGGGGGACACCATGCCGTAGATGTCGGTCTGGCGGACGACGAAGCCCTTCGCCACGAGATCCGCTTCCAGGAAGAGCGGGATAGTGGCGCTGCCGGTCGAGATGACGCCCATGCTCGATCCCGCCGGTATATTGCGGAGCTGCTCGATGCGCATCATATGGAAGTCCAGGCCTCCCAGGCTCGCCAGGGGCTGCGAATAGTCGTGCTTCGCCGGGGTATTGGTGAGCGGGACCGCGGGGGAGGCCATCGCCGCAGAGGCGCACAAGGCGAAGGCGGCGACGCAGGCTGTCGTGATCCGATTGCGTCTTGTCATATTCACTCCCTACATTAAATGTGTACGCCTATTATGTCCGAGCTTGCCGATCCGCGCTAGCTATAAATAAGAATAGGCAGAACACCTTGAAGAAATTAGTCACCCGTAGGAGCGCGAGCGATGAGCGGCCGGAGAGGCGATCGAAGGCGGCTAAAGTGAGCCGGATTCGCATTGGCGTCGGCACGCTGATGGGGAACATCATCACGATGCGATCAATCAGAGCCGTCTGGCGCTATCTGGCAGATGATCGGCAGTAACCTGTCCTTCGTCGCCATGTTTCTCCTAGTAACCCGTGAAGTCCGCATCGATGACAACGATCGCTTGCGGACTCTTGGATAACAAAACGTTCATCTTCGGTTTATAGTTGTTTTATAGGAACCGAGTTGCTTGAGCAGCTAAATTTCATTTCAACCAACGAAGGACCTTTGCGAATGATATCGACTTGTAAACGCGCGTCACCGACGGTGCCCATTCCAAAGGCCATGATCGGACATCGCGTACGGCGCGGTTTCCTCTTGATCCTATTCTCGATCGTCGCTTCCAGGGCCGCGGCCCAAGTCCTCGTCCAGGTAACGGACCAGGACTTGGGGACTCCGCTCGAGGGCGCGCGGGTCAGGGTAGCCGGCGTCGATACGGTCTTCGTCACCGATAAAGACGGAAAGGTGGAGATCAACCCTCAGGCGGGCAGGCGCATCGTCATCAGGGCGGAATCGCCGGGATACGAGACCGTGAAACAGGAGCTCGCTCCCGGGCAGAAGACGTTGTCGTTCTCGATGCGGCTCGTGACATCGGTCGAAGGAGCCGGCGTCGTCATCGAGGGAGCCAAGCCCCAGGCCTCGGACGCCCAGGCCGGCATCTCGCAGGTAGTGACGAGCGAGCAGATCAACGAGCACACGATGGGGATCATCGAGGACGCCTTTTCCGCGGTGAAGAATCTCCCGGGAGTGGGTTATACCGGCGCGTTCAACGCGAAGCCTTCTATCAACGGTGGAGACCCGAACGAGACGGTGGCGACCCTCGACGGAGCCTATATCCTCAGCCCCTACCAATGGCAGGGGGCCTACACGATCTTCAATCCGGACATGATAGATTCCATCAAGCTCTCCAACGGCATCATCGCGGCGCCCTACGGGCAGGTGATGTCGGGCCTCCTCGACGTGAGTTCGAAGACTCCGTCGGACAGCAAGACGCACGCGAATTTCGGCG
>Ga0265342_10001906_pt1 | contig 18762 bp, 20 predicted proteins | sample 4CB327metaG_FD_203125 | JGI IMG/M metagenome (GOLD analysis project Ga0265342, IMG submission 203125) | Rhizosphere microbial communities from Carex aquatilis grown in University of Washington, Seatle, WA, United States - 4-CB3-27 metaG | ecosystem: Host-associated > Plants > Roots >...
GCAACACAGTCTCCGCCGTTCGTGCCTGCACCCGGTAGCCGCCCATGCGGTTCACACTCTGCGGCGTCAGCCCCAGATGCCCAATCACGGGGATCTCCGCGGCCGTCAGTGCACGCACCAATTCCACGCGCGTCCCCTCAATCTTCACCGCCTCCGCGCCCGCCTCTTTCACAAAGCGCACGGCGTTGGCCACGCCTTCCGCCACCGACCCGTGATAGCTGCCAAACGGCATATCGGCCACCACCAGCGCGCGCCGCACCGCACGGCGCACGGCACGCGTATGGTGCAGCATCTCGTCTACCGTTACGGCCAGCGTGTTGTCATGGCCCAGCACCACCATGGCCAGCGAATCGCCCACCAGCACCAGGTCGATGCCCGCCTCATCCACCAGCCGCGACGTCGCGTAGTCATACGCAGTCAACGCAGCAATGGGCTTGCCCTGCCGTTTCATCTCGGCCAGCGCAGGTATGGTCACTTTTGTCGTGGAAGCATCGGTGGAGGGACCTCCGCCGCGGGGGAAGCTCGTCAGGCTCATAGTGTCTCCAGTGCCGCTCCGAAAATTCAAGATGCGGCCCGAACAAATAGAGTATACGCCCGATCGCCTCGCCTCTCACAAAGGTCCGTACTGCTATGGATTTTCAATGCATTCCAAAAGCCTGCCGTGCGCAGCACCTTGCACCCGCATACCCCGTCGCCGCACACTATCTGCAGCAATGCTTTCTCCTCTAGCTACGGGGATCTACGCAAGCCTCGGCTCCGCAGCCGCAGTCGGCCTGGCCATCGGCGGATACGCCTACGCCGCGATGGTCCCCAGCTCGCAGATCTTCGGCCCCACCCTCATCGCCCCACCCCGCCCCGGCGAACTCGCCCTTACCTTCGACGACGGGCCCAACCCCGCATGGACGCCACGCCTCCTCGACATCCTCGCCGCGCACAACGCCCACGCCACCTTCTTCATGGTGGGCCGCTTCGCTCATGCCGAGCCAGCGCTCGTCCGCCGCGTTGCCGAAGCCGGCCACCTCATCGGCAATCACACGTGGACCCATCCCAACCTCGCCCGCACCGCATCCCCCCGCATCCGCGAAGAGCTCACGCGCACCCGCGACACACTCGCTCAGATCACCGGCCAGCCCGTGCACTTCTTCCGTCCGCCCTATGGCGCGCGCCGCCCCTACGCGCTCCGCACCGCCCGCGAACTCGGCATGACGCCGGTCACCTGGAACGCCATGACCAGCGACTGGGTCGATCCCTCCGCCGATCACATCGCCGCTCAGTTGATCAAGAAAATTGACGGGAACGAGCGCGAAGGATGGGCCACCAATATCGTGCTCCACGACGGCAAGCACTCCGAACTCGGCGCCAATCGCGGCCCCTCCGTCGGCGCCGCCGGCCAGATCCTCGCCCACTACCAAAACTCCCACAGGTTCGTAACTCTCGACTGGTGGAGTAAATAGCAGTTATCTAAACTGATTGAAACGCCACCCGCGCCGCCTCAATCGTCTTCCGCACTTCCCCATCCCCATGCGTAGTTCCTAAAAACGCCGCCTCAAATTGCGACGGAGGCAGCCACACACCCTGCTCCAGCATCGCGCGATGAAACCGCCCAAACGCGACCGTATCGCTCTTCGCGGCCTCGTCGTAGTTCGTCACCGGCCCCTCGTTGAAGAACCAGGTCCACATCGCTCCCACGCGATTCAGCGTCAGCACCACGCCCGCCTTCTCCGCCTCGGCAACCACGCCTTCCGTTACCGCCCGCGCCGTCGCTTCCAACCGCGCATACACCGCTTCCTTGTGTTCCTGCAGATACCCAATCGTTGCAATCCCCGCCGCCATCGCCAGCGGATTTCCACTCAACGTCCCAGCCTGGTACACCAGCCCCAGCGGCGCCAGCATATCCATATACTTCTGTTTGCCGCCGAACACGCCCACCGGCAGCCCGCCACCCACAATCTTTCCCAGCGTCACCAGGTCCGGATCCAGCCCATACAACTCGCACGCCCCGCCCAGCGCCACGCGAAATCCCGTCATCACCTCATCCACAATCAGCAGCGCGCCTTCCCGCTCCGTCACTTCGCGCAGCCCCTGCAGATACCCGCGCATCGGTGGAATGCATCCCGCATTCCCCACCACCGGCTCCAGAATCACCGCCGCAATCCCGTCAGGATGCGCGTCAAACGCTGCTTCCACCGCACCAAGATCGTTGTAGGGCAGCGGGTGCGTCAGCCCCGCAATTTCATCCGGCACACCCGCCGATCCAGGAATCCCCAGCGTGGCCACACCCGACCCCGCCTTCACCAGCAGCCCATCGGCATGCCCGTGATAGCAGCCTTCAAACTTGATGATGATCTTCCGTCCCGTTGCTGCACGCGCCAGCCGAATCGCCGACATCGTTGCCTCGGTCCCCGAACTGACGAACCGCATCTTCTCAATCGCCGGATAGCACGCGACAATCCGCTCCGCCAAATCCGCTTCGGATGCCGTCGACGCGCCAAAACTCGCCGACTTCCGCGCCGCCCGCTCAATCGCCTCTACCACCGGCTGAAACGCGTGCCCCAGAATCATCGGCCCCCACGAGCCCACGTAGTCGATGTAGCGGTTGCCGTCCGCGTCCACAACCCACGCGCCCTCCGCACGCTCCACAAATGGCGGAGCGCCCCCCACCGCGCGAAATGCACGCACCGGCGAATTCACTCCGCCCGGGAAATAGCGCTCTGCGCGCTCCTGCAACGCTTTTGAATGGGTCCGGGCAGGGTTGGGAACGTTCGAACTCGCGACCCGCTCTTTGTTGATTGGCTCAGTCATGGTCCGTTCAGTATAGAAGCCCGAAGTCTCGGGTCAGCGTGAAGGGTACGGGCTTCAGCCCGTACATCAATCCCTTCACATCATCGGGGGCTTTAGCCCCTGAGGTTCCGATTCCTCAAACCGCCCGCTGACGCCGCGCTTTGCGCAATGAATCGCTCGGCCGTCAAATATCATCTCGTTCAGTGTGAGCGATCTTCCCAAACTCGGCCGCCGCCTGCTCGTCGTCTACGACGGACACTGCGGTTTCTGCGACAAAACCGTCCGCTGGTGCCTGCGCCGCGATCGGCTCGATCGCCTCCGTTTTGCACCCTCCGAATCACCCAGCGTCGCCGCTCTGCTAGCCCGTCACGGCTTCTCTTTCTCCGATTCGCCTTCCGGCCCCGACACCCTGCTCGTCATCCGCAACACCGGCGGAGCATCGGAACAAATCCTGCTCCGCTCCGATGCCACCATCTCCATCCTCGCCGCGCTGCCCCGCCCCTGGCCCGCAGTCGCCATCCTTTTCACTTGGATCCCGCGCTCCGTCCGCGACCTCGGCTACCGCTTCATCGCGCGTATTCGCAATCGCATCTGGGGCCGCTTCGACGTGTGCCCCCTGCCTACTCCCGCCGAACGCGCCCACTTCCTATAGCCGCTCCAAAGACTCCGTGCGGCAGCGTCGCGCCTTGATCACAAGCATCACATTCATCCCAATCGAAATCCCCAGCAGCAGTCCGCACAACCCGTCCATCCAGTTGCGCGCTAATCCGCTCGCCGGCTGCACCAGCACCCGCAACATCAGCCCAACCGCCAGCGACAAATTCGCAATCGCAAACAGCCAGCGACTCTTCCTGTCCCGCTTCCAATAAGGCGTCATCATTCCTTTGCTCCTGTCAATCCTTCACCCGATACCACACCATCACGCTCAACTTCACCGCCACCATGGTCAGCAGCACGGCGAGCATATCCCACGCGATGCGCCCCTGCACCAGTGTCCGGTATTCAAATAACCCACCCGCCGCCAGCGCCCCTGCGATTCCCATCGCGCTCGTCGACCGCCGCCGGTGCTCCAGAAATCGCTCGTCCACAAACTTGCCTAGAATCGGCACTTTTTCCAGCCAATGACTCATCTCTCACTCTCCAAATCAAAAATCTCGTCCGTCCCGCACCCAAACACCCGCGCAAAAGTCAGCGCCAGCGCCAGACTCGGAACATAGCGGTTCCGCTCAATCGAATTAATACTTTGCCGCGAAACTCCGGTCGCCTGCGCCAGTTCCTCCTGCGTCCACCCGCGCGCGTCCCTCAACTCCTTCACTCGATTGATAACGCCCCGCTCCATGTAAAGCTCGCTTTCCAATTCAAGATAGCCCGGCACTGGATTCATGTCAAGCAAACTTTCCATCTCGGTTCACCAAAATCCTCAGCTTTTGAACAGCCCCACCCCCTCCACGCTCACCGTCACTCCCTCCAAATCCTGCTAGAATCGACCTTTCCGGCCAGTTTTACCGGGCGCTCATTCCATCCTTTAGAAGGCTCACCGTGCCTGAAGAATCCAAATCCAAGTCCGTAACCTACGCCGACGCCGGGGTCGATATCTCCTCGGGCGACCGCGCCAAAGAGCGCATTAAGTATCTGGCGCAAAAGACGTTTAACCGCAATGTCCTGGGCGGCATCGGCGGTTTCGGTGCCCTCTTCCGCCTTGACCTCCAGCGCTGGAAGAACCCCATCCTCGTCAGCTCAGCCGACGGCGTGGGCACCAAGCTCAAGGTCGCCTTTGAAATGGGCCTGCACCAGACCGTGGGCGCCGATCTCGTCAACCACTGCGTCAACGACATCGCCGTCCAGGGCGCCACGCCGCTCTTCTTTCTGGATTACCTCGCCAGCAGCAAGCTCGACCCCGAGGTCACTGAATCCGTCGTCACCGGCCTCGCCGACGCCTGCCGCGCCAACGGATGCGCCCTCATCGGCGGAGAAACCGCGCAAATGCCCGGCTTCTACACCGAGGGCGAATACGATCTCGCCGGCTTCATCGTCGGCGCCGTCGATCGCGACAAAATGGTCACCGGCACCGGCATCAAAGCCGGCGACGTCCTCATCGGAATTCCTTCCACCGGCCTCCACACCAACGGCTACTCGCTCGCCCGCAAACTCCTCTTCGAAGTCGCCGGCTACAAGCCCTCGCAATACGTCACCGCGATTAAAGAGAAGGCTGGCGCGGCCCTCATGAAGACACACCGCAGCTATCTCCACGTCATCCAGAAGCTGGTCGCCGCCCAACTCACCACCGGCATGGCGCACATCACCGGCGGCGGCATTACAGAAAATCTGCCTCGTATTCTTCCCAAAGGAACAGGCGCGCAAATCGAGCTCGGCTCCTGGCCCGTGTTGCCCATCTTCGAACACCTCCGCACCCTCGGCCAGGTCTCGCAGGAAGAAATGATGCGCACCTTCAATATGGGCGTTGGCCTCATCGCCGCCATTCCCGCAGCCAAGTTCACGCGCGCCAAAACCCTCCTCGACCGCGCCGAAGAAAAATTCCACGTCATCGGCCGCGTCGTCAAAGGCGACCGCCACGTCCACTACACCTGAGTTTTCTACGCGAGCGCTGAGCGCCGCAGCTTTGCTTCATGCTTCAAGACTGCGCGTCCAGACTGATTCGGGAAGGCCGGGTGCCCCATCCATTCGGCTTCTTTTGCCGAATGGGTGGGAGACCAACACCCTATCCCAGTCTCTGAGGGAAAATTGAAAGACCCATCTCCAACTTCGCAGCCCCTTCGCCTCGGCATTCTCCTCTCCGGCCGCGGCTCCAACTTCCTCGCCATCGCCCGCTCCATCCGCGAAGGTCGCCTGCCCAACGTAGAAATCGCAATCGTGATTTCCAACGTCGCCGACGCCCCCGGCCTCGCCGCAGCGCGCGACCTGAGTCTACCCCACGAACTGCTCGTCTCCAAGGGCCGGCCCCGCGCCGCGCACGACGCCGACATGATCGCCGCACTCCGCGCCCACAATGTCGACCTCGTCTGCCTCGCCGGCTACATGCGCCTGCTCTCGCCCAGCTTCATCGCCGCCTTCCCCAACCGCATCGTCAACATTCACCCCTCGCTGCTCCCCGCATTCCCCGGCCTCGCTGCCCAGCGGCAGGCCTTCGATTACGGAGTCAAAGTCGCCGGATGCACCGTCCACTTCGTCGACGAACACCTCGACCACGGTGCCATCATCCTCCAGCGCGCTATCCCCGTCCTCGACACCGACGACGCCCACTCCCTCGCCGACCGCATTCTCGTCGAAGAACACATCGCCTACACCGAAGCCCTCGCCCTCATCGCCAGCGGAACCTACGAAATCCGCGGCCGCCGCTACGTCCCCCGCAACGCCTGAAACTGCCCTGTGGAAAATTCTTGTCAAGCCCCCCTACCCGAAAATAGTTTGTAAACCACTCATTCCAAATGCCAAAATAATTTGCCCGAATTGTGAATTAATTCCCGCTCTTCTCTATCCTTAGAACAGTAGCCAAAACAAGCAGGCCCAAGGCCAGTCTTCCGTTCTCGGGAAACTGGCTTTTTTGCGTCTAGGGCCTCGCTCGCCTTGGCGGCAGCTCACCGCGCGCAACGCCGAAACCACGGCCCGCACGCTAGCCGCCACTCTCAGTCGAGTGGCCGGACACATAACCCGTCCGGCCACAGACCATTCAGAAAGGATCCATCGCCATGGCCAACATCCTCGTCAACGTAGAAAAAGGCATCGAAATCGGAGCCGCCGACGCCCTCAAATGGCTCACCGGAGCCAACAAAAGTCTGCAGGCCGCGCCTGCCGTCGTCGCCGCCCTCGCCACCCTCATCGCCGCCGTCGAAAAACCCATCTCCGAACTCGCCGGTGCCGCCGCCAACCCCCTCAACATTCCGCTCGACATCGAGACCGTCGCCGACCTCAAAGCCGCATGGCCCCAGGTCAAGACGTTCCTCACCACCCTCGGCGTCAAGTTCTAACCCTGCAAACGCCTGAAGCTCTGTACTACAGTCAAAAACAGTAGGGGCCGCTCCTCATCGAGCGGCCCCCTTCAAAAGATCGGCTATTTCCCGATCCCCATCCTTATATGTCGGTTCATTTAGATGAGCCGCATCGCACTCCGCCTGGTGCAAATCGTGGATTCTCGGCTCATAACTCGTTTGCTGAGACGAATCTGCGGCTAAGCCATTTAATTAGACGAATTTAGAACTGAACACCGTCGCTAAACCGCTGAACCTGGAGAATTTACATCCAGAATCTCCCCCCCGGGGGGGGTGGCGTAAGGCTCGGATAAACTGTGAGAGAAACGCACGGCGGAGCCTAAACATTGGTCCACTACGTCGCCTGCGCCTCACCCAGAATCAGCTTCATCGTGATCTGTTTGCGCCCGCGCAGCACCGTGATGCTGATCGTGTCGCCCGCCTGGTGCTTATCCATAATGGCTGCGATATCGCCCGGCTCGTTCACCTGCTGCCCGTCAATTGCCACAATCAAATCGCCGCCCAGCAGGATGAGCGTATTGCCAACATAAGCCTGTTCGCTCCCACCGCGCAGACCGGCCCGTTCCGCCGCGCCGCCCGGAATCACCTTCTGGATCAGCACGCCGTAATCGGATGCCAGCCCCATCTGCTGCGCCAGGTCCGGTCCAATCGCATACGACACAATGCCCAGCGACGGCCGCTTCACTTTGCCGTACCGCGTCAGGTCCGCCAGCACCGCCTTCGCCGTGTTGATGGGAATCGCGAAACCAATGCCCGAGCTCTGCTCCGCACCATTCGACGCAATCATCGTGTTGATGCCAATCACTTCGCCATGCGAGTTCAGCAGCGGTCCGCCGGAGTTGCCGGGATTGATCGCCGCATCTGTCTGAATCGCGTCTTCGATCTTTCCACCATCCGCAGTGCCAATCGAGCGAATCGAGCTGATGATCCCACGCGTCATCGTGCCATTCAGTCCGAACGGATTGCCGATCGCATACACTTCTTGCCCCACAGACAGCTCAGACGAGTTGGCCAATGTCACCGGCTGCAAATCCGGCGCCGTAATCTGCAACAGCGCCAGGTCGTGCACATGATCCGTGCCCACCACCTTGGCCGCGTACGTCTTCTTGTTGCTCAACATCACCTGGATGCCGCGATTCGCGCCTTCCACCACGTGATAGTTCGTCAGCACGTGCCCCGCTCGATCGAGAATGAATCCCGATCCCTGGCCCTCTTGCGGCACTGCGCCATAAAAGAAGTTGAAAACCATCTGCCGCGACGTAATGTTCACCACGGACGGCAACACCCGCTTGTAAACGCCAATGTTGTTCAGTTCCTGTGCATCGTATGCCGGCGCGGCATTCGCCTCCGTCAGTTCGAGCGGAGAGTTGCTGATGTGCTTGCCAAAGAACGAAATATCGCTCAAGTGCGACGGGAGTTGCGACGTCAAAAACCAGAACCCGCCCACAAAAAGACAAACCAGAAACAGGGTACGCATTTTCATGAGTGCAAACCTAATGACCTTTCTAATCGGAATACGGTTCCGGCGCAGCTCGGTTCCCCACGGGGACAACCTACGGCTGCCTGCTCTTATTTTAGAGAACCGTCCTCGAGAAGTTTGTTGCTCTCGGCCTTGAGCCGCCCCCACAAGTCCTTTACCTGGAGCTGAAGCGCGTGAATATCTCCTGCATTTTCGAGAACATAATCGGCGCGGGCCGCCTTGAGCGCGTCGGGAATCTGGTGCGCCAGCCGCGCCCGCGCATCCGCCTCCGCAGTCGCGCGCCCATCGGCGGAAGTACCCCCCCTTTTGACGTACCGCGCAATCTTCAAATCATCGGGAGCCGTCACCACCACAACCCGATCCATGCGCCTGCGCCAGTCGGCGAGGATGTTGTCCTTCTCACCGCGCGCCCGCGCATCGCGTTCCACTTCGAAGATCAGCGCCGAAACCACCACCGCCACCGCTGCCGGATCGCGCGCAAATACTTCGTTCGCCCAGCGGCGCTGCATCTCAATCACCGCCGGATGCACAATCGCATTCAGTTCCTGCACGCGCCCATCGCGAAACGCCAACTCCGCCAGCCGCGTCCGGTTCAATCTGCCGTCCCCGCCCACCACTTCGGGACCAAACAACCTCACGATTTCCGTAAAACAACGCTGGCCTGGCTCCATCAACGCCCGGCCCAGTTCATCCGACTCGGCAACCTCCGCGCCAAGTTCACGCAGAAACTGCGCCACGGTGCTCTTGCCGCTTCCCAATCCACCCGTCAGGCCCACGCGCAACATTATCTAGAAGCCTCACTTCCGCTCGGTCGGCGCTGGAAAAGGGCTGAGATCGTTAGACATGTCCGGCACAATGGCCAAGTTCGGGATGCAGCGATCCTTGACAATTTCATAGCCTCGATTTTCTTCACCCTTCCCATAGGAAAATCCTTGGAACATCTTTGCTTCATCTGCTGTGACGGCCCGTTCGCAATAGGCCCATCCATTGTATTTGTGCTCGAAGAGGTAAATGCCATCATCAGATGCGTAGGTGACTGACTCCTCGCCCTCCTTCGCTTGGTAGCTGGCGGAGCGCCCACACTCAAATGCGAACTTGCCGTTTCCGTCCCCACCAAGGAATTCACAGTCCTCGTCGAAGCCGTCGTTGTCGCACAACTCCGGCCTTTGGGTACAGATACTCGGCATTCTTGCCTGGCTGTCTTTATCAAATTGATTGCGCAATGCGTCGTTCTTCGACGGGTAGATTTCCAAGGACTTCCCGTCGATGAGATTGACGAGCCGCACTCGTTCCGGATGAACCGGTGCAAAATGCACCATGTTTTCGATCATCACTACTTGATTTGGAGCGACCCGCCGAATCCAAAATCCGTAAAGAGTCTGAACCAATTTGAGCTTTTCGTCCAACACCAGGACTGAAGACGCAGAAGGATTGTAATGGAAAGACAAAAGAAGGTAATCGTCGACAAAGTCGATCCCATCCGGCGCTCCACAGCAAAGTTCCTGGTCAGTTGGTCTTACCTCCGAAGTAAGAAGCAAGCCGCTGCCAGTGTCAAATCGAATCACTTGGGGAAAACCTATGAGTTCCTCGCCCCTGGTTCGTAGGTAAACAAAGGAGACAAACCGACCATGGCTCGCACCCGCGCCGTCGACAACTTCATCCAGTTGCGCCTTGCCGAAAGATTCCACCGGAATTCCAGCGGTCTGCAACTGCTCCCGCAACGTCGATTGCGATCGGCAAGCTGAAACAATCAGAAGGAGTGCGGCCATGCAAACTAAATTGCGCATAGGACGTGAAAGTAAGTATAGACGCGCCTGCGATCCCAAAGCGGGAATCCTCCTACAGCTCCCGCCGCATCTTCGCCGCACGCACTGCGTTCGCCATCAACATCGCAATCGTCAGCGGACCCACACCGCCCGGCACCGGCGTATACGCGCCCGCCAGTTCGAAAGCCTTGGGATGCACATCGCCGACAAGCGTCGAACCGCGCTTCGCAAACGTCGCTCCGCGTTTCACATCGCCCGGGAAATACTTGTCCAACTCCTCGACCGTCGTGATGCGATTGATACCCACATCAATAATTGTGGCGCCTGGTTTCACCATCTCTGGCGTAATGAATCCCGGCCGTCCGATCGCTGCCACCAGAATGTCCGCCTCCCGCGTCAATGCGCCCAGGTCGCGTGTCTTCGAGTGGCATATCGTCACCGTTGCATTCTTGTGCAGCAGCAACATCGCCACGGGCTTGCCCACAATATCGCTGCGCCCCACAACCACCGCGTGCTGACCGCTGATCGGCAAACCACTGCGCGTCAAAATCTCAATCACACCCGCCGGCGTGCACGGCGCCAGCGCCGGGCGACCCGCCTGCAAGCGCCCCGCATTCACAGGATGAAATCCGTCCACGTCTTTCTCGGGGGACACAGCGTCCAACAGCACCTTCGTGTCCACCTGCTTAGGCAGAGGCAACTGGATCAGAATTCCGTCCACATCATCGCGCGCATTCAGCGCCGCCACCAGGTCCAGCATCTCTTCCGTCGTGACCGTGTCGGGCGGCTCGATCAGGTCGCTGTAGAGTCCAAGTTCCGCGCAGGTTTGCACCTTGCTGCGCACATAAATCTCCGAAGCGGGCACATGGCCTACCAGCACCGCGGCCAATCCCGGCCGGATTCCGTGCGCCGCCAGCGCGCGAACGTCCTCCGCCACTTCCTGCTTGATTGCCGCCGCAATTGCCGTGCCATCCAGGATTCTCGGCATCATCGTCTCCAGTCCCAATCGTATCGCTTTGCACCCGTCCCAGCCTTGAGCGGTTGCAAAGCGTTTTTTGCTCACTCTCACCCGGCTCGCTGCCGGAGAAGAATGGTCACCCTAGAATTTCCATCGTTCCGATCCCCGGTTGCAGGGTGTTGTCGCACAATCGCCCACAAACGCTCGCCTGCCATCTCCCGATACCACATCCTGTGCAAACCTTTCGAAGTTGCGCAGACTCGTGACTCGGGCCGCGGCGGCCACAAATAGAAAAGCGATCCTGTTTTGCAGGATCGCCTCTCTTACTCCTTTAGCGGAATCGAGTCAGGTCGGATTAGTTGTGACGGGATCCAAAGCTGTAGATCGCGCCTACAGTCACTCCATTGGGATTGAGATCGTGCGTCCCGAAAAGCTGACGCCAGAACTGATATTCATAATCCGCGCGAACGGAAACGCCGTGGCCAATCCGATAATCAAGTCCACCTCCGGGTGCAAGCACGGTTCGCGTGTCGTGGCTATATGTGCCAGAAGGTGGAAAATAGACGCCGCCCGTTCCCGCGAGGAATTTTCCGTAGAGACTGACTCGCCGATGATGATAGAACCCATCCTGAAATCCGATCAGCCCGGTTTCCTGCCGCAATTGAGGAAGACCTGAAGGCTTGTCCCAGTCCAATTCACGCCCTTCCGCTTCAATTTCGAGATCATTCAGAAATCTCGCATGAAGCGGTAGCCTCCAACCCACGGTCGCCGTAATCCCCACCATTCGGGTCGATCCCCAATCCGTGGCGAAGTCTGAAAAACCCACGCCGACCGTTAACGGGAGGCCGCTTTGTGAGCCGTGGGGCACAACCTGAGCGCAGACGGGGAGCACTGCAATTGACATTATTGCCCCGAAAACTTGTGTGTATACCGACTTCCAGTGCATTTGCTTCTCCTTCAGCAACGTCGCAACACTGCCGCACCGATTCGAGGAATCATCTGCGGAAGCGCATCCTTGTCAATCTGGGAAATCAAGGCAATAGCTATACAAGTCTTTCAGGGCGCGGGCTCTAATCGGAATCGTTCGCCTCTGCGGATACCTCAATATAACAGATGCACCCTCAAGTTTTTGGTATCTCCCTAACCTTCGTAACCTGTTGCAAATCAATCAGTCAAAGGTAACACAGACCCTGAAGGAGGCCCTAAACCTATTGACTAACTTCAACGTCGGGCTTTAATCAAATTCCCGGGGCGTGCGCCTTAGACGCCACTCCTCAGCGATAGTCACCCACTATATTTTGCTTCCGGGCCAAAGCTGGCGTATACAAATAGGGAATGGTCAAACAAATAGATTACAAATCAACAGACCAGCCCCGATCCGATCAAATTCAGGACCCCTACTTTCGTCCTTCCTTCCCAATGCACAATCGTCTCAAGCGAGCTGCCTGGAACGTTTGCTGGCTGCTGCTCTATCGGACTTCACCCCGCCCACTGCATGCCTGGCGCATCCTTCTGTTGAGGGCTTTTGGTGCAAAGATGGGCCCGTACTGCCGTTTCTACCCTGGTTCCAAAGTTTGGGCACCCTGGAATCTTACCTGCGCCGATCGAGTGGCGGCCGGGGATGGCGCCGATATCTACAACCCCGCGATGATTGAGTTCGGATCCCGTGCCATCGTGTCGCAAGGTGCATACGTGTGTGGGGCCACGCACGATTTTGATGATCCTGATTTCCCCCTCATCGCGTACCGCATGAAGATCGGTGCATACGCATGGATCTGCGCCCGAGCATGCGTAGGCCCGGGAGTGAATTTGGGAGAAGGCGCCGTGCTGGGGCTTGGCTCTGTTGCCGCCCGCGATCTGGACGCATGGGGCGTCTATGCTGGGGCTCCGGCAGTTAAGCTGAAAGAGCGGAACCGCACCGTCTTTCTAAATATTGAAGACGCGACAGAAGCTTTTATTGAGTCCGTTCCGCGCTGAGGCTCAGGCCAGTCAAGCGCGCAACCTCTCGCCGCGCTTCTTCTTTGCTGCCCGCCTGTCGAACCGCTTTTTCCAACTCGCGAAGCTTGACTCCGACTAGGAACCTGTACCAGAAACCCTGCAGTACATGATAGACAAGCCCCTCCCTTCCATCGAGAAAGCCCATTTGAAATACATATCTAAGAATGAAGTAAGCAAAAGCCGATACTTCGAATGGCACGCGATTATATACGGACTCCTTGAAAAAACGCTTGATCTTTGCCTGTTGGGCGGTTGATCGCGAAGTCAAGGCTATATCTTCGTCGAATAAATGCAGACTCGTGTTCAAAACGTCAAGTGCTTCGCGGCTCGCGTACTTGTTGTGCTTCTGTGTGAAAGCGGTGATGTCGAATAGGTTGTGATCCGCAAATCCTCCGTTGAAAGTGATACAGCTTCCTTCCGTGAGGTACATATGTTCGTCCATCCATCGATCTTCGATCAGGGCTTTCCCACGCCTCCAAATGCGCAGCAGCGTAAGAGGATATCTGCCTCCATGACGAATGAATCTGCCTTGAAAGATCGTTTTACGCTTCAAGTTAATTCCGGTGACGCTCTGCGGAAGATTCGGGAGCTTCGTCAGAATCTCTTCAGCCAGGTCTGCCTCAATTACCTCGTCGGCATCAAGACGCATCACCCACTCACAGTTTGTCTCTATATTTTCCAAGGCCCATTCAAACTGCTTCGCATAATTCTGGAAAGGATGTTCGAGAACGTGCGCTCCGCGGTCCTTTGCGATCTGAACCGTTCCATCCGTCGAATATGAATCCACAACCAACACGTCTTTGGCAAAGGAAGCCACATGATCCAGCGCTCTGCCAAGATGCAGTGCCTCGTTATAAGTCAAGATGATAACTGCAACGTTTCCGGCGTTACTCATGCTACTTGCCTCTTGGCACCGTGATTGCGGCACATCTGCGCTATGGCCGCATCCTAGTGCGACTCGACACCATTCGGTTGCGTTTCCTGGCTGGCATTCAAGGGCTCATCCTTCAACCGCTCGATCATGCGGGCGAACTCTCTGGCAGTAACCTCGATATCGAAATGACGCAGGAAACCAGCACGGGCATTGCTTGCCATTTGTGCCCGATCGTCTGCGGAGAGTGCGCAGAACCGGAGGATGAGGTCTCTCGTTCCTTCGAGCGTATCCGGGGCCGCCAGGCCGGCCTTTGAGGCCACCACCTCCCGCCAGATATTCACCTTATCGCTGGTGAGAACCGGCGTGGAGCACGCCATCGACTCGGCAACAACAAAGCCAAAGTTTTCCTGGTGAGACGGCAGAATCATCGCTTCCGCAGCTCGGAATGCGCCCCATTTAAGATCTCCCTTCAGCATTCCAGTCCAATGAACCCTGTTGGCAATCCCCCGTTCGGCAGCGATGGCTTTCAGTCGCGGCACCCACCCGGCCTGGTCCGGTCCCGCCATCACAAGGTCAAGATCGGTCGGGAGTTGCGCCATGCAATCGCCAAACGCCTGAATCAATAGATCGCACCCTTTCTTGGGATGAATGCGACTGATGAAGAGGAGAAATCTCCTGTCTCGCAGAACGGGAAACGCGTTCAAGAATGCCGCCGAGTCCGCAACCCGCTCCTTCTCAGGATCTGCGGTGCCGTACAGAACAACTTGCTCACGATACGGGTGCCCATAAAACACATTGCGCGCCCGCAGCATCTCCTCTTCGCAGGTGAAGAGTACCCGTCGGGCATCATGCAGCGCGCGACCCTGCAACAGTGTCCAGTAGATTTGCTTTTTGATGTGTTTCAACGGATAGTGTTCGCGAAACCATGGGTCCATCATGCCGTGCGTGAAAATGAAGTAGGGAGTGCGGGTTTTCCTGATCCCCAGCCAGGCGCCTACAGAAACATAATTCCATAGCCCGTGGAGAATAATCGCATCGAACCGTTCTGCGTTCCTTCTCATCCAGGGCTTCAACGACGACGTGTAGCGAAACCTTCCAATGCTGGGGCCAAGGCCCAGAAGCGGAAAATGAAAATGACGAGAAGCGATTTCTTTTCCCGACTCCAAGCTCAGAACCTGAATATCGTGCCCATCGCGTAAGAGAACTTCAGTAATTCGCTGAACCGCCTCGATTGGCCCCCCGGATTCAGATTCAGTCGAACTGATTACGTGCAGAAGTTTCATGAATTTACCTGAATCTTTAGAATGCAAGTCCAAATAACCTTGCCCGATTCGACTAACAGCAACTAGACAGCCGGCAATTTAGCGGAGAATGGCAAACAAGATTCTAAGTTCTTACAGAGAGCCCACTAAATCACCTTCGAGTTAAAGCGAGAAAATTGCCGAAATAGGAGGCCGTATTTCGCGGCCACCACCGACGGCGTATAGTGCTCAAGATATCGTCTGTTCGCGTTTGCGGATAACTGAGCCCTCCAATCTCGTTCATCACAGAGTCGCTCAAAACTGTGGGCCAAGTCATCAGCATCGCCGCTTGTGATCACGCCTGCTTTGCCGTGATCGACTATTTCGCGTTGGACCTCCCAATTAGGTACTACTGGCACCGTACCTTGAGCCATCGCTTCAAGAAAGACAAACCCATAACTCTCAAAATACGATGGCATAAGAAACACATCGCTCTCTCTCATCAAGTGCATCACCCGCCCATGAGAGGCTTCGCCAACTATCTGAATGTTCGGGAATGGCGGTACGCGGATGGCCCCGTCGGAGAATCTGGAAACCACCGTAAGGTGAATCCGCTTTCGTATCGAATCGGGCAAGCGCTCCATGGCTGCATAGACTCTCGTCAAGCCCTTTCTTCTAGCCTCATGCCCAACGAACAGAAAGCGTAGCTGCCCATCTCGCGAATTCTTTTCCTCCAGGGCCATCGGCTCAATGGGAATCACCCCCGGCAAGAAAAACGGAATGGCAACGAATTTGTCTGCAATATCAGGGAACAGTCCGCCGAGTCGCACTCGTTCCGCTTCCGTGGAAACCTGTACTGCGGCGGATTCGACAAACCCCTCCCTTTTCATTTCACATTCAATCGCAATTTGTCCCTTTGTCCTGCCATAGGCGATCGACATTTCAGGATCGAGAATCGAGTTTTGCCAGATAACCGGAATCGATTGCGCATTCTTTGGGAACCCGTCATGACAGAACACGGCGTCACAACCGCTCCTGAAAAACTCCTTCCGGTCAAGGATAGACTCATAATTCTGCCGCTGCGAAATCTTCAGGTTCCGGTAAAGGACGCTGCGCGCAACACGCCAATTCGATCGCAGGGTTTCAATACCCGACTGCGCTGGATAAAAACGGCAATCGGGAATGAACTCGCTAATCCGAGGAATCATGAAACGCGTATACCGCCAATCGGTGTTTCTTGGCCGGAAGACCCATTTCGGGCTTTGAATGTATACGCTGATCATCGCGCGCTGTTATCAGGAATCGGGTTCACCACTCTATTAACTGCTGAACAGGAGATACTAGGGCACAGCAACTTTATTCGCATTCGCGCGATCGAGTTCCTGCAAAGCTCGCATGGAAACTATCGTGAGCGGAATTACTTGCACAATCAGCTGTGAAACGATGGTTCCGAGGACTGCCCCGATGATGCCGTAATGCCGCACCAGGAATATGGAGAGCGCCAAGTTCAGAACGGCCATTCCAATTGCACATTGCACTTGGACCTTAAATTTCCCAATGCCATTCAAAAGAAAATTAATGGGCTGAAGATACGCATAGATAATGCACTGGACACCTAGAATTATCAACAGAGCAGCGGAAGCGTGCATTTGTGGGCCCACCCAGAGCGCCAGTATCCGATTGCCTGTGCTCACCAAAATAAGCGATGCAGCTGCGGTGATCGCCATCCCGTAAAGAGTCACTCGCAGAAAACTTCTGCGAATCCAATCTCCATCCGAGCGCGCCATGGCATCTGCATAGGCTGGCCACATGGAACCAGAGGCCACGATCAACAGGGCATTGACAAAACTAAACAATCGGAATGGCACTGCATAGTCGGCCACCGAACTTGCGCCAAGGATCTGCGCAATAACGATGTTGTCGGTTTGCATTCCAATCGTGAATCCTAGTTGCAGCAGGAAAAACATCATTCCGGTGCGAAGGAGCAGTGACAGCGACTTCGATGAAAATGCGCTCAAACTTGGCAGAAGTTCTGGATGCGAAAAGCCAAAGAGCTCAATACCGTTGAACACAAGAGCTAGAATCGGTGGCCCGGAAAGGCAGAATGCCAGGATCGGCAGCCCCGCATGAAGATGAATGGCGGCCATCAGCGCAATGAGGGATAAGACGGTGCCAAGGATACTCCACAGGTTTGTTACGAATGCATTTTGCATGCCTGTTTGTGTGCCACGGACTGCACCAAGCGGCAAGTTGAGAAAGAAGCAAAACAAAATCACGAGAAGTACTGGCCCCGCCTCGTGAACCGCGGTTGGCGAATCTACGTTGAAGATACGACGTGAATTGAGCAACGGATAAAACGCGAGTGCGGCTATTCCGCCGACTATCGCAATCGCGCTCAACATCCAGAATGCGCTGGCAACAGCCTCCTTCGCGCGGCGCTTGTCATCATTCCCCAGTGCACCGGCCACTAAATTAATCAGACCGTTGCTCATTCCGAAATCAGCAAATCCAAGCATCAGGACGACCGAGGTAATCGTCATCCACATGCCGTAGCGCTCCGCGCCCAAATAGCGAAACGTTAGCCGAACAGTCAGGAAGGAGGTGCCCAGGGAGACTATCTTGGAAATCGACGCCGTAAGTCCCGTCAACGCGGCACGGCGATAGCGCTCACGCGAGCGGTTCTCTGTCGCATTGGCTGACACAAGGAAAAGCTTAGAGATCCGCATAGCTGTCGAAAACGCATCGCTCGAACAGTCGATTAATGATTTCATGAACTCCGGAAAGCTAAGCATTTGTCGCGAGCCGCGTTTGCCGAATCCACGGCCTGCCGGACCTAACGTCGGGAGAATCGGGAAAACTCCATAAAGGGCTTCGCCTTGAAAACCGCAGTAATCTAATTTCCAACAATCAAGGATCTGCCGCTTGCCGAAGCTAATTCGTCTCCACCTGCCTCGTCACGGCAATTGCACTACCGGTACGAACTGAACGCACCGCGGCGCCAGGTAGTCGCCCGCAGGTTTTGTGGCAAATACGAACGGTGCGGGACGGTTTTAAGCAGATCAAGAATAATCACGAGAAGCGCTCCTTCCGTCAGACGCCGCCAGGTTCCGAAGGGCGAGAACAAAATATCCCAGGCGAAAAGTACCAATAAGTACATATAGACGGGCGCGAGGTAGGAAGGCCTCGTTGCAACCTGGACAATTGCCCTGATGACCAACCAAAAAACTACAGCCCAGAATAACGCGCCGAGAATTCCCGCCCAAACCCAGGCACCCATGAGATGAGAATGCGATGGAATGAGACCCGAGCCGAATTGCTCGTCAACGTCAGGGTCGTTCCGTAAACCGCTTTCGGCCAGCGCATCATCTAACATCTCCATGTAATGCGGGTCTTTTGCCCAGGAACCGTGCCCCAGGATCGGGCTATCCATGACGGCGCGCGATGAAACCAGAATCTCCGGTCGCCCTCCCACCAGGAGCCCACCCTTCACTTGGGACTGTGTTTGATTTTTGCTCTCGGCATCTTCGCCGAGGTAACCTCTTGATGTAAGAAAATCAACCGCGCTTAAAGCGGTTAAGCCAGCCCCCAATGTCAAGACGACCAGCACAATCAATCGCCTCTTTGATCCATGAGGAGGAAGAACTCTCCAGGGACCAA